>Ga0335081_10008947_pt1 | contig 16080 bp, 15 predicted proteins | sample Lox_Sample_35_FD_206713 | JGI IMG/M metagenome (GOLD analysis project Ga0335081, IMG submission 206713) | Soil microbial communities from Loxahatchee National Wildlife Refuge, Florida, United States - Lox_Sample_3.5 | ecosystem: Environmental > Terrestrial > Soil > Wetlands | place: USA... | reverse complement strand
ATGAACCTGGGCTACTTTTTCTGGATGAGCCCACAGCCGGAATCGATCCCGTGGCCCGCCGTCATCTCTGGGATCTGTTGTTTGAACTTTCGGGGCACGGCATCACGTTTTTTGTCACCACGCACTACATGGACGAGGCCGAGCGCTGCAGCCACGTCGCCTACATCTACTTTGGGAAAATCATCGCCGATGGCACTCCAGATTCGCTGCGCAATCTCCCGGATGTCCAACCGCACGGCACTTCGCGCGTCGAAATCACCGCGCCTGAGATTACTCGCGCTCTGCGCTTAGCGCGGCACCTCCCCGGCATCCGCAGCGCAACCATCTTTGGCCAATCCATTCACGCGCTGATCGATGAGAACTTCGATCTCGACGACCTGCGCCAGCAGCTTCTCAAAAATGGCATCGCCGTCACCGAAATTCGTCCGCTCGCTCCCAGCCTCGAAGACGCTTTCGTCGAGCTTACCTACAAGCATCAAGCGCTTCTGGAGGCCGCCAGTGACTAACATTTTTCGTGGTTTCGGCGCGGTCTTTTATAAGGAAGTTCTGCACGTGCGGCGGGATTTCTCGACTCTCTTTTTCTCGCTTATCATCCCCCTGCTTCAGATGTTGCTCCTGGGTTATGCCATTGACACCAACATCCGCCAGATCAACACCGTGGTGTACAACGCCGATGGCCGCCGCGAGAGCCGAGAACTGCTTGACCGCCTGAAGAACTCCGACACGTTTCACATCATTCGCTACGTGCAAAACGACCACGATCTAAATGACATGATCATCTCGGGCCGCACGCGTGTTGGGATTAAGATTCCCGTCGACTATTCCGACAGGCTTTTGCATCAGATGAGCGCGCAGGTTCTGGTGCTCATCGACGGCTCGGATTCATCGGTGGCCGGACAGGCTATCAATGTCACCACGGCGATCGGATTGGACGAATCGCTTCGCCGCGTCCTTCAGGACCGCTCTGTCTTTCCGGTGGACATGCGCCCCAAGATCCTTTTTAACCCCGATTCGCGTTCCCCGAATTTCTTTCTGCCGGGCCTCACCGCCATTCTTCTTCTTAACGTCACGACGTTTCTGACTGCCTTTTCTATCGTGCGAGAGAAGCAACAGGGCACGCTGGAGCAGCTCTTCGTCACACCCGTCAAGCCCATGGGACTGATGCTCGGCAAATTGCTTCCCTATCTGGGCATCGGCTTTTTTGAGCTTACGCTCATCCTGACGTTCATGCGCTTTGTGTTTCAGGTGCCCATTCACGGCAACGTGCTGCTGCTGGCTTTTCTTTCGCTGCCGTATCTCTTCGTTTCGCTTTCCCTGGGAATCCTTATCTCCAGCAAAGCCAACTCGCAAGCCGAAGCTATGCAGCTTGCCTTCCTTACCGTTCTGCCCAGCGTTTTCTTTTCCGGTTACATCTTCCCCCGGGAAACCATCCCCGCTGTCTTGTATCCCATCAGCTACTTCGTGCCTGCCACATATTTCATCAACATCACGCGTGGCATTATTCTCCGCGGCGCCGGGATTGGTCACCTCTGGACCGATGGCCTTGTGTTGTTCATTATCGGCTCCATTCTTCTGGTGATCGCTGCTCGCCGTTTCCAGAACAAGGTCATCATGGCCTAACCGGCCGGTCCCTTCGAGCGCCCGTCATTTCGAGCGTACCGAGAAATCCCTCCGCATCTTTTGCGATTTAATCGCTGAGGGCGTATTCTGCTGCACTACTTTGAAAGGATTGTGAATTCTGTGTCCTGCCCGATTTGTGAAAAGCGGAAAGCCGCACGCTATTGCCCGGCGAAGGGCGAAAAAATCTGCGCCGTCTGCTGTGGCAGGGAGCGCGAAGTCACTATCGACTGCCCTTCCGACTGCTCTTATCTCGTTGCTGCTCACCACTATGAAGACGAGCACCGCCGCAGCATTCCGGCGGATACGCCCTTGCTCGACGAAAAAATCCCGCAGGACATCGTCTACACGCACCAGCAACTTATGTCGGCAATTGCATTCTCGATCGCCAAATTCTGTGCCGCCCAGCCCGCGACCACGGATCCCGACGTTCTCGCCGCCCTGGTAGCCTTGGCCCAAAGCTACAAAACTCTGACTTCCGGCATCATTTATGAGAAACCACCGGACGCTCCATTGCCGCGAGAACTTTACGCCGCGCTTGCTGTTTTTCTTGGCGAACTCAAAAAGCAACAAGCCGAACGGGCCGCGTCCGCGAATATGAAAGACTCAGACGTTTTCTACCTTTTGGTTTTTCTCTACCGCATGGGTCTGCTGCGCACCAACGGCCGCCTGCGCTCGCGCCGCTTCATCGAGTTTCTCCGCGGCCAGTTCCCTCAGGCTCCCGAACTCAAGCGCGAAGAGTCCCGCATCATTGTCCCGTAGGCAATCGCAACCATGTGACGAGGATGCTCGAAGAATCTCGTCGTCAGCTAAGCATCACTACGATCAAGCATTATCCGGCAGCACAAGATCCCGTCTGCGTTATCTGTTGTGCGATCGCGGCGGCATCCCAGGTCAGCGACAACTGCATACATGGTGAGACGTGTTTCTTCTCCACCCATGGCCGGGAACGAAAACCGTACGTCTGCCGAATCTTCGCCACGCGTTCTGCGACTTTTCGCCGATAGTCTTCCGGCGCATAGCCGTTTCTCGAATACCACTGCTCGTATTGTTTCGCGAGCCTCGGAAATTTCTCCCGAACGAACGGCAAGAATTGTTTCGCCGACGACGGCATCAAAAACAGCACGCCGGAGAAAAACCACTCCGCACCGGCTTCGCGCGCCGCGGCTGCCACAGCTTCCAAATCGCCTTCGCGGTCCGTGATTCCCGGAACGAGCGGCGATGCGGAAATGCCCACCGCCAGCCCGGCCTCGCGCAATTGCTTGATCGCCGCGAGCCGCAAGTCGGGACGCGGCGCGCGCGGCTCCAGCAATCGCGCCAAGCGCGTTCGCAGGGTTGTGATTGTAATGTCGACTCCTAAGTTCGATCGTTCCGCAATTCGCTTCAGCACGTCGATATCGCGCACAATCTGGTCCGACTTCGTGATAATCGAAACGCTCAGTCCTTCCTTCTTCGCCAATTCTTCCAGGCACGCCCGCGTAACGCCATATTCCCGCTCGGCCGGCTGGTAAGGATCCGTCGCGGTCCCAATCGCAATGTGCTCGGCTTGTGTCCCCCCTGACGCCTCGGAAGTGTACGAATATTTGTGCGCCACATCCCAGGCCAACAGCGGCCCTGCGTCCTTTTTCACGTAAATCTTCTTCTCGAACTCTCCGCCATCCAGCTCCATGTACTCGTGCGTGTACCGCGCGTAGCAGTATTTGCACGCAAACTCGCATCCGCGGTACGGATTGATGGTCCATTCAAACGGCACGCGAGTCGAGTCGCACCGGTTCAAGATCGACTTCACCGGCAAAAGAAAATACTCCGGCCGCTCGGCCGATTTTCGGCGGGTTTCCGCAAGCGGTGAAGATGCTGCGAGGCGGGCTATGCCAACCAGCCGCGCGCGAGCGCGTTCTCTGGGGTTCGCGGCACCATTTCGGACCGAATCGCTCTCATGGCTTTGGCTGCCGTGCGCGATTCCGGACGCCGGGGGGCAATCCGTCGTCCTGTGGTCCGAAATGCTGCCGAGTTGGCCGGTGACCGGGGCAAGGTCGCCAGCCTGTTGCTTTGGGCTTGTGCCTTCAGGGCACTCGGGAAAGAGGGTTACTGGAGTTGGTGAAACGTAGCGGCGCCGAATCCGAAAACTCTGCGCCGGTAAGGAGAGAACTGGAGACATAGCCTGCCTCGAACCTGTGCAGTATTTCGCTTTTCCTTCGCTATGTCAAGACCTATTTTCGCTTTTTATTCGCATCCCTTCCCAGGACCTCCTCGCTTCCCACGGCCTTGTCCTTCTGGAAACCATCGAGCGGGCGCGAGTTGCGCTGATTGCCTCCCTCTCATTGGGAGGTTATCCTCTTAACTCCAGGAGGAACCTCTTGCCCTTGGTCTCGTACGCAAGGCTGCTTCTCTCGCTGGCGGCCCTTTCCGCCGTGGTCTTCCCGCATTCGCTACGAGGTCAGGCCAAACCGGCGCCTCCCGTTCCGGCGGCCAAAACTCCCCCCGTGGGTCCCGCCGCGCCGCAGTCCAAGCACTACCCCATCTTGCTTCTGGCTTTCGGCAATGAGCCCAATTGGAACGTTCGCATTGGCCTAAAAGGGCCTGAGCGCTTTGACCGGGCTGGCTACCCGCCCATCACCCTGGAGCCCGCGGAAGTCACCTACGAAACCGCTGCCGATACCTGGACCTACCACGCGAAGGACTCGGTGACGGGCGCGGCTGTGGCCGTTCATCTCTCACGCGAAGCCTGCATCGATGCTAAGAACGATACTTTGACAACCGCCCCGCCGCTAGGCGGCAAGTATTCGTTTCGCGCCTCCGTCGAGCACACCCAAATCGGCACATTGAAAGGTTGCGCCCGCGTAGCTACCGAACTTTTTCCCAAAATCAACAACCAACCCGACCCCGAGGCCGAGGAAGAAGCCAAGAAACACCCGCCCGTCCCCGTCTCCACCGTCACCAAGTTTCAATCTCCCATCGCCTTTGCGTATGTGAACACGGCCGGGAAAATTGTGTTCAAGCGCGGCGCCGTGACCCACGTCATCGCAACGGAAGGCAGCCAACTCGCTGTTTCCCATGACGGAAAGCGGCTTTTGTTCACGCATGAGGAAAAGGCCGATAACCGGTCGATTTTTCTGTACGACTTCGCCACCGAGAAATCCACCGAACTCCTCCGCGGAAGCGTGCAGGAGGCTTTCTGGTCACCCGACGACACGCGCTTTGCCTTCCTGAAGTTTGTAGATGGAAAGTGGCAGCTATGGGTGGCGCCTATCTCTGCACCGGAAAGCGCCGTTGCCGCTTATTCTGCAAGCGTTAGTTCCCTGCAAGGTTGGGCCGATGCTCACACTATCCTTGTGGACGATGCCGCACAGTTGTCCTGGATTGCAGACGACGGAACTATTCTGCTCAGCCTGTCCCATAAGGAGGTCTACGGCGATGTCTTTGGGAACTCCAGCCTCAATACCATCCGAATCCATCCCGCCACTCCGGACTTGCTGCTGATCTCCGCGGAGATTCCCAATCCTCCGGCAGGCATGCCGAAAGATCCCCACACGGGTGGGAGCATTGGTTTTGGTTTGTACGAGATTCGCTCGAAGCGCCGCACCATGATGACTCCTCCAAACATGCTTGCAGAGGGCGCCGAATGGTCTCGAGATGGCCTGCAGCTCTTCTTCACCGGCCAGGAGCCGGGAAAGCCCTCAGCAGTCTACCGGGTCTTTTGGGATGGGATCGGGCTTCAGAAGTTCGCCTCAGGAACGCAACTAGTCATCGGGCAGTAGCATAAGGCAGTAGCTCGCGCCATATTTTCGGTGGACACCTGACACAACGGCCAGTTGCCCGATTAGCTTCAATGGCTTGAAAGCCCGCCCTCCGCTCCTTGCCAGTCCCTATACTGTTCATTGTGAGTACTAGTCCTACAGTCGCTCCCCAGCAGGTCGGCATTCTTGTGCTTGACAGTGACATCCACAGTGCAGGCGCTGTCAAGCAGATCCTCGATTCCGAAGGTTGGCGCGTTCGCGTGGCCCCGGACACGCGGGTCCTTCTCACGGAGCTGAAAAGTGCGGAGTGGTCTCTGGTCGTCGCCAATATCGCCGCGATCGGGCTGGATACACCTGCTTTTGTTACGCTGCGCGAGCTCGCAACTGTTTCCCACGAAGACGGCGGCAGAATTCGGGTCCTCTACCTCATCCCAGAACTCTCCGGCGGTCAGTTCATTGGTCATCTGGAAATGGCGAAGCTTCCCTATGTGGTTCGGCCCTATCATCTTCATGACTTCCTCGAAAAAGTCAGCGATCTCCTAGTGGAGGTGAAAGCCATCGAGGGACCCATCCGCCAGGTGCGTCGCGAATTCGGCGCCCTCCGCAAGAAGCGGCGGCAGGGAAACCGCACCACTTCTATGTTTGCCGCGCGCGACTCCTACTCCTATTCCGAAGAAGAAATTACCGAGTACGAGCGCCAAGAAGCCGAAGCAGCCAAGAGCAAGTCGAACAAGCCCCGCGTCAACTTGGGCGACCCCCACCGCTAGAGCCGACCGCCCTTGGAAGTCTCCAACGCTCTAATCGTGCGCGTTTTCCGAGTTCAATGCGTCGTCCAACCTCAGGATCGTCCTGTACAAAACCTCCGCGCCATTTGCTACTTGCTCGGGCGAAGAGTATTCCAGCGGCGAGTGGCTAATGCCGCCGCGGCTGGGCACAAAAATCATTCCAATGGGAGCAAACCGGGCCACGTTTTGCGCGTCATGACCGGCCCCGCTCGGTAAATCCATCGTCTCCAAGCCAGCCTCGCTGGCTGCGGCTTTAATCGCCTGTCGAAACGCCGTCGAGGTGATCGCCGGCTCGTCAACGTCGGCGGCTTCGCAGCTTATTTTCACGTTTTCTTCACGGCCAATGATCTCGAATCGCTTTAGAATCCGTTCCGCTATACGCTGAATTTTCTCTGCGTCTAGATCTCGCAATTCCATGGGAAAAGTTACGCGGCCAGGAATCACATTGGTTGCGCCGGGCTCGATCTTCATCCACCCCACGGTCCCCACTTGGCGCCCCTGTTCCGCGCGGATCTCTTCGCGCACGGCGAGCACAGCTTTGGCTGCCGCCGCAAGCGCATCCTGCCTTCGATTCATCGGGGTCGTCCCCGCATGATTGGCAAATCCCGTGGCCGTGCACTTCCGTGAGCTGATTGCCACGATTCCCTGCACTACGCCGATGGGAATCCCTGCTTCCTCCAGCGTTCCTCCCTGTTCAATGTGCAACTCCACGTATCCGGCCTCGCTCCCAGGAGCAATGCGTGCCTCCTTGATCCGGGAAGCATCTCCACCCATTCGCTTCAGCCAGTCGCTTAGTTTTTCTCCTGCATCGTCGCGCCGGTCCCCGACGTTTTCCGGGACAAGGCCCGCAGCTGCCGACGATCCAAAGAGCCCTGCGTAATATCTCCCGCCTTCTTCATTCGCCCATACCACCACCTCGAGCGGGTGACGAGTTCTTACTTTTTGCTCGTTCAGGGCGCGGACCACCTCGATCGCACTTAGGCTTCCCACGTCTCCATCGAAATTTCCTCCGTGCGGAACGGAATCAATATGCGAGCCAATGAGCAATACGGGGAGATTCGCCGATCCTGTGCGCCTTCCAAAAATGTTACCCGCAGGGTCCACGCGAACTTCGAGCCCAGCCTCCCGCATCAATCCCATCACGTAAGCCCGGCCGGTTAGATCCGCCTCGCTGAATCCCACACGGCTCACTCCGCCTTCCGGATTCTTGCCGTACTCGCCGAGCTTCTGAAGCGTGTCCCAGAGACGCGCCAGTTGAACATGTCTGGCCGGAGTATCACCTAGTTTCGTCTGACCAAACGCGTGCGTCGTTGCGAGCAACAACAAACAGGCTCCAAAAACCACTCTTGGTAGGTTCCCTGTGCGCATGGCTGGCTCCCGGCGCGCAGTCTGGCACAAGGCAGGCAGCCCTGCAAGAAAGTTGAATTCCTCCGTTCTAACTCTGAGCCGCCCTGCGAGCGGCCCACCGCGAAGTGGTCGAAGTCCACGCTCAGGAGGAATTCATGGGACGTTCGATTTTCGCCGCCATCATCGGCGGTTTCTTGGGATTCATCACACTCGGCGGCCTATCCTATATGAAGGCCATGCCCGGAGCAGAACCTGCTGGGCAACCTGCGGCCCTTCCTGCGCCGACACCAGGACCTGGGCTCGGGCCGGAAGGAAATTGGAGGCTTCTCGATCCTGTCACGTACGAAAACATCTCCGTGTTTCCGGTCGTGGCTTCTTACGGTCAGGACACCAGTGCATTTCTGACGCTCGAAGAAGGCCTTGCCACCGGAGAAGTTGTCGTGCGTGAACGCGGTTACGAGGAAACCGGCATGGCGCGCGGGCGCGATGGCCGGCCAATCTACATCCCGCAGCCTGTTGCAGGAGCTGCTGTCAATCAACTCGTCTTGGTGAATCGCAGCAAGCGTCCGTTGCTACTCCTCGCGGGCGAGCTTGTCAGCGGCGGCAAGCAGGACCGCATCATTGGCAAAGACCGTATCGTTCCCCCCGGCGCTCCTCCGCTGCCGCTCGACGTGTTCTGCGTCGAGCACGGCCGCTGGACCGGCGTTCCCCAATTTTCGGCTGCGAACACCATCGTTCATCCCAGCGTCCGCGAGCAAGCTGCAGTAAACCAAAACCAAAATAATGTGTGGGACGCGGTTCGCAATGGCACGTTGGCAAAAGCCGTGCCTTCCGCACCACCCCCCGCACTCTCCTCTTCGAGAATTCAGGGCGCCATCGCCAATAATGGCCGTACGGAAGCGTACGAGAAGATCTACCAGTCAACTGCGGTAGGCGTCTCCATCGACGATTTCGTCGCGGAGCTGCAGCGCCGATTCGCCTACGCCACTTCCGGACTAAAGGGAGAACGCGCTGTTGGCGTCGTCATTGCCTACGGCGGGGAAGTCGCCTGGAGCGACATCTTCGCTTCGGGCGATCTGTTCGATCACTACTGGCACAAGCTCTTGCGCAGCTACGCCGTCGAAGCCCTCGCGCGTCCGACAATTCGTGCGGTGGCTTCGCGGGACAATGCCAGTGAATTCCTACGCCACTTGAACGGCCGCGAAGTTCAGGAAACTGAACCCGGCGTTTACCGTTGGCGCGAAATCAACGAAGGCCATCTCGCGCAGATCGAACTTGAGGCACTCCAGCCCAGGCCAATGACTTTGCACCGGCTCATGCTTCACCGCACGAGTTGAGACGAATCGGGACGGCTTCTTGTAGGGGCGCAGCATGCTGCGCCCCATACGGCGCTCCCTTTGCACAGAGGTGCACACCAAACTGTCATCCCCAGCGAAGCGAGGAATCTGCTTGTTGCTGAACCAACTGCCAAGAAGCGCATGGTGATTGTGTAGGGGCACAGCAGGCTGCGCCACTTTCACCTCAATTAATCCGTTTGACTTGGCTCTGGTCCAGGGCTTTTGCAAGAAGATCCGCTACCGTGCCCGCCCAGGAAGGATGCCGGAGATTCGGGGCGATCTCAGCGAGCGGAACGAGAACAAATCTTCGTTGCAGCATGCGCGGATGCGGCACTTGTAATTCCTGCGTGTCGATCGACTCGTCTCCATAAAGCAAAATATCTATGTCGATGAGCCGCGGGCCTTTCTCCACCAATTTCTTGCTGCCCATTTGCGACTCGATTCCACGCAGTGCCCGCAACAAATCGGTCGGCGGGATTTTCGTTTCGCCCTGAGCTATGCAATTCAGAAACCACGGCTGCTCGCGCAAATCCACCGGCTCCGTCTCATAAAACGAAGAAACCTTCAGAGCGCACACACCCGCACCGCCAAGCGCGCCGATCGCTGCGCGCAGATTCTTCTCCCGGTCTCCCAGATTCGAGCCCAGCGAAAGGTAAACTGTCGTTCCAGCCACGCTCAGACTTTCGGGGCAACTATTTCAGCGCGTCCGCGCCAGCCTTGGCGCATTGTGCGTCCTGCGCGCTGGACCCTCCCGAAACGCCGATGGCTCCCACAATTTTTCCGTCCACGATCAGGGGAATGCCGCCTTCCACGGGCACGGCACCTTGAATCTTTAGAATCCGCAGACCCTCGCCGCCCGCCGCCAGCGCATCCTGGAGAGCTTTTGTCGGCCGCTTGAACAATGCCGCCGAGCGCGCCTTATCGATCGCAACGTTCGCGCTGCCCAATTGAGTGTTGTCCATCTTCTCGTAATAGACGAGGTTGCCGCTCGGATCCACAATCGCCACGGCCATGTTCCAATTGTTCTTTGCCGCTTCGGCCAGTGCCGGCGCTGCTGCCTTTTTTGCATTTTCCAGACTAATCGGCATCCCGTAAGGAGCCGGCATCTGCGCAAATGAGGTCGCCAGCACGCCAAATGCAATCGTCAGCGCAGCAGCGATCTTCCACAATGTTTTCTGGGACATGAAGACCCCCCTAAAATTTTCTGGTCTGGTGAACCACCTGCCGCCCCGCACGTTAGAACAGACCGGTTCTCCCCTGCAATCTATTTCGCATCACTGGGCCGTAGGAGGAGGAGATGGGCGCACGCTTCTCAGACGATTCACGATGTCAATCGCCACCCGCTGCGCCGCCGCGGGTCCGTCAATCGCGGTGACTTTCCCCTCACCAAGGACCATGCCCGTTCTCGGGCTGATCATCTTAAATATCCAGTCGTAGGTCAGGAACGGCCGCGTCACGTCAATATAGATGTCCGCTCCTTTGCGGTCATCTACAATGCGTAGCCCCCATTCCCGGATCTCCGGGCGCACATACAGGGCGTCCTGCAGCAAGTTGCCTTTCATCCAAATGGTGTGGGATTCCACGAATATGGATTTCGCCGTTCGCAGGATTCCTTCTGGAGTGTTTTCCTCGCCGCGGTTGGCAGCGGTGCTCCCCGACGAAGTTCCCGTTGGCCTGTCCAGCTCCTCGCGCGACAACATCGCCGCCGCAGCGAGCTGTTCCACAATAACTGCCGCCAGCTTGGGCCCCGCGTCAAACTCATCCGTGGCTTCCACCATGCCCGAAACCAGGCTCAACGACCGTGGCTGATACACTAACTCGTAGGTCCAGTCGAAAGTCATCACCGGCCGGTCCACGGTAATGGCGATGTCCGCGGTTTGTCCGTAATCCGCAAAACGCAATCCCAGCCGGGGGAAGAGAGCAGTTTTCTGAATGTCATCCTGCAAACGCTCCCGGCGCAGATAGATAGTTTTCGAATGTACGGAGACCGTGTTGACTGCCCGCTGCCCCGCCCGGGGCAGGGTGAGATCCGGCGGGACCCTGGCTGCGGTTGCGGGCGGGCCAGCGGGAATTCCTGCTGCTGCCGGTGCTCTCGAACCGGGGGCTTGCAAGCGCATGCCCGACTCGAACCGTGCCCCTCCTGTAGCGTTAGCGAGGCCCGCAACGCTTTCAATGGGCACCGCAAAATTGATGTTCTGCCCAACGCTGAATGTTCCGACGACAATTCCGAGAATTCGCGCCTCGGCATCTACCAGTAGACCACCGCTGGAACCCGGTGCCAGCGGGGCTGTGAATTGCAAAATCCGGTATCCGCTGCCCGCTCCCGGAACTTCGTCTGCCATGCGAGTGGCGCTCAGGATGCCTGAAGACGCCGTCCAGGGCAGCCCGACGGCGTTTGAAACGACAAACACCGTTGCACCTGATGACGTGGTACCCGAGTTGCCAAGGGGAAGCACCGGAAGCCCCGTAGCTGGAATGCGGAGCGCCGCCACGTCTCGTCGCTCATCAGAGGCGATCAATTCCGCTTGATCGTAGATTTCGCCGCTTCTCAGACGCACTTGCACCTCGCGCATTCCTTTCACAACATGGTTCGCCGTGAGAATCACTCCATCACTCCGGATGATCACTCCAGACCCCACACCGGCGAGCTGGCCGTCGCCCTTTCCCGTCAATATGGATACGGCTGAAGGCGAGACCCGTTCCACTACCTGATCCCCGGACAAGGGCTGCGCGGCGGGGACTTGTGCCTGCAGATTCGAGTTGTATGTTTGAGATAAAAGTAGGATGACGACTGGTGTTAGGAACCGCATAGCCCTCCTTTTTGGTTCTCCGTGTCGCGCTCGGCGTGGAGGATGCGCCGTCACGCGCGGATTACTTATGTGAGTATTCTTTGCGCGCTTGACCTGGGTTCGTCTGTCGACCCACCATTACGCTGAGTATACACCCTTGCGAGTGCAACGGCCTTTGAGCGAGACGCGAGGTCAGAATAGGCGGGGCTGGCGGCGGGGCAGTTCCCGCCCGAAGTATTCATAGGCCCGGGGCGTCGCGACGCGCCCTCGCGGCGTTCGGTCGATCATCCCAATCTGCATCAGATAGGGCTCGTACATTTCTTCAATCGCGTCCTCTTCTTCGGCCAGCGCGGCGGAAAGTGTCCCGAGGCCGACTGGCCCGCCGCCATATTTATCCAGCAGCGCCAGCATGAGGTTGCGGTCCACTTCGTCCAAGCCATTTTCATCCACACCAAGCATCTGCAAGGCTTCCTGCGCGACCGCGCGAGTGATACGCCCCGCCGCGCGCACTTCGGCAAAGTCGCGCGAGCGCCGCAACAAGCGGTTCGCGATGCGCGGTGTCCCGCGGCAGCGGCGCGCAATTTCTTCGGCCCCGCCTTCGTCCATCTCGATGCTCAGGATTCTTGCGGAACGGTGCAGGATGATCAGCAAATCTGCGGGCGTGTAAAAATCCAGCCGGTGCACGATGCCGAAGCGCGAGCGCAGCGGCGCGGTGATCAACCCCGCGCGCGTCGTCGCTCCCACCAGTGTGAAGTGGCTCAACGGAAACGGATGAATGCGCGCCCCCGGTCCCTGCCCGATGATCAGGTCAACGCGAAAATCTTCCATCGCGGGATACAAAACTTCCTCCACCGCCGGCTGCAAACGGTGGATTTCGTCCAGAAAGAAAACCTCTTTTTTCTCCAGCCCGGTCAGAATCGCGGTCAGGTCGCCTTTGCGCTCGAGCAGCGGGCCCGCGCTGGTCTTGATGGGCACATTCAACTCGTTCGCGATAATTTGCGCCAGCGTCGTCTTGCCGAGTCCCGGCGGGCCATAGAGCAGCACGTGATCCAGCGCTTCGCCGCGGCTTCGGGCGGCGTCCACGGCAATCTGAATGTTTTCTTTGACGCGCTTCTGGCCGATGTATTCGTCCAGCCTCTTCGGGCGCACGCTTAGATCGAGGCGCACATCTTCCTCGAACGCGGCTCCCGACACGATTCGTTCTGGGCCTCGTTGCTGCATCATCCGTCTTGCCGTCGCATCCGCCATAGATTCCTAGCGCCCTCGCCGCTGGGAAGCAGCGTTTACTTCTGCCAGCCTGATCCGGCCGCGTTCATTCTGAACAATCTTCCCATCTTTCATCTCGTATTCGGCTGCCATGATCAAGTCCCGCCAGTCCGTTTTTGCGAGCGCTACCAGTTCGCGCACCTTGTCAATTCTGCCGCCGCAAATCTCCAGGACGTCCAAATGAATGCGTTCGTCAATCAACGACTCCAAGGGCCAGTGGAATTCCCGAATCAGTTCCTGAATCGACGCTTGCTCGACGGGCGAAAAGATTTCTTCAATCAGTTCCCGCACCCGCTGAGACAGCTCCGGCTTCTCTCCCGCCTGGTCCTTCATTTCGGTAGAGCGGCTCATGCGCCGCGGGCGCGTCCTTTTGGCGCGCTCAGCGCCTGCAGCGCGCCGCGCAGCAGCTTCTCGAAATCTCCTGCTCCGCCCTCTCGCTTGGCTTCGCCAGCCGCGCTTTCCGCGGCGCGCGCCTCGTAGCCCAAATTCACCAGCGCCGAGACCACGTCCGCTTCCACGCCCGCAGGCGAAGCCGCCGCTGGCTTCTCCGCTTCCGCGACCACGCCTTCCAGTTTGTCTTTCAGTTCCACCACGATGCGCTCGGCCGTTTTTCGCCCGACGCCGGGAATCCGTGTTAGCCGCGCAAGGTCACCTCCACGAATCGCCGGCACGAGTTCCTCGACGCTCATTCCCGACAAAATCTTCAGCGCCAGCGCCGGCCCTACTCCGGAAGCAGAAAGCAGCAACTCAAAAAAATGTTTCTCGCGCGCGGAGATAAAACCGTAGAGCGCCAGCGTATCTTCGCGCACGTGGGTGTAAATCAGAAGGGTCACTTCGGTGTGCAGTTCGCCCAGCGCGGCGTAAGTCGAGAGCGGCACTTGCACCACATAGCCCACACCGCCCACGTCGACGAGCACCTGGTTTGGTCTTTTTTCAGCGAGGCGTCCGCGAAGCTGGCCAATCATCGTTGTGGAATCCAGGCGCCAGTATTGCCGCTTTTCTTTCGCCCGTCAACACGCAGGAGGGTTAGGTTACAGAGCGGGGGAAAAGTGATACATCCCCTTCGGCGCGTGTTCGCACAGTGACAGCTCCGTTGAAACGGAGAGTGCGTCGTCTGCACAGCGCGGATGGAGATTCGCACGGGAATAGATTTGAAACGCAGGAAGCCTCCTCTTGGTCTCTATTTGCGCGGGGAAATCGCTGAAACTAAGCTAGTTGCACGTGCAGATCTTGCGTTTCTGGAACGATCTCTGAAAAGCCCAAGAGTGGGCCAGAATCATTCTCGCGTGAAAAGGGAAAAACACAAATTTTGATCTGCCTTTTTATCTGTCTGGTCACAACGCTGATCGCGAGTCGCTTCGTTGATTTGCTCGGTGACCGCTTCACTTCGGTACGGCAGTGCGGACCCGAGGGAGAAGTGTGTGATCAAGTAGTTCCAAATGGCTAAAAATGTCGTCAGGGAACATCTCAAAATGTACATCAGGAGGGACCTTGCGCGTTGCTTCCAGTTTCTTCCGGTAATTTTGTAAGCATTCCTCGAACAACTCAGCGAGAAAATAGGCAGGTAACTCAACCAATTGAAATGGGCCGTAGTATTGGGAATAAAGTGGCCGCCAATACGGCACCCTTTCCGTGAAGAACTTAGCTTCATCGATGCGTACCTTACCGCCATGAATCACTCCACATCTAAATCTATGGTACAGAATTCGAGCGATAGTCATGGTCTTAAGTAGCGGATTTAGAGCCTTTCCAAGCTCAGTTTTTTGAGTATTTCCTCGTCTTCCAAATCCACTAAGAATTGCACGCTCTATTGCCGCAGCCGAGGCTAGCGCAGATTTGTTTCGAGATTGACCAGGTGCCACACGAAAAGTTCTGCGGAGTGCCAGTTGTATTCTTTTCAGAAGACGCCGTGCCTCTTCTAAAGTCAGCGCGATTTCGCTATCGACAAGAAGCTTCAGAATGGGGTCGTTGACCCGAGAAAAAATCTGAATTCGTCCTGCCTTTTCAATCATTCCGGGCAGGAGCCACAGATGGTAATCCAATTCGTAATACAAATCTCCAACGCTGACGCTCTCGAATAGTTTCGACCTGCCACTATACGTTGTCACAAAGCTGGTGAATGCGTTCCCACTTGTTTCTTCTGCGCTCGTAGAGCCTGAGGCCAACGCATCAATGCGAGAGCAAAGTAACAGCAGGATTTCTTGGGGGTGAGACTTGCGTCGAATAAGTTCGTCCACGAGATCACGGGTAGATGAGAATTGGTTGAAAAACCGATCAAGTCCTTCAATCAGCGCGTCCTTTTTCATTTTTGGTCTTCAGGCTTTCGAAAATTAGATAAAATTCATTTTACGCGGGTCGCCATCACGAACGTTGGCTAAAATAAAAATCACCCCCGTATGAGAACTTAAGCGGTAGAACCTTTTCGCGGCCAAAACCTCACTTCGGGCTTAGGCTGCAATGAAATCCGTCACGCTTCAGGCCCTGGCGATCTGTGTGAAATCGGTTGCATAACGATATGCCGAAAACGAGGCGAATGTATCAGAACAAGATGTGGGAAGCCGCAAGGCTCTACTGTAAGGAAGCGGACAAGTGCTACAAGGCAAGAGCGTATTTTTCTGCGATAGTGGCCCGAGGCTGCGAACTGGAAGCCTTACTGCGGATTTTTGATTTCGTCGAAAATAGGCGTCCAAAAGACCGTTGCAGGCAGCTATATGGGTTGATTAATCGAGCCTTCGCCAGACATTGGATTCCCCACGACGCACTGCGCTACTGGAAGAACGCAGAGAATATACCTCTCAAAACCTGCCTCCACGAAATAAGAGAAGCACGAAACGGAGTGCACGCACATCTCTTCGATAAAAACTTGGTGACGCGGCAGACGGTGGCCAACGTTGCGTACGTTGTGCACGCTATGTACTCGTTCTTGGAGATCAAGAATGCGCGGAATCTTATGGAGCATCTGCATAAGAGCGGTGAAATATCCGATGCTGAATACAGAGCTTGGAAGAAAAAGCAGACAAAAATCTAGACGATGATTCGCGCAAGAAAAGTATTTCCTGTCCCCAAAGCATTTTCGGTGTTGAGGGACTTCCAAAACGACTTGATTGCATAACAATGTCGGCTCCTCGACCCGAGTAAACTTTGGTTGCTTAACGACCACAGGCTCGGGAGAAAGGAGCCGAACATGATGATTATAGGCGTA
>Ga0335081_10008945_pt1 | contig 16081 bp, 16 predicted proteins | sample Lox_Sample_35_FD_206713 | JGI IMG/M metagenome (GOLD analysis project Ga0335081, IMG submission 206713) | Soil microbial communities from Loxahatchee National Wildlife Refuge, Florida, United States - Lox_Sample_3.5 | ecosystem: Environmental > Terrestrial > Soil > Wetlands | place: USA... | reverse complement strand
GGACTCATGCCGATCGCCCGCAACCCCGACAGTGCGGCGCTGGTGCCGTAGATATGGTTGACGCCCCATCGCCCCCACCACGAACCGTCGCTCTCCTGCTCGTGCTTGAGCCATCGGATAGCGCGGCGCGCAACCGGGTGGTCGGAGCGGTAGCCGACCGCCGCCATCATCTCGAGCACGCGGCCGGTCAAATCGGGACAGCTCGGATCGGTGGCTGCCTCGGTGTCGGCGGCGAAGGTCGCGTAGTTGAACCAGGTGGCATCGTTGTCGACATCGAAAGCGGCGAAACCGCCGTCCTTCGATTGCATACCCATCACCCAGTTGGCGCCGCGGCTGATCGCGCGCTCGCGCGCGGCGGCGTCGTCCGCGTCGGAATCCGCGAGCGCCATCAGAATGACTGCGGCGTCGTCGACGTCGGGATACCAGTCGTTGTAGAACTCGAACGCCCATCCGCCGGGCTCGAGGTGGGGCCGCTTGACCGACCAGTCGCCGCGCTTGAGTATCTGATGATCGATGAGCCATTTGGCCGCGTCACGCAGCGCCGGATGGTCGGGCGCGAGGCCCGAATCGATCAAGGCCTTGGCGGCGAGCCCGGTGTCCCAATTGGGCGACACGCACGGCTGAAAGAGAATCGAATCGCCCTGATCCCAGATCAGCTCGCGTGTCGCCGCGAGTGCTTTTTCGATCACCGGATGGTCGTTGCGGTAGCCGAGCCCCTTGAGCGCCATCGTGCTCAGCAGGTAGCAGGGCTGAATTCCGCCCCACGATCCATTGGCGTCCTGATGCTCGAGCAGCCAGCGCTCGGCCTCCGCGATCGCCCTGCGCCGCATGCCCTTGAGGTGATGGCGATCGTAGAGGCGCAGGAGCCGGTCGGCGAGATTGAAAAGATGGCGCGGCGACCAGAAGCGACGCGGGCGCGGCAATTCGAACTTGGTGAAATGCGGCGGCTGGATATAGAGTTCGAGGACGCCCTCGCGCCAGTCGGTTTCGACCACCGGACGCCCCGCGCGGAGCAGCATCAGGGCAACCAGCGTGCCGCGCGCCCATGAAGAAAGCTCGTAGATATTGACCGGGAGCCAGTTGGGCGTGAGCAGCCACTCCACCGGCACCGCGGTCGTGCAATCCCACGGCACCTGGTTCATCGCCGCGAGGTAGAAGCGCGCGAGCGTGCCCGAGCGGGCGATTCCACCGCGCGAGAGGATCCATCGCCGCGCCTGCATCAGCTGTTCGTCACCGGCGCGCAGTCCGGTCAGCTTGAGCGCGAAGTAAGCTTCGATCGAGGTCGAGAGATCGCCCTCGCCGCCCGGAAACAGATTCCAGCTTCCGTCGGCCTGCTGCAGATCGAGCAGATGGCGCTTGAGCTTGGCGTCCGTTTCGGGATCGTGCACGCCCATAAAGCGGTTGAAGATGATGTACTCCGAGTTCATCTCGGCATTGGCTTCGAGCGCACCCTGCCAGTAGCCCTCGGGACGCTGCAGCGCGAGCAGCGCGCGCTGCGCGCGGTCGATGCAGGACTGGAGCTTGGCGGCAAATTCGTCGCGCGGCGACGCCGCCGCCGACCTCTGCTCGGCGGCGTGCTCCGGCGCCGGCTCCGCAACTCTGCCGTTGACCATGTCGATAGCTTCACTCATAGGCTTCGGAATTCCCGCTCGTTATTCGGCCGGGCCGCTGGATTCGGATTCCCCAAACATCCCCGCCACCTCGCGCCGCCACGCTCCCGAGGGCGCAACCCTCAAGGCGTAACTGCGCATTTCAACACCGTGCCTCGCTCGAGCATCGCAAAGACTCCAGCGATATCCGCAAGCGAACTATGCGCATTGATGATGCGGCCGGCACCCAGGCGGCCGTCCGCGAGCAACTCGTACGCGCGGCGCACGTCGCGCGGACGAAAGTGAAACGGCGCAATCAGCGTCAGATTGTCGTAGTGCATGCGCCGCGTGTCGATCTCGAGCGCGGTACCCGCCGCGCATCCGCCGAAGAACACCACCCGGCCGCCGCGGCGCACGCGCGCGAACGCGTCACGCCATCCCTCGACCTGCCCCGTGCACTCGATCACCAGGTCGGGGCCGAAACCGCCGTTGAGCCGCGCCACCTCGGCCGCCGGATCGCCCTTGGCAACGTCGATCACGCGGTCCGCGCCCAATCGTCCCGCCCACTCCAGGCGGTCCGCGCCGCGTCCGGCGATTGCGATCTCGCTCACTCCACCCGCGCGGAGCGCGAGCATGTGGAGCAGACCAAAGGCGCCCGCACCGATTATCAGGACGCTCTCGAAGGCCTCGGGCCGCGCGAGCGCTTGCGCGTGAACGACGCAGGAGAGCGGTTCGAGCAAAGCGGCCTCTTCGAATGCGAGCGCCGGCGGCTTGCGAAAAGCATTGCGCGCGACCACATGGGCGGGCAGCAGCAGAAAATCCGCATACGCGCCCATCACCATCTTCTCCATCGCCTGCGGACAGAGATTTTCCTGCCCGCGCAGGCAATGGAAGCAAGCGCCACAGGGCGCGGTGGGCGCCGCCATCAGCTCGTCGCCCTCATTGAAGCCGCGCACGCCCTCGCCGACCTCGGCCACCACGCCAGAAAACTCGTGCCCAAACGGCGTGGGCAACCGCCACACCGGATGGCCGCGGCGATAAGTCTTGAGATCGGTGCCGCAACTGAGCGCGCATTTGACACGCAGCAAAAGCTCGCCGGCACCGGGACGGGGCGGCGTGAAATCGCAAAGCCGAAGGTCTCGCGGCGCAAAGAGCACAGCCTGCCGCGCCACGATGCGACTCACGTCAGAGGCGGGCGTGAGTGGCCGGGACAAATTCCGGGCGGCGACCGGCATCACAGCCTCCGCTCCACGGTGAAACTCGCGAGCGCCCGCAGCGGTTCGGCGCGATGGTCGAAAGCGTCGAGCGCGTGCAGAGCGCGGCGCTCGAGGTCGCGCGCGAGCTGCCATGATTTGTCGAGCCCGATGAGGCGCGGATAGGTATTCTTTCCGTGCGCCACGTCCTTGCCGGTGCGCTTGCCCATCTGCTCGGTCGAAGCTTCGACGTCGAGGATGTCGTCGATCACCTGGAAGGCGAGGCCGAGCGCGCGCGCGTAGGCCTCGAGCGCGGCGAGTTCGGCCCCGCCGGCTCCGCCCAATCGCGCGCCGCCGCGCACTGCGGCGATGAACAACGCCCCGGTTTTCCTGCGATGCAGGTACTCCAGTTCCTGCACCGTCAGGTTGCGGCCTTCACCGAGCAGATCGATCACCTGCCCCGCCACCATCCCGGCCGATCCCGCGGCCTCGGCCAGTTCGGCGACAGTCGTGAGCAGGGCCGCCGGCGGCGCGGCGCTCGAAGCCACGCCGGAGCGCGCCAGAACCGTGAAGGCGTCGGTCAACAATGCGTCACCGGCGAGCGTCGCGACCGCTTCACCGTAAATCTTGTGATTGGTCGGACGGCCGCGGCGCAAGTCGTCGTCGTCCATGCAGGGCAAATCGTCGTGGATGAGCGAATAGGTATGAATCATCTCGATCGCGCACGCGAAGCCCATCGCGGCCTCGAGCCTGCCGCCTACCGCTTCGCACGCCGCGAGAGCCAGCACCGGGCGCAGCCGTTTGCCGCCCGCCAGCAGGCTGTAGCGCATCGCCTCGAACAGGCGGCCGGCCGGAGCGCTTGCGCCACCGCTGCCGTTGACTGCGCCGGTGAGCGCGCGCTCGACGAGCGCCGCGCGTTCGCGCAGGTAGCGGTCGAGTTCAAACGCCGGCGCATTGCTCTGCGCCCGCGGATGGCCGTCGGCCGCGGCAGTGTGCTGACCGTTATTCGCAGCTGCGGCAGCGCCATGCACTCGCTCATGGTCGTGCGCATGATCCCGCCGGTCGGATTTCACTTCCTCCGCCATCGAACTCTACTCTGGCCTCATCACAAGATCGTTCTTACCCCGCGGCGCGCGACATCCGCCGGCGCGCGGCAGCCCCGGTCAGGACATATAGTGGCGCACCATCCGCCACGAATCCTTCAGATTCTCCCCGAACTGCAGCGCCACGGTCCCCTCGAAGCCCGAATGCAGCTTGCAATCGCGGCATCGAACGTCCTGCTTGGTGCGGTAGTACTCCCAATCGGTCGCCTGATGCATCTGGCTGAAGGTCTTGTAGTGGCCGTTGGTGATGAGGTAACAGGGGCCCTTCCAGCCTTGTGGATTACGCGTGACGGTGGTCCACGGGCTGCACAAAAGGTCGCGGTCACCCACCAGGTAGTCGAGATATATCGGAGTATTGATGATCTTATAGTCGTCGGCGAGCTTGCGCACGCGCTTGAACTTCAACGGCATCTCTTCGCGCTTGAGGTATATCTCGTCGTTGGTCAGCACCTGGTAGTGATAACCCGGTGTGAGCAGCATCCCGTCGACGCCGAGCCCGCCGAGCATCCTGACCAGCTCCTCGATCTCTTCCGCGCCGGTTTCGCGGAAGATCGTCGAGTTGGTCTGCACGCGATAGCCCTTCTCCTTGAGAAGTTTGATCATGCGCACGCAGGTGTCGAACACGCCGGCGCGATCGACCACGCGGTCGTGAGTCTCGCGCATGCCGTCGATATGAACGTTGAAGCTCAGATAGGGGCTGGGACCGACCTGCCGCACGAAGCGTTCGAGCAGGATCGCGTTGGTGCAGATCTGCACGTGCCGCTTTTGCTCGATCAACCCGCTGGCCAGCGGCACAATATGCTTGTACATCAGCGGTTCGCCGCCGCAGACCGAAACGATCGGCGCGTCGGCTTCCTCTGCTGCGCCGAGCGCCTCCTCCAGCGGCATCTGGTCGCGGATCGTGTCCTTGTATTCGACGATCCGGCCGCATCCGATACAAGCGAGGTTGCACGCATGCAGCGGTTCCAGCATCAGCACCAGCGGGAAGTATTTCTCGCCCGCACGCCGCTTGCGGCGCATGTAGCGTCCGAGGTCCAGCATCAGCTTCAGCGGTATTCGCATAGTGAGAGCATTCTCCGGATTCGGTTCGTGGAAAGCAGGGTCAAGCGACAGCCTTGCCGCCTTCCGCGGGGCGATTCGCAGAATCGCGGAACAGCCACTCCTCGAGCATCGTGACCGCCCGGCTCAAGTCTTCGGACGTGCTGCCTGTGAACAGGAAGCCCAGCAGCGAGCCGTTGAGCGCCGAGACGGTGAAGTTGGCAGCCGCCTCGGGCGCGATGTCGCGCGAGCAAAGATTCTTCTCCTGCGCGCGGCGGACGATGTCGACCATCAGTTCACGGTAGCCGTCATACAGTTTCATCACCTGAGTGGCGAGTTCCTCGGGGACCTTCTCGCCGTGCAGCAGTTGGCCAAGGAAGAAGCGCACCGAAGGAGCGTTCTCGCGCACGAAAAGCAGGTACGATTGCACCAGCTTGCGGAGCTGCGCGCGCTCGTCAAGCGCTCCGACCTCTTCGGCAAAGTCGATGAAATACGGCTCAAGCAACCGGTTGAGGACCGCGAGGAAGAGATCCTCCTTGGTCTTGAAATGCCAAAAGATCAGCGCCTTGCTGACCTTCGCCTCGCGCGCAACCTCGGACATCGAAGTTTCATGAAATCCGCGGCGGGCGAACAGGGGGATCGCCGCGTTAAGGATTTCATCCCGCGAATCCTGAGGTTTTTCCTGCAAAGTCGGCTGCGAATCGGACGCCATATACTCTGGCAGGATGCACCGTGGCTGTCTCTCTCGACCACCCTTACCGATTTCATCGGTGAGGCGATGGAAAGCCCTAGAAGGCTGTGAAAATAGCCCTCGGCCCGTCGCTAACCTACCGGTCAATGAGCACTTTTATAGGCCGGTTGCCCAAAGTCAATAGGGGCGGAGCCTTGAAGTAACAGGCAATTCATCGAAGCTTAACCTGATTGCCGCCTTGCCGGGCTGATTCCTGGGCGCCCAGCGTCAAGGCGAGCGCGGCATGCGCCTCGGCCAGGTTTTCCGCCGCAACGACCCCCGCCGTAGCTTCATTGCGGATTGCCCGCTCAAAGTCGGCGGCCATCCCAGCGAACCATGCGGAATGGTAGGAGTCGTCGGCTTCGGGCGCAGGCGAGAGATCCTCGGATGTCCCGGACCGCGCGGTCAGGACGACGCGGCCATCCTCGATTTCAAGCGCCGCCTCGCTGCCGTAGAGCATCGCGCGAGTGCGGCGCACCGGCGCGCGCCAACTCAGATGAGTGGAGGCGATCCTGTCGCCGGGAAAAATCACGCGGAGGTCGGCGACCTCCTCGACCGGCGCCGCCTGCCCGGCGCTGAGGACGGCCGTGACCGCCTCGGGGTCGATACCGCCCATCAGCCACCGCATCAGGTAGAAGACGTGCCATCCGTGATCCACCAGGATTCCGCCGCCGCTCGCCGCGCCGAGGCGCCATCGCCCACCCATGCCGGTGCCGCCACCGGCAGGCGCCGTCCGTAGGCGGTCGAGCGCGAGGTACCCAATTTTGCCGACCCGCCCTGCCGCCACGAGGTCGTGCGCAAGCCGATAGGTGGCGGCGTACTTCCAGTTGTGGACGCACATCAGCACGCGGCCGCGGCTTGTGGCGGAGTCGCGCAACGAATCGAACTCGTCGCGCGCGAGGCAAAGCGGCTTCTCGACCAGGACGTGAGCACCGGCTTCAAGCGCCATCCGCGCCGTCGCCGCGTGATAGGTGGGCGGACTTGCCACGTCCACAAAGTCCAGCCGCTCGCCGTCGAGCATCAGTTCGAGATCGTCATACACGCGTATGTTCGGGATGAGACGCATCGCGTGATGGCGCCGTTCGGAGACCGGGTCGTGAATCGCAACGATATTGACGTCGGGGCGCGTGCGCCATCCGGCCAGATGGGCCTGCGCGGCAACCTCGCCGAAGCCTGAGATCGCTCCGCGCAGCATCATCGCGCCAGCGCCTTGCTTTCGATCGACTCCGCCTTCCCCGGCGCAAAGATGTCCGCGCTTGGGCCGCAGGATTTCAGAGATACACCTTGGCCAGCCGTTCGAGTTCCGGCGCGTACTTCTCCGGCCCGAGCGCACCGGCGACCAGCGCGATCACGAAACGGCCGACGCCAAGCGCGGCATACTTGCCAAGTTCGTCATGGGCTTTGGCGTGCTCGTCGCCGAGCGAACCCATCACCGTGAGATCGAGCCTGCTGTAGTCGCGGCCGGCCTTGTGGCATTCCTCGCGCAACTCGGCGGTCGCCTGCTTCATCTCATCGACGGTGATGCGAATCGGGCACCATCCGTCGCCCCACTTGGCAACGCGCTTGAGCGCGTTCTTGTCGCGGCTGCCGAGCAGCACCGGAGGTCCGGCCGGCTGGGCCGGCCGCGGATACGAGCGGATCGCGGGAAAGCGCACGTACTTTCCTTCGAACGACGCCTCGCCCTTGCTCCACAGCTCGCGCATCGCCGCGACGTATTCGGCGGTCTGCGTCCAGCGACGCGGAAAGTCGCCGCCGAGCAGCTCGGTCTCTTCGCGCAGCCATCCCGCGCCGACGCCGAAGATGAAGCGGCCGCTGGAAAAACTGTCGAGGCTGCCGATCTGCTTGGCCAGGATCATCGGGTTGTGCTCGGGCACCAGGCAGATGCCGGTCGCGAGTTTCAACCTCTTTGTCGCCGCGGCAGCCATGCTGAGCGCGACGAACTGATCGCCCATATGCGAATAGACCGGCGGAATCGGTCCGCCTTGCGGGAAAGGCGTCTTGGGATTGACGGGGAGTATCGGATGCTCGGGCACCCACATCGATTCGAAGCCCAGCGCCTCTGCCGTGCGGCAGAAGTCGGCGGGGTTGGCGGTATCCTCGGTGAACGGCATCAGCAGTCCGATTTTCATGATCATGATCTCCCGCGCGTACTTATGGGCCGTGCGCCAGTGCGCGCGGCCCCGACCGATCTCTGTCAAAAAGCCTTCTCGAATACCAGTAAACGGGGCCGCTTACTGCACGGTTATCGGAATCCGCAAATCGAAAACGGAATCGATCGCCACGCCGCCCCTCATCGCGGGAAAGAAACGCCACTGCTTGAGCGTATCGAGCAGAATCTGGTTCAGCCGCGGGTCCGGCGTCGGCTGCGCCAGCGTCACCTTCACGCTGCCGTCGTAGGAAACCTCGAAGTGAGCGACCGCCACCGCCTGGAAAGCCTCTTCGCGCAGGTCGTCGGGAATTTTCGGCGTCGGCGAATAGATCGCCCGCGCGCCGAGGCTGTCGCTGCCGAGTCCCGGCCCGCCCGTGCCCTCCTTTCCCTGCGGCGCGCTGCTGCTTTCGGCGCTCGCGCCCGTCGCCGCCTTGGACGGCGCGCTGGATTCGGCCGGAGCCTTGCTCGTTCCAGCGATGGACGGCGGGGCCTGCGGTATGGCTCTCGCCTTATGCGGAACCGGTGGCGGAATCGCTTTGCGCCGGACCTCGGGCTTCGGCTTGGGCAGTGCCGGCGCCACGGGATGCGGAGCGGCGGCGGGACCGCCCTGGAGGCCCGCGGGCGGGGGCACTTCCACGATCCGCGCCTCGATCGGCGTGAGCTCGGGCAGCGGCGGGGACGTCTGCTTGAGAACCAGCGCAAAAGCGAGCAGCACCCCCGCCCAGATCGCGACCGCGAGCGGCGCCGTCCACGCCAGCCGCCGCCAGGGCTCGTCCAGGAAGGGCGATGCTGTTTGAAGGGCGCCGCTCATTGGCGCTTGACCGCGATCAGAAAATGCTCGACGCCGGCGCGGCGCGCCTGCAGCATCGCTTCCACGACGATACCCTCGGGCGCGGCGCTATCCGCGTTGACCACGACTCCGCGATCGCTGCTCCCCTGCAACATGCTCTTCAGCGCAAAAGCCATCGTCTCCAGCGTCGCCGGAGTCTTGTCGAGAAATATCTTGCTGTCCTTGGTAATCGTCAGGGCGACCGGCTCCTTGTGCTGAAGGTTGGGCGCTTCCCCCTGCGGAAGGTTGACGGTGATCGAATTGAGGCTCTGCATCGACAGCGAGGCCAGCATGAACGTCACCAGCAGAAAGAACATCACGTCGATCATCGGGATGATCTCTATCCGGCCGCGCCGGTAGCCCCGTCCCCTGCGCAGTTTCATCGCTTCGCCCTCCCCTCGCGCGCCGTCAGCGCAGTCACGCCCGCAACCGGTTCCTTCGCCTCGCCCTCCTCTTCGTCGAGGCGAATATGGTCGATCAGCTTCGAGCCGAGGCGCTCGAGATGGTCGAGCGCCTGCGATTGCGTTCGCGCGAAAAAGTTGAACCCGAAGAGCGCGAAAAGTGCGATCAGGAGGCCCAGCGCGGTCGAGATCAGAGCCTGCGCCACGCCCGACGTCACCTGCGTGGGCGCCACTAGCCCCGACCCGCCGATTACCTTGAACGCCTGCATCATGCCGGTGATCGTTCCGAGCAGACCGAGCAGCGGCGCCGCGGTGACCACGGTCTCGAGTATCCAGAGCCCGCGGCTCAGATGCTTCTCGATATCGCCGGCCTCGTCGCCGGCGCGCGATTCGACCCACCACGCCGGCTTGCCGCGATTTTCGCTAATCACTTTGAAGAATCGCCGGTAAACGTTAACCGGCGCGAGAGCTGCCAGATGCCGCTCGAGCTCGTCCCACTGAAACCCGTAGGTCTCCACCAGCGCCGACAGCGAGCGCGGCAGGCGCAGGGAGCGATAGTACGCTACCGCGCGATCGAGAATGATCAGTACGGCGACCACGCCCAGAAAAAGCAGCGGATATACTATCGCGCCGCCGTATTGCAGTTCGTTAAGAGCGCCTCTCAGTTCACTCATAGCCGCAACCTCGCATCTGTGTCAGTCTCATCAGTCTTCGGTGATTCGGTTTTCGCTAATCCTCACTGGACCGCCGTATGGCCAAACGAGGGAAGTTCCCATTTTATCCCGCCGTAGAACGCGCGGCGCGGTCCGTATTGCGCGGCGAACACGCCGATCCCCGTGCCGTTGCGAATCTGGTAGGTGCGGTCGTTGAGATTGATCACCGCCGCGCGCACTTCAACCGGCCCGGCGTGGGGCAAAATCATGCGCTTGGTGATACCAGCGTCGATCTGAATGTAGTATGGCAGATTTCCGGTGTTGGCGAAGCCATCTCTAAGGCCGCTGCCGTAAATTCCGTCGATGCTGAATCTGAAGCCCTGCCAGATGTACACCGCTCCGGCGGATGCCGAGAACGTCTGGTCATGGTCCAGAAATATATAGTGATTCGCTATATAGGCGAGTTCATCGGGCGCAAAATTGAATTGCCCGGACTCAACCTGGGTGCCTTGCGCGACACTATAGTCGAAGTTCTCGTACAGATAGAGATTCTCGTGATTGTATGAGCCGGTCTGTTCTACGCCATATACACGGCCCTTGGCATAGTTGAACGTTTGATAGATGAGCGCGGGCCCAAACTGTCCCTCGTCGATCAGGTCGCTCGCCTTTTTGTAGTAGGAATCGATCCCCAGGGTCAGGCCGGGGACGACCTGCTGCGTGACTCCAGCGTCGAAATAGTGATCGCGCTCGACGGTCGGGTTGCCGTTGGCAAGCGACGCGGCCGCGCCCGTGGTATTGGTAAACTTCTCGATGTCGCTGACCGATACCAACTCTGTCGGCGGCGGCGTGAAGTAGCGCGCGTACGCGGCATGAAGCGTCGTGTTCTTGAACAGGTTGTAGGTGGCGCCGATGCGGGGGCTGGCCTGGTCGGCTCGAGTCAGACCGTCGTAGAGATCGAATCGCACGCCGTAATTTATGGTCAGCTTCTCAATTGGCTTCCATTCATCCTGCGCGTAGAGACTATAGATCCAGGTCTGGAGGGCTCTGTTGTCGGTAATCGAAACCGGAACCGTCGAAGGAATCCCCGTCGTCTGGTTTATCGGAAAGGTCGCCTCGTGGTTGTCGATCTCCGCGCGCTCCGCGTCGAAGTATCCGCCGAGGCGAAACGTATGGGTCGCGAACGCCCGGTAGGTCGTATCGACCTGGAAGCCGTTTCCCCAATCGCTGCGGAACACCCTGGAAGCGGCACCGTCGTAAATCAGGTCGCCGTCGAAATCCGGGTAGAACGAAACCGTCGAATAGCGGCTGAACGGAGCGATCTGATAATCGAACTTGGAGCCGATCGTCCCCTGAAGAGCGAATACTCCGAAATAGTTTTGCTCAAACTGGTTTTCATCGACACCCGCCGACGGATAAGCCGGAACGCCCGAGAGCGTAAAGACCTGCGGCTGGTCCGGATTCGCCGGGATCTGGAAATGGTTTGCATCCGATCCGGTAATGAGGCTGAGGCGCGTGGTCGAGTTCAGAAAATAAGAAAAATAACCGAACGCCTGTCCCTGATAGGATTGATCGTGAATCGGCGAAGGGCCCGGCGTCGGCGGTTCGACCCCGCGGGTCGTGCTGAGGTACTGGCCAGTCACGAAGTAGCTCAGCTTGCCAACTGAACCGCCGTACTCGAAGCTCGGCTGGATGGTCGAGCGCTGTCCGCCGTAAAACTCGACGTCGCCACCGTTATCGAGCAATCCGTCCTTGGTCTTGATGTCAACCATGCCTGCCGTTCGGAGCCCGAACTCCGCCGGCAGGGCGCCGGTCAGCAGGCTGATATTTTGCGCGAAGCGGGGACTCAACACCTGCCCGAATCCTGTTATCCCCTCCGGCAACTGGACGCCATTAATGCGGTATTGAAGGTTGGCATGGTCGCCGCGCACGTGAAGCTGGCCGTATGAATCCTGCACCACGCCGGGCGCCTGAAGCAGCACGTCATTCAGACCCGTGTTCGAGCCCTGGGGTAAATCCTGTATCGCCTGCTGGCTGAAACGATAGACGCTGCCGCCGGTCTCCGGCGACAGCTCGTTGCGGGCCCTGTTGAGGCGCTGCGCCACCACCGCCATGCTGATGCGCCGCTTCCGATTGCAGCGCGAGCGTCAAGGGTTTAGACCCCTTTGCGCTCACGCTAACGATCGCGGTAGCGATTTTGAAGGTCTCCTTGCTTGCCGTTACCGCATACACGCCGGGCGCTATGCCGGGGAAAGTGAAACGGCCCGCCGCGTCGCTCTGCGCTTTCGCGACCGTCTTGCCCGCGCTGTTCTGAAGTTCGACCGTCGCGCCCTGAACCGGACGCCCGAGCGCGTCGGTGACCGTCCCGGTTATTGCCTGCCGGGCAGTCGTCTCCGATAGCGCCTTGGCCGCCCGCGCACTGGCGGCAAGCGGCACCAGGAACAGGAGGCTTGCCAGTCCGGATACAAGAATATGCAAACGTCGCATCTCACACTCCTCCAAGAGCGAAACATCGCGCCGCCGCGATCGCGCGCGCGGCGCTGCGCACGGCCAAAAGACCGCACGCGATTACTCAGCTTTGGGAATCGAGGAGAGTCAGACCGACGCGGGCGGAGCCCGGCCGAACAGATGCGAACTGCGGACGGAACACGGCGCTACCCGAGCTGCGCGACGCGGGCTCCATCGCTCAGGCGACGGCACCGCTGGATGCGGCGCGATGACGAACGCTATCGGACTATGGAAACGAACTAAACAGAGCGCGCACAGGCCGTTGTCGAGGCTGACGGCGGCGGGAGTCGCATATTTCTCGGCCGACGGAAAAGGATGGAAATGCGCGGCGCCCGCTGTCTGCGCGAGCAAAAGGACGACTGCTAGAAACGCAGCCGCGCCGCGCGTCCATCGCCACCGACCTATCTGATACCCTGACCGCATACTACATTGGGCACCGATTCTTATCGGACCATATCGAGTGTGCCGCCTTCGGTCTGGCCCGTCAAGCAAGCCTCGCTGGACGAGTCTCACGCGTCGGAATTTCGCAAATGAACGGGAATGTGTTTTCGTGCAATTGGAAACCTCCCCTCGAAGCTCTCGTTGACGCCGGTTTTGAAGTGGCGTAGGAAATGAAACCGTGAATCGTTCGACGCGAAAGTTTCGTCCCTGGATGGCTCTCCCGGCCTCGGGCGCTATTCTCGCTGCGGCCGCGGTCCTCCTGCTTGGGATGGCGAGGGCTCCTCGATTCACCCAGGTCACCGCGAATCCGCAGATAAGTATCGGGATCAACAACCTGCGGCCTGGAGAGGTACGCTTCTTCGTGTACCGTGATCGTGCGGGCGAACGAATCCGCTTCCTTCTCGCGCGCGACTCCACCGGGCAAACGAAAGCCGCCTTCGATGCCTGCCAGCGGTGCTACCTCTATCACAAGGGCTACGTCAGCTCGGATGGAGATTTGGTCTGCAAATACTGCCGCAACCACTACCGCTTGGAGACGATTGAAGCGGGTTTGGCGTCGTGCGTCCCCGTAAAACTGCCCACGCGGATTGTCAGACAAACCGTGAACATCAGGCCGGCGGACCTCGAACGGGGAAAAGGGCTCTTCTGAGGGCGTTGCGATGGAGCGGGTGTTTTCAAAGGCGGAGCTCAGAATACTCAGTTCGATAGTGGCTCTCATGCTGGTGCTGAGCGGCGCGCCGCTAACAACTGGAGTTGTCGTTGTCGCGGGTACAAGCCAGCCGGAATTCACACTCAATATCTGCCAACCGGTTCAGTCCTTTACCTGTCCGTCGACGATTGTTTTCGCTCGTTCGGCAGACTATGCATTGCCGTTCGTTCTGCTCTTTTCAGGTTCGATCACGTTCAAACCTTCTGCGAGAATATTGGAACGCGACCTTTCTCCTGACACTCCGCCGCCAAAGCGTTTCGCCTAAGACCGCTCCGCATCAACAAATTTGTTCCTTTGACTCCGGACGCTGCTCCAGCAGCGGGGAGTCGATGCCTTTCTGTGCGGCAATGCCGCGGGGAGAAATTTATGAGGCCCATTCGGCCGATCCGGTTTTCGTGGCGACAACGTTGGGGCGCGTCCAGTTTCTGGCGCACGATCGGACGGCTGTCGCTCTTGGCGGGACTGCTTTTAACTCTGACCCCAAGTTTGAGCTGGGCCTGCGCCTGTGGATGCAGCGTCTTCGACGTGGGCACTCCATCGCTTATACCGAACGGCGCCGGCGGCACGGTGTGGTTGGAGTATGACTTCATGAACCAGTACATCAATTGGCACGCCACCGGACCGTCCTCCGGCAACAACAATGATGACAAGCAGATCAAGACCCACTTTTTGACCGCAGGTGCGCAATACATGTTCAATCGCGACTGGGGATTGATGGTGACCGTCCCCTACACGATCAGAACGTTCCGAACCCAGGGCGACGGCAACGACATCAACCAGTACAACCATGCCAATTTTGGCGACGTGCGAATTTGGGGCATGTACACGGGCTTGTCAGAGGACATGTCGCTTGGTTTGCTCGCTGGATTCAAGCTTCCAACCGGCGACCACACATACAACGATTTTGATCGCGACACCTCGATCGGAACCGGGAGCACCGATCTCTTGCTGGGTGCCTACAAGATTGGAAATCTGCCCAACCGGATTGGAAATGTTGGCCTTACGTTCCGCGATCGCCCGTTTAACTGGTACATACAGGCGGCGTACGAATATCCGTTCAGCACAACGGGCAACTACACTCCCGGGAAAGAGTTTAACGGTGCGCTCGGTGCCTTCTACAACTTTGGCAACGTCGGACCGATTGTGGAACTTTCTCCGTTTCTATCGATACTCGGTTCAGTTCGCACGCACGATCTGGGTTCGGAGGCAGACACTCCCAACAGCGGTTATGACCGCATGCTGCTCGCCCCGGGTGGTGAGATCGGCTTCCGGAATTTTCGCTGGTATGCCGACATTGAGTTCCCCATCTTCCAGTTTGTAAACGGAAACCAGTTAACCACTCCTTACTTAATCAAGACGATCTTCAGTTATGATTTCTGAGGATATAGAGAATGACATCAACATCGAGACTTCTCCTCATCGCGTTGCCGTTGGTACTCGCAACATTAATGAAGCCTTCCGACCTGCTCTGCGCTACCAGCGTTGGACAAGCGGCACCGGCGCTCGTAGTCGAAGAACTGAGCGGCCATACATTCGATCTTGCGGCCGAGCGGGGCAAGGTGACGATCGTGAATGTCTGGGCGACCTGGTGTCCGCCATGTCGGAAGGAAATGCCGGCTTTGGACGCCTTTTACAAACGCTATCACGCTCTGGGGCTGGAGATGATCGGCCTGAGTGCCGACCGTCCCCGTGATCGATCCGAAGTGGCCAAGGTCATGCAATCGCTCAGCTATCCGGCGGCGATGCTGCACGCGGCGAAATCCGATGGGTTCGACGAACCGAGCGCGCTGCCGGTAACTTATGTGGTCGACAGAAACGGAATCGTGCGGGCAAAACTGGTGCCGGACGACAAGCCATTGACGGAACAAACTCTGGCGACCGTAGTGATACCCTTGCTGTCTGGGCCATCAGGCACACAAGCTTCTACGCACTGAGGCTCAACACGTCCATGGATCGCCGGAGATTGGCATTGCTCGCGGTGCCGCTGTTCACGAGCTGCGCAACTGCGCGCCCCCCAGCGCCTGGTCAGGACCCCAGGCATGCTTATTTCCAGCAAGAGCGCCAGGAAATTGACGACAGCGAAAATCGATCTGTCAGACAAGTACTGGCGTCCGGCGAGCACGAAATTGACTCCATCGCGCAAAGTCCTGGGCCTTCTAAAAATCCTGGACCTTCTAGAAATGACCCGAGCCAACAGGTAGCGGGTGAGCAGACGGCGCGTTTAGACGAGTGCAGAACGAGCGCCGCGCGCGAGAAAGAAACGTTGTCCGAGCGCGAGCGAAAACAGTATCAAGACGATGCGCAGAAAGAAGGAGGCCGCAAATCTCTCATGATGATTCTCAGTACAGGACCTCGCTGAAGCGGCTGCTCGATAGGCGCTGAACCGCTGATTCGGACTCGAGCCAGTAACTCTAATGGGCTCTACACCGTCGATTGCGAGGACTCATCCCATATCGCCGTCTAACGTGAGGAGAATCGCTCGCCGGGTTATGCGTGACGTTGACGGCGTCCTTCTGATCGCACTGATATCGCTGGCCGCAGGGTTCTCTATCAATCGGTTCTCGACGCGACCGCTTCCGCTTGTCTATCAGACGCCTGAGCAGCGATTTGATGCCGAGTTAACATCCCTGGTTGCGGCACCGCCGTTCGCGCTCCCGCCCGCGCCGACTATCGGGTTTCCGGAATTTCGCACGGCCGTCGAAAAGAAGAGTGCTTTGATCTTCGATGCGCGGCCTGCCCCA
>Ga0335081_10008944_pt1 | contig 16082 bp, 14 predicted proteins | sample Lox_Sample_35_FD_206713 | JGI IMG/M metagenome (GOLD analysis project Ga0335081, IMG submission 206713) | Soil microbial communities from Loxahatchee National Wildlife Refuge, Florida, United States - Lox_Sample_3.5 | ecosystem: Environmental > Terrestrial > Soil > Wetlands | place: USA... | reverse complement strand
GACCGAGCGCGTCGAAGTCACGGCGGCGAAATGAGCGACGTGCTCAATGGCACTCCACATTCGGCTCATTCCCGTGCAAGCGGGAATCGAGAGGGAGGAGGCGGAGCTGCGGCGCATCGCGGCAAGGGCCTCAGCGGGCGGATCGTATTGATCTCGGCGACGCTCTTTTGCATTTGCGCGGTCGCCGTGAGCGCCTGGTGGATCGTCACGCTCGGCCCGCCGCCGCTCGGCAACGATCTGAAGTTCTCAACTCAGGTGGTCGATCGCCACGGCAAGCTCCTGCGTGCCTACGCTACCGGCGAGGGACGCTGGCGTTTGCCCGCCAAGGTCTCCGACGTCGATCCGCGTTTCTTTGATGTCCTGTTCGCCTACGAAGACAAGCGCTTTCGTGAGCACCACGGCGTCGATCCGCTGGCGCTGATGCGGGCGGCCTTCCAACTCGTTACCAGCGGCCGTATCCGCTCCGGCGGCTCAACGCTGACCATGCAGGTGGCGCGCCTCCTTGAGCCGCGCGCCAATCGCACCTTCTTGGCAAAGTTTCGGCAAATCTTGCGCGCCGTCGAAATCGAACGCGCGCTGAACAAAGACCAAATACTTGCGCTTTATCTCGATCTCGCGCCGTATGGCGGCAATATCGAGGGCGTCCGTGCGGCCTCGCTTGCCTATTTCGGCAAGGAGCCGCGCTGGCTCACGCTCGGCCAGGTGGCGCTGCTCGTGGCGCTGCCGCAATCGCCCGAGCTGCGCCGGCCCGACCGTTCCCCTGACGCCGCGCGCGCGGCGAGAAATCGCGTGCTCGATCGCTATGCGGCGGCCGACAATGTGCCGGCCGACGAGATCGCGTTTGCCAAATCCGAAGCCGTGCCAACGGCGCGGCGGGCGATGCCGATGCTGGCGCCGCATGCGGCCGATCATGCGCTTGCCGCTGAGCCGGGCCAGAATGTCATCCGGCTGACGATCGACGCCGGCATGCAGAAGACCCTGCAGGAATTGGGGCGCGAGCGCGTCCGCAGTTTGACGCAAACACTCGGCCCCGATGTCTCGCTGGCGATGATGGTGGTCGACAATGAGACGGGCGAGGTTTTGGCGCATGTCGGTTCGCCCGCCTATTTCGACAAGCGACGCTCGGGCGAAGTGGACATGACGCAAGCGCTGCGTTCGCCAGGCTCGACTCTCAAGCCGTTCATCTACGGCATCGGCTTCGAGGATGGCTTCATCCATCCGCAGACCTTGATCGACGATCGGCCGCAGCGATACGGCAGCTACGCTCCGCGCAACTTCAATTTCAGTTTTGCCGGCACGGTGACGGTGCGGCAGGCGCTGCAGCAATCGCTCAACATGCCGGCGATCGCCATCCTCGACCGTGTCGGCGCGAGCCGGCTGATGGCGCGCTGTGAACAGGCGGGCGCGGTTCTCGTGTTGCCGCCCGGTCAGACCCCGGGCCTTGCCATCGGCCTCGGCGGCGTGGGTGCCAAGCTCTCCGATCTGGTCATGCTCTATGCGGGCATTGCCGACCTTGGCACGGTGGTGCCTTTGCGCGAGCGCCTGGATGTGCCTCCAGGTGAGCCTCGGCGGCTCCTTGGCACGGTTGCGGCCTGGTATGTGAGCGACGTATTGCGCGGCTCGCCGCCGCCGGAGAACGGCGTTCCCGGCCGGATCGCATTCAAGACCGGCACGAGTTACGGCTACCGCGATGCCTGGTCGGTGGGCTTCGACGGCAAGCACACCATTGGCGTCTGGGTTGGCCGGCCCGATGGCGCACCGGTGCCCGGCTTGATCGGCAGAGAGGGCGCTGCGCCCATCCTGTTCGACGCTTTTGCTCGATTGGGCGCGCCGGCCGCGCTGCCGCGGGCACCAGCGGGCGTTCTCACAGCCTCGAACGGCCAATTGCCGCCGCCGCTGCGGCGTTTCCAATCTGCGCCGCTGGCCGGCGGCAATGCCCAAACGTCGCTGCACATTCTGTTTCCGCCCGACGGCGCGCGCCTCGATCTCGCCACCACCGACGGCAAGCCCGATCCGATCCCGCTCAAATTGACCGGTGCGGTCGAGCCACTCACGGTCTTCGTCAACGGTAGCCCGCTGCCGCCGCAACAGCGCGGAACCTTGTTTTTTACGCCCGGCGGCCCCGGCTTTGACCGGGTCACAGTGATCGATTCGACCGGTGCAACCGCGAGCGTGGCTGTCCGGCTTACCGACAGCGCCTCGGCCGAGCTTTCGCTGCCCTCCGCTGGTACGATCATTTCCGGCAAATCAGGGCAACAGCCGGCCCGAGCGGCGCAATAGCCGCCATTCCGGCCGCATACGGCCATCACGCCGCAGCGCTTTCCCGGCCGTGGTGTTTTCCCTATTGTCCGCCCGCAAAACGGCAAATCTCGCGTCCGAAATCTCACGTCCAATGAGCATGAGCGACAGCGCAGCAGTGCGAAGCTTTTGGCCAGCGAACGGCCTCGCTGCACTCGTCGATTTCGCCGTCGCCTCGCACCGGCGTGCGGCGGCCCTGCTCATTTTCGTTTCGCTGCTCGCGTTTTTGCCCGGTTTTTTTCAGATTCCGCCAGTCGATCGCGACGAGGCCTATTTCGCCCAGGCAACGAAGCAGATGATCGAAACCGGCAATTATGTCGACATCCGCTATCAGGGCGATGTGCGCTACCGCAAGCCGATCGGCATCTACTGGCTGCAGTCGGGCGTCGTCAGGGCGGCGCAGGCGCTTGGTGTGCCTGCCGCGCGTGAAAAAATCTGGCTTTACCGGATACCGTCGTTGCTCGGTGCGCTCGGCGCCGTACTGGCGACATACTGGTGCGCGCTCGCGTTTGCCGGACGCCGTGCTGCGGTCTTGGCGGCGCTGATGATGGCCGGCTCGATACTGCTCGGCGTCGAAGCGCGTCTTGCCAAAACCGACGCGGTATTGCTGTTCACAGTTGTCGTTGCCATGGGCGCGCTGGCGCGCGCCTACATGCTGCCGCGGCCAAATAGTGCCGGCGATGCATCACGGCTCGACTGGCGTGTCGCCGCATTGTTCTGGACGGCACTGGCCGCGAGCATTCTCGATAAGGGGCCGGTTATCCTGTTGCCCGTTGGGCTCGCCGCGCTGACACTGTCGATCATCGAACGTTCCGGGCGCTGGCTGAAATCGCTGCGGCCGCTTGCCGGCACGGCCTGGATGATTTTGCTGGTTCTGCCCTGGTTCGTCGCGATCTATTGGCGTGCCGGCAATTCTTTTCTGGTCGACTCCGTCGGCCATGACATGCTGTCGAAGATCGGCGGCGGGCAGGAGGCGCATGGCGCGCCGCCGGGATATTACATTCTTCTGTTCTTTCTGACGTTCTTTCCCGGGTCGGCGCTGGCGCTGCCGGCCGTGCCGGGCATCTGGGCGATGCGGCGCGAGCCCGCGGTGCGTTTTCTGCTCGCCTGGCTGGTGCCGTCGTGGATCGTGTTCGAACTGGTCGCGACCAAGCTGCCGCATTACGTGCTGCCGCTTTATCCAGCGATCGCGATGCTGTTCGCGATCGTTATCGATAACAACCAGCTTTCCACGCGCCCGTCGCTGCGGCGCGCCACAATCTTATGGTTTTTGATTCCGATCGCCTTGAGCGCCGTCGCCATCGGCGGCGGGATTGCGCTGTCGCGCAATCTCGAACCGCTCGCCTGGCCGTTGCTCGCTGCGGCTCTCGTCTGCGGCCTGTTCGCATGGCGGCTGTATGCCGTCGACGGCGCCGAGCGTTCGTTGCTGCGCGCCCTTGCCGGCGTGATCCTTGGTGTCGCCGGCATATTTGGGATCGTGCTGCCGTCGCTCACGCCGGTGTTCCCAAGCGTGGCGCTGGCGAATGCAGTGCGCGGCGCGTCTTGCCCGCATCCGGCCGTAGCCAGCGCAGGCTACCAGGAACCGAGCCTGGTCTTCCTTGCCGGCACCGCGACGCGTTTGACCGACCCGTCAAGCGCCGCGGATTTCCTGCACCAAGGCGGGTGCCGCTTGGCCTTCATCGATGCCGACAGCCAGCGCGCCTTCGCGCAGCGCGCCGAAGCGATCGGATTGCATTACCGCGCAGGTCCGACCATCAAAGGCTTCAACATCTCGAACGGCCACAAGATCACGATCACGGTGTTCGAGCCGATCAATGCGGCGGCCGCGCCGCCCGCCCGATGAACCGTCTTTCTGAATCGCGGTCATCTGCAAATCGCGCGGGCGTGCGCGTGCTGGCAGCGGGATGGACCGCCGCGCTTGGGCTCAATCTCGTTGGCAACCTTACGCAATGGTGCGGCGTCCTTGCGCGAGCGCCCCGCGTGCAAACGCCATCGGTGCGGGGACGCGCCGTCGTTGCGGTTTTTCTAGCACTGGCGGTGTGTGTTGCTTCGATGTTTTTCGTCGATCGCGGGGCAGCCAATTGGGCGCAGCATCTGCCGCAAGATTTCAGGGACGCCTTCGACCAGATCAGCAATGCCGGCGAGTCAGGCTGGTTTCTCATTCCGTTCGCCTGTGTCGTATTGGTTCTTGCGGCGCTGACTGCACCGGAATTGCCCAGACTGACGCAGGGCGTGCTCGGGGTGCTTGCCGCGCGGTTCGGATTTCTATTTCTGGCTATCGGCGCACCGAGCCTGTTCACGACCATCATCAAACGCCTGATCGGCCGGGCACGGCCTTATGTCGATCTCGACGGCAGCCCGTTCACCTACATGCCATTCGCCTGGCGCTCTGAATACGCAAGCCTGCCGTCAGGCCACGCCACGACCGCCGGCGCGGCGGCGTTCGCCATTGGGGCGATCTGGCCGCGCAGCCGGCCGGTCATGTGGTTCTACGCGCTGGTCGTCGTGTTCAGCCGCGTCATCGTCATGGCCCATCACCCGAGCGATGTGATTGCCGGCGTGGCGGTCGGCGCGGTCGGTGCCGCCTGGATGCGCCGCCAGTTCGCGGCCCGGCGGCTGGTATTTTCGCCGAAGGACCTGGCGGTCTATCCGGGGCCATCCCTGCGTCGCATCGCCGGGGCGCTCCGCGAAGCTCTGCGAGCCAGAACCGGCCGCAAGCCTTGACTGGGCCCGATTGAACCCGGCCGGGATGCGCTCTAAAAGCTGCCGCCATGTCGGTGAGCAACGGGCGCGATCCCGATCCTACCGTGTCCGTGGTCGTGCCGGTGCGCAACGAGGCCGGCAATATCGCGCCGCTCGTCGCGGAGATCGAAGCGGCCTTGACGGGCCGCAGCTTCGAGATCGTCTACATCAATGACGGCTCGACCGATGCAACGGAGGCGGAACTGCTGACGCTGGCGGCCGACCGGCCGCATTTGCGGCAAATCCGCCATGCCGCATCCTGCGGACAGTCCGCCGCCATCCGTACCGGCGTAGAAAAGGCGCGCGGGCCTATCGTTGCGACGCTCGACGGCGACGGCCAGAACAACCCGGCCTTTATCCCGATACTCGTCAATGTACTCGAAGGCGGCGGCCCGCGGCTTGGCCTCGTCGCCGGGCAGCGCGTCGGCCGCAAGGCTAGCGCTTTCAAGCGCATGCAGTCGCGCATTGCCAACAGGGTCCGCGCCGCCGTGCTGAAGGACGGCACGCGCGATACCGGATGCGGGCTGAAGGTGTTTCGCCGCGACCTGTTCTTGGCGCTGCCATATTTCGACGGTCTGCATCGCTTTCTTCCGGCGCTGGTGCGCCGCGAGGGCTTCGAGATCGGTTACGTCGACGTGGTCGACCGGCCGCGCCAGCACGGCGTATCGAATTATGGCTTCTGGGATCGACTATGGATTGGAATTCTCGATCTCGCCGGCGTCTGGTGGCTGATCCGGCGGCGCAAGCGCGTGCCGCAAGCTGAGGAGGTGGGCCGTGCTCATTGATATCTCCCGCGCGGTCGGCGCCTATCTGCACGACGTATTCATCAACCGGCTCGACTGGTGGGTCATTTTGGGCTTCGTCGCGCAGGCGATGTTCAGCGCGCGCTTCCTGGTGCAATGGATCGCTTCCGAGCGCGCCGGCCGCAGCGTCATTCCTTTGGCATTCTGGACGTTTTCCATCGCCGGCGGCGTCTTGCTGCTGGCCTATGCGCTCTACCGCAAGGATCCGGTATTCATTGCCGGCCAGGCCTTTGGCGTCTTTGTGTATCTGCGCAATCTTTATTTCGTGCTGCGCGACCGCAAGGCCACCGTGCGCACGGCATAGCCAATTCGCCGGACACGCGGATCGCTATTTCTGGAAGGCTTCCTTCAACGCCGCCTGCTGCGCGGCGCTGGGCGAGCCCAGATAGGTCATGGATTTTCCGTCTTGCACGATGACAGCCCACACTTTCGCGCCGTGCGGCGCGAACATCAGCTCCATGGCATTGTTGCCGCAGTCGTGCGCTTTGCAGGCGTCGAACAGCTCGTACCGTATCCCACCGATGGTCGAATAGGCGACTGGAGTGCCGACGTAGTCCCCCGAAGTCTTCAAGACCTGCCGGGTCCAGCTCGGCAACTTGCCGGCGTTTTTGAGCAGGCCGGTCAGCGCCCGCAAGTAGGCCGGGTTCTTGATCGCGTCCGTCAGATAGATCTGGTTCGCCGCGGCCGCGCTCGCGCAGGCCGCACACATCAAAATAAGCGCACAGCAAAGCCGTCGCATCTTATATCCTCCGGGCCGCTGTTACGCGGCGGCTGCGAGCGCGGCAAAACCGCGTTCGAGATCAACTATCAGATCGATGACCGCTTCAAGACCGATATGGAAGCGTACCGTGGGCCCGCCCGGCGCCCACTTGGCCGCAGTGCGCGCCGGCGCAAGATCGAACGGAATGGCGAGACTCTCGTACCCGCCCCACGACGGGCCGATTCCGAACAGCGTGAGCGCATCGAGGAGCGCGTACACCGCCTTTTGCGGCACCGGCCGGAGCACGATACTGAACAGGCCCGACGCGCCTTTAAAATCGCGCCGCCACAGCGCATGGCCGGGGTTGCTCGGCAGGGCGGGATGCAGCACGCGCAGCACTTCCGGCCGCTGCTCCAGCCAGCGCGCGATTTCGAGTCCCGATTTGAAATGCCGCTCAAGCCGTACCGCCAGCGTACGCAGGCCGCGCAGCCCGAGATAGACGTCGTCGGGTCCCTCGCACAGGCCGTAAAGGAAAGTGGCTTGTTTGAGCGCCGCGACTTGCTCGGCATTGGCGGATATGGTGCCGAGCATCACATCGGAATGTCCGCCGATATATTTGGTGCCGGCCTGGATGACGAGATCGGCGCCATGGTCGAGCGGCCGAAAATAGAGCGGCGTCGCCCAGGTATTGTCCATCAGAACGAGTGCGCCTTTGTCATGCGCGATTTTCGCGACCGCACCGACGTCCTGCATCTCGAAACTGAGCGAGCCGGGCGACTCCAGATAGATGGCGCGCGTATTCGGCTGAAACCGTGCGGCGATCGCGTCACCGATCATGGGGTCGTAGAAGGTTGCGCTGATGCCAAAACGCGGCAGGATCTGCTCGCAGAAGGCCCGTGTCGGTCCGTAGACATTGTCGGTGACGAGCACGTGGTCGCCGGTCTTGAGCACCGCCAACAGCGCGGTAGTAATCGCGGCAAGCCCCGACGGCAACAGCGCGACGCCGGCGCAGTAGGGACCCTCGAGTTCAGTCAGCGCGTTTTCGAGTGCCTCCGTGGTTGGCGTGCCGATGCGGCCGTACTGATAGCGCCCGCGCTGGGCGACGTATTCCTCGGCGCTCGGATAGATCAGCGTCGAGGCGTGATAGACTGGAGGATTGATGAAGCCGTAGTAGGACGGAGGATTACGGCCCGCAGTGACGACGCGGGTGTCAGTATGGCGCGGCGGTGAGGGGCTTTTATCGCTGTTCTCGTTCATGCCGTGGCATGCCTTCCGTCTGGCCGCGCTGCCAGTTTCGGTCATTACCGCGAGGCGGAGCGCATTCGTCAACCCCTTGACCTCGTTGTGCGATCGTTCTCAGATGGCGTCGCGCGCCGCGATGCGGGGAAGGCGCGCGTCTCATGCAGAAGGGGCAGATCATGAAACGCGTAGCGACAGCACTCGCTTTTGTCACTCTGCTTACATACAGCGCCCAGGCGGCGGAATCGCCGACATTGAAGGCGGTGAAAGCGCGCGGCGAGTTGAATTGCGGCGCCAACGGCCAGCTCGCCGGCTTCGGCATGCCCGATCCGCAGGGCAACTGGACCGGGTTCGATGTCGATTTCTGCCGCGCGGTTGCGGCGGCGATCTTCAACGATGCCACCAAGGTCAAGTTCGTGCCTCTGACTGCCGCCAATCGCTTCACCGCGCTGCAATCGGGCGAAGTCGACGTGCTCGCCCGCAACACCACCTGGACGATGTCGCGCAACACGACGCTCGGCATCGATTTCGCGGCTGTCAATTTTTACGACGGTCAGGGCTTCATGGTGCATAAGGAGCTGAAAGTCAGCTCGGCGCTCGAGCTCAACGGCGCCGCGGTATGCGTGCAGCAGGGCACTACCACCGAACTCAATCTCGCCGACTATTTCCGCTCCCATAATATGACGCTCAAGACCGTGACCTTCGCCACGGTGGACGAGGCCTCCAAGGCCTACGATACCGGCCGCTGCGATGCCTTTACGACGGATTCGTCGGGGCTCTATGGCGTCCGCCTGCAACTGGGTAAGCCCGATGACAACATCGTGCTGCCGGAGATCATCTCGAAAGAACCGCTTAGTCCGGCGGTCCGTCAGGGCGACGACATGTGGGAGAACGTGGTGCGCTGGACGCATCACGCCATGCTGGACGCGGAAGAATTCGGCGTCACCAAGAACAATATCGATCAGCAGCTCAAGTCGGCGAATCCGGAAATTCGCCGTCTGCTCGGCGTCGAAGGGCAGTTCGGCCAGTCGATCGGACTGACAAACGACTGGGCCTACCGCATCATCAAGCTCGTCGGTAATTACGGCGAAGTATTCGATCGCAATGTCGGCCAGGGATCGCCGCTCAAGATTGCCCGCGGCTTGAATGCGCTGTGGACCAAGGGTGGTCTGCAATACGGGTTGCCAGTCCGCTGAGGGCGCGACCATGCGCGCGTGCGGTCCGACGTCTGTTGTGCCGCCGCGAGGGCACCGGTGATTGTCGCCGCAAAACGCACGTCAGTCGGTGCCCGCCAGGCGATGCGGGTGGCGTTTCAAGCGGCGCTGGTCATCGCGGTCGTGGCGCTATTCTACGGCGCGTTCGTCAATGCGGCCGATCACCTGGCGCGCGCCAACATCGCCTCCGGCTTCCGCTTCTGGAACAACACGGCAGGCTTCGATATCAGCCAGACGTTGATTGCATATTCGCCGAGCACCTCGACCTTCGGCCGCGCATTCTGGGTCGGCTTGCTCAATACCCTTCTGGTCGCCGCACTCGGCATCGTGCTGGCGACCGTGCTCGGCTTCACCATCGGCATCGCGCGGCTGTCGCCCAACTGGCTCGTGGCGCGGCTCGCCGGCGCCTATGTCGAACTCATTCGCAATGTCCCGCTCTTGCTGCAGCTTCTGTTCTGGTACAACGCCGTGCTCAAGGCGCTGCCGGAGCTGCGGCAGAGTTTGGTGCTGCCGGGCGGGACGCTTCTTAATAATCGCGGACTGTTTTTGCCTGCGCCGCTCCTGAAGCCCGGATTTGGCGCGGTCGTGGCGGCTCTTGTGGTCGGCGTTGTTGCCGCGTACGTGCTGCATCTGTGGGCCGGCCGCCGGCAGGAGCGCACCGGCGCACAACCGCGCATTCTCTGGCCGGTACTGGGGCTGATCTGCGGGCTGCCGCTTGTCGTGTTTGCGCTGGCCGGTTTTCCGCTGTCGTTCAGCGTACCGCAGATGGGCCGCTTCAACGTCATCGGCGGCCTCGAAGTGCTGCCGGAATTCGCCGCTCTGCTCCTGGCGCTTTCGATCTACACGGCGGCGTTCATCGCCGAAGTGGTGCGCGCCGGAATTCTTGCAGTCGCGCCTGGGCAGACCGAGGCCGCGCAGGCGCTTGGACTGCGCAGCGGCCTGACGCTGCGCCTGATCGTCATCCCGCAGGCGATGCGGGTGATCGTGCCGCCGTTGACCAGCCAATATCTCAATCTGATCAAAAACTCCTCGCTGGCCGTTGCGATCGGTTATCCGGACTTGGTGCAGGTCTTTGCCGGATCGGTGCTCAACATTACCGGCCAGGCAGTCGAGGTAATCGCCATCACCATGGCGGTGTATCTCGCCATCAGCCTGGTCACGTCATTGCTCATGAATCTATATGGGCGCAGAACCGCGCTGGTGGAGCGCTGACGTCATGGCCGTATCCGATGCTCCGCTCGGGTATCTGCGCCGCATGCCGGCCGAGAAATTGCCGCCCCCGATCGCGCACACCGGAATTTTGGGTTGGCTGCGCGCCAATCTGCTGTCGTCCCCCGCGAATGTCGTGCTCACGGTTATCTGCACGAGCCTGATCATCTGGGTCGTGCCGCCGCTGCTGCGCTTCCTGCTGATCGACGCAGTCTGGTCGGGAAGCGACCGCACGGCCTGCCTTGCCACGGCGGCGAACCCCGACCCTGGCGCCTGCTGGGCGTTCGTGCGCGTGTGGTTCTCCTATTTCGTCTACGGCTTCTATCCGATCGCGCAGCGCTGGCGCGTTGACGTATTTTTCGTTGCGCTGGCGTTCGGTATCGCTTGTCTGGCATGGCAAAGGGCGCCGCGGCGCGATCTTGGCGCGGTCTATTTCTTCGTCGGCCTACCGGTGATCTCGGTGGTGCTGCTCTATGGCTTCCCGGCCATCGGGCTGGTCGCGGTGCCGACCAACCTCTGGGGCGGCGTGCTTGTGACCATTGTGGTCGCCACAGTCGGCATGGTGGCGTCGCTGCCGATCGGCATCATGCTGGCGCTGGGGCGGCGCTCCGAACTCCCGGCAGTGCGGTGGCTATCGGTCGGCTTCATTGAATTCGTGCGCGGCGTGCCGCTGATTACCGTGCTGTTCATGGCAAGCGTGATGCTGCCGCTGTTCGTGCCGCAGCGTTTCGAGCCGGACAAGCTCCTTCGCGCGCTGATCGGCGTTGCCCTATTTGCTTCCGCCTACATGGCCGAAGTGGTGCGCGGTGGCCTCATCGCGGTGCCGCGCGGACAGTACGAGGCCGCCCGCGCGCTCGGTCTCGGCTATTGGCGGATGATGGCGCTTGTCATCCTGCCGCAGGCGCTGCGGATCACGCTGCCGAACATCGTCAACACCTTCATCGGCCTGTTCAAGGACACGACGCTGGTGTTCATCGTCGGAATTTTCGATTTTCTGCGTACGATCGAGGCCGCGCGTGGCGACCCGAAATGGGCGACGCCGACCACGGCCGCGACTGGCTATGTGTTCGCCGCTTTGTTCTATTTCGCCTGCTGCTACGGCATGTCGCGCTACGCGCGCGGCATGGAAGCGCGGCTGCGTCGCGCCGATCGGCGGTAAAGGAAGTTGGGCATGGCACAGCGAGCCGCCGATAAGACTCCGCTCTCTGGCACCAATCCTGCCGTCGAGATCGTCGACGTCCACAAATGGTACGGCGAGTTTCACGTGCTGCGCGATATCAATCTTGAAGTGATGCGCGGCGAACGCATCGTAATCTGTGGCCCGTCCGGCGGCGGCAAGTCGACGCTGTTGCGCTGCATCAACCGCCTGGAAGATTGGCAACGCGGCCGCATCGTCGTCGATGGCATCGAATTGACCGACAACCCGAAGCAGATCGTCGCCGTGCGCCGCGACGTCGGCATGGTGTTCCAGCAGTTCAATTTGTTTCCGCATCTGACCGTGCTGCAGAACTGCACGCTGGCGCCGATCTGGGTTCGCCACATGCCGCGGCGCGACGCAGAGGAACTGGCGATGACCTTTCTCAAGCGCGTCAAGATTCCCGAACAGGCCGATAAGTATCCGGCGCGCCTCTCAGGCGGTCAGCAGCAGCGCGTGGCGATTGCGCGCGCGCTGTGCATGAGTCCGAAAATCATGCTGTTCGACGAGCCGACGTCGGCGCTCGATCCGGAAATGGTCAAGGAAGTACTCGACACCATGGTAGAGCTTGCCACGGACGGCATCACGATGCTGGTGGTCACTCACGAGATGGGTTTCGCGCGCCAGGTGGCCGATCGGATCATCTTCATGGATGAAGGCCAGATCGTGGAAATCAATACGCCGAAGAATTTCTTCGATGCGCCGCAGCACGAGCGAACGCGGCTGTTCCTGCAACAAATTCTACACTGACGTTCGATTTTTCGAAAGCCGTTCGCGCCGGCAAAAACAAAAGTGGCGACATTGTGCAAACGCGATGAAGGTCTGTTCAGGATTACAAAGCTGTAACCCGCTTTCTGTTTCAGGTGTCCAAAGTTTAACTTGAGCTGGCGCGGCACCATGATTTTATTTGCATCACCTTGACATCCGTGGAGGATCAAATGCTCAAGCCCGTTATCGCCGCGACGGCGGTTCTCGCCATCGCCGGCTCTTCGCTTGTGTACGCGCAACAGCGCTTCGGCGACCGCGACGGCTTCGGTCACCGGGGCGCGCGTAACGAACAGCACCGTCCGGTGAACCCGGCCGATTTGGCGGCCTTCACCGACGCGCGGATTGCCGCGCTCAAGGCCGGCCTCGAGTTGACGCCTGACCAGCAAAAGAACTGGCCGGCGTTCGAGCAGGCGCTGCGCGACGTGGCGCAGTTGCGCATGCAGCGCATCGAGGCGCGGCAGGCGCGCGTGCAGCAGGGCGGGACGCCGCAGGGCGCCGCGCCACAACAGGGTGGGGCCGCGCAACCGGGCCAGGCTCAGACCGACCCGTTTGATCGCCTCGCTCGCCGCGCCGACGCCATGGCCAAGACCAGCGCCGCACTTAAGAAGGTCGCCGAGACCGGCGCGCCGCTCTACCAGAGCCTGAATGATGCGCAGAAGGCGCGTTTCAAGACACTGGCGCGTGCGCTGCGGCCGCATCCCCGCCGTTTCGCGTTCAATGAGCGGAACGGTGGCTGGCGCCAAGGCGGTCGCGGCATGGGTCAAGGAATGAGCCACGGCGGATTCGGTCGTCATCACGGTCAGACGGATGGCGACGGCAATGGCGGAGGTTCGCAGCTCTAATCCGCCGGGTTTGACACCCTTTCCCCCCGACGCCTGCTGAATTTATCGCCTCCCCGCAGCCGGCGTCTAAGCGAAAGCCGCAGGATTTTTGGCCTGCGGCTTTCGTGATTCGCAGTATGCGTTGACGTAACGAGGATCAATGTTTGCAGTTTGCGGTGCTGCACGGGACAACATCGCGTTCTCTCATCAAATTTCGGTCAGGCCGATGTGACGAGGCCGGCCACAGGCTTGATCTCGGTGCTGCTCGGGAACACGTCGGCTGCCAGCACCCGTTCGTTCGCGCGCAAGTGATCCTTCAGCACCCCCTTGAGCACGGCGCGCACGTCGATGGTCGGCTTGAGGTCACGGTCATCCAGCAATTGCGGGGGCTTCAGCCCGGGCCAGTCGGCGATGACGCGGCCGCCTTTGAGCGCGCCGCCCACAAGTAGCGCGACGGTGGCGGTACCGTGGTCGGTGCCCAGGGTGCCATTGATGTGGGCGGTCCGGCCGAATTCGGTGAGAAGAACGATGACGGTTTCGCGCCATGCCGGCCCCATATTCTGCTTCGCCGCCGCGAGCGCGCCATCGAGGGCGCCAAGCAGAGTCGCCAGCTGACCGCGCGCGATCCCCTCATTGAAGTGCGTGTCCCAGCCATCGAGCGCCAGCGCACCGACCCGCGGACCGTCCGGCTCCGCCAGGAATTTTGCCGCGGCGCCGACCGCTTCGGCAAAGTAGGCGCGCAGTTTCGCGACGCTCGGCCCGGTGATTTCGCTGCTTGGTTTGCCTTCGACACCGTGCTCGCGAACAAGTCTGGTGAGTTTTGCGCTGCCTTCGAGCACGCGCGCGAAATCCGGGTCGGTGCGGTGATAAAGTGCGATCAGCCGCGTGATCGTGTCATCGCTCGCCGGCATGATGCGCCGCGGCGACCACGACAGCACCGGCGCCGGTCCGCGCACCACAAGCGGCGTCACCGGCCCGACCGAGAACGCCCGGCCGCCGTTCGAATTGACGTGGTCCTCCGGCGCAAGCCCGGCGAGCAGGCGATTGAGCCAACCCGTCTTGGCCGCTCCCGGCCTTTCGACCCCGCTCTCAAGAATATCCTGGCCGTCGAAATGCGAGCGCTCACGATAGGACGTCGCGCAGGCATGAACGACGATCGCCTCCTTGGCGGTGAACATCGCGTGCAGATTCGGCATCGCCGGATTGAGCGCAAAAAATTCGTCGAGCTTGAGCGCGGGTGTTTTACTGCCGAGGGTGAGTGCGTCGTCGCCGCGCAGTGCCAGCCAATCGGGATCGCCAACGGGGGCGACCGCGGCGAGGCCGTCAAGCGCTCCGCGCAACACAATTGTCAGAAAGCGGGGGTCGCGGCCTTCGGCACGCGCGAGCTTTGGCAGAAACGCCCAGGCAAACAGCGCGCCCGAGCCGAGCAGCATGTCGCGGCGTGATGCGTGAACTGTCGTCATGGCTTATCTCCGCAGGAATTCCGGTGACATCAAAAGCAGCGCGAGCGCCTGGGCGCGGCTGCCGGCACGGCTGATTGCATCGCGCGTTTCGAGCGAGGCCAGCGGGCCAAGCCCTTCATCGACCAGCGCCTTGGGATCGGTACGCTCGGCGACGCGCGCGGCAAAATTACTGGCAACGTCGGCGCGTTGTGCGAGCCCGTCGATCCACGCCGCTCCATAATCGGAAAAGCCGTTCGGCGCAGGCGGACGCCACAGTGGTTCGCCAAGCAATGTCTGGCCGACCATGAAGCGCGGGGCTTGGCCGTGCGACCCGGTCAGCCGCAACGCGGCGACATGCCATTCGCCCGGCCGTTTGAGCTTGGTGCGCGCCGGCGTCCAGGATTCCTCGGCCAGGATCAATGTGCGGGCCAATTGCTTGAGGTCGCCATCGCTGTCGCTGAAGCTGGTGCGAAGCCTGTTGATCAGTTCCGGGGGCGGTTCGTCGGCGACAAAATGCCGTGCGAATTTTTCGGCGATGTGCCGCGCCGTCGCCGGGTGGCGGGCCAGATCGGCGAGCACCGCACGACCTTGTGCGAAGCCGGTATCGGGATAGCGCTTCCCGAACACGACCTGTTCGCCCGGTTCATGCAGGCGCTCGAAGAAGACAAACTCGCCGCCGTATTCCGGTATGCCGGTGCCGATGAAGGTCCAGCCTGTCAGCGTGTTGGCGAAGCGGATGACGTCATCCTGCGTGTAGCCGGTGCGCACGCCGAGCGTATGGAGTTCCAAAACTTCGCGGGCGAAATTCTCGTTGATGCCTCTGCTGCGATTGATGCCGGCCACCGAGTTCGGCCCGATCGACGCGGCATTGTCGAGGTAGTACAGCATGGCCGGGTGGCTTTCGGCCGCGGTCAGCAAGTCGACAAAGCGGCCGAGAACGTGGGGGCGGATCGCTTCGCGTTCATAGGCGCCGGACATCGACGTGCTCTTGTCGGTCGAAACGCAGAAGTGATTCGACCAGAACCAGACCAGGCGCTCGACGAAGCCGATCTTGGCGGTGACGGCGGCTTGAATTCGGACTTTGGCCTCGTTCTGCACGAGCTGGACGCCGACATTGGCGGCACGATCCTCCTCCTCCTGCATTTTGTCTTGCTCTGTCGGCTGGGCGTTTGCATTCGCTGTCGCCATTTTGGCAGTCATCGTTGCGCCGGCTGGCGCCGCTTTCGCCGCCGCCTGCTTGGCGCGCACCGCCAGTTTCTGCTGCGCCAGCCGCTTGGCACGGTACTCGAAGAAGGCGCGCGAAGCCGCTGCGCTGCTGGGCAGATCTGCCGCCGCAACCAGCCCGGCCCCGGGCTGCTCCAACTCGGCCAATAATGCGCCGCGCGGGTCATCGGCGATCGCAGCGATTGAACCGCTGCGTGGCCCGAGACCGAATCGATGCAGCGCCAGCGCGGCTTCGAATTGAGGACTTGTGATCATGGCATCGCCTCGGAACTCACGGAAGAATTGCCAGGATTCGCCGCCAAGCGCCTTGCGCGACGCCGGCCGGTTGTTTCCATGCGGCGACACTGGCACGGCCGGGGTCAACCGGGCGTCATCCCGGCGTCAAAGGAAACCATTTGATGGATGAAGGACTTATCCGGCTTGGAAC
>Ga0335081_10008943_pt1 | contig 16083 bp, 12 predicted proteins | sample Lox_Sample_35_FD_206713 | JGI IMG/M metagenome (GOLD analysis project Ga0335081, IMG submission 206713) | Soil microbial communities from Loxahatchee National Wildlife Refuge, Florida, United States - Lox_Sample_3.5 | ecosystem: Environmental > Terrestrial > Soil > Wetlands | place: USA... | reverse complement strand
TGCCCGAAAGCTCTTGAGGAATGCGAGCACAACCAGGATGACCAGACACATGGCGATTACGAGCGTCTGTTGGACTTCGCTGATGGAATCGCTGATGAACGTCGAAGAGTCGTATGCAACGTCGAGCTTCATTCCTTCGGGAAGCTGTTTGATGAGATCAGGGAGAGCGGCACGAACCGCGGTTGCAACATCGATCGTGCTTGCTTTCGATTGTTTGACGATACCAAGACCGACCCCAGGCTCGCCGTTGTAGCGGACCGCTGTTCTCTCATCGGCAGCGCCGACGTCCACTTCAGCCACATCGCGGAGACGCACAACATCGTTTTCCTTCTGAGAAACGATGATCGCTCCGAATTCCTCCGGCTTTGAAAGTTCACCCTGCGTACGGACCGCGAATTCCCTTCCCTGCCCTTCGACGCGTCCCCCCGGTATTTCCACATTTTCTTCCCGGATCGCATTTTCGACATCCTGCGTCGTCAATCCATGGGCTGCCATTCTCAGAGGATCCAGCCAGACACGCATGGCGTACCTGCGCTCGCCTCCGAAAATTACAGATCCGACTCCCGGCACCCGCTGCAGGCGTTCTTTGAGAATCCTGTCGGCAACATCGCTCAGCTCAAGCCCGGAATAATGATCGCTGAACAACGCAAGCCAGACAATTGCCTGTGCATTGGCATCCACTTTCGAAATGATCGGGTCGTCGATTTCCCGGGGGAGGTTTCCTCTTACGCGCGAAACGCGGTCGCGAACGTCGTTCGCCGCCTCGTCCACGTTCCGGTTGAGCTCAAATTCTATGGTGATGACCGATCCTTCCTCCTTGCTTGAGGAGGTCATCGTCTTTACGCCCTGAAGTGTGGCAAACTGCTCTTCGAGGACGTTGGTGATTTCCGTTTCCACGACGCTCGGGCTTGCACCCCGGTATGTCGTGACCACAGATATGATCGGGGGGTCGATATCCGGATACTCGCGAACCGGGAGGCGTGTGAATGCGATGATCCCGAACAACAGGATCGTCAGACTCATCACGCTTGCGAATACCGGGCGCTGAATCGATATGTCACTGATTTTCATTGATTGGTCTGCGTAGTGCCGGACGTTTGCGATGCAACCGGTATGACACGGGCACCTTCAAAGAGTTTCTGATGACCTGCACGGACAACGGTCATTCCCGGCTGTAAACCCTGAACGATTTCGACAACGTCGGGCAATCGGGTTCCAAGAGTCACCGGTACACGCGTAGCACTGCTGTCCGGTTTAACAACAAAGACAAACGATTGATTCCCGCTTGCAAACACGGCTTCGTTCGGGACCGTCAGGGCATTTGAGCGTTCACTCAATACGACGGAAATATTGGCAGACATCCCGGGGCGGAACTTCCTGCCGGGGTTCGAGACACGCGCCACAACCTTAGCGGTACGCGTTCCGGGGTCGAGAACCGGCTCAACGGCAATGACCTTTCCCTCGATCTTGTATCCAGGGTAGGCAGGTGTTGAAACGGTTACTACTGCACCGCGTGTCAGGTTAGGCAGAACCCTCTCCGGTGCAGAGAAATTGACGCGGATCTCATCGATATTTGCAAGTTCTGTGATATCCTGTCCCGCACGCAGGAACGTTCCGATGCTCACCCGCCGGGCGCCGATGATCCCGTCGAAGGGCGCAACGATCCGGGTCTTCGAAAAGCGGGCTTTTGCTAACGAAAGATTGGCATCCGCGACTTTCAAGGCGGCGGCAGCGTCGTCCAAATCCTGTGGTGGTCCAGCTTTCTGATCCACAACCGATTTGACACGATCATAATTTGTGTGACTTTGCGTATGGAGCGCATCGGCCCTTTCCACTTCGGCTGCAAGCTGTGAATCATCGAGCTGCGCAATGAGATCTCCGTGGCGGATGAAGCTCCCCTCCTCGAACGGAAGACTCACGACGGCTGCATCAATTTCCGAAACCACGGTAATCGCCTCGATCGCCTCGACGGTCCCGACCGCTTCGAACTTATCCTCGACTTTCTGCACATTCACCTTTGCAATCTCAACCGGCATCGGGGGAAGAGAGAATCCACCACCTCCCCGATTTCCCGAGCAACCCGGGATAAGAAACACTCCCACAATTGCGGCGCACATGAACGCGGTCCACAACGGGATGAGCCCCCAGCCTCCTATTTTACCAGATTGCACCTTCGTTTTTCCCAGATCTGACATTTTCTTGATCATGCAAAACCCTTTAGTGATTGCCTCCAAATGTGTATGCCCCGGAAGTCAGCTGTCTGAGCGTTGCTGCGGCTTTTGCCGTACGAACAAGTGCTTCCGAGTACCGCTGTTCGGCGACGGCAAGGTCTTCGCCCAGACGGACAAGCTCGAATGCCGTCGACCGGCCGTTGCGGAATTCAATCATGCCGATACGGACCTGCTCCTGGGCCGCATCGACGCCGTCCCTTGCCGCATCCACACGACTTTTCCCGTGTATGAGCTCCCGGTATGATGCTCTGACATCCGCTTCGAGAGAGCGCGACTTCTCAATATAGCTCTGCTGTGCCTCGAGAACCTGGGCATTCAAACGGTCTTTCTCACCAAGTCCGCTCCGAAAACCAATCGGGAAGCTCACTTCGACACCGATACTCCAGTTTGGAAAATCGCGCTTCACAACCTGATTAAGGCCATCATTAAAGTTCTTGGACTGCGGAACGGGAAGTGTATCACCCAATATCGTAACAACCTGACCTGTCCCGGCAAGACCAGTCCCGCCGAGAGATCCGACTAGGTTGATGCTCGGGAGCGCCTCCCATCCTGCGGCACTTGCAAGCGCTTCCGCGGCTTCGATATCTTTTTCTGCCGCCTGCAGATCGAGATTATTGTTGACTGCGCGTTCGACCAGAATTTCGACGGACTCGGCCGGCATATCGCGGGGCGGCTCGTCAACCGGAATGAATCGCGCCGATACGGAATCGGGTCGCTGGCCTATGAGTGAAGCGAGAGCATCAGATTGACGGTCGAGCTCTTCGTCGCGTTCGAGAAGCTCGAGCTGCTGTTCTGCGAGAAACGTGCGAGCATTTGCAACCTGATCGGGACCCACAAGGCCGGATTTTGCACGAACCGAGGTTTCATCGACAAACGCATTTGCGCGATTGCGGGTCAGTTTTTGAACCGCATAATTGCGTTCCGCCGCGTAGAGATCCCAATACGATCGTTCAATATCGGCAGTGGCACCGACGACCTGCTGATCAAACCGGGCCTTTGCAGCCTCCGAACTCCGCTCTGCCTGCGCCAATTGCTTGCGCCCCGAAACCCAAAATCCTCCGAGAAGCGGTTGACGAAAACTCAGTGAACCGGAAACGTCGTATTCAGGGTTCAGGAATGCAAACGTGGAATTGGTATTGAGAGAAAGTGTCGTCAGCCCCAGATTCAGCTGCGTACCGGTTGGGAGATTCAACCGAAGACCTGACTGACTGCTTGTTTGTTGTGTCGACAGAACCGGCGCACCCGAGAAAAAAGATGCGGTCGGCTGATCCTGACTTACATAATTGAGGTCAAAGTAGAGTTGCGGATCAAACGCTCCGGCTTCCCGTCTCTCGGTACCGGCCGCGGCAAGGTATTCGGCTTCGGCTTTCCTCACCGAAGTGGCATTCTTCAAACCAATTTGGACGGCCTGCTGAAGTGGAAGCGTGGTGCCTTTTATGGCGATGAGAATTGCCTGCAAGGCGCTATCTGGGCTTGCGGGCTCCTGGCAAATGCAGATTGTAGGAATCGCGATGACTATGCTTACTGCAAAAAAGAACGAAATATGCCTCATTAGTTACCATTTTTGCTGATTTGCTCGATGGATGTACCAGTACGGGGTACGCAGAGGGAGTGCTTTAACTTAGCATTTTGTCGACAAAGACGCAAGCAAAAGCTACGCCCCCACGAGGACAAGAATCCGGTAGTTCGGAACCGGACACGAGATGTCCACTATCGGACAGGTAGCACCTGAGATTTTAAATTTTCGACTGTAAAATTGATTGTCCGGGAATGGCACGTGAATTGTCACACATACCCGGCATGATTCAATCATCCAATGCGATGGACAGACCTCTCGATGAGAACATCATTCTGCGGCGGCGCAGAAAACTCCTTCTGCAGATCGGAAGCGGAATAGGAATAGTTGTCGTGGCATATCTCCTCCTTCGCTCCCTGATATCACCATCGGTGCAGCGATCGGAAATTCGGACTGCTCTCGTCGATTCCGGCCTGGTCGAAGCTGCAATCGCTGCAACGGGAACTGTGGTACCGAAATTCGAAGAGGTGATCTCCACCCCGGCAGATACTCGTGTCCTTCAGGTTGTCAGAAAACCCGGAGAGCAACTCCGAAAGGGTGACCAGTTTCTTGTGCTTGACGTGAGTGAAACCAAACTTGCACTCGAACGCATGAAAGATCAGATCACTCTCGAAGCCAACAAATCTGCACAACTGAAGATCGATCAGGAGCGGACGCTCGCAGACCTCCGAAACCAGCTCCACATTAAAGAGCTCAATGTCACGTACCTCAAATCGAAAGTGTCACAGCAGGAGCGCCTTCATGATCTCGGTGCAAGCTCGAAGGACCAGCTCGACCAGGCAAAACTGGAGGAAGATATAGCGCAGAGTGAATACGATGCCCTCAGACAGAGCATCACCGCGACCGAACAATCACTTCGAAATCAGCTCGACGGCCTCTCCACGGAATTAGAGACCCTCAAGAAAGAAAAAGCGGATACGGATCGACAGCTCGACATCCTTTCATGCCGTGCGTCCCGCGACGGCGTTCTCACGATGGTCAATCAGGATATCGGCGCTACCGTTCACAAGGGAGACGTCGTGGCAAAAATTGCGGATCTGCATGCATATCGTGTGGACGCTGAAGCTTCGGATATTCACTCTGCGACATTCTCAGTCGGTATGCCCGCCCATATCATGACGAGCGTTGATACGATTGAGGGTATTGTCTCGAACATCAATCCCACAATTGAAAACGGCATCATGAAATTTTCAATTGCACTTTCGGACGGCCCCCACCCAACGCTTCGCTCCAACCTCCGTGTTGATGTTGCTGTCGTGACGGCAGAGAAGGGAATGGCACTCAGGCTGGCATCCGGCCCGTTCATCAACGGAAACGGCGAACAGGATGTTTTCGTCGTTCACGGAGATCATGCTGATCGGGTGAATGCTCGCATCGGGGTTGCCGGATTCAATTATATCGAGATACTCTCCGGGCTCAAGCGCGGAGATGAAGTCATTATTTCCGATATGCACGACTACCTCCACCTCAAGGAGGTCACCTTAAAATGAATATGCATCTGTCTGTAACATTGGGACAATTTCTTAACATCAACCGAAAGGATGGTCCATGCTGACGCTTGACCGGATAGAAAAAATTTATCGCACCGATAAGGTCGAAACCGTAGCGCTTCACAATATCAACCTGCAGATCGGGAACGGAGAGTTCATTTCCATTATGGGCCCATCGGGATCGGGAAAGAGCACGCTTCTGAATATCATCGGACTCCTGGATGTTCCGACGAACGGAAAGATGCGTCTGGAAGACTCCGGCATCTCCTCCTATGGCGACCGGCAGCTTGCCCGATTGAGGAACGAAAAATTCGGTTTTGTCTTTCAGACATTCCACCTCATCAGCGATCTGAGCGTTGTGGACAATGTCGAGATTCCCCTCCTCTACCGCAAAATGGGTGGATCGGAACGCCGCAAGCTCGCCCTGCAGGCGCTGGATCGGGTAGGGCTGACCTCGCGCGTTCACCATTACCCATCGCAACTTTCCGGCGGTCAACAGCAGCGTGTTGCCATCGCCAGAGCGATTGTCGGAAAACCGAAATTCCTCCTCGCCGACGAGCCAACCGGAAATCTCGACAGCCAGATGGGTGAGGAAATTATGGAAATCCTTATGGGTCTGAACACGGAGGAAAAAACGACAATTGTTATGGTCACCCATGATGCCCGTCTGGCGGAAAAAACCCACAGAACGGTTCGACTGTTCGACGGCCGTCAGGTCAATTGAATATGCTTCTTCTACACGCTTCCACCATTCACCTTCATCACGAGGCCGCACATGATTAAGAACTATATCAAGATTGCTTTCAAGGTTTTCATGCGCCGCAAGTTCTTTACTGCGATCAGTCTCTTTGCCATCAGCTTTACGCTCGTCGTCCTGATGGCAACGGTATCCATACTGGATCAGCTCTTTGCACCAATGGCTCCGGAAACCAGACAGGAGAGGACACTCGGAGTATACAATGCGGTTATGCGAGGAAAGGACTTTATCCAAGCGGGAGATGTAGGATATGGCTTTCTCTCCAAGTATGTGAAGACCCTGCCCGATGCGGAACTGGTATCCATTTACTCCCGCGTCACGACTGCAACCTCGTTCAAGGATGGTTTTGAGATAAAATCCGATATGAAACTCACGGACGGGGAGTTCTGGAAGATCCTGGACTTCAAATTTCTGGAAGGTGGTCCGATTACGGATGCGGATGAAACAAACGCCAATTTTGTGGCGGTGATCAATCAAGCAACGAAGCAGAAATTTTTTGGGGATGCGTCGGCACTTGGAAAGTCCATTGAAGCCAACGGACAGCGTTTTCGGATAGTAGGAGTCGTGAGTAACGTTCCTGTGTATCGAGACGTCCCGTACGCCGATATCTGGGTCCCGATCAGTACAACGCTGGATGTGGGATACCGGGAGCGGCTTATGTCCGGATTTCGCGCGATGATTCTCGCACGCGATCGCGCCGATTTTGATAGGATCAGGAGTGAATTCAATGCCCGGCTTAAAAAGGTAGCACTCCCGAGCTCAAATTACGACACATTTCTCAGTGTAGCGGAATCAGAATTTGACAGGAGCGCACGCGATTTGCTCGGTGCTACTTACAGCACGGACCCCAACCGGGGGGATATCACTATCCCCTCAGATTCAGCAGAGGTTATAGGATTGCTGATCCTGGCGGCATTTCTCTTCATGCTGCTCCCCACCATCAATCTCGTCAATATTAATGTCAGCCGCATAATCGAACGGGCCTCCGAAATCGGTGTTCGTAAGTCTTTTGGGGCTTCTTCGCGTACGCTGATCGGACAATTTCTCGTTGAAAATATTCTCCTGACGCTCATCGGCGGAATTGTCGGATTCATCCTATCCGTCATCATTCTCAACGCACTTACGAGCAGTGGCCTGATTCCTTATGCGGACTTTCATGTCAACGTGCGCATCTTCCTGTACGGTCTCGCCGTGACGCTCATTTTCGGGACAATCTCCGGCGTCTATCCGGCATGGAGGATGTCGCGTATGCAACCCGTTAACGCCCTGAAAGGAATTGTGCGATGATAAGACATTACCTCAAGATGGTGTGGAACAGGAAAAGGGTGAATGGTCTCATTCTTATCGAGATATTCATTTCGTTCATCGTCCTCTTTACGGTTCTCGCGGTAGCGACTCTTTTCACAATTAACTTTTCCCGGCCTCTCGGCTACTCCATTGACAGAGTATGGGCTGTCAACCCAAATTCGAATCTCCCTTTCCAATCCCATATGAAAGAAAAAATGGAAGGAATGAAGCAAATCATAATGGCACTTCGCACCCTCCCGGAAATCGAGTCCATCGGCGGGATAGAGCTCACTCCGTATAATACTTCCACGAGCATCAATAGTTTTGGATATAACGGGCGACAAATGGATGCATACACCAATATGGCAACGGATGGACTGAAGGATGTGCTCGGCGTGCAACTGACCGCGGGCAGATGGTTTTCGCCGGAAGATGACGCACTGCCGTCCAAGCCGGCCATCATCAATGAACAACTCGCGAGGGCCTTATATGGGAGCGACAACCCTGTTGGCAAGGAACTCCCGATCAATAAGTATCGCGTAGTCGGTGTTGTGAAAGATTTTCGAAAGGCAGGCGAATTCTCTCAGCTCGTCAATTATTTCTTCACGCGCATCAGCATCAATGATACCGCGGTACGGGCCCTGCCCTATTCGATCCTCATCAAGCTGAGACCGGATGTCACAGCGGCCTTCGAAGAACGTCTCGTTAAGACGCTGCAGGGAGTCGAAAAGACCTGGACATTTGACGTGCGGATACTCAAGCATGAGCGTGAAGAATACATGAAGGTGAATCTCGTGCCCCTGATTGCAGGCGGTGTTATCGCAGCATTTCTTCTCTTCATGGTGGCGCTCGGCCTGATCGGCGTCCTCTGGCAAAATGTTACACAGCGGACTAAGGAGATGGGTCTCCGACGTGCACTGGGCAGATCAGCAAAAAGCGTCGCCGGCCAGATTCACGGCGAGCAATTCATCATCAGCTCTATCGGCATGGCCGCTGCCAGCATCCTTATCCTCCAGGTGCCGCTCCTGGGCCTCATCAGTTTTATGGAACCCGAAGTGTACGTCATCGCACTCGTGTGTTCCATCGCATTGATGTACGGGATCACACACCTTTGCAGTCTGATCCCGGGATGGCTGGTAATGGACATCGAGCCGGCCGAAGCACTCCATTACGACTGATTGCTTCTCACACCGCAAAGGATTACCTTGCGATGTCTTATGAGTGCATTGGTCCTTCTTGTCGACGACGATAGCTCCGTCCTGGCTTCACTCGCGCTTCTGCTGAAGCAGGCGGGGTATCGTTCTCATGCTGTCACCTCACCCAAAGAAGCAATGCTGTTCCTCTCGTCCAACCAAACGGATATCGTGATACAGGACATGAATTTTTCCCGCACCACGACAGGAGAGGAGGGTCTCCGGCTTCTCAAAGACATCAAGCTCGCTCATCCTCAGGTTCCCGTTATCCTGATGACCGGCTGGGGATCTATTTCGCTTGCCGTTGATGGCGTGAAAGCCGGTGCATTTGATTTCATCACAAAGCCCTGGACAAACGAACAGTTGCTCCAATCGGTAAAGACGGCACTCGGCCTTGTCCTTGTCGGTGCCCGGAGCGAACACAGGAAAATCGCCACTCGGGAGGAACTTGATACACAATATGATTTCTCCTCGATCATCGGAAGTGATCCAAAGCTTGTTGCCGCACTTGAGATCACCGGAAGGGTGAGCAACACTGATGCATCGGTCCTCATTTCCGGTGAAAGCGGTACCGGAAAGGAGCTCGTGGCAGAAGCCATTCACCGGAACAGCCAGCGCAAGAACGGACCGTTTCTCAAGGTGAATCTCGGAGGAATTGCAACATCGTTGTTTGACAGCGAGATGTTCGGGCACGTCAAGGGAGCATTTACTGATGCCCGGCAGGACCGCCAGGGAAGATTCGCAGCGGCGAACGGGGGAACGATTTTCCTGGACGAAATCGGAGACCTCGACTCGCCGTGCCAGGTAAAGATGCTTCGCGTCCTCCAGGACCGTACCTTTGAACCCGTCGGATCGAACAAACCGCTGACGGTGGATGTTCGGGTAATTTCCGCATCAAACGTGGATCTTGCAAAAGCTGTCGCGGAAGGGCGGTTTCGTGAAGACCTGCTCTATCGCATCAATTTGATTTACATACACCTTCCCCCGCTGCGGGAACGACGGAACGATATTCTTTCTCTTGCAAATCACTTTCTTCGCCGGGCCGCGAACATTTACGGCAAGACGCAGCCAGCATTCACCGACGGGGCGATCGAATGGCTGAAGAACCAGCCATGGCCAGGGAATATCCGGCAACTTAAACAGGTCGTCGAGCGGGCAGTGATTTTAGGAAAGAAGGAGACCTTCGGCATCAATGAACTCTCGGGGCCGGCGGCCGCGGAGACGGAGAGGACGACCATATTGCCGCCTGTGGGCGGCATGACCCTCGATGAAATTGAACGAGCGGTAATCATCAAGACCATAGATCATTATCAGGGCAATCTCTCCAAAGTCGCAGAATCCCTAGGTCTCAGCCGCGCAGCTTTGTACAGACGTTTGGAAAAGTTTGGAATAAAATCGTGACCCTGCGCCGACGGTTCATCGCTTATCTCCTCATCCTCCACGTCGTTCTGGCCGCGACCATCGTAATCCTCCTGTGGGAACACCGGATATGGCTCATCGCCGTTGAACTCTTTCTCGTTCTCTCTGTTGTCTTTGCCATGAAACTCTTCCGCGGACTGTTCCAGCCGCTGGAGAGTCTGCTCGCAGGCGCAGAGTGGCTCCGCGAACGCGATTTTTCGACACGCCTTCGCCGATCAGGGCAAATGGAAATGGACACCCTGATCGATGTGTACAACAAGATGATCGATACACTACGGGAAGAGCGGCTGAACCTTCAGGAGCAGCAGTATTTTCTGGAAAGGGTGATTCGTGCCTCCCCTGCAGGGATCATCACGCTGGATTATGATCATCGCATCGTGCAAGCCAACCCCGCGACCGAGCGCATGCTTCAGTTTTCTGCTGCAGATCTGACAGGCAAACTCCTCCAGGAGATCCCTTCCGTCCTTTCCCAATCGCTCTCCGATCTGAAGACCGGAGAATCAAAGATCTTCACCGTGCATGGCATCCAGAAGATCAAGTGCACGAGATCTCAATTTATCGATCGCGGATTTCCCCGGAGTTTTTTCATACTCGAAGAAATGACGGAGGAACTGCGGCAATCGGAAAAATCAGCGTATGAGAAGCTCATCCGCCTGATGACGCATGAGGTCAACAATTCCATCGGTGCAGCAAACTCGCTTCTTCATTCAACGCTGCTCTATAAGTCCCAGATTCGGAATGAGGACCGGAACGATTTCGTCTCTGCCATTTCTATTGCGATTTCCCGGGCAGAACATCTCAACGCGTTCATGAAGAATTTTGCCGACATCGTACGGCTTCCGAAACCGACACTTCGGCCCGTCAACCTGCGACAACTCCTGGAACAGATTTGTACGCTCATGAAGGCCGAGTGCGAAAAACGCAACATCGATCTGCAGCGCCAGCTTGAAAGTGCGTCTTCCGTCACCCTTGATGTGGACCGGGATCAAGTGGAGCAGGCGCTCGTCAACATCCTCAAGAACGCCATGGAGGCGATCGGCCGCGACGGCATCATCACCGTCCGCACCGAACGAAGAAATGGTACGACGGTGATCACTGTTGAAGATAACGGTGTTGGCATCTCCCCGGAAGTGAAAAACTTCATCTTCACACCATTCTACAGCACGAAAGAAAATGGCCAGGGAATCGGACTGACGCTCGTCCAGGAGATTCTCACACAACATCATTTCAGGTACTCGCTCGAGACAGTGGCCGGCGGGCTCACGCGATTTTGTATTTACGCAGACTGAACGACCAGGAATCTCGGCGCCTCCCTGACATCCGCCCCGGATCCTCTCCTCCTTCTTTGGACAATCTCCCTTTTATGCTTTTCGTCCTCCATCGTCCGAAGAATTTCAACGCCATCCAAGCCGTTTCATTACTCAGCCAGATCCATCATAATCGGCTTTGCTCAAAAAGGTCGCTTGAAAATCGTTCATTTTCTGAGTATCTTGAAGTTAGACATTGCGTCGCAATTCCCGGATAATGACTCCAGATTATAGAATCTCCGATAGCAACCTGCTTATCGGAATTGCCTGGCGAACCGGCGAATCACTCACAGAGGCATCCCCTCTCTTCCTTTCTTTCCCATCCCCCGAAACGAGTCAATGAGAAAACTGGTCATCCTCGGCGCTGGTACCGCTGGAACCATCATGTTTCACAAATTTCATTCTTCCCTCAATCGGAATGACTGGCACATCACCGTTATTGACGGAGATGAGAACCATTATTTCCAGCCTGGCTTCCTGTTTATCCCCTTTGGCATCTATAAGAAAAGAGACGTCATAAAACCCAAGAGAAGTTTCTATCCGCGGGGATCGGATTTCATTATGTGCGCAGTTGACCGGATTGAACCGGAGAAAAATCGCGTTCTGTTGAACAACGGCGCCATCATCCCGTATGATTATCTCATCATTGCCACCGGATCACGGGTCGTTCCCGAAGAAACCGAAGGTATGGTTGCGGGCGAATGGCGAAAGAGCATATTCGATTTTTACACGGTTGATGGTGCCTGTGCATTGGCTGAACTCTTCAAGGACTGGCAGGGCGGCCGCCTCGTTATCAACATCACAGAGATGCCCATCAAATGTCCCGTGGCTCCGCTGGAATTCGCATTTCTTGCCGATTGGTATTTTTCAAAGCGCGGCATACGAGAGGACGTCGATATCCATTTCGTCACTCCACTACCCGGAGCATTCACAAAACCCAGGGCCTCGCAGCTCCTTGGCGATTTTCTCCTCAAGAAAAATATTGGCGTAACTCCGGAATTCGCCGTCGCCCGCATCGACAATGAGGAAAAAAGGATCATCTCATGGGATGATGCGAAAATTCCATTCGACATCCTCGTTACCATTCCGACCAATATGGGCGATGAAGCAATTGCACGAAGCGGCCTCGGCGATGAGCTCAACTATGTGCCTACCGACAGGCAAACTCTCCGTTCAGAGAGTTTTGAAAATATTTTTGTCATCGGGGACGCAACAAATCTCCCGAGCTCAAAAGCCGGCTCGGTTGCACATTTTCAGTCGGATATTCTTCTCGAGAACTTCATGTCCATTGTAGAGGGCCGGCAACCGGAAGCACGGTTCGACGGGCATACAAACTGCTTTATCGAGTCGGGCTTCGGCAAAGGGGTTCTCATTGATTTCAACTACGACATGGAGCCGCTTCCCGGCAAATATCCGTTTGCGGGCATCGGACCATTCTCGCTTCTGGAAGAATCACGTATAAACCATTATGGCAAACTTCTTTCCCGATGGATGTATTGGAATCTTCTCTTAAAGGGAATTGAAATCCCCCTTGATTCCAAAATGTCGATGGAAGGAAAAAGGCTGTGACTAGAATGATGCGAGTATCCACGTCCCAGTTGTCCCAGGGGTTCGAACATCGGTTGAACAATCATAGGAGAGCGCGATGACCTTGAAGCAATTCGGATCGGTCAACGTCGAGGTTGACGATGATGGACACCTGGCAAATGGTGCGATTTGGAGTGAAGACCTCGCACGGGACATTGCGAAGGAAGAAGGGATCGAATCATTGACGGACCGCCATTGGCTAGTGATCAACTACATGCGGAAAGAATTTCAAGCGAAGGGCGATGCCCCCTCGCTCAGAAAGCTCACAAAAGAGAGCGGCGTGGACACGAAAGAATTGTACGCCCTCTTCCCGAAGGGACCTGCGAAGAAAGCCGCAAAGATCGCCGGCCTCCCAAAACCAAAAGGATGCATCTGAAGATTATGTCCTGCGGTCATCCCAAGACACGGACATACCGACAGACTGAGAAAGAGAGCACATTATGTCTTCCACAAGCGTTGAACCGATAACAAAGGTTTCAATTATCGTGTCACATGGTTCCCTCGAGGGCGTCTATCCGGGGCTCATCATGGCCAACGGTGCGAGAATGGAAGGGATTGACGCTTCCGTTTTCTTCACGTTCTTCGGGCTGTACGCAATCATGAAAAAAACAATGGATCATCTGCGTGTGGCAACGGTGGGCAATCCCGCGATGCACGTCCCCGATGCCAAAGGCGTCCCGATGCCGACGATTCTCGGGGCGATTCCCGGGATGTCCGCATTCGCCACGAGCATGATGAAGAAGGAGATGGAAAAACTCGATATTCCGCCTGTACGGGAATTCCTCCAGATGATCAAGGATGCAGGAGGAGAGCTCTACGCCTGCAAAGCCACGGTCGACATGTTTCACCTCACAAAGGCTGACTTTTTCGACGGTGTCAGCAGCATTATATCGGTTGGAGAGTTTTACGAAAAGGCCGCCGGCGGTCAGATTATTTTCACATAGGTCGCGACAAGTGGTGTTCCATTGTACTGCTCCCGGTAAGTTCATCGAACTTATATTTTCTCCGGAGAGCCGCACGTGAGAAGCCCTTCGTTGATGAGATACATCGCCCTTAGAAACTACAACCTTGTGTGTAATGGGAAACAAAAAACCCCAACCCTTTCGGGCTGGGGTTTTCAATTCCTGAACTCTCATCGACGCTATCGCACCAGCACCATCCTCCTCGTACCTGTGAATGTTCCCGTTACGATTCGATAGGTGTATACCCCGCTCGCCAACCCGCTCATATCTACTTTGACAGATTTATACCCCGCTTCTTGGGTCTCGTCCACTATCCTTCTCACTTCCTGCCCCAACATATCATAAATGATGATCCTCACGTGACCCGAAGCGGGTAAGGCGTAATCAATCACTGTCGAGGGGTTGAATGGATTCGGATAATTCTGACCAAGAACATAACTCTTCGGGATCCTCGGTTCATTTTTCATGCCTCCTGTTGGAGGTGACGGTGGCAACTCATCAATATCAGTCATCCGAATTGCGCCCTGTGTTTGCAAACCGTGGGTTGACGAAAGGACGAGCTTGCCATTTTCTGTAACTTTGACCCAATAACCCTTGCCCGGCTCAATCGTATCGACGATGAGATAATTTCCGCGGTAGGTAAAAAACCTGGATGTTACAATTCCGCCCGGTATCGAGGACACTGAACCGGTCATTAGCGGCCGGGAAATCGAGCCGATAAGATTCCATCCCACTTTGACATCCACTGTATCGGTTACAATCAGTCCTCCGGAAAAATTCACGTTCTGGACGGACGCAAACTTCAGCCAATATCCTCTCCCTCTTTCAAGCATCGGCGTAATAGTGTACGATCCATCATACCCGAATGCATACGAGGTTGCCGTTGGATAGTCCGCGGCTTTCGAATAATCATCGACTTCCACAGGGAGGGAAATCAGATTCCATCCATCCACCAAACCGCATAACACCGAGCCGCCTACAGATAGCACCGTGACGATTGCATACGATGAATCTCTGAATCCGGGCGCTGATCGCGATCGGGCAATAAGCCAGACCGTGTCAACACTCCCCGGCTGCTGGCTCGCAGGAATCGTCGACCAGATTCTGACGTTGACACCCTGCCCGGCAGACAGGAACATTACGGAATCGAGCGGCGTCAGAACCCACCCACGGCTATCGCGCGCAAGAAGCGACATCGAATCCTGCAAGTTCCCGGTATTCAATACGGAGAAGACCGTGGACGTCACATATCCTGAAAATCCGCTGTCACTTGAGACAGTCGAGACATCGAGACCGTAGGGATTCGGACCATTGTATTCGCCAAACAGATTATTCTGGCTGAATGCCCCGTTTCCAAGCACGAGAGGACCGCTCGGCATGACCGTCGGATACCAGCCAGACTGAGATGACTGCAGAATCGTAAATTCCCCCGGCGTGAGATTATCAAACTCGTAGTACCCTTCCGCCCAGCTCCCGCTGCCAGAGGTCGCCGACGTTGATCCGCGGCTCCCGTTCAGGGTGATTGTCCATCCATTCAGACCGGGCTCGGCTGGCTGGTTCCAGGTTCGGTTGCCGTTGAGATCATTGAAGACATACCCGGAAAGCCGCGCGAATTCGCTTCCGCCGTTCATGTGTGTTGATCCAGTTGGATCGGTTATATCACGGTATTGATTGAACGAATTGATTTCGCTGATCCCCGTCCGAACGATTGCGGGGAGATTGATCCACACGAAAGCAGGCGCAAGCACGGGCACGTTTACCCCGGATATCTGATACGTTGCAATTCGTGTCCCCGGTTCCGTTGAAGAAATATCCGAAGCCGTCGCATAGGAATCATTCCCCCCGATCGTGATGCGGATTTCATTTCCATTCACGATCACCTGATCGAAGAAATAATTTCCACCGATCTGCTCGGAAGCTGACACTCTGCTGATCGCGGGAGATGAAAACTGATTCCCGTTCATGGAAAGAAGAAACTGACTGTTCCCCAGCCGGAAGCTTACCGTTCCGGTCCGCTTGAGGTAGACATCAAACTGATACGTACTCCCGGAGAGCACAGGATTTCCAATCGATATCTGATAAGCGGGAACGGGCTGCGCAAGGGTTACCTGAGTACCACAGACGTAAAACGACATCAACGTAAAGATGAAACGCTTAAGAGAGGTGATCATCCGGAATCGGGCTATGTGTAAGGTACTGGTCATCGGTGTCCCTCAGGGTTTCTGAACTATTCTGTACCGATTGTTTAAGGCGATCTGGTAATCTGTCGAATCG
>Ga0335081_10008942_pt1 | contig 16083 bp, 15 predicted proteins | sample Lox_Sample_35_FD_206713 | JGI IMG/M metagenome (GOLD analysis project Ga0335081, IMG submission 206713) | Soil microbial communities from Loxahatchee National Wildlife Refuge, Florida, United States - Lox_Sample_3.5 | ecosystem: Environmental > Terrestrial > Soil > Wetlands | place: USA... | reverse complement strand
TGCGCTGCTCTCTGCGGATCGGCGCGCAAAAGAATCGACCTCGCGGGGGGGGGCCCGGCAGTAGGTATGTCGCCCACCAATTGCCCAGCACGAAACCTCGCGGCGTCGTCTTATTACTTTCGTACTCCGGAGCGAAAAATACAGCAGGCCAGCTAGGTTCCCGTTAACTTACGACGGGCCCGGCGCCGCCGGGGCGAGAAATTCATTTCCCCAAGAGCCTTTTTCGGACTAGGCTGAGTAGGCGTACGCGGCAATTTTCCGGGGCGACCGGACGCGTGATATTTCATTCGCAATCGGGAGCGGGCAATGCATCACAAGCGAACTCCATCCACATTCAACCGCGGCGGGCTGTCGCTTCGCAAGCTGGCGGCCGCCCTTCTTGGCGGCGCGAGCCTTCTGGTGCTCTCAATCAATCCAAGCTTCGCGGACTCGGCGGGCGGAAAGTATCTTGATGCCGAGTCTTGCGGGGATGATCTGCAGCTCAATTCGAACAGCACTGACCAGGGCGGCGGATGTCAATTGTGGAAGCTCGTTCCCGATTCCGACGGCTGGTCGCGGGTGCAGCTGAAAAACAACAGCAAATATATCGATAACGAAGACTGCAAGGGTGATCTGTACCTCAATCCGAGCAGCAACGATCAGGGCGGCGCATGTCAATTGTGGAAACTCGTCCCCGACTCCGACGGCTGGTCGCGGGTGCAGCTTAAGTCTAATAACCAGTATCTCACTGCCGACGATTGCAGCGACATCTCGCTGGACGATGAGGTGTCCGGCGACGACAGCGATACGCAACTGTGGCGGCTCGTTCCCGACCAGGATGGCTGGTCGCGGCTGCAGATCAAATGCAGTCCCAGCAACACTCCGGACCAAACATCAGACAACGACGACAACAACGACGACAACGACAACAACTACGTTTATCACGGCCACACCTATTCTTGGTATGACGACGGTTGGAATGGCGCCGGCTGGTATATTATCGGCTATCAATACCGCCACGGTTACGGCTGGGGCGGCGGCGAAGGCTGGAACCACTGGCACTGGCACGGCGGTCATCACGGAGGTCACCACGGCGGGCATGGTGGCCATGGTGGACATCATGGTGGCCACGGCGGACATGGTGGACATCATGGTGGCCACGGCGGACATGGTGGCCACGGCGGACATGGTGGCCACGGCGGACATGGTGACCACGGCGGACACGGTGACCACGGCGGACATGGTGGCCACGGCGGGCACGGTGGTCATGGCGGGCACGGTGGTCATGGCGGACACGGGGGTCATGGCGGACACGGTGGTCATGGCGGACACGGTGGAGGCCACGGCGGACACGGTGGAGGTCACGGCGGCCATGGCGGCGGTCATGGCGGACACCGGTCCGACATCCGGCTGAAACACGACATCGTCATGCTGGGCCGGCTCGACAACGGCCTTGGCTTCTACCGTTTCAGCTACAACGGGAGCGATCAGGCGTATGTCGGCGTGATGGCGCAAGAAGTCCAAGGAGTCATGCCGGACGCGGTCACGCGCGGCAGCGACGGTTACTTGCGCGTCTATTATGACCGGCTCGGCCTGCGCATGGAGACCTGGGAGGAGTGGTTGGCGTCAGGCGGAAAAATTCCGGCGGCTGCAGCCACTCGGCACTGACGCCAGCGGGCCCGATAGGGGGACCATAGCGATCGTGCTGCGATCAAGGACACCGTGCGCGATGCTCGTGCACGGTGTTCTTGTTTAGTCAACACCACGGAGAGCCCATGCCTAAAGCAAGCATTGTCCTTTGCCTCGCTTTTGTTGCCATTGCGCTCGCGGCGCCGCTTGCTCTTGCGCAAAACACGCCGCCGGCGACAACGAACGCGGACGAGCCGGACCAATCATCGCTCATTGTCGGGGCGTTGCAGGTCGGCTCGGCCAGCACTCTCGAAATCGGACGCGTCGACATTAGTGTCGGAGCCGACGGCGTTGCGTATTCCTATTTTCTGAAAAATACCGGACCGCAAGCCCTCGCTCTCGCTGCTTCCGTGTCGCTTCCGGAATTGCAGGCCAGCGCCGATCGCAGCGAAACCTGGAAGCTTGCCGGTAACGATCCCGAAAATCCGATAGGCCTGGCGATTACCGCGGCCAACAGCCCCGTGACGACGCAAGCCGATGTGCACGCTTATGCGCTCGGAATCGATCGGCGCGATGAGATCAAGGCGGCCCAATTGCCCCTCATCCCGTTCGGCGCTGAAATCGACAAGGCGCTCGGCGGCCTCTCGGCGAATGCCGCCGAGAGGCTGGCGGCGCTCGGCATCATCTCAGTGCGCGATCCCGAGCATCCCGCGGCCCCGCTCACCGCCGATTGGACGCTCGACGTGGTCCGCAGCTGGAGCGTGACGTTGCCTCCAGGTAAAACGACGCCCGTCGTCATAAAATTTACGCCGGTCGTGGCCAAGTACACGTTGGAAAAGGGCGACGAGGACGATCTCGACGACCTCAAGGACGATGCCTGTCTCACATCGCAAGTACTGAACACCCTGAAGTCCCGTCTCAGGATCAACGGCTCTTGGAAGATCACCGACCTGACTCTCGCCGCCGACGCGCCGGCCCATTGGATCGATAGTCCAAATCCGACTCTCTCGGTGCGCAAGCCTGTCCCGCAAGCAATCGTGACCTTTTGTGGAATAGATGAGAAGACAGCGAGTCAGCCGGCCGTGCTGGGCACCGCGCCCGACGACAGCGACGAGATCCGTATCGTTATTTTCGAGCCCGCGGGTAAATGAACGCGCACGACTCGGATTTGTGACGTAACGCCGAACGACCCTCGAAAATTTTTAGGCGCCCCGCGCCGCGCATTGGTGGGATCGCGGCGCTGACTTCGCCCCGGAATCCGCAAGCTCCGGCCGGCACGGAGCGCAATCTGACGCGTTTCGCGCCCTGATGCCTGCCCATCGGCATCGTTGCCGCATGGCAATGCAGGTCGATTTCTGCAATCATCCGTGCAGCGCAAGCGGCCAATTCATGAGCAGCAGTGGAGGAAGCAACGATGCGATTGTCCCGTAGAGGCCTGATGGCCGGTCTGACATGCGGAGCCATGCTGCCGCTTGCGGGAAAGCTCTCGCCCGCGCGCGCAGCGGAGAAGCTTCGCGTCGCCAAGGTGGTGCCGTTCGCCTGGACCTTTACGCCACTCGACATCGGTATGCAGGAGGGAATTTTCGCCAAGCAGGGTCTCGATATCGAAGCTTCGGCGTCGGCCGGCGACGCCAAGCTGCAGCAGCTGCTGGCTTCCGGCAGCGTCGATATCGGCATCGGCTCGGGTCCGGGCATGGCGTTCTCCGCCAAAGGCGCGCCGCAGAAGGCGGTCGCCGAAATGTACGGCGCGCCGCGTAACATGGCGGTGATGGTGGGTTACGATTCGCCGGTCAAAGCCGTCGCCGACCTCAAGGGCAAGAAGCTTGGCTGCACCACGGTCGGCTCGCTCACCGCCTGGATCGGCCAGCGTATCAACGAGAAGGAGGGCTGGGGTGGCAACGGCATCATCGTGGTGCCGATCGGCGGAATGCCGCCGGCGCGCGCCGCGATCAAGACACACCAGATCGACGGTTACATCGGCGCGCTCGAGGTCGGCTACAAGCTCGAGGAGGCGAAGGAATGGCGCGTCGTCACTACCGCCACGCCGTTCGTCGATCATTTCATCACCCACGTGATCTTCGCGCGCAACGAATTGATCCAAAAGCAGCCGGACAGAGTACGCGCCTTCCTTCAGGGTTGGTTCGAAACCATCGCCTTTATGAAGTCGCATAAGGACAAATCGGTCGAGATTTCCGCCAAGGTGATCAACGTCAGTCCCGCGGTCGCCGCCCGTGCCTACGACGAACAGATCGGCGGCTTCTCGACCGACGGAGCATTCGATCCGCAGGCAGTCGCCACGCTGAAAAAGTCGTTCATCGATATGGGGCTTCTCAAGGAGGCTCCCGCCGATGATGCTTTGTTCACGACACAATTCGTGCCGGTGAAGGTCAGTGGCTAACGCCGATTCACATCAGTTGCCGCGGAGGGACATAGTCGACCAAGAAGAGCGGGCCATAAAATCGAACCCGCACGGGAGGAGAGCAAAAATGCGCAAACTAGGCTTGCGGGCAAAAGCCCATGCACTATCAGCACTCTTTGCATTATGCGCGCTGATTCTGCCGCACGCGGCGACCGCCGCCGAGCCCATCCGGGTCGGCATGACCATGGCGCTGACCGGCGGCGTCGCGCCGATCGGCAAACAGGTCCTGGCGGCGCTGCAGATTTGGCGCGACGACGTCAACGCCAAAGGCGGCCTGCTCGGGCGTCCGGTCGAACTCGTCTATTATGACGACCAGAGCAACCCGGCCAACGTACCGGGGCTCTATACCAAGCTGATCGATGTCGACAAAGTCGACCTGCTCATCGGCCCCTATGCGACCAACATGGTCGCGCCGGTCATTCCTGTGCTGATGCAGATGAAGAAAACCACCATCGGCATCCTGGCCAACGCCGCCAACAGCAAATTCCACTACAACCAGTATTTCTCGATGCTGCCGACAGGACCGGAGCCGCAGAAATCGTTCGCCTACGGATTCTTTCAGTTGGCGGCGGCCCAAAAGCCGCGGCCGAAGACCGTGGCCATTGTCGCCGCAGACGCCGAGTTCGCCCAGAACGCGGCTGACGGCGCCCGGCAGTCGATCAAGGAAATCGGCGGTTTTCAGATCGTCGGCGATCAAAAATATCCACCGTCGACTACCGACTTCGCGCCCATCGTGCATGCGGTGCAAGCGCTCAACCCAGACATCGTCTATGTCGCGGCTTATCCGCCGGACTCGGTCGGCATCGTGCGCGCCGCGAACGAAATCGGCCTCACTCCGAAAATGTTTGGCGGCACGTTGATCGGGCTTTTGGTGACGCCGATCAAGGTGCAACTCGGCCCACTGATGAACGGCATCATCAACAACGAGGTGTTCCTGCCGACGCCGGCCTTCACCTTCCCGGGCACGCTCGACGTGCTTGCCAAATATCGCCCCATTGCGCAACGCGAGCACATCGATCCGAATGGCTGGGCCTTCGTGCCGCTCGGCTATGCCGCCGGTCAGGTATTGGCGGAAGCTGTCCAGGGAACCAAGACCCTCGATCAGGTCAAATTGGCCGCCTACATGCACACTCACGCGTTCTCGACCGTGGTGGGCGACATCCAGTTCGGTAAGGACGGCGAATGGACCAAATCGCGTGTCGTCTTTACCCAGTTCCAGAATGTCACCGGGCATGCGATGGACGAGTTCAAGGATACGAGCCACGAGGTCGTGGTGTGGCCCGATCAATACAAGGCGGGTAAGCTGATCTATCCCTACGCGCAAGCGAAGAAGCCGTGAGCCTCGGCAGCCTACGTGGCGCTACGTAGTTTGCAACGTGGCGCACATTCTGCTGCACTGAGCCGGCTGCGACGGGTTTCGACAGCCGCGCCGCGCCGCTGGCGGCACGGCTGCGCCGCCGCAGCCGGTAGAAACCGCAAAGGGGCGATTGCGTGAGCGTGAACTGGGACAGCCAACGGATCGCCCGCACGGCCCTGATTATCGCAGTCGTCCTGTTGAGCGCCTGGATGCTCTGGCGCTTCGTACCCGCTTTAGCCTGGGCCTGCGTGCTGGCGATCGCGACGTGGCCCATGCGGCAATGGCTCGCCCGGCGCAAGTTGGGAACAACCGCAATCGCGGCCTTGCTCACGCTGATTTTGGCGTTCGTACTGGTTCTGCCGGTGATCGAACTCGGCGTTCGCGCCGCGCACGAAAGCGGCGCGATCGCGCAATGGATCGCCGACATCCGCCAAAACGGCTTCGGCACGCCGCAATGGCTCACCCGCCTGCCTTTTATCGGCAGCAGCGTTGCCGCCTGGTGGCAGGCGAATCTTGCCGACCCTGATGCCGCGCGCACCTTGCTGGGCCGCGCCGAAACCGGCGGAATTTTTTCTTTGACGCGCACGCTTGGAGTCCAGGTGGCGAACCGCCTCACAATTCTGGTGTTCACTCTGCTTACGTTGTTCTTTCTTTACCGTGACGGCCTGAGCGTGGTGGAAGAGGCGCAGGCCATCGCCGACCGGCTGTTCGGAAAGCCCGGCGCGCAACTCGGCAACCATGCCGTCACGGCGGTGCGCGGCACCGTCAATGGTCTTGTTGTTGTCGGCTTGGCCGAAGGCGTGCTGTTGGGCATCGCCTACATGGTGAGCGGGGTCCCGCATGCGGTTCTTCTTGGCCTTTTGACCGCCGTCCTTGCGACGGTTCCGTTCGGGGCGCCGCTGGTGTTCATCGCGTGCGCGCTTTATCTGCTCGCGCAGTCGCACACGGCGGCGGCGATCGCGCTTCTGGTTTTCGGCACGGTTGTGGCTTTCATCGCCGATCACTTCGTGCGCCCGATGCTGATCGGCAGCTCGACGCGGCTCCCCTTCCTCTGGGTGCTTCTCGGCATATTCGGCGGATTGGAGAGCTTTGGCTTGGTCGGCTTGTTTCTTGGTCCCGCCATCATGGCGGTTTTGCTGGCGATCTGGCGGGAAGGGGCCGAGAAGGACACCGAGGCAGCCGGATAGGCCTTATGCCTCGCCCCAAACCTCACGCGCGGTCTCGACCACGAGCTCAAGCTTTGCGATCTCGTCGGCGACCGTCATGGCGTTGCCGCCGATACCTGAGGAGAAGCCGCATTGCGGCGACAGCGCGAGCTGTTCGATCGGGGCGTAGCGGCATGCCTCCTCGATGCGCCGCTTTAGCTCGTCCTTGCTTTCCATTTGCGGGCTCTTGGTGGTGACGAGTCCGAGCACCGCAATTTTTCCCTTCGGCAAGAAGCGCAGCGGCGCGAAGCTGCCGGCGCGTTCGCTGTCGTATTCGAGAAAATAGCCGTCGACCCCGATCTCATTGAACAGAAGCTCGGCAATCGGCTCGTAGCCGCCGTCGGCGATCCAGGCGCCGGCGAAATTGCCGCGGCACAGATGCATGCAGATCGTCATGTCTGCCGGCCGACCGGCGATCGTGGCGTTGAGCAGTTTGGCGTAGGTCTTCGGCAGCGTCTCCGGGTCTTCGCCGATATTGGCCACCTGGCGGCGCAGCTCGGGATCGCACAGATAGGCGAGGTTGACCTCATCGATTTGCAGATAGCGACAGCCGGCTGCTCCGAGATCGCTGATTTCGGCGCGATAGACGGCTGCCAGATCATCATAGAACGCCTCCATCTGCGGATAGGCGCGCGTATCGATCGCCTCGCGGCCGCCGCGAAAGTGCACGATGGTCGGCGACGGAATGGTGATCTTCGGCGTCACGCCGGCGGCCGCGATCGAGGCGAGAAATTTGAAGTCGTCGACGAAAATCCCGTGCGGACGCGACAGCTTGCCCGCGACTTGCAGCGACGGCGGCGCGTGATCGCGCGTGCCGGCGGCGGAATGAAAACGCACAGTCAGCCGTGACGCCATCGGCTTGACGTTGCCGATCCTCAGCAAAAAGTCGCGCTGCCAGGAATGGCGGTTATACTCGCCGTCGGTGGCAAGCTCAAGCCCGATCTCCTGCTGCAGCCGCACCACGCCGCGGATGGCGTCGTGCTGGAAGTGCAGGAGTTCGGCCGACCCCATCGCGCCCTTTTCGGCTGCTTCCCGCGCTTTGATGAGCGCATCGGGGCGGATGAGGCTGCCGACATGATCGGCGCGGAATGGCGGTTTATCTCGTTGCTGCATGCGCCACACCGTAGGTAGCGCTTATCGACTCTGTCAATCGGCAGCAATCGCGACCCCCGCGATTGACACGCGCCAATCATCTGGGATGATTGACACACTTTTTAAGATCAAACGTGGCAAGGGGCAGGTTCAATGAGGAATGCAATCGGACTTTCGGCGCTACTGGTGGCGGCTCTGGCCTTTGCCGCAGCGCCGCGGGCGCACGCGGCTGGCTATCCGGATCATCCTGTCAAGGTGATCGTGCCATTCCCTGCCGGCGGCATAACTGATGTGGTCACGCGCATGATCGCCCAGAAATTGTCGGAACGACTGGGCCAGCAATTCTTCATCAACGACGTCGGCGGCGCCGGCGGCAATATCGGCATGGGCGAAGCCGCCCGCGCCCCCGGCGATGGCTATACGATCCTGTTCGCCTCATCGAGCATCGTGGTCAATCCCAACCTTTACAAGAAAGTTCCGTTCGACGTCGACAAGGACTTCATTCCGGTCACCAAGGCTGGCGCCACGCCGAACAGCTGGCTCGTCAACGCCGATTTCCCGGCTAAGACCATGCAAGAGCTGGTCGCGTTGATGAAAGCCAATCCCGGTAAATACAGCGTGGCCTCGCCCGGCGCCGGCACGACGCCATCCTTGTCGATCGAAATGCTCAAGCAAGATCTGGGCGTCGATTTTGTCACGGTTCCCTTCACCGGGGGCGGACCGATGAACCAGTCTCTGCTCGGCGGTTTCACCCCCATCGCCTGCGCGGCCTTCGGCAATGTCGCGCCGCTGATCCTTCAGGGCAAAGTCCGCGCGCTGGCAATCGCCAGCAAGACGCGGCTTGAGGCCTTGCCCAACGTGCCGACCCTCGAAGACGCCGGCATCAAGGGCGAGGAAGCCGAGACCATGACCGGAGTTTTCGTTCCGGCCGGCACGCCGGCTGCAATCGTCGACCTCTTGCAGAAACAGATCGCGGAAATCGTGCGGATGCCGGACGTCAAAGCCAAGCTTTTGAGCTTCGGGATCGTGCCGGACGGCGATTCCTCGGCGGATTTTGCAACCTACGTGAAGGATGAGATCGCCAAATGGAAGCGGGTGATCGAGACCGGCAAGATCAACAAAATCTGATCCCGCCGCAACGGCGCACTTGCATTCCGAGCGTGCTATTTCCCGTTCATCCCGTGTAAAAAGGCGGCGATCGCAACGAGGTTGGTTATGACAACGAAAGCTTTGGCCCCGCAAGCCTTGGGCTATGTCGGGGTCCACGCCAAGGATTTGGACGATTGGGCGCGCTATGGCTCAAGCCTCCTCGGCCTGCAACGTATTGACAAATCGCGTTCGAGCCTCGCCTTCCGCATGGACGACCGCAAGCAGCGCATCGTTGTCGAGGCCGACGGCGGCGAGGGGATTTCGTTCTTCGGCTGGGAGGCCGCCAACGCCACAGCCCTCGATGCGCTGGCCGCGCATCTGGAACGCACGGAGATCAAGGTCGCGCGCGGCACGCGCGCGCTGGCCGACGAACGCCGCGTGCGGGATTTGATCGTGCTTGCCGACCCGGTCGGCAATCGGCTTGAGATTTTCCATGGCGCCGAGACCACGGCCGAGCCGTTCAAGCCCGGCCGCTCGATTTCCGGCTTCCGTACCGGCCCGCTGGGTCTTGGTCACGTCGTGCTCAACGTTGACACGCGCGAAACGATCGAGAAGCTGATGACGTTCTATCGCGGCACGCTAGGCTTCCGTCTCACCGACTATTACGACCATCCGTTCGTCGCGCGATTTCTGCATCTCAATCCACGCCACCACAGCCTCGCCTTCATCCAGACCGGCAAGAATGCCGTGCATCACATCATGATGGAGCTTTTTTCTTTCGACGATGTGGGCCAGGGCTATGACCTTGCCTTGGGTGAAGACGGTCGCGTCGGGGTGACGCTGGGCCGCCACACCAGCGATTACATCACCTCGTTCTACAGCTTCACGCCGTCCGCCTTCATGGTCGAATATGGCTGGGGCGCGCGCTCGATCGACGTCGACGCCTGGCAGGCCTCCGAGCGCAAGGAAGGCCCGAGCATGTGGGGACACGACCGCGTCTGGCTGTCGAAGGAAGATAACGAGAAGGCCCGCGCGCTGCGCCTAAAGAACGCCGCCGACGGCTACCGCCGTCCGGTGCAGGTGATGGAAGGCAATTACGAAGTGATGGCCGGCGTCTGTCCGTGGTGGGACGCGGTGAAAGCGCGAACCGCAGCGCAAAAATGAGAGAGCCTCTCATCATCGCGGCGCACGTCTGCCTGATCATGCTCACGGTTTGGGTTCTTTGGCAGCTCCCCGACCGTGCCGGGACGGCTTTCCTGGGATCCAGTTTAGCTGGGAGCGATAACGCGGCGTACCACGAATACAAATATATTCTCTGGCCGTTGCTATCGGTCTCGGTTCTGTGGATTACCTATTATCTGATTGTGCGTCTCACGCGTTCGCGCTCGCCGGTTTCGTGACCTGCCACGCAAATGGACGCGCACTCAACCGCCGGCAATGCCCACACCCGCGCCATCGCCGAATTCGTCTCGGGCCTGACCTACCAGCGGATTCCCGCCGCAGTGCGCGAGCGCATCAAGCTGCTCATACTCGATTCGCTCGGCTGCGCGATCTACGGAGCTCAGCTCGAATGGTGCCGCATCCTGCGCGAAACCCTGCAAAAGCTCGATACCACCCGCACGACTCTGATCTGGGGGACCAGCGCGAAATTGTCCTCTGACCACGCTGCGCTCGTGAACGGCACGCAGGTGCAGGGCTTCGAGCTTGACGACGTGCACCGCAAGGCCGTGCTGCACGTTGGGGCGGTGACCTTACCGGCGCTGATTGCAGTGGCGGAAAGCCACGCCAGGCTTTCCGGCTGCGACTTTCTGACCGCCGCGGTCGCCGGCTATGAGATCGGCCCGCGTGTCGGGCTGTGCATGGGGCAGGAGCATATCGGCCAGGGCTGGCATTCCGGCGCCACTGTCGGAATTTTCTCCTCCGCCGCGGGCGCGGCGCGCGCGCTCGGCCTCGATGCAGACAAGACTGTACATGCGCTCGGCATCGCCGGAACGCAGTCCAGTGGCCTGATGGCCGCGCAATACGGCGCCATGGTCAAGCGCATGCATGCTGGCCGCGCGGCGCAGAGTGGTCTTTATGCGGCGCTGCTTGCGCAAAACGGATTCACCGGCATCGTCGATGTGTTCGAGGCGCCCTATGGCGGCTTCTGCACAACATTTTCTCGCTCGCAGGACCGGTTCGATCCCAACGCGCTGAGCGCCGGCCTCGGACAGAAATTCGAAACCATGGGCATCGCGCTGAAATTCTATTCCTGCGTCGGATCCAACCACACCACGCTCGACGCCATCGCCGATATCCGCAAGCGCCGCCCATTCAAGCTCGATGAGATCGAAGAAATCCTCGTGTACGGTTCGCAGGTTACCGCCGACCACGTCGGCTGGCCCTACAAACCGGAAGGATTGACGGCGGCGCAACTCAATCTGCCGTTCTGCGTCGCCACGCTGCTGATCGAAGGCGATGTATTTGTCGACGAATTCACGCCGGACTGCGTCGATGACGCAGCGCGGATAGCGCTCTCGCGCAAGGTCCGGGTGGTCCACGATCCGGAGATCACCGCGCTCGGCGCGGCGCATCGCCACAAGGTCCGGGTCGAGGTGCATTTCCGCGATGGCACGGTCGAACGCGAAACGCGCGAAGCGCCACGCGGCAGTGAGCAGTCGTTTGCCAGTGCCGAGGACATCATCGCCAAATTCCGCAAACTCACGCGCGGCGCTATGGCCCAAAAGCGGCAGGATGCGCTAATCGAAGCTGCGATCGGCCTGGACAAACTTGCGGACAGCCGTACGCTCATTGAACTGCTGCGCGCATGACCGGCCGAAATCCCGTCATTGCGAGGAGCGCCGCGACGAAGCAATCCAGAAGCGTCACTGGATTGCTTCGCTCGCAATAACGGAGCCCGAAATGGAATTCGGAATTTTCGATCACCTGGATCGCACCGGCGCACCGCTGTCCGACTTTTACGAAGATCGGCTGAAAATTGCCGAAGCCTACGATCGCGCCGGCTTTTACGCCTATCATCTCGCCGAGCATCATGCGACGCCGCTCGGCATGGCGCCGTCGCCGAACGTCTTTCTCGCCGCCTTGGCGCAGCGTACGCGCCGGCTGCGCTTCGGGCCGATGGTGTTCGTCGTGCCGCTCTATCATCCGCTGCGGCTCATTTCCGAAATCTGCATGCTCGACCAGATGAGCGGCGGCCGGCTCGAGCTTAGTTTCGGCCGCGGCGCTTCGCCGATCGAGCTTGAATATTTCGGCGCCAATCCGGGACAGTCGCAGGACATCTATAACGAGGCCGTGGAAGTCATTCTGCGCGGGCTCGCGCACAAGACGCTCGACTTTCACGGCAAACACTTCAAATTCGACGCCGTGCCGATCGAGCTTGAGCCGCTGCAAAAGCCACATCCGCCGATCTGGTATGGCGCGCATGCGCCGGAGAGCGCCGCGCGTGCGGCGCGCCGGTCGCTCAACATCATCAATCTCGATCCGACCGCTCATATCCGCGGCACCGTCGCCAGCTACCGCAAGACGTGGCATGAGACACACGGCAATGCCCCACTGCCAAAGATCGGCCTCGGCCGCTTCATCGTCGTTGCCGAAACCGACGCGCAGGCGATGCGTCTCGCCAGCCGCGCCTACCGACCCTGGTACCAGAGTTTCACTTATCTGCCGCGGCTCCTCGGGCGCGATCAGTCGCATCCGCGGCCGCCTGAGTTCGAGCCGCTCATGGCGCGCGGGCAAGGCGTCGCGGGTTCGCCCACGGCCGTGCGGGATCTACTCGCCGCGCAACTCGCCGAAACCGGCTGCAATTATGTCGTCGGCCAATTCGCCTTCGGCGACATGACGCTCGATGAGGCCTTGCACTCGATCGAGCTATTCACCGGCGAAGTGATGCCGGCGCTGCGTGCGATTGGCGAGCCCGCGATTGCCTAAATATTTCTTGTCGCCTTGAGGTGGGCAAACACCTTGGCGCGCAAGGCCGACTGTTCTTCGGCGCTCCACTTGCGAAAACCTTCGCCGGATTTGAAGCCTAGCTTGCCGTCGGCGACGAGCTTTTGCAGATAGGGCGACGGGCTTGGCCGGCTGTCGATCGCCGGCAGCACGGTTTCGTGGATCGCCAGCGTAAGGTCGGTGCCGACGAGGTCGGCATTCTCCAGCGGCCCGAGCACGGCGATGCGACGGCCGAACGAGGCCTTGATGACGGCGTCGACCGTCTCGGCATCGCAGATGCCGTTCTCGACCAGCGAAATGGCCTCGCGCCACAATGCATGCTGCAGCCGGTTGCCGATGAAGCCCGGTACGTCCTTTTTCACGTGGGCGGGTTTTTTCCCGGCCATTTGGTGCAAATCCATCGCCCATGCGACGGTCTGCGGCGAGGTCCATTGCGTCTCGATGACCTCGACGAGCGGCACCAGAAACGGTGGATTCCACCAATGAGTGCCGAGCGCGCGGTCGCGCTTGTTTAAACCCTGCATGATTGCGGTGATCGGAATGACCGAGGTATTGCTGGCGAGGATCGTGTCGGGCCGCACGTGACGCTCGATTTCGGCGAACAATTTCTGTTTCAGCGGCAGATTCTCCGAGACCGCTTCGACCACGTAATCGGCATGGCGCACGGCGTCGGCGAGATCGAAGCATGGCTCAACGCGTTCGACCGCGCTCTCGTCATCGCCGAGATCGCGCAGATTGGCCGAGATACGCGACTTCGCCGAATCGAGATTCTGCACGACAGTGTCAGTGATCGTCACGTCGTGACCGGCCAGCGCAAACACCTGCGCAACGCCGTGGCCCATCAGCCCGGCGCCGATGACCGCAACGCGTGCCTTTGCCACTTCAACCCGCCGTATAACCGCCGTCGGCATAGAGTATATGTCCGGTGTAGAAGTCGGAGGCCTTCGAAGCGAGGAAAAGCAGCGGGCCGGCAAGGTCCGAGGGTTCGCCAAGGCGGCCCTTCGGCACGCGCGACAGGAAACCCTTGCGCACCGCGGTCGAGCGCTCGTTGTCCTCATACATCCAGGCGGTGAGCGGCGACCGGAATACCGTCGGCCCGATGGCATTCACGGTGATGCCGGTGTCGCCCCATTCGCAGCCGAGCGCCTTTGTCATGCCGTCGATCGCCGACTTGGAGGAACAATACGCAGTGTAGCCGGCCGGATGCCCCAGGAGCCCGCGCGCCGACGACATGAGAATGACTTTGCCGCCGCGGCCCTGCGCCAGCATCTGCTTGCCCGCGGCGCGCGCCATCAGCCAGGACTGCGTAACATTGACATCCATCACTTCGGAAAATGCTTCGGGCGGCTGATCGACAATCTTCTGCACCTTGTTGATGCCCGAGGCACACACCAGAATGTCGACGCCGCCGAAGCGCTTGACCGCGGCATCGACGATCTTGTCGCACACCGGAGCGGTGGTCGGACGCATGTTGACGGCCTCGACTTTGGCGCCAAGCTTTTCGCACTCCGCTGTAACCTTCTTCAGTGCCTCCGCGCCGCCGGCCGAGAGCACGAGATTGCAGCCGGCGCCGGCGAGCACCTTCGCGGCGAGCGCCCCGAAGGCGCCGGTCGCACCGGTAATGATCGCGGTCTTGCCGCGCACTTCAAAAAGGGACAGCGGGTTTTTCAGGAAGTCTTCGTCGGACATGGACGCGGTCCTCACATTTTGCATTAGTTGTTCCGTCATGCCCGGCCTGTGCCGGGCATCCACGTCTTCACGTGCGAAAGACGTGGATGGCCGGGTCAAGCCCGGCTATGCCGCCTCCGGCGTCACTTCACCGGCGCGACCGCAACCGCAATGGTGCAGACCTCGTTCGACCGGTTGATGATCTCGCGGCTTTCGTTGGGGCCGATATAGACGCTGTCGCCGGCGCGTGCGACCGTCTCCTTGCCGCCGGCGATCACGGTCAGTTCGCCGGACAGCACGTAATAGATCTTCTCCGGCGGTGAGGCGTCGGGGCCGGCACCGCCGCCCGGCAGGAAATGTGAGATTCCGAACACCAGCGTCTGCGAGCCGCCCATTTCGGCGCCATACACACGGAACGATTTATAGAGGCGGTGATTGGGCGCCTCGTAAGCCTTCGCCTCGGAAAATTTACGCACGATCATGCGAACTTCTCCCCTTTCTCGATCCGATACGATCCCTTCGGATCGATGATCGCCACCAGCCGGATGATGCAGCCGTCGCCGCGTTCCCAGTTCCACGGGAACAGCGCGAAAGTGCAGCGCCGCCCGGTGACCTTGTCGATGTCGCCGCCCACATTCTCGATGCCCAGAATGCCGTTGTTAAACAGAATGCGATGCACCGGCTCCCAATCCGGAAAATCGTCCTTCCAGTCACGGCCGCCCGACCATTTCTTGTACTCTTCGGCAAGGTGCGGATGCAGCGGCCCGTTGCGCTGCGGACCGATGGCGGTGGCAAGCGGATGATCGTTGGCCTGGGTATCATGGCCAACCACCTTGACTTTCTTTTCCACGAACCAATCACCGGCGGACGGCACGAAACCGGGCGCGCGGCAGAAATAATCCTCGTTGTCCTCGTAGAGCTTGTGCCAGCCGGTGTTGACGATCACGACGTCGCGCGGCTGCACGATCTTGCCCGCCGCCTTTTCCAGATCGTCGTAAGTGATCTGCTCCCACTTCTTCTTCGGGATCGACACCACGATGCCGGAGCCGAAGAAGTGCGGCAGCGGCACCTCGTCGATGAACGGCAGGCCTTGCACCACGTGCGCCGGCGCGTCGATGTGCGTGGTATTGTGCATTGAGGTCGTGATGCGCTGCGACAGAACGCCGGACTTGGCCATGTAGTGGATACGTTCGATCTTGACGTCTTCGAAATATGGCCAGTTCGGCGACTGATAACCGAAGCGATGGGAGAGGTTGTAGAACTCAAGCCCCATCGTATTGTTGAGGTTTTCCTCCATCGCCACGCCGCGAATTTTCTTGACCACGCCGTCCTCCCTGGGCCGCCCACGCGTGCGGGCATTATAGCATTGGGCGGTATACCACCACACCGGATATCGGATATAGACCCATTGCCGCGGCAGGCGGCAAGACCAAAAGAGCAGAAGGACATTCGAGGAAGCGCATGGTCCGCAAGGTTGCGTTGGAAGAGCATTTTTTGTCGCCAGGCTACGAGGAGTATTGGCGGGCGACGGTCGCAAATATCGATCCCAATTTCGCGGCCGCAATCTTGTCGCAGCTCACCGATTTTGGCGAGGCACGGCTCAAGTCGATGGACGAAGCAGGTATCGCGCGATCCGTGCTCGCCATCGCCGGTCCGGGCGTGCAGGCCGAGCGCGACGCGCCGACGGCGACCCGCCGTGC
>Ga0335081_10008941_pt1 | contig 16083 bp, 14 predicted proteins | sample Lox_Sample_35_FD_206713 | JGI IMG/M metagenome (GOLD analysis project Ga0335081, IMG submission 206713) | Soil microbial communities from Loxahatchee National Wildlife Refuge, Florida, United States - Lox_Sample_3.5 | ecosystem: Environmental > Terrestrial > Soil > Wetlands | place: USA... | reverse complement strand
AGCCTCGGCTCAGTGCCGAGCCACACCAGGATGACGTCGTGCTGTTCGTAAGCTTTGTATAACTCATCCAGCGCCATGGCCACTTGACCGGTGCCTGCATGCGCCAAGGCCATCCAGAACGGAGAAACGTGCTGGCGGAGGGAGAGATCCTCGAGCTTTTCCAACAGCTCACGAGCCTCTTGCGTTCGCCCGGCGCTCGCCAGAATGTGAGCTAGGGACGCAAGCGTCGCCGGGTGCCCTTCCGAGAGCTCCCGCGCGCGTTCCATTGCCGTTATGGCCTCGTCGTACCTGCCCAGTTGCTGATAGATACATGCAAGGATCGATTGTCCCGGCGCGAACTGCGGTTCCAGGTCCAGAGTACGCAGCGCCTCCTCCAACGCTCGTACGTAGTCATGCCCCATGTAACGGTTGTAAGCCACTTCCACGCGAATGGGCAGCGAAAATGGATCCAGTTCCAGCGCCAGCCGGCTTTCGCGCTCCGATTCTTCCATTCGCCCCACCGCCGCCAGGTAAGACGCGTACATGCGATGCCCATTGGCGAATCGCGGGTCCAGCTCGAGTGCTTTGGTATATTCACGCTCCGCGCCCGCCCAATCCCAGTCGTAGTTCTTGTAGATCCCGGCTAGCGAAGCATGCGCCTCAGCCAGGCTGCCATCGATTGAGATGGCGCGGCGAGCGGCTTCCTTCGCCTTGGGCATCACCTCCGCGGTGGGGGCCACCCCCATAAACCCCAGTAGCCCGAACGAATCCGCCAGGCCCGTGTAGGCCAGCGCATAATTCGGATCTGTCTGGAGCGCGCGCTCAAAATACTCGATCGCCTTCTTCAGGCCATCTTCGGTCAACCGGTTTAAGTGATAGCGGCCTTTCAGATAATCCTGGTACGCTTCCGTGCTCTCGGTGTAGCGTTTGGTCAAGAGAGTGCGGTCAGCTCCGCTCAATCGCACGCGAAGTTTCTCCGAAATCTCCCGGGACATCTCTTCTTCAACCGAAAAAATATCCGCCAGCTTCCGATTGTATTGATCGCCCCAAAGCTGCCAGCCGTTTTGCACGTCCACCAGCTCAGCACCCACCAGTAAAGCGTCTCCCCGTTGCTGTATGCGGCCCAGCAGCACGGCCTCAACGTTCAGCTTGCGCCCCACGGCCCGCGGGTCGAGTGTCTTATCCTTGTAACGGAATACTGTGCTTCGCGCCATCACCCGCACGCTGGAAACACGCGAAACATGATTGATGATGCTCTCGGTGATTCCGTCCGCGAGATACTCGGTTTCGGGATCTGTGTCCGTGTTCACAAACGGCAGCACCGCGAGCGATTCCACCGCGCTGGGACGCCGGGTTGCAGTGGCGGTTGCGGTGCCCGTGCTGCTGACCGGTGCGATGAAGCGGTACCCTCGGCGTGCCAGAGTTTCAATAAACCGCGGGTTGGCCGGAGCATCGCCCAACGCATGGCGCAGCCGCTTGACCGCCGCATTCAGGCTCTGCTCGAAGTTTACAAAAGTATCCGCGGGCCACAGTTCCTTCCGCAGATCTTCACGCGTGATCAATTCTCCGGGTTTCTCCAGAAGTTTGATCAGCACCTGGACCGGCTGGCCTTCCAGACGGATGCGGCGGCCTTGTTTGCGTAACTCCCCAGACCGCAGATCAAGGTCGAACACACCGAACCGGACGGTACGCGGCGGGCGCGCGAATGATTCCATTTCAGTTACAGACTCAAACAAGTGTATCAGTGGCTGCATGGCGTGTCATATGCCCTGATAACTGTATGTAAATCATAAACATACGGAATCATGTCGGTTTGTCCGACAAGTCACGCAGCAGGCATTGAGGCATCTTGGCGTTTATCGCACACTGAACCTGTTCCCGACTTACATGAATTGAGGAGATTGTAATGACGCAGCAGCAACCGGGGCCCATCCATCTCACCTGTTACAAGGACAACCACCTGACGGTGAATTTCGAGCGCGAGGTGGCCTGTCTGGACGGGACACCTCTGAAGCTCACCTTCAAAGCGTATTCTCTGCTCGCCTTTTTGGTTCGCCACCCCGGCGAGCTGGTGCCACGCGAGGAATTGCTCCTGCACGTATGGGGATACACGGCGGACATCCGTACCCGCACCCTGGATGTACATGTTCGCCGCCTGCGCAAGAGCCTCGGCAGCTACGGTATCTCCTATATCGAAACGATCTTCGGAATCGGCTACCGCTTCCAGCCTAACCGGGTAACGGCGCAGCACGAGGCGCCAGCGCTGACGTTGCTGCGTGACGCCGAACCCGGCTCGCAATGGAGAATGGCGGCCGGTTTGGCGCAGTAGATATGAACCCAGAGCTCGCCCGGCGGAAGTGCTATCTTAAGTTTTCCGATGGCTAAACCGCTGACGCCGGGCGCGTCACTCGCCGCCGCAAGCCTTGCGGCACTCCTTCTCGCCACCTCCCTTACCGCCGCTGATTCGCAGCTCCTTCGCCTGGAACGCGAAATGGAGCGGGTCTCACAGATCGCCGGCGGCGTAGTGGGAGCGAGCGCCATTCATCTCGAATCCGGGCGAAAAGTTTCGTTCCATGGGAACGAGCGGTTCCCTATGGCCAGCACATTCAAGATCCCGGTGGCGGTTCAACTGCTTCATCGCGTTGAGCGGGGCGAGTTGAAGCTCGACCAGATGATCGAGATCCACCCCTCAGACCTGCATCCGGGCAGCGGCACGCTCACCGATCTCTTCAACCAGCCTGGCGTGGCCGTGTCTATCCGTAACCTGATGGACCTGATGCTGCTCATTAGCGACAACAGTGCCGCCGACATTCTGCTGCGCCTTGCCGGCGGACCCGACGCCGTGACCGCGCGCATGCGCGATTTGGGCATCGATGGGATCAACGTAAACCGGCCGACGGCTCGCCTGATCGCCGATTGGGACGGCGTGAAAAATCTGCCTCCGGAAAACCAGTGGTCACCGGCAATGTGGGAGAAGTTGTTTGCAGCTGTTCCGCCCGACGAGTCCAGAAAAGCGGCCGCTGCTGCCGACAAGGACCCCCGCGATACGTCGACCCCCGACGGCATGGCTGCGCTGCTTGCCCGGATCTGGTTGAAAGACCGGGAAGTGCTGAAGCCCGAATCGGCCGATCTGCTGCTGGACATCATGCGGCGTTGTGAGACCGGCCAGTCGCGGCTCAAAGGCATTCTCCCCGAGGGTACGGAAGTCGCGCACAAGACGGGATCGATTGGCGGCACCACCAACGACGCAGGGATTGTTACGCTGCCCGACAACACCGGCCACGTCGCGATCGCAGTGTTCGTGAAAGCGTCCGACAAGCCGGTGCCGGCCCGCGAACGCGCCATCGCCGAGATCGCCCGTAGCGTGCACGACTTTTTCCTGTTCGAGACGTCCCCCGGCGCGCTCGACTACGATCATATGGCCCAGAAGATTGTCGAAGCCCTCAAGCCCGCCCGCGGTGAGCGCGTTCTATTCGGCGGCGATCCGGACTATTTCCAGGAATTGAGCGACGCTTTGCGCAAACGGCTGAAGGAAGCCGGTGCGGTCGAGACGCACGAGCTCAGCTCCGCCGAAATCTACCTTTGGCTGCCGCTGAGCAAGCGTGAGATTTCGGCTGACCAGCTCAAAGCGCTGGAAAGTTGGCTCGAGCGCGGCGGCGCGCGCCGTGAGATTCACTTCCATTGGGCGGAAGGCAGCGTGGAGGCCGATGGCCTTCCGGGAGCCCATTCGGCGATGCTCGATCGCTTGTATCAGAACGCCCTCGACATCGACTACCCGGCGCTTTCGGCTGCACAGGATCGCGCCATCAAGCTATTGCGATCCGGCACGGTGCGTGTGCGGACGCCTGCGGGAACTGACATCAGTTTTCGCGTGGGCAACCGCCCGTTCAACAAGCAGGATGGAAACGCCTCGGCGCGGCGTGCGCGCGCGGCTCGTGTGCGCGTCGATCGCGAGATCGAATTGCCGGCAGGCGTGTTGCGCGTCGCGCCTGTTGAGGAGAGCGTCACCGGCCGCCTGGTCATCCCCTCCGCGCGGTTCCCCAAAGGTTTCGTGCGCAACCTGAAGCTCGAATTCCGCGAAGGCGAGCTGACGGGTATTTCCGCGGACGAGAACATGGAGGCCGCTGACGAAGCAATTAGGGCCGGTGGTGACGCCGCGCGCAGCTTTCGCGAATTCGCTTTGGGCTTCAATCCGAAGCTGGAGAATCCCTCCGGCGCCTCCACGCTCGCCTACTACGGTTATGGCGCCGGTGTGGTGCGCATGAGCCTTGGCGACAATACCGAGCTCGGCGGCCAAGTCACGGGCGATTTCGTGCGATGGTTCTTCTTCCCCGACGCCACCGTGGAAGTCAACGGCCAGCCGTTAGTCAACCACGGGAAACTGGTTGATGCCCTCCAGGTTGCGTTGATTCCCTAGCGTTGAGGATCATCGTCTGGCTTGGGCAGCCGCGCCAGGCGCGCCATCCGGGAGAATATACTCGAACCAGCCGTCCATCATCTCCTCCGTGCTCGGCTCGCCCCACCGGATCGCTTTCGACGGATCGGGATTGTATTTGTTGTTCGGCGAATTGTCGAAGTGGGCGGTGATGATGATCTTCGTGCCCTTCTCGATAGCCACCGGCCTGGCCAGTTGATATTCCGTTTGCCAGTTGAAATCGTACTTCGGAACGGAGAACAAAGTTTCTCGCCGGCCATCCGGATGAACCGCGTCGAACTTCATATCTTTCCCTCGCAGGTGCATGTGCGCGGTGTATGACATCAGATCCACGTCGTCGGGAAAGGTGTAGCACGCGGTGACGCGATGATCGGGATCGCCCGGCGGTATGAGAAACAGAAAGTTATGCACGTCCAACCGGCGCAGGCGCTGCTTCGGCGGGGTCCTGGCAATCATTAAGCCGACGCTGGTGCGATCCGTCTGGTCGGACTTGACCGCCTGTGCATTGTAATGGATCTGAAAGGTCAGGCTGGAGCCGGCGGGAATCAGGCGCGCATATCCGGCGGGGAAGATGTCCGGATCCTTGCCCGGCAGATATGAGCCCAGCATGGCGCCGTCTTCGCTGGCATGTCGACCCGGCCAGTTGCCGCCATCGGGCGACGCGCAGCCGTCGTCCACCACCGGCAGCGCCGGATTAATGTGGTGCACCTGTCCATCCTCGATGGTGAACGGCTCATGCTCGGGCTGCTCATTGTGTTCCGGCGCGTTTGCCGGCTTCGGCCGAGGCGGCGCCTGCAGGAACACGTGCGCGTGATGCACCACGCGCCGGTTTCCAGGCTTGAGTTCCACCGCCGTTACCCACGTGTCCTCCGTGAAATTGGTCGGCACGGTGAAATACAGGTAGGCATCCGGAGCGTTTACCTTCACCAGATAGTCGTTAGGAATCGGAATGATCACATCGGGCTTGCCGATTCGCCAGCCTTCCGCAAAATGCGGCGCCGGTGGCAGGTCCTTCGGGTCGCCTTGCTCCGCGCCTCCTACGACCCACGCCTGGATTGTGGCGATCTCCGCATCCGTCAAGCGCCGGTCATTGGCAAATTCACCGTAATGCGGATCGGCGTGCCAGGGAGGCATCTGCCGGCTCAGCACTGCTTCCAGAATCGCCTTGGCCCAGGGCCGCGCCTGTTCGAATGTCACCAGCGGCATCGGCGCGATATCGTTCGCATGATGGCAGGCGACGCAGTGCTTGTAGACAATCGGAGCAACGTCGCGGCTGAAAGTCACCTCTCCGGCGGATGCCAGCCGCACAATGCCCAACGCCAGCAGGAGCAGCGCCCGCCTCACCGGAATTCTCTTCACTGAGACCTCTCTCCCGTCCCCAGCTTCTCCTCGACGCTGCGTACCTTGTCGTCCATCGTCTGTTCCCGATCGGTGCGCGTTCCTACTCGAATGTTCGTCGAGATGCGCGGCACGCCCATGGCGTGAATGGTCTCATGGCACTGCTTGATAGCGGCGAAGACGGTGTCCCACTCCCCTTCGATGTTTGTCCCGTAGGCGTGGAGACGGGTCTTCAAGCCGGCTTCGGTGAGGATGCGCTCGCATGCCGCCACTTCACGGGAAACCGAGACTCCGATTCCCAGCGGGATGACGCACAAATCAGCAATGACCTTCATCGGCTCGCCCTAGTGCAGTCTAGCGAATGGCGGGCCGCCAAGTCATCTTGAAGTTTCGGGATTGTCTCGTTTGGGAGGGCTGTACCGGCGGGGCAGCGTTCCCTCGCAGGAAATCCGCTGCCCCGGCGCTTTTCGCTACTACCGCCGCGCCAGTTCCACCTTTGGACTTGCCAGATAGCCCACCAGGTGGTCCTTGGTAATCTCGTTCACTACGATTTCGTAAGGCTGGCGCGCCTTAGCCACGTAGAACTGCACCGGCTCATTGAGTGTCCGATCGCGTTTCTCCACGGTCCGGTCGTCCGCCTCGATTTCAATGGTGAACCGGCTCCGCTTGGGATCTGTTTTCTTCACCAATACCTGGATACCCCCGACCTTTTGCGGCGTTTTCGATTTCGTCAGGTTGAACTCGACGTAATTGCGTTCTCCGAGCGCCCGCAGCGCGGCGAGTTCGGTCCCGTTGGTTGCGATCCGGTCGCTCAACACACCCAGATCGCCGCGCACCCGCTTCAGGTCCGCAACCGTATTATCGAGCTGGGTCTTCGTGGATGCGACGTCGGTTTTGGTGGCGGCAACGTCGTTGCTGACATCCGCCAGCCTGGAGTTTGCGGTGGTTGCGCTCTGTTTGACCTCATTCAGCTCCGACGCCACCTGCTGCTGCTGTTGCTGCTGCTCAGCCACCAGCCGCCGCGCTAATTGATCGGCGTGCTTCAGCGCTTCCACTTTGGCGTGCCCCGCCGTTTCCGCGGCTTCCTGGCGCGCTTCGGCCAGCTCAGCCTGCAGTGCTGCTAAGGATTTAGCATGCGCCGAATCGCTGAGAGAGGCGTTCTCGCGAAGCTCAGAAATCTGCTGCGACGTCGCAGCCTGCCATTGCGATATTCTCGCGTCCACCCGGCTCAGCCGCAAGAACAAATATCCGTTCGCGATTGCCAGGACCACCAGCATTCCAGCCAAAGCGAATTTTGCCGCGCGTGCGCTATGATGCACTTCCTCATGCGTAGCAGACAAACCATCGTTCTCCATCTTCTTTACCCCTTTCGCGTACTTCCCGCGCCGGGAAACCTGACGCGGCGCTGCCTTGCGAAAGGCAATCCGGATACCAGAGTCCGATGACAAATAGAATCAGCGGGTTTGGCGAGGTTATCTGCTACACACCGTATTAAGTTCACGCCCGTGGCAGGGAAAAATCTACGAATTACCTAGAGATGATTCCACAGGGATCGCTCGTGGGAGTCCTCGGTCTGCTGCTCCTTCTGCGCTTGCAGCAGCCGCCGCCCCACCCCACTTAGGCCGATCGCCAGGCTTGCGGTTAACACGCCGCCTCCCACCAGAATGATGAAAGCGGCCAGGAACACGCTGCGGGCGAAGTCGAGTTGATCCGCGGCGACGACCACCGCCACGAACATCACGACGATGCGCACCAGCACGGACAGACGGCGGGCGCCGGGAATGCCTTCATTCACCGCCCACACCAACATGCTGCGTCCCAGATAGTGCCCCAGCCACGCCCCGCCCAACAGAATGAGCCCGGCTATGATCAGTTTCGGCATCAGAAACACGAGACTCTGAATGATTTGAGTCGTGATATCCGTGTCGAAAACACTCAGACCGAGCAAAAAACCGGACAAGAGAAAAGCCCAGTAGACGGTCTCGGCCACGATTCGCGTCGCTCGCAGTCGGCCGGAGGGATCGATCATGAACGCCAGCCCGCTCTGCCGCAGAAATTTGTCGATGGCCGGTCCCTTGAAGATCCGGTAGAGCACCCAGCGCGCCACTACCGCCATCAAATAGGCGCCGAGAAAAAGAATTACAGCCGCCAGGAGCGAGGGCAGGTAGATCGTCACGTATTTGTACAGCCGATCCAGCATGCTTTTGAGAACGGTTTGCAGTGTTCCGACCATGGCTTCACACCTCCAACTTCGCTTGTTCGGCTCGCTCCGGCACTGGCGTCATCTGCGATGTCTCCATGGCCGGAGGAGGCTCATTGACCCATTCATTGAGTAAGTAAGGCTTGAGTGCCTCAAATGTGAGACACAGTTTTTCGATATCTTCCTCCACTCGGACCGAACCCAGGCTCCGCGTTTGCTGAACGAACGAGGCCACGCGCCCCAGATACAGCGGCGTCAGAGACTGCAAGAGCTGCCGCGACAAAAGGTGATGCTTCTTAAACGCACAGGCAAAATCCAGAATCACTTTTGTCCACAGTTCGTCTTCCATGTGAAAATCTTGGGCGCTTCCGCATGCCGTGCTCGCCAGTTCCTTTAGCCGCCCGTATGTCTCCTGCTGAAGCGCCGTGGACCAGACTTCTCCCAAATCCTGGCAGCCGCGGCAGAAGGCGTTCACCATGCGCTCGACATTCACATCGATCGGATCCAGACCGACGTCGTACCGGAACCCGTAGAGCGCCACAGGCTGGCTCCCATGGCGCTCCCGCCAGACCCCTTCGTATTCCTTCATCAGCAGGAACACGCTGCCCACTACCTGTTGCAGCATCGCGCTCAGGTCGGAGCTGGGATCCTTGGCGTCGTGGAGCTTGGCGCCGAGAAAACTCTGACAGACCCGAAAACCTTCCGCCATGGCGATGGTCGTCATCCAGATGTCGATGCCATAACGCGCCACATCGGTCTCCCAGTCGTCTCTTTGGAGGTATCGGGCTATGAGTCTTGCCGAAATGCCAAACTCGCCGCCGATCGGCTGCCGCACTCGCATACCATACAGAGATCTGGTCAGCGGGTACACAATGCTGTTCGTGATCGTGCCGTCGTACTTATGGCGATGGTAGTAGGGAGCCACGAAGTCGAAGTCAGCCGACAGAATCGGCCGCAAGAGCAGATCGATCCACTCCGGCGTGATGGAGCGGAGGTCGGAGTCAACCACGGCGCAGGCTTTCGCCTCGAGTAATGCAGCCATCTGAAACACCAGGCGAAAGGCGCTGCCCTTGCCAGGGATCCCGTGGTACGGAACCGACAGGCGTTGCACCGGCGCGAGCGGCGTCGAGACCAGCATCAGGTGCCCTTCGTCAAGGCTTGCCGATAGAACCGCTTCCCGCGTGTTATCGGTCGACCCGCCGTCGGAGTTGATCACCACGCCGGTGAGTTGCGGGAAGTACTTGCTCAGTCCCGCATTGGCGGCCTGCACCACGTGGCCGATGGTCCGCCCGTTGTTGTAGCTCGGAATGCCGATCACGATGTCGGCCTTGCCGATCGATTCGGCAGCATGGAGCGCGTCCGCCGGCAGCGGCTCTGCCATGGATGCCTCTACGCCGCTCTGCCGGCGAGTTGCCGGGCGTCTTTGTCTACCGCGTCCTGCAGCAATTCAAAAAACTCCGGGATGGCCGCCAGCACGCGATTCCAGTTGGGGATGAGGGGAAGGCCCAGTGGGTCCTCGATGAACTCAGTCGCCGCTCGCCGCAGGCTCCGCGCAAAAGCCGCAACCGCAATCTCCTCGGCGTGCCGGTCAAACTTCAGCCCGTTCAGCATGGCGTCGGCGTAGTAACGGTCGCTGGTATCCTGCGCCATGCGAACGTAGCGCACTTCCAGGCTTCGGAAATCGTCCGCACTGAAAACCAAACCTTCCGCCGCCAGCGTCCGGAACAGCGACTTCGCAATGTCACACGCCATCCGGTTGAGGCCCTGGGTCGGGTCCTCTTCCGATATCGGCTGGTGCTTGTGCTCGTAGTTGTCCATCAGGTCCACCTGGCAAGTCCGCGTAACGGCGCAGTTCCGGTAGACCTCCGCCAGCACCCCGACTTCCAGCCCCCAGTCCGCAGGTATGCGGTTCACGCGTGCCAGGTTCATATCCATGGCGAATTCGCCCGCCAACGGATAGCGGAAACTGTCGAGATACTTCAAGAACGGCGCGCCCGGAGCCATACCGTCCAGCACCCGGATCAGCGGAGTCACGAACAGGCGCGTCACGCGCCCGTGCAGATGATCGGTGACGCGCGCGTAGTAGCCTTTACAGAATTCAAAGCCGAGGTGCGGATGCGCCACCGGATAGCACAGCCGCGCCAGCAGTTGCCGCTCGTAGTTGACAATATCGCAATCGTGAAGCGCGATCACGTCGCAATCCCCCGCCGCCAGAAGATAGCCGTAAGCCAGCCAGCAGGCACGGCCCTTGCCGTCAGTTCCCGCCGATAGCCCGCGCCCTTCGAGCATCCGCAGCAAGTCCTGAATTCGTTCGCTCTCGATCCAGACTGTCGTGACCGGCGTGTAAAAATCCTTGAAAAATGTGCGCGCACGCACGTACTGGTCTTGCGTCGCCCTTCCCAGAACCAGGACGATCCTCTGCAGGTAGCGCACACGCTTGAGCTCGGCAACGATCTTCTGCATGGCTACCGTGTCGAACTCCGAATACAGCGCGGGCAAAACCAGTCCAATGGGACGATTCCGGGAGAATTTCTCCAGGTCGGCTTCCAGCCTTTCGATGTTGTTGGGCCGCAGCCGGTGAAGAGTCGTGACCACTCCGGTTTGGTGAAAGTCAGCCATGAGGATCTCCTCAGCACAGAAAGTCGATAGACTTTGAGTGCGTCCAAAAGACCCGGCAATTGAACTGCCACTGCCGCGGGCTTTTATTTCCGCGTCGTCACAGGGCCCAGCGCATTTGGGCGACAATGCACATTTTGCCTGTCATGAAGATTCCATCCGATTGTGTACGATCTCCAACACAGCGTCGCTCCATCCCTCCGGGCCTCTTCGCTTCGCCACAAGCGCAGCCGGTACCCGTTCCAGAATCTCGTTGACGTCAGCCGACCGCACCACAACCGGAACGTCCACAGCCTCGAGGAGCGGAATGTCATTCGGTCCTTCGCCCAGTCCAACGGTCGTCACATGGCTGTCAGCACGCCGACGGAACAGACCGGTGAGCAGCTTGACGGCGCATCCTTTGTCGTGTTGTCCGCTCACGTGATGAAAACGTCCGCCGCGCACGTGCTTCATTCCCTGCGCCGTGATAGCCGTCTCTAACTCGCCCGCGCGTTCCAGGTCGATCACCTCGAACGGCTCGTCATACTGCCGTTGCTTGGCCAGGACGGCTTGCTCGATGGGCAGGTGGCCTGCCGCGGCTACCTCCTCCGCCGTCATATGGTGAAAGCCTCGAACGCGGCATCGACTGATACGCGAGGCGAGTTCCAGACGCGCAATCACCTCGGCATAGGCCATGCCTCGGGCAATCACTTCGTACCCCTTCCACCGCTCCGCGCCGCGAGTGCCCCCGAAGTACTCGTCCGGGATAAAGATGGCGCCTCCGTTCTCCACCGCAAAAGGGTAGTCATTTCCCAGGACTCGCCGCCAATGTTCCACTTCGGCGCGCGTCTTGCTGGTGACCAATATCCAGGCGATGCCGCGCTCCTTCAGGAGCCGCACGGCCGGTTCGGCGGCGTCCCAGGCATAGGTGTCGCGATCCAGCAGCGTTCCATCCAGATCGGTGAATATGACCGTCATCAGAATCGCAGGCTAGATTGGATTCCTGCCCTGAATCACGCGAATGAGCACCGCGATTAGAGCCAGCACCAGCAGCAAATGCAGGAAGCCACCGAGCGTGTACGACGTGACCATGCCCAGCAGCCACATGATGAGCAGAATGACGGCGATAGTCCAAAGCATGCTTTGCTCCTTTTCTGCGGGAATTGCAGGCGCCGCCAGCGGAGTCGTTCAACTCCGCTGGACACCCGGAAGGGTCAGACGAATATTCAATAGCGTGTGCTTTCTCACAGCGGCGATCGCCAGCCCTTCAATTCGCCCGACATGAGATAGCAGATTCCCTGCCAACCCCGCTAACATTCTGAAGTAGCGCCGACTTCGTCACGTTGCACAATCGTAGCCGCTGGGGCAGTGCAGACTTTTTACATGGGGCAAGTCACCCGGCGCGCGATATAGCGGAAAACGTCGTCTGGCGTCATGATTGCTTCTTGATCAGACTGCGTAGAATCAAACTGGAGATCACAAAATGCGAATGCGAATTTTCACCATCGGGTTGCTGGCAGCCACCACTTTGTTTGCCGCCAAGGTAAAGAACCCAACCACTCGGCGCCTGCGTGAAGCAGGGACGGTGCTCTCAGAAATCATGTCCGCACCGGATAAAGGCATTCCGCATGACCTGCTCGAGAAATCTCACTGCGTCGTCGTTGTGCCCGGCCTGAAAAAAGCGGCATTCGTGGTCGGCGCACAGTTCGGCAAGGGTTTCATCACCTGCCGCAAGGGACATTCCGGCTGGTCGGCGCCCGCGGCCGTGCGCATTGAGGGAGGCAGCTTCGGATTCCAGATCGGCGGCGCGGAAATCGATGTCGTTCTCCTGGTCATGAATGAGCGCGGCGCCGAACGTCTGCTCTCCAGCCAGTTCACGCTCGGCGGCGAAGGCGAAGTGGCCGCGGGACCGGTGGGCCGCTCCGCTACCGCGCAGACCGACGCCAAAATGACCGCCGAAATTCTCTCCTGGTCGCGCTCGCGCGGCATCTTCGCCGGCATCTCCTTGCAAGGAGCAACGCTGCGGCAAGACCTCGACGCCAACGCCGCTCTTTACGGCAAGAAGCTCGAGAACCGCGAAATCGTCCGGGGTAACGTGCCACCGCCGAAAGCCTCATCGAGACTGCTGAAACTCCTCAATCGGTATCCGTCGGCCTCGTAGGGGCCGGTATCGTTGGCGTACAACACGCCATTCGGGGACTCGCTTCGAAATTCCGGCGAACAATCAACAAAACGTCTGCCTGCTCGAGCCGGAATTTCGTTGCCTGTCACCGAATTGCCCTCACCGGCTCCGCAGGATTTCCCCCCACACTCTCGATTTCATCCTCGCGAGCGGCGCCGCAGCCTCCATGGTTCTTTACTGTCCGCTAACTGGGGTACACTAAGCATTCCTGTCGTTCTGAACACACCCTGATATGTCCGGACCTCTGAAGCTCGCCATCGCCGGGGTTGGCCGCATGGGAGCCATCCACGCGCTGCACGCCCATGAGTTATCTGAAGAAACCGGAAGCTGCACTCTGGCCGCGTTGGCCGACGCCAACGTCCAGCGCGCGCACAGCTTTGCCGCACAGTTCGGACGCAAAATTCCGGTGTTTGCATCCATCGAAGAGTTGGCTGCCGCTGGCGTGGCCGACGCCACCGTGGTCGTGACTCCCACGGGGGATCATTCCCGGCATGCCACGATCCTCATCGAAGCGGGGCACCGCGTTCTACTCGAAAAGCCACTGACTGGCGCACTGGAAACGGATCGGGAGTTCGCCGCCTGGCTCGATAGCCGCCATCCCGACGCCCTGATGCTTGCGTTCCAGCGCCGCTTCGACGCGCCTCTGATGTACGCCAAGCAGCTCATGGAGACCGGCGTCATCGGACGCGTTTTCAAGATCTATTCCGCTCTCGAGGACTCATTCCCCGCTCCCGATGGCTACAAAAGCGGCGGCATTCTCCCCGATATGTCGGTCCACAATGTGGACGAAATCCTCTGGCTTACCGGGCGTATGCCTACGGCTGCTCTGACCATCGGCTCCAACGTTTACAGCCACCGCCTCACTACTTGCGAAGAGGATTTCGACGACGCCCTGCTCTATTTATGGTTCGGCGAGGACGCTGTCGCGCAGGTTCAGGTGGCCCGCAACCACGTTTCGGGGTACCGCGTCGAGACGTTGATTTTCGGTGCAGAAGGCCAGATTCACGTCGGCCACTTCGATCAGAAGCTGTTCGAGATTACCGTAGAGGCGTACGGCCGCAGAGACCGTAAGGAACCGCTCGCGCACTTGACGTTTGCTATGCGCGAATACGGCCGGGCGCTCCCCGAGTTTGTTGATCGCTTCGGCCCGGCCTACAAAGCCGAGCTTGCAACGTTTATTGAATGCTGCCGCACGGGCGCGCCTTTCCCCACCACCCATCGCGATGGCCTGCGTGCGCAGCAGGTGATCTCCGCGGGAATGCAGCGCGTGTTGTCATCGGATCAGGCAGCGCCGGTGCGGTGATGATCACGCGGCGGCGGGTGCTCGGCGTGGGCCTCGTCGCCTCGCTCGCCGGGTGCCGCCGGTCGAGCCGGAAGATCATAGGCGTCGTTCCCAAGGCCGTTTCGCATCTGTTCTTCGTCTCGGTACACGCCGGCGTCGATCAGGCCGCGCATGATTTCCACGTGAACACCCTGTGGAACGGACCCGATAACGAAACCGACTACACGCGTCAGATCGACATCGTGGATGCCATGGTGGCACGGCGTGTCGACGCGCTGGCCATCTCTGCTACTGAGGAGCGAGCCCTGGTCGCACCCCTGGAACGTGCAATCCGCTTGGGCATACCGGTGACCGTCTTCGACTCCGCCGCGGCCATTCAGAACTACGTGAGTTTCATCGCCACCGACAACTACGGCGCGGGTTGCACGGCGGCGCGAACGCTCGCCCGTCTCATCGGAGCCAAAGGCAGCGTCGGTATGGTGATGCAAAAGCCGGGCGGCACTTCGACCGTGCTGCGCGAGCGCGCCTTTGAGGACACCATCGCCAAAGAATTTCCCGCTGTCCGCATCGTGGCCCGGCAGTACGGCATGGCTGACGCCGCGCGCTCCAGAGCCGCCGCCGAAAATATTCTGACCGCTCATCCGGTTCTCTCCGGCCTGTTCGCATCGAGCGAAGCATCCTCCATCGGCTCCATCCAGGCGGTACGAAGCCGGGACCTCGCGGGAAAGGTCAAGCTGGTCACCTTCGATTTCAGCCAGACGCACGTCGAAGCGCTGCGCGACGGTACTGTGGACGTCATGCTGGTTCAGGACCCGTTCCGTATCGGCTATGAAGCGGTGAAATCGCTCGCCATGAAACTCAGCGGCCAAACCCCGCCGCGCCGCCTGGACCTGCCCGTCCGCTTGCTCGTTAGGTCGGATCTCGATAAGCCGGAAGTCCGGGCGCTCCTCTCTTCAAAATAAGATCTCCCAGGGCGCACAACACGCAATTCGGGGACTGGCTTCGAAGTTCCGACGAGCACAATCACGGAAAAACAGCTGCCTGCACGATTCGGATTTTCGTTGCCTGTACCCGAATTGCCCCCAGCGAACTGCAAGATTCTCCGAGCTCTCATACTGATCTTTTGCAGGAAGCCAGTCACTTCCTTGGAAAGGCGGCCCAGCGGAAAGGACTGGACGTTCGATGCGCGGCCGGTTCCGAAATTCCGGCGCAACTCCTGGGCGATCCTCTGGGGTTACGGCAGGTCCTGGTCAACGGATGCGATCTGTCTCAAATTCTCGGTCCAGGATACCGGCCCGGGGATTCCAGAAGAGAAACAAGGCCTTATTTTTCAATCGTTTTCCAAGCCGATGGGTCCGTCAGCCGCAAGCACGGGGGAACGGGCTTGGGTTTGACCATTTCTTCCCGGCTGGTCGAGATAATGGGCGGTGGGATTTGGGTGGAGAGCCAAGTGGGTGAGGGCAGCACCTCCAATTCACGGTCTGGCTGGGGGAAGGTCCCCGCGGCACAACAGGCGGCACACGCAACGCGCCTGGTGGCCGCACAGCATCGTCTCGAGGAAGAAGCGCGGCGAGAACTGCCGACGCTCAACATCCTGGTTGCTGTGGATAACTTCAGCAATCTCAAGTTGATAACCAGCATCCTGCAAAACTGGGGGCAGCGCGTCACCATCGCGGTGAAAGGGCGCGAGGCTCTCCGGCTCTTCGAAGAGAAGGCCTTCGACCTGATTCTGCTCGACATCCAAATGCCCGAGATGGATGGAATCGAGGTGGCAACGCGGATGCGTGAAAGTGATAGAAAACGCAATATACGCACGCCAACAGTTTCGCTCACCGCGCATGCCGGCAATGACATTCGCGAGCAATGCCTGGCAGCCGGCATGGATCAGGTTCTGACCAAGCCCCTGCAGCCGCGGAAGCTGTTCGAAGCGCTAAAAAGTGTTGCAGTTTTCCAGCAGCGGAGAAGCTGAATTACACCGCGTGGACATAAAATACCTATTCCGCGCAAGTAAAAACTGCTGTTTTGTGTAAAATCAATACCGAATTCAGGCGCAGGTCGCGCATTTTCAATAC
>Ga0335081_10008939_pt1 | contig 16087 bp, 14 predicted proteins | sample Lox_Sample_35_FD_206713 | JGI IMG/M metagenome (GOLD analysis project Ga0335081, IMG submission 206713) | Soil microbial communities from Loxahatchee National Wildlife Refuge, Florida, United States - Lox_Sample_3.5 | ecosystem: Environmental > Terrestrial > Soil > Wetlands | place: USA... | reverse complement strand
ACCGCAGCATTTACGATGATTTCAGCATTGTGCGCCCGAAAATATGCAAACCGCCATTCAACACCAGCATTGATTTCAGGATGTAAAACGGGGGCCTGAATCTTACCCGAAGGATGAACCGCCAAATCGCGCATACGGTAAATCTGCTTAAGATTCTGCCGAAGAACAGCAACTTCGGTGGGCTTCAGATCAAATGCGCGCCGCAACACTTCCGTGACTTGCGAATATCGCGGCGTTCGCTTCGTTCGCCACTTGGTGACGAGTGTCGGTGGAACAGTAACGTGCTTTTGCAGAACCGAATAGAACGCGTCGATGCCGACTGCTGCAGCCATAACTGCCTGCATTGACGCCTCGAATTCGCGCTCGAGAGATAGTGCTTTCTCTTCGTTGTTATTTCCCGCCCAGGCGACATCCCGTGCGTTCCGACTTGCCGTTGCATCCTGGAGGTGCCGCAGCGCGAGTTCGACCCATGTAGGACAAACGTCGAATCGGACGTGGATCACCAGTTTGGCAGTGAGTTTACCCTCGCCATCCATCCCGATGGCCAGGCCTCCGGGCGCGACCGCGACGGTCATGCCGCGCGAAATAAAAACGCCACTCATTCTTTGCCCACGATGCCTCCCTCAAGTGACTTGACGCCCCGGCTCAGGACGGGCCTTTTACGCCTAGTGTCTCTGGTCTGAATTCTCGTGAGACGATCATTAGCGCGTTCGTAATTCATCGTGTTGAGGACTAAACCGCCGCGCCCTTTGTCGTCCCCAGAGCCTCCAGCACATCCACGGCGCAGGAGTAGCGGCCGAAGGGAGCGCTGATCTGCGCCCCTTGCACCATGCCTTTCACGGCGGCGAGCATGTCGCGCGCGATGGCGACACCCTCGGCGCGGGCCGCGTCGGCCGTGGTCGCCTTGGCCATGCGCGCGAAGATCTCATCAGGGATGGAGACGCGCAGCTCGTTCTTCATGAACTCCGCGTTGCGCGTGCTGGTGAGCGGCCAGATGCCGGCAACCACCGGAACGCGGCAGTGCTCAATGCGGCGCAGGAACTCCTCCAGCAGACGAACGTCGAACACCGGCTGCGTGACTGCCAGTTCCGCGCCCGCCTCCACCTTGTACTCGAAACGGCGAATCTCCTCATCGATGTTGGGGGCGCCGGGATTGGCGCCGACCGCGATGACAAATGCAGTCGAATTGCCCGTGGGATTGCCGCCAATATCCAGCCCGCGATTCAAATTGTGAACGATGTTGACTAGCCCGATTGCATCCACGTCGAACACCGCTGTCGCATCGGGATAATCGCCCATCTTGGGCGGATCGCCGGTGATGCAGATCAGGTTGCGAATGCCCACCGCGCTTGCCCCCAGCAAGTCTGACTGAATGCCCAGCACGTTGCGGTCGCGGCAGGTGTAATGCAGGATCGGCTCGATGCCCACCTCCTGCTTCACCAGCAGGCACAGCGCCTGATTGCTCATGCGGGCCGTCGCGCGCGGGCTGTCAGGAATGTTGACCCCATCGACTCCTACCGACTTCAGGAACTTCGCACCTTCCAGTTCGCGCTTGGCGTCAATGCCGCGCGGAGGCACAATCTCCACCATGGTCACGAACTCGCCCGCAGCAATCTTGCGGCCGATGGCGGAGCGCTCGCTCAACGGAGGCGGTTCCACCGGCTTCGCCTCAGTGGTTTTCGCAACCTTATAGGAGGATGTCCGTGCGGCGCCCACGCGCAGGAACAGCTTCATGGAGTGAATATGCTCCGGCGTAGTCCCGCAGCAGCCGCCGATGAGGCGCACACCGGCGTTCACAAAGCCTTCCATGAAGTTCGACATGTACTCCGGCGAGCAGAGATAAATGTTGCGGCCTTCGACAGAGCGAGGAATACCGGCGTTGGGCTGCGCTGAGAGCGGCGCGGTGGTAACGGCGCGCACGCGCTCCAACGCATCCAGCATGGCCACCGGCCCCACGCTACAGTTGCAGCCGATGACTTCGGCGCCCCAGCGCTCCAACTGCGGCCCGTAGTGTTCGGGACTAGAGCCGTCAAGGCAGTTGCCGTCTTCGTCGATGGTGACTTGCGCCACCACCGGCAGCTCCGGATTGACGTCACGGGCAGCGAGGATGGCTTGGTGCAGTTCCTCCAGGTAGCCAAAGGTCTCGAGGATCAGCAGGTCGACGCCTTCGTCGTTCAGAGCTGTAATCTGCTGTCGAAACGCGTCGCGGGCCTCGTCCAGCGCAACTTTCCCCAACGGTTCAATGCGTACGCCCAGCGGCCCGACCGCGCCGGCGACAAAGCCGCCGAAGCTCTTCGCCGCCTCGCGCGCCAGCCGCGCGCCCTGGCGGTTGATGTCCACTAGCTTGTCCATGCAGCCATGTTTGGACAAGCGAAACGAATTCGCGCCGAAGGTGTTTGTTTCAATGACTTCAGCGCCGGCCTTCAAATAGTCCTGATGAATGCCGCGGATGAGGTCGGGCGCGGAGAGGTTCAGCTCGTCATAGCAACGGTTGATGTAAATGCCCTTGGCGTAGAGCAGGGTACCCATGGCGCCGTCGCATAGCACAGCGCCTTTTTGCAGCCGGGAAAGGAACCTTGTTGACATGGTGTTCTCGACCCACAGCGGAGCGCAAACTTGTTTGAACTTTATCGTAAATCGCAGGAAAGCGCCATCCGGGCGGCGATGAACTCAGTGCGCCCTCTGTTATAATTCAGCGGATTACAGCATCTCATGGCAAATAAATCTGTGTTGTCCGGCGCCGGTTTCGTGCGGCTTGCCTTGTTTCTGGCTCTAGCGGCCCTCGTCCTTCCATTCCTGGCGTGCGGCGGCAGCGGTAACTCGTCCACAACCACCAGCAAGCTGAAGAACCGCGCATTCATCACCAACACATACTCGGGAAATCTCCAGATTGTCGATACCCAGAACGATAAGACCGCGCTCACGGCGCAGACCCTAAGCTCCACCGGACAGATTATTCCAGGACAGCCGATCACGATTCCGGTTGGTTCCAGTGTGACGCTGGAAACCGAGAGTTCTGACCACGCGGTCACAGCGGTCTACGATCCCGCCTCGGCTATCCTGTCATTCATAACCAATTCCAGCGAGGTGTCGGCATCGAGCGTGGCGCTGACCAGCGCCACAGGCCTGATATTGTTCTCGAACGACACGAACAGCGTGTACGCGCCGGAGCCGAACCTTCCGGTCGCGGGCGGGCGAGCGGGCGGAGTGGAAGTGCTGAGCCGCACGAACTCCAACATTTCCGCTACCTACGACATTCCACGGGCCCGCTACATCGCCCTCAGTCCGAATGGACAATACCTGCTGGTTTTCGCCGATAATTCCGACTCGCTCTTCCTGCTTAATCTCACCGCAAGTACGGTGACCCCGGTTGAAGTGCCGGGATTCGCGCGTCCCATCAATGCAGTTTTCAGCAGCGACAGCAGTACCGCATATGTCCTGAACTGCGGGCCGGAGTGTGGCTCCAGCGGTCCGGCATCGGTGGCGCAGTTCAATATTGCATCGCAGACGATCATGACCACGGTACCGGTGGGTGGCGCCAGCGTTGGCCTGCTGAACGGCCAGACGTTGTATGTCGCCGGAAGTCCCGTGCCGCCGGGGACCACTTCTACCTACGACGCGGTCAATGTCAGCAACATGACGCGGATCACCGCGAACTCGGTGGCTATCGGTGACGGCTTTCACACCACGATGGCACTGGCCACCAACAACAAGCTCTACATTGGCGCTAACACGTGCAGCAATACCGTGACCGGCTGCTTGTCCGTAGTGGATGTCAGCACCAATACGGCCGACGCTGCGCTGCCCCCGCGCGGAGCGGTAACCAGTCTGCTCTCGGTCAAGAACCGCAATGTCATCTACGCCATTGAAGGTGGCCTGCTGAACATTTACGACACGCGGACGGATACCCTCCAGCCCACGCAGCTCACGTTCACCGGGGCGTTGAACACGATCGTGCAGGTGGATCCGTAGGCCGCTAGCGCAGTGTTCCCAGCTTCTCGACCGGCCAATAGCCGAAGACCGCTTTGCCGTAGATGAAGTCTTCCTCAACCGGCCCGAAGTCGCGACTGTCGTTGGAAAGGTTGCGATGGTCGCCCAGCACAAAGTAACCGTGCGGGGGCACCACGGTGTCAGGGTAGGACCGCACATCTTCGTACATGCGCGGCACGTAATTCTCGCGCAGGCGATGGCCGTTCACAAACACGATGCCCGCCTGGATTTGGACGTGGTCGCCGGCCACAGCCACTACCCGCTTGATATAGCTCTTGGCGGGATCGCGCGGATAGCGAAAGACGATGACGTCGCCGCGCTCGATGGGCTCCAGCTTATAGACGAACTTGTTGATGAAGACCCGCTCCTGGTCCTGAAGAGTGGGCATCATGCTGGTGCCTTCGACCTTGACTGGCTGGTAAAGGAAGATGATGAAGAATGCGGAAACAGTCAGCGAGATTATGACGTCCCGCAGCCAGCCGGAGAAGGCCGGCTGGCCGGCGCGTGGTCGCCGTGTTCCAGTTGTTATTGCCTGATCGGAAGAAACCGAAGCTGCGTTTGGTTGGCCGGGTGCAAAACTCATGTGTGTAGTGTTAGACGACAACCCCCCATTATAGTTTCAACGCTCTTGCACCTGGCGAATGATCTTTGGCCCAGTTTTCCTCAGCGGCGTCCCAGAAACTCCTCCAGCTTCTCTACTTCATGACTGGCCAGGTCCAGGTACTTGCGCGCGCGGTCTGTGTCCGCCCCCGCCAGCGCCTGCTTGGCTTTGGCAAGATCGTTCCGCATGTTGCTGCGGGCAGCCACAATGTCGCCACGCAGCCCGAGTCCGCTCTGCTGCATCTGCTGCTCCAGAGGGTCAAGACCACTTTCGACCGCGGCCGCGCGACTGTCGAGATGGTCGGTTTCATTCTCCAGATCGTCCATCAGCTTCTTCTGCGCGGCGATTTCCTCCGGAGTAGGCCCCGCGGGAACTTCCGGCTGCGCGGTTTGATGCGCTTTGCCCGGCTGTGGCGCACTCGCTGGAGCATTTGACTCCACCGGTGCCGGAGGCGCGGCAGGTGGCTGGGCGGCGGGTTGCGTCGCGTTGCTTGGAGCGGCCGAATTGATCGCCCCATTCTGCTGACGTGAGCGGTAGACCTGTGTGCCGCCGAAGATGGCCACGAGCACCACGATGGCCGCAGCGAGCAGCCAGCCGATATGTCGCCCTCTGCCCGACGCCGGAGGCTGGGCTGTTGCATAGGCGCTCGGCTGCGGAACAGGTGTTGGCGGCGGAGGCACAGCTTGCGCCATCGGCGGCGGTTGCACTTGCGATGCTGTAGCCGCGTCGGCGGCCGCCGATGAGGTGCTGACTTGCGACAGAGCATTGCGGAACGCGTCGGCGGTTTGAAAGCGTTTCGCTGGCTCCTTGGCGACCCCCATCATGATGATGTCGCTGAGCGCCTTGGGCAACGTGGGTTGCACCTCGATGGGCGGGCGAGGAATCTCCTTGACGTGCGCTTCCATGACGGAGAAGCTGCTGGTGGCTGAGAACATCCTGTGTCCGGTGACCATCTGGTAAAGCGAAACGCCTACCGCATACAAGTCCGAGCGCGCGTCGGTGGGCTCCGCCTTCACCTGCTCGGGGGACATGTAATCCAGCGACCCCACGGTGGCGCCCGTGGCCGTCATTCCCAGGTCTGTGCTGGCGCGCGCGATGCCGAAGTCCATCAGCTTCACCACCCCCTGCGGGGTCAGCATCATGTTGGCCGGCTTGATATCGCGATGAATAATTCCCTTGCCGTGCGCATAGCTTAGTGCTCCGAGTACCTGCCCGATGTAATTCAGGGCGTCCGGAACGGTGAATGCGCCGCGCTCCAGGCGATCGGCGAGGGTCTCGCCATCGACGTACTCCATGATCATCACCAATTGGTTCTCGGCCGTGAAGGCAGTCCGGAGCTGCGCAATGTTGGGATGCTCAAGGCTGGCCAGCACCTTGATCTCGCGCATGAAACGATTGGCCAGATCGCCTTGTTGAGCCAGGTCAGGAAGCAGGACTTTCATGGCCTCGATACGGTCCGAGATCACATTGCGGACGAGGTAAACCTGGCCCATGCCTCCGTGTCCCAGCTCGCGCACAATTTCATAGTCGCCCAGCCGCTTACGCTCCTGTTCCGTCATGACCGCACCTCCAGTAGGGAAATCTACTCACTTCGGCATCAGTGGCATGCCGCGAACGCTCCAACTTTGATGGACGCGCCATTATGTTCCCCGGCCGATATACGGTCAAGCACAACCTCGACGTCGAATGGGCTTTAGCTCAATGGCGGCCCAATTCAGAACAGCCGGGGATACTCCTAGCGCTTGGGCAAAGCTGTTCCTGTCCGCTACAATGCAACGAAAGGCCCCACCATGAAAAAAGTTAGTCTGCTGGCATTGCTGGGCGCGCTGACAGCGGTTTGCCTCGCCCAGGGAGACCACGTTCCTGCGTACAATCGCAGCGCCCTGAAGCCGGGCGAAGCCGCCCCCATAATGCCCAGGGACCAGTTGTCGGGAGAGGCATTCCAGTATCCCTACCAGGTGCGGGCTTACGAATTGGCGGCAAAGATTCCCGATGTGCTGAATCAGATGCCTTGCTACTGCTACTGCGAGCGCATCGGGCACAAGAGTCTGCACACTTGCTTCGAGTCGACCCACGGCGCGCATTGCGGAATTTGCATGAAGGAAGTCTTCTACGCCTACCAGCAGACGAAGCTCAAGAAGACGCCGGCGCAGATTCGCGCGGGCATCATCAGAGGCGATTGGAAGGCCGTCGATCTAGAGTCGGTCGCGAAGGCGGATTAGGACCCCGCCGGCAGGTCATGCGGTTCGCAACGCCTGCATCGGATCCAGCGCGGCCGCCCGCCGTGCCGGAAGATAGCACGCCAGCAGGGCGACCACGAACAGCAAGGCCGCAACCGAAGCGAACGTGAGGATGTCGGTGGGCCGCACGCCGAAGAGCATGGCCGACATCAGGCGCGCCAAACCCAGAGCAAGCACCACCCCAAGACCGATGCCCGGCAGCGTCATGCCCGTTCCATCGCGCAGTACGGCGAGCTGGACATCGCGCTGGCCCGCTCCCAACGCCATACGAATGCCGATCTCGCGCGTCCTCTGTCCCACAACGTAGGAGAGAACTCCGTAGATGCCGATGCTGGCCAGCAGCAACGCGCCCGCGGCAAACACCGAGAACAGCAACATGGCGAAACGCTGGCGGGCAATCGAGTCGGCGACCGTCGTCTCCATGCTTTGCAGGTCGTCGACTACCATTTGGCTGTCGTGCTGAATGAGCGCGCGGCGAATGCTGGGAAAGACGGACTCCGGATCGACCCCGTCGCGCACCCGGACGAAGGTGAGCATGCCTTGCGCCAGCAGGCGCATAATCGAGTCCGACGACTGCTGGAAGGGTTCATAGTACTGCACCTCGACGCTGTTGGCGGCATCGGGGACCAGCCCAAACTGCTTGATATGTCCGGCCACGCCCACGATCACGTCGGTGCGCGGGCCTCCCGACGCATCGCCGACTAAGTGCAGGTATTGGCCGATCGGGTCCTGGCCGGGAAAATACTGCTTGGCGAAGTTTTCGTCGATGACGACCACCCGAGCTGCGATCTCGGTATCGGCATCGCCGATGAAGCGGCCGCGCAGCAGCGGAATGCGCATCAGTTTCAGATACTCCGGACCCACTCCGTAGCGCAAGGCGTAGGGGAGATCGGCCTCGCGCTCCGGCCGCGCCATGCCGTCAACCCAGAAGCTGTCTTCCCAGTCGCTGCGCATCGGACTTGCGCCCCAATCGAACGATACGTCTTCCACGCCAGGTACAGAGTGCAGCGTTGCAGCCATCTGGCGATAGGCGGCGCGGACCGCATCGGGCGACTGGCTCTGGAGCGAATGCGACGGCGTGATGGAGAAAGTGATCACATTGTGCGGCTCGAATCCCGGACTGACATTCCACAAACGCAGGAGCGTGCGGACCATCAGGCCGGCGCCGACCAGCAGCACCAGGGCCATCGCCATCTCGATGGTGACAAAGACGGCCTGCGCGCGATGCTGCGCGCCCACCAAAGAACGGCCGCTCTGGTTCAAGGTGGCATTCACGTCAGTGCGGGAGGTCTTGAACGCCGGCGCCAGGCCGAATACCACGCCCGCGAGAATCGAAACGACTAACGTGAACAGCAGCACATGGCCATCGAGCCCAACGTTCTCGGCGCGCGGCAGCGATTCGGGAACCGCAGCCAGCGCAGCCTTCGCGCCCCAATACGCCAGCAGCAGGCCGAAGGCGCCGCCGGCCAGGGCAAGGGCCAGACTCTCGGTCAGCACCTGGCGGACGAGCCGGCCCTGCTGCGCGCCCAGCGCCACGCGCACCGCGAACTCGCGCTGCCGGGCCGTGGCGCGCGCCAGTTGCAGGTTCGCGACATTCACGCAGGCGATCAGCAGAACAAACAGCACCGCGCCCATCAACACCAGCAGCACGGGCCGAACATCGCCCACGATCTGGTCCTTTAAGGGGACGATGGTGGTCTTAATGCCGGCGTCGACATCGGGATACTCGGCTTCGAGGCCGCGATTTACGCGCGCCATGTCCTCGGCGGCCTGCGCCAGGGTCATGCCGGGCTTGAGGCGCGCGACGGCATCCGTGCCCCGAGCGGCGCGGCGCTCGCGAAATTGCGGCTCGCTGAATTCGCCAATCGGCAGATAGATGTCGCCCGAGCGGAAGTTCCACTCGTGCAGAAAGAAGCTGGCCGGCACCACCCCGACGATGGTGCGAGCTTTGCCGTCGAGCACAATTGACTGTCCCACAATGTGAGGGTTAGAGGCCAACTTCCGCTTCCACATTCCCTCCGAGATCATGACCGTGGGATTGGCGCCCAGCCGGTCTTCATCCTGGCTGAAGGTGCGCCCCAACACCGGGTTGACGCCCAGAATCTCGAAGAAGCCCGCCGAGACCATATCGCCCTTAACGTTCTCCGCCTCGCCCGAGCCGGTGAGGGTGAACCCGCCGGGATTGCGATAGGCGGCCATGGCGTCGAAGCTGCGGTTCTCGCGCTGCCAGTCGAGGAAATTCGGGTACGAGATGGAGCCCTTGACGAAGTTGTGCTTGTTATGGAAAAGCGTTACCAGCCGGTCGGAATCCGGGTAGGGAAGCGGGTCGAGCAACACTGCATTCACCACCGAGAAAATAGCGGTGTTGGCGCCAATGCCCAGCGCCAAAGTAAGAATGGCCACGACGGCAAAGCCGGGCGACTTCATCATCTGCCGTCCGGCGTACTGGAGATCGTGGAGCAAGGTGCGCATCAGGTACCCTCGCAGGCTTCCCGGTGCCAGTTGCAATCGGGCTGCCCCGCCCAGACATTTGTTTTCTTGTGCTTGCCTGATGGGTGTTACGTCGCCGGCGCCTGACTTGTTCAACCGTGAACGAGAGCGTTCGAAAGTGAACAGGGAACAGGCTGCCTGCTCACACCGTTGGGCTGCTCGTCCGTCTTATGGCCACAGTTTATGGCCATGGCCATGATAAAATGGCCATATGAAAAAGATGCCGGCAGGTCAGTTCAAGAACACTTGTCTCGCGGTTATGGACGAGGTGCAGAAGAGTGGCGAGCCCGTGCTCATCACGAAACGCGGCAAGCCGGTCGCGAAGCTGGTGCCCGTAAGCAGACCCGGCGAGGATATCTTCGACTTCATGGCAGGGAAGGTAAAGATCATCGGCGACATCATGAATTCTACTCCCCTGGAAGATTGGGAGTGCAAGTGAATGGTTCTCATAGACACGCACGTCCTGATCTGGTTGATGAACGACTCGAAAAGGTTGTCGAAAGGGGCGCGGGATGCTGTGCGGCAGGCGCGAGCCGAGAGTAGTTTGGCGATCGCGGGCATTACCTTATGGGAGTTGGCATGGCTGGCGGAGAATCGGCGAATTAGCATACCAACGACGTTAGAGACGTTTCTGGCAGATGCCGTCGCGATGGTGGTGGTCAAACCCATCAATCCACAAATAGCTGCATTCGCGGTACGGCTTCCAACTACTTTTCCCAAAGACCCTATCGACAGGCTGATCGCGTCTACTGCAATGTGGGAAGGAATTCCGCTCGTCACCGCCGACGAACGCATTCGTCGTTCCCAGGTCGTCTCCACCATTTGGTGACAGCCTTTCGGGAATACCCAAGTTGACGAGTTCCCGAGTTGCGGGTATAACTCACCCCATACCCCTGCTCGTGATTTGGCGTTTCCCACAGCCCGCCGGCGTTCTTGATCACGAGCAACCCAAGGGAAGCTTACCCGATGAATAAGAAAGCCCCAGAAACGGTCAAGGAAAATAGCTCAAAGGCCAGCAAAGCAAAGATGTTACGTGCGACCGCCTCAGCTCCGGAGGGCAAGAGCAGGGCAGGCGGCGCCACACCTAAGGTGATGGACGATCCTCGTTTTGCACACGCCGTGCAAAACTACGAGGCTGGCCTCAAAGCGCTTCAAGCCCACAAGTACGATAAGGCAAAGGTTTATTTCGAGAAGGTGGCTGCGGGAACGAGCCCCGAATTGGCTGATCGCGCCCTCGTACATCTGACCACGTGCAATCAGCAAATGACACGAGCGGCGACGACGTTTCAGACGCCGGAAGAACAATTCGACTACGCGGTGTCGCTGATGAATATGGGCGATTACGTCACCGCCCGCGAGAACTTTGAAGCGCTGACCACGAAATATCCCAAGCTGGACTTCATCTGGTACGGCATGGCCGCCTTGAATTGCCTTACCGGCCATTTTCCCGAGGCGATCGCCAACCTCGGGGAAGCCATTCGCTTGAATCCGGCCAATCGCTACCAGGCGCGCAATGATTCCGACTTCAAGAACCTGGCAGACGATCCGCGATTCACCGAGCTGCTCTATCCTGATACCGCCGCCGAGGCCCCTAGCGACCTTCCGAAGTGGCGTTATTAGTTTCCGACATCTAACGAAACCATGCCAAGCTACTCCAAATCGCGCGATGGCCAGGCCATGAAGGCCGTCGCCATGGGCGGGGGAACGGGGCTGTCGACGCTCCTGCACGGCTTAAAGCATTACGTGAGCTTATCTGCGGAATCTGCTGGGGCTGAACTGCGCTGTATCTCAGAACTCTCAGCGATTGTGACCGTCAGCGACGATGGCGGCTCCAGCGGGCGTTTGCGCAAGGAGTTCAACCTTCCGGCTCCCGGCGATATTCGCAACTGCATTGTGGCCCTGTCCGAGGAGGAGGCGCTGCTCTCCCGGCTCTTCCAATACCGCTTCCCTCCGGGAGAAGGTCTGGGCGGCCATAACTTTGGCAACCTGTTCCTGTCGGCGATGACCGCCGTCACGGGCGACTTCAGTCAGGCCGTCAAGCATTCCTCCACCATTCTGGCTACGCGGGGGCACATCTATCCCGCGACGACGGCCAACGCCCAGCTCTACGCCATCATGGATGACGGATCGGTGGTCAGGGGGGAAACCAACATCACCGCCAGCGACCGCAGAATTGTCGAACTGCGTATGGCGCCGGCGAATGCGAAGCCGCTTCCCGCAGCGATGGAGGCCATCGCCAACGCCGATCTGATCACCATTGGACCGGGCTCGCTCTTCACCAGTCTGGTGCCGAACCTGCTGGTGCGCGATGTGTCGCGGGCCATTGCGGAGGCGCGTGCCGTGAAAGTTTTCGTCTGTAACCTCATGACCCAGGCGAACGAGAGCCTGGGGCTGACCGCCTCCGATCACATTCGCGCTTTGTACAAGCACGCGCGTCACCGCTTCTTTGACTACGCCTTGGTGAATCGCACGCCTGCCTCGCCGGAGTTGGCCAGAAAATATGCGGAAAAGGGGCAGTCGCAGATCGAGCCTGACATGGAGGCCATTGCGAGGCTGGGCGTCAAGCCCGTGCTGGGCGAGTACCTGATGGAGGAGGTGCATCCGACCGAGGGGCTCATCGCCCGTCACGAGACGCATCGCGTGGCGCAGGACCTGCTTCGGCTTATGATGGAAGGGCGCGAATCGACGGTCGCGGCGCTCCGAGATCATCACAGGTGAGCAGGACTTATTAAGCACAGAGACACAGAGTTTCTTTCATTTCATAATCCTCAATCATCCTCTTCTGGGTTGTATGCTTCGTCATAAGGACCTTATTCTGGCAGCGTTGACCCGACTCCGGGGGCTGCGCCCAAAGGGAATTTCCTCTGTGCCTCTGGGTCTCTGTGGTTAACTAATACGTCATGCCCCAATCACAAGGCTTCGCTATCGCCATTCTCGCCGCCGGCAAAGGCACGCGACTGAAATCGCGGCATCCCAAGGTCCTGCACGAGATTGGCGGAAAACCATTGCTGGCCTATGTGGTCGTGGCGGCATCGCAGGTTGTCCCCGCCCGCAACATCTTCGCGATTATCGGACACGAAGCCGAGAAGGTGCGGTCCGCCCTCGAATTCACCAGAATCAACTTCGTCGTCCAGCGGGAGCAACGCGGCACCGGGCACGCCATGATGGAAGCGCGAGGAGCGCTGAGTGCATTCGACCACGTGCTTGTTCTGTCGGGTGACGTCCCGCTCATCACGCCGGAGACGATTGCCCGCGTGCGCGATTTCCATCTGACACGAAACGCGGCGATGACGGTGCTTACTGCTGAGCCTCCTGACCCGAGCGGCTACGGCAGGGTACTTCGCCGTAGGGTCAAAGGGAAGCAAAGCGATGAGATCGAGCGCATTGTGGAGCAGAAGGCGCTGCGCGGCAAGGAAGCGGAGAACAGGGAGATCAACTCCGGCATCTATGCCTTTGCCACGGCGCCGCTCTTCGAGCACATCGGCAAGCTTGGCACGGACAACGCCCACCACGAGTACTACCTGACCGACATTGCCGAATTGCTGAGGAAGGCGGGAGAGAAAGTTCTGGCATTGCGCGCCGAGGATTCAAGCGAGGTGCTCGGCGTTAACACGCGAATGGAGCTGGCCGAGCTGGACGCCAAGCTTCGCGACAAAAAGGCCCGCGAGCTCATGCTGGCGGGCACTACCATCTTTCGTCCCGAGACCTGCGATATTGATGCCGACGTGGAGGTCGGCCCCGACACCGTGATTGAGCCGTTTGTGCAGCTCATTGGCAAGACGAAAATCGGCGCCGACTGCCGCATTCGCTCGTATTCGGTCGTCACGAATTGCGAGATCGGCGACAACGTGCTGATACTTCCCGGCTGCATGCTGGAGGACTCCGTCGTCCGCAAGGGAGCGCAACTGGGGCCGTACTCCCACTTGCGGCCCGGAAGCGACATCGGTGAAGGCGCGCACGTCGGCAACTTCGTCGAGACCAAAAAAGCGAGGCTGGGCAAGGGCTCCAAAGCCAATCACCTCACCTATCTTGGGGACGCGGAGGTCGGAGAAGGTGTGAACGTCGGTGCAGGAACCATCACCTGCAACTTTGACGGTGTGAAGAAGCATGTGACGACCATTGAGGACGGCGCATTTATCGGGAGTGACACCACGCTGGTTGCTCCGGTGCGCGTGGGCCGCGACGCGTATGTAGGCGCGGCCTCGTGCATCACGGAAGATGTTCCGCAGGATGCGCTCGCCTTAGCCCGTGGCCGCCAAGTCAATAAAGAGGGCTGGGCGAAAGAACGTCGCGCCAAAATCAAATCAGCCCCGAAGTAGAAGTGCGACTGCTCGCTGCTCTGGAATTCGCGGCGCAGCTCCCGATTTCCACCCCTTCAACTCCGAATTCGGCTCATTATAGCTATTTGGAGGTCACTTATGCCGAAGAGCACTGACAGGGCTACGAGCATGAAACGCCAAGGCGATCCGAGCACAAGTCAGGCGGACCTGTCACGCCGGACAAGTGGGTCAGCGCACTCGATGAACACCAGCCAGGGCGGCACCGAGCACACCTTCCGTTGCGCGGATATGGGCAACTCCGAGTGTCGCTGGGAGACGAGCGGCAGAACGGAGGACGAAGTGATGCGGCGGGTCGTGGAACATGCGCGCACGGACCATGGCATGTCCGATTGGTCCGACGCGATGCGCAGCAAGGTTCGCGACAACATCCATCAGCGTCAGGCCGCCTAAGCTGCATCAAGCGAAAGCGGGAGGTGCTTGCGCCTCCCGCTGCATGATCTGCTGGTGTAGTTCTACTGGTTGGAGTCCGACTGGCCGCCGCGCGAAGCCTTGCCTGAACGCTTCACCGTGATGGAATTGCTCAGCTTGAAAGTCACCACCGACTCGGCCGGGATGCGCAAGTCTTTGTTTCCGGTGAAGGCAGAGCCGGCGCCGCCTGCACCCGCGCCGAGAAGGCCGCCAATCACGGCCCCCTTGCCGCCGCCGGCCAGACCACCAATCAGCGCTCCCGCACCCGCGCCGCCGCCGGTCATGACCGCCGTCCGCTTGCCTTTGCCCTTTACGCTCTGGGCGTAGGTGTTCGTTTCGATATCAGTGGGTACGCCGCCCACGTCGATGGAGGTCAACGTGACCGCCAGGGTTCCTTCGCCCTTAAACCTGCCCGGTGACTTCGATTCGGTCACCTTCCCGGTGACCGACGCACCCGAGGGAATAGCGACCTCGCCGTTCACCGCCACGGCGTGAGCGAGCGTTCCGGTGAAGGTGTCGCCGGCGTTCGCCGTCTTGGTATCTACGGTGTTACCCACGCGCACTACCAGATCCGCGCCGGCGGGAACGACCAACGGTGGCGGCGGTGCCGGCTTTGCCTTCTCCATCGGGGGAGCGCCTGCCGTCTGCTGGGGAGCGGGCGATGCCATCTGGCCTTGACCTGCTTGCGGCGTGTTACTTGGCATCTGATTGGCCTGCGCCGAGGTATTGTCGGTCGCCGGCGGCGGGTTCTGGCTTTGTTGTTTGTTGCAGCCAGCGAACGCCATGACGAGAACGAAACTAAGCACGAGGGCTGACATTCGGGAACGCATGATGTTCTCCTTTCGTTAGGCGTGCCGGACCGGAAGTGCGTCCAGCCAGCAACTGCAAGCGGCGGCAAGCGGCAGACCGTTTCTCCGGCGGACGAAACCCAATCTCCATTGAAGCATTTGCTGACGAGAGCGCCGCTTTTTGAAAGAACAGCCAAATTGTAACTCGTTTGGCACGCTGCGGCGCAAATAGCTGGAGTAGCTGGATCTACTCCCCTGGTTGCTTGCAGTTTCCATTCAAACCTAAGCATCGTCAGGGCCTTGGTCGCGGTGGCGATTGGCAAGCGGAGAGCGCTGCACTATCCTGAGAGACTCCTATGTACGCTGCCATTCGGAATGTGCTGCTGATCTTTGCCGCGCTGCTTCCTATCGTGAACCCGCTGGGCATGGCGCCCATTTTCGCGGAGATGACGCTCGGTTATCCCGAAGCGATTCGCCGCACTGTGGCGCTTCGCGTCGCGGTCAACGGCGTAGCTCTGCTGGTCGTGTCGTTGTTCATCGGCGGATACATTCTTCAGTTCTTCGGAATCAGCCTGGCTGCGGTGCAATTGGGCGGCGGACTGGTGGTGACGGTTGCGGGATGGCAGATCCTGAACAAGCCGAGCGATCTTCGCGACAAGCAGATCGAGAGGCCGCCCAGCAGCCAGAAAATCCTCTCGCAAGCCTTCTATCCGCTTACCATGCCGTTGACCGTCGGGCCGGGATCAATCGCAGTGGCGCTCACCCTGGGAAGCAATCTGCACGAAGAAACGCACCTGCAACTGATCTTCAGCGCCCTGACGGCGGTAATTGGCATTGTCTTCATCGGTGTCGCGATCTTCCTGTGCTATTGGTTTTCGGAGGCGCTAGAGCGGCTGCTCGGGCCGACCGGCACCAGCATTCTGATTCGCCTTTCGGCATTCCTCGTGGTCTGCATCGGCATCCAGATCATGTTCAACGGGCTGGAGGGCTTCTACCGCGCCCTGAAAGCTGCCGCGAGTTAGTGTGGAGCGCAACCTCGTCAGCCCTGCTTGACCTAAAATGTCAGTGATGCGATTTCGTTTGCCTTCTCATCTTCTCCCCGTCAGCCTGACTTTACTTCTCCTCGCACTCCTCGGTGGCTGTTCGCAGCAACCCGCTGCCAAACGCTACCAGTTGGAGGGCCGAGTGGTGGCCGTCGATCCCGCAGCCCGAGAGCTCACCATTGCACAC
>Ga0335081_10008938_pt1 | contig 16087 bp, 11 predicted proteins | sample Lox_Sample_35_FD_206713 | JGI IMG/M metagenome (GOLD analysis project Ga0335081, IMG submission 206713) | Soil microbial communities from Loxahatchee National Wildlife Refuge, Florida, United States - Lox_Sample_3.5 | ecosystem: Environmental > Terrestrial > Soil > Wetlands | place: USA... | reverse complement strand
GCTGCGGCCCATCCTGATGACCGCGTTCGCGTTCATTCTGGGCTGCGTGCCGCTGTGGATCGCCACCGGCTCCGGCTCGGTCTCGCGCCAGTTGCTGGGGACAGCGGTGATTGGGGGAATGCTGGCCGCCTCGGTCATCGCGATTTTCCTGATTCCCGTCACCTTCTCGGTAGTCGAGAAAATCTCCCACAAATTTTCTCGCAAGGAGAAGCACGCGTGAAACCATGGGCTGTGGTTCTTCTCTTATCCGTCCTGCTTTCCGCCTGCACCGTCGGCCCGAATTATCACCGCCCCTCAGTCGACGTTCCCGCCACTTACCGCAACACCGAAAACTCCGCGGCGGCTTCGCTGGGCGACCAGAAATGGGAAAACATTTTCAAGGACGAAGAATTGCAAAAACTGATCCGCGCCGCGCTTCAGAACAATTTCGACGTGCGCATCGCCGGCTCCCGGATTTTGCAGGCCCAGGCGCAGTTGGGCATCACCCGCGCTAATCAGTTCCCGCAGGTGAGCGCCGGACCGGGATACCTCGCTGAAAAAATTCCCGGCTTCGCGTTCAACGTGATTGAGTTACAAGCGCTGTTCTCCTTCAATTTCGATTTCTGGGGTCAATATCGCCGCGCTACCGAGGCCGCGCGCGCCACTCTGCTCGGCGAGGAGTGGGCGCAGCGCGAGGTGATCTCGACCCTCATTTCGAGCGTCGCCAGCGCCTACTTCCAGCTTCGCGAGCTCGACCTGGAACTGCAAATCGCGCAACGTACGCTAGCCTCGCGCAAGGAGTCGCTGGGTCTCACCGAAACGCTTGAGCGCGGCGGCGCCGTCGGATTGTTGGACGTTCGGCAAGCCCAGCAGCTCGTCGAAACTGCGGCGGAAACTATCCCGGAAACCGAGCGCCAGGTCTCCATCCAGGAGGATCTCCTCAGCACGCTGATGGGCGAGAATCCGCACGAGATTCCGCGCGGCCGCGCCCTCACTGAACAACCGCTTCCCGCCGCTGTCCCCGCCGGGCTTCCCTCCGAGCTGCTTGAGCGCCGCCCCGACATCCGCCAGGCCGAACAACAGTTGATCGCCGCCAACGCGCAGATCGGCGTCGCGCGCGCGCAATTTTTTCCATCGCTCCCGCTCACCGGACAGTTCGGTGTGGAGAGCCAGACCCTCGCGCACCTGCTCATGCCCGGCTCCACGGCTTGGATGTTTTCCACGCCGCTCACCCAGCCGATTTTCGAGGCCGGACGCCTCAAAGCCAACTACAGGCTCGCGAAGGCCGACCAACAGCAGATGCTGCTCACCTATCAGCAGACGATTCAGACCGCGTTCCGCCAGGTGTCCGACGCTCTGATCTCCTTCACCAAATATCGCGAGTTCCGGGAGCACCAGGACGCGCTCGCTGTCGCCGCCCAGAGCGCAGCCAATCTGTCGGAAATGCGTTACCGCGGAGGCGCGGCGAGTTATCTCGAGGTCCTCACCAACGAAACCAATTATTTCGCCGCGCAACTGAATCTGGCGCGCGCACAGTTGAATGAGCGGCTTTCGCTGGTCCAGCTTTACAACACTCTCGGCGGCGGCTGGGAGCAGCCCTGACAAGCGCGACCTGAACGATCGAGCGTGTCGCGGCTTGACGGAATGCTAGCCTAAATCTCATGAAGCTCCTCGCGACCCTTGCCGTCCTCGCCGGGCTGTGTTTTTCTCAGACCAAAGTCACCACAGTCGAGGGCATCACCGAATATGATCTCGATAATGGGCTGAAGGTCCTGCTTTTCCCCGACAAAACCAAGCCTAAGGTCACGGTGAACGTCACGTATATGGTCGGCTCGCGCCTGGAGGGGTATGGGGAAACCGGCATGGCGCACCTGCTCGAGCACCTGATGTTCAAAGGTACTGCGACTCGCGGCGACGTGAAGATCGAACTCGCCAATCACGGCGCCGATTTCAACGGCACCACATCCTACGACCGCACCAATTACTTCGAAACCATGCAGGCCAGCGATGCCAATCTGCGCTGGGCGCTCGAAATGGAAGCCGACCGCATGGTTCACTCGCGCATCGCCCGATCCGACCTGGACAGCGAAATGACCGTCGTTCGCAACGAGTTCGAAATGGGCGAAAACAGCCCGATTAACGTGCTGTTCGAGCGCGTCCTTTCAACCGCGTACCTGTGGCACAGCTATGGCCGCAGCACCATCGGCGACCGAAGCGATATCGAAAAGGTGCCGATCGAAAATCTCCAGGCTTTTTATCGCAAGTATTACCAGCCCGATAACGCGATGCTGGTCGTCGCCGGAAATTTTGATTCCCAGAAAACGCTCGCCTGGATCAAGGAGCTGTTCGGCGCCATCCCGCGGCCCGCGCGCAAACTTTCGCCGGCCTACACCGAGGAACCCACGCAGGACGGCGAACGCGAAGTGGTCCTGCGCCGAGCCGGCAATTTTCAAGCGGTCATCGACGCTTACCACGTTCCCGCCGGCGCCAATCCCGATACCCCCGCGCTCGAGGTGCTCCAGGAAGTCCTGACCACGCCGCCTTCCGGTCGCTTGTATAAAGCGCTGGTCGATTCCAAGAAAGCCACCAACGAAAGCGGCGAGGTGTTCCAGCTTCACGATCCCGGCGTTGCCTTCTTCATGGCGCAGGTGCGCACGGAAAATTCGCTCGACGACACCGAAAAAACCATGCTCGCCGTCATTGACGGAATCGCTACCGAGCCGCCGTCAAAGGAAGAGGTCGACCGCGCCCGCACTCACCTGCTCAAGAACTTCGATCTGATGCTGAACAACTCCGGTGAAGTCGGCATCTATTTGAGCGAATGGCAGTCCATGGGCGACTGGCGGCTGATGTTTCTCGACCGCGACCGCATCAAATCCGTCTCCCCTGCCGACGTCGCGCGTGTCGCTAAAGCGTATTTCAAAACCTCCAACCGGACGCTGGGCCTGTTCATCCCTGATTCGAAGCCGGATCGCGCGGAGATCCCCACCACGCCCGATGTTGCCGCGATGGTCAAGGATTATAAAGGAAGCGCGTCGGTGCAGCAGGGCGAAGCCTTCGACGTTTCGCCCGCCAACATCGACGCCCGCACCATCCGCGCCACGCTGCTCAATGGAATGAAGCTGGCGCTGGTTCCCAAGAAAACGCGCGGCGCCACCGTCACCGCGGTCCTCACGCTGCATTATGGCGACGAGCACAGCCTGTTCGGCAAGGACACCATCGCGCAGGTCACCGGTCAGATGCTGATGCGCGGAACCAGGGATCACACACGCCAGCAGATCCAGGACGAGATCGACAAATTGAAAGCGCAGATGAACACGAATGCCTCCGCCATGAACGGCGCCACCGTGACGATCAACACCGTCCGGGATGGGCTGGACGGCGCTCTGCGGCTGGCCGCCGAGGTTCTGCGCCAGCCCTCGTTCCCCGAATCCGAGTTCGAGCAGATCCGCCAGTCCACCATCGGCCGCATCGAAGGGCAGCGCAGCGAGCCGCAGACGCTGGCGATCAACGCCCTCAATCGCCATTTGAGTCCGTATCCCGCCGGCGATCCGCGCGCGATTCCCACGCTCGATGAATCCATCGACAGCTACAAAAAGCTTACACTCGAAGAAATCCGCAAATTCCACGCCGATTTCTACGGCGCTTCGAACGCCGAGCTGGCGATCGTCGGCGATTTCGACGCCGCGCAAATCCAGAAGCTCGCGGCGGACCTTTTCGGCGATTGGAAAAGTCCTTCGCCTTACAGCATGATCCGTCGCCCGTGGCGCAAGCTCGAGGCGGTAAATCAAAGCATCGAAACGCCGGACAAGGCCAATTCGTTTTTCGGCGCCGGCACGACGCTGGAGATGAACGAATCCGATCCCGATTACCCCGCTCTGCTCCTGGCGGACCACCTGATCGGCGGAAGCACACGCTCGCGCTTGTGGCTTCGCATTCGTGAAAAGGAAGGCTTGAGCTACGGCGTGCAGAGCGTTTTTTACGCTGGCGCGGTGGACCGTTTCGCGCAATTTCTGACCATCGCGATCGCCAATCCGGTGAACATACCAAAGGTGGAATCCTCCTTCAAGGACGAGATGGCGAAAATCGAATCCGCCGGTTTCACCGCGGACGAAGTCAGCGCGATGAAGAAGGAGTTCCTGGAGGAGCAACAGGTGGAGCGCGCCGACGATCGCGCGCTGGTCCGCGAGCTCGTTCGCAATGCGCACTACGGCTGGACCATGGCTCGCGAAGCCGACCTGGAGAACAAGATCGCCGCGCTGACTCCCGACCAGATCGACGCAGCCGTTAAACGCTACATCGATCCATCGTCGTTCTCTATCTTCAAAGCGGGCGATTTCAAGAAAGCCGGCGCCGCACAGTAGAAAACGATCTCACATCCCCAACGCCTTCAGATCCGCGAGGGGCTCCTCGAACGAACACGATCCGAACGAAATCGCAAAATCCCGCCGCGCCGCCGCGATCTCGCGCTCCGTCGCCGAATGCCCGCGCCATTCGATCGCGCTTGCTTCGAAGTGCAGCTCCTTCGCCGATTCCTCCACCAGCAGTCGTGCAAGCTCCTCCGCGACCACGCCCTGGCGCGCCAGCACCGCTGCGACGAACACGTTCAGAAATCCGAACATCCATCCCGACGGTCCACCTTCGGAATAGGTCAGCGGACGGTAGCTGCGCAGCGGGTGATGCAGGCCGGCGGTCGCCTTGAACGGGGTGCCGGTCTTGGCGCACGCCTCCAGGAATTGCGCCACGAATTCGGCTGAAGGAAACACACCGGGCGTCACTCCGCCGGTCCGGATCTTGGCCCGTGCGCCCTTTTTCCGGATCACCGGAATCAGCGCCGTGCCCGCGATTTCGAAATACGGCGTCAGCCCCGGACGTATCCAGCGCATGGCCGCGTCGATCGCGCTCGCGTCGGCCGCCTTGATCTCGATCACGTCGATCTTGACGCGCGACGCGCAAATCCGCGCGATGTCGCTCTCCAGGTTCGCGCCGCCCAGCGCACTGACGGGCACGGGCGCCTGGCTATCCATGGCCGCCTCGAACTCGTCCAGCCGCGACGCCGGCACCACGAAGCGTCCCAGCATCCACGCCTCCGGCGACGAGCGGTAGCGCAGGTAATTCCCCGTGGCTTTCTCCATGGGAAGCGAGGCAGGCGGAAAAAGTCCCGCGTAGTCGATTAGCGACGCCAGTAACGAGCGTAGCGCCGTCACGACGCCGATTCTTCGAGCGCGCTCACCAGTTTCTCGGCGAACGGAGACGCCGGCTCGGACGCTTTCGCCGGTTCCGGCGCGCGCTTTCGCGGTTCCGCCGTAGCGGCAGGCTTGGGCTCGACCGCCTGCGCCGGCGCGGGATCGAGGAATTTATTCTTCTTCAGCAGCGTCCGGTCGAGCGCCGGACTGTACCCCGTCCACACGCCCTCCACGAGCTGATCGCGCTCGACCAGGCCGCGCGCGCATTCCATCTTCGAATCCAGATTGTCGAGCTGGTGCAGAAGAATCGCTTCGGCGAACATGGGCACCTTGGGCGAGCCGAACTCCATCTCGCCATGATGGCTCGCCATCATGTGCAGCAGCACATCGCGCAGCGGCGCCGGAAAATCCGGCAGCCCGCGCAGCTTATCCTCGACCATGCGCATCCCGATCAGGATATGCCCCAGCAGTTGCCCCTGCGTGGTGTAGCTGAACCCGCGCGCGTAGCTCAGCTCGTCGATTTTTCCGATGTCGTGCAGAATCACTCCCGCAAGCAGCAGGTCGAAATCCACGCCAGGGTAATGCGCCGCCGTCATCCGCGCCAGCTCGCACAGCGACAGCACGTGCTCGATCAAGCCGCCGATCCAGGCATGGTGCACCGATTTCGCCGCGGGCGCCGTGCGGTACCCCAGCGCGATGCGCTCGTCCGCGAAAATCGCCTCGAGCAGCCCTTTCAGGTGCGGATTCGTCATTCCCGCGATCCACGCGCGCAGCTCGCTGAACATCTGGTCGCGATCGCGCGCCGATGCCGGGAAGTAATCGGCGAAATCGACATCCGCGTCGGCGACGAACGCGATCTTGTGCACGGTGAGCTGCGGCCGGTTCTGAAAAATCTGGTACAGCCCCTTCACCTTGACGAAGTCGTCACGCGTGAACGCGTCGAGCGCCTCCGCCGCGTTGTCCCACATCTTCGCATCCAGCTCGCCCGTGCGGTCAGTGAGAGTCATGGACAGATACGGATCGCCCGATTTTTTCTGCCGGATGTCCTTGGCCGACACCAGGAACGTTCCGGTGATCACCTGGTTCGGCTCGATTTCGTTGATGTACGGCGATTTCATCCGCGCCCGCGCGATCCGCGCATCACTTCGACTGCGAGGTGCCCGTGTTCGCCGCTTCGGTCCCCGGAATCGGAATCACCCACAGCAGCTTCTTGTGCCGCGTCTTGGCGAGCACCTCTTCCTTGGTCACCGTCTCGGGCTTGAGCTGCGCCGGATCTTCCCACGCCGTGTTCTTTCCAGGCGCCGCGCCGGAATCGTCGTAGCCCGGTTTGATCTGAAGGTAAGCGTCCTGGCGCAGCTTGGTGAGATAGACTCGCAGCGCCGGCTGCATCTTGGGCTGGAACAACTGATTTTCCACTTCCATCTGGACTTCCTCGAAATCCGCCAGCCCCGCCTTCTGATGATCCTCGACCTTGAAAATGTAGTATCCCGGAGGATCGTTCAGCTTGAACGGATCGGTCACGTATCCCTTTTGTTGATTCCACACCGCATCCTCGATGGTCTTAGCGAGCTGGCCTTTTTCAAACGGCGGCATCTCGCCCCCGTTCTGCGCCGCCGCCTGATCGTCCGAGTTGCTCTGCACCAGATCCGAAAATTTCTCGCCGCGCCGCGCCCGCGCCACCAGGTCCTTGGCCTTGCGGTCGGCCGCAGCCTGACCCGCCGCGTCCTTGCCTTCGGTCGAAATGTACAGCTTCGAAAGGAAGATGCGCTCTTTGCGCTGGAACTGGTCGCGGTGCTCGTCGTAGTACTTCTCTTCGTCCTCGCGCTTGATCTTGATGGTGCTCGAAACTTCCTGCCGGATCACTCGGTCCACCAGAACGCTGTTCTTCAACTCGTTCTTATATTCCTCGAACGGCATCCCGCGCTGTTCCTTCACGTACTCCTGGAATTTCTCCGGGTCCGCGATTCCGGTCTTGCGCTGGATATTGGCGAGCTGTTTGGTGACGTCTGCATCGACCTTCAGGTCCAGCTCCTTGCCCTTTTGTACCAGCAGGAGCTGATCGATCCTCTGCCGCAGCTCGTTGCGCATGGTCTGGTCGAGAGCCTCCTGGAGATCGCGCCCCCTCAACCCCTGCTGCCGCAGCTCGGTTTCCGCATCGCGCCGGTCGCGTTCCAGATCGCTGCTGGTAATAATGTCGCCGTTGACCTTGCACACGATCTCTTCCACCACAGCTGTGTTCGCGGCGCACACCATGAGAGCCGTAACACACATCAAAACAGGGAGTCGACGCATAGCTCTATTATATGTGCACGCACTGCACCGTTCATCAACCCGCGTGAATCTGCGGCTGGCCCGCCAGCGGTGCGAGCGACTGTTCGATAAACTCAAGCACTCCCGCCGCGTTCTCCACTCCCGCCGGAGTTGGCAATCGCAGCACTCCCGCCGGCGTAAACTGTGCCCCTTCGCGCGACGCGACCACCTCCATCAGCCGCGCCGGATCGATTTTCGCGCCCGGATGAAACTTGATCTGCAAGGCCCCGGCGCGCCGGTCGATCGCCTCGATTCCGGCCGCGGCGGCCTGCGTCTTGAGCAGCGCGAACTTCACCAGCGTCTCCACCGCTTCGGGCAGCGGACCGTAACGGTCGGCCAGTTCCGCGCGGACTTTTTCCGCCTGCTCGGCATCGCGCGCGTCGGCGACCCGTTTGTACGCCCGCAGGCGCTGATTTTCGTCCGCGATGTACTCCGGCGGAATGCGAATATCCAGGCCCAGATTCAGCGCAGAATGAATCTCGAGCGGCGTCTCTTCGCCCTTCAGCTCCTGCACCGTTTCCTCGAGCAGCCGCAGGTAGGTATCGAATCCCACCGCCGCGATGTGCCCGTGCTGCTCGCCGCCGAGCAGGTTGCCCGCACCGCGCAATTCCAGATCGAGCGCGGCGATCTTGAATCCCGCGCCCAGGTCCGAAAACTCGCGTAGCGCCGCCAGCCGTTTTCGCGCGACGTCGCTCAGCTCCGAATCCTGCGGCACCAATAAATACGCATACGCGCGCCGGTTCGATCGTCCCACGCGCCCGCGCAACTGGTACAACTCGGCCAGCCCGAATCTCTCCGCGTTCTCGATGATGATCGTATTCGCCAGCGGAATATCCAGCCCGTTTTCGACGATCGTGGTCGAAACGAAGACATCATATTCGTGCCGCATGAAGCCGAGCAGCACTTTTTCAAGCTCCTGCTCGCCCATCTGCCCGTGACCCACGCCGATGCGCGCGTTGGGGACAAGCTGCTGGATCGCCGCCGCCCGCGAAAAGATCGTGTCCACGCGATTGTGCAGGAAATACACCTGCCCGCCGCGCGACAGCTCCTGGTCGATCGCCGCGCGAATCAGCTCCGGCTCGAAATGCGCCACCACCGTCTGAATCGCCAGCCGATCCTTGGGCGGAGTCTCGATCACGCTCATGTCGCGGATTCCCAAAAGAGACATGTGCAGCGTGCGTGGAATCGGCGTGGCACTCATGGTCAACACGTCCACGTTGTGGCGCATCTGCTTCAGCCGCTCCTTGTGCCGTACGCCGAAGCGCTGCTCCTCATCCACGATCAGCAGACCCAGATCGCGAAACTCGACGTCCTTCGACAGCAGCCGGTGCGTCCCGATGGCGATATCCACTTTCCCCGCCGCGATCTCTTCGAGCGCCTTCTTTAATTCCTTCGCCGTCCGGAATCGCGACAGCATCTCGACGCGCACTGGAAACGCCGCGAAGCGCGCCTTGAACGTCTCATAGTGCTGGAACGCGAGCACCGTCGTCGGCGCGAGCATGGCGACCTGCTTGCCGTCGCCCAGCGCCTTGAACGCGGCGCGCATCGCGACCTCGGTTTTTCCGTATCCCACGTCTCCGCACAGGAGCCGGTCCATCGGGTGCGGCGATTCCATGTCGCGCTTGATGTCCTTCACCGCGGCCAACTGATCCCTGGTCTCCGAAAAATCGAACGAGTCCTCGAATTCGCGCTGCCAGTTGGAATCGCGGGAGAAGGCAAAACCCTCCGACATGCGCCGTTGGGCGTAGAGCTTCAACAACTCGTCCGCCATGTCGCGCATCTTCGCCTTGACGCGCGATTTGCGCTGCGTCCAGGTGGATCCGCCCAAACGGTCGAGCGGTGGCGGCGCTTCTCCCGCCCCACGGTATTTTTCCACCAGGTCCATGCGCGTCAGCGGCACGTACAGCTTCGCGTCGCCCGCGTATTCGAGCAGCATGAAATCGCCCTTTTGATCTCCCTGAACGATTTCGCGCACGCCCAAAAATTTTCCGACCCCGTGCGTCACGTGCACCACGAAATCGCCGGGCTTCAGATCGGCCAAGTCCGCCGCGAACGCGGTCAGTTGCGCCTTGGTGACTCCTGGTCTGGCAATCAGGTCCGACGCATCAAACAGATCCTCGGTGCCGATGAAGGCGATCTTCGATTCCGGAAAAATCGACCCACGCCGCACCTTCCCTTTAATCAGGTAAGTGCTCGCCACCGGCCCGGCCAGGTACGCGCGCTCGGCCAGATACGGCGACGCCGCTTCGTTCGGCGCCAGTCCCAACTGGAACGGTACGGAGTATTCCCGCAGTATGTCGGCCAGCCGCTCCAGTTCGCCGTTCGACGGAGCGAAAAACGCCACGCGATAACCCTGCTCCACCAGCGTCTTCGCCTCGGCGACCGCCACCTGCATGCTGCCGTGAAACGCCATCGACGGCCTCGTGGCGATGTGCGGCGCGCTCGCGTCCAGATCCAGCTCGCGCAGCGCCACCCGTTCGCGGGACGCGATGCGCTCGGCGAATTCCTCCCAGCGGAAAAAATTCGCCGCCACCAGCTCCATCACGTCCTGCTGGTCACTTAAAGACGACAGTCTCTTCCACAACCGCTCCGCCGCAGCCTGAATCTGCTCCGGCTCATCCAGCACGATCACCGCATCGCCCGCGAGGCCGGCGAGCGATAGTTCGCGCGGATGTTCCATCGCCGCCGCGAACTCCCATCCGGGAACCGCGGTGCCTTCGCGCGACTGTTCGATCAGCGGCAACACGCGCGCCTCCTCGATCTTCACCACCGAGCGCTGCGACTCAACGTCGAATCGCCGGATCGACTCGATTTCATCGCCGAAAAACTCGATGCGCAGGGGACGCGCGTTCTCCGCCGGAAAAACGTCCAGGATTCCGCCGCGAATCGAATACTCGCCCACCATCTCCACCGGATCGCGCCGTTCGTATCCGATGGATTTGAGGTGCGCCTCGATGGCGTCGAGCGGCAGCTCCTCGCCCACCCGAACCTCCAGCGCCAGCCGGCGGTATTCCTCCGCGCGATTCACGCGCACCAGCGCCGAAGCCACCGGCGCCACGGTCAGCGGCACGCTCCCGTTCGCCAGGCGCCACAATCCCACCGCCCGCTGCCCCGCAATCTCGGAGTGCGGCGACAATTTCTGCCCCGGCAGCACGTCCAGCGCGGGAATCAACTGCGGACCCGGGCCCGAGTGCGAAATCAACAGATCGAAAAATGTTTCGGTGAGCTCGGCCACCAGTTCCGCGCGCTGGTTGCCGTCGGCGATTACCAGCAGCGGCCGTTCCGTCGCCTGCCACAGCAGAATCAGGTACAGGGCCTTGGCGGTGGGCGTCAGGCCGGCGAGCGAAAACGGTCCGCTTTCGCGCCGCACCAGTTTCCCCACCAGCTCCTGAAACGCGGCGTGCCGGCTCAGCGTGTGGAACAGATCACGAACGGCCGGATGTGTCACGTTTGAGCAGTTCTTCCACGATATTCGTCGTCGAGTATCCCGGCTCGAGCGCCAGCGCCATCACCTTGCCGCCCGCCGATTCCACCTCTTCGCGCCCGGCGATGAAATGCGCCCAGTCGGCGCCCTTGATCAGGATGTCGGGCAGCACTTGGGCGATCAGCTCGCGCGGTGTGTCTTCGTCAAAAAACGTGACTGCGTCCACCGCTTCGAGCGCCATAGCCATCTCCGCGCGCTCCCCTTGGCCGATCAGCGGCCGCGTGGGACCTTTCAACCGAGCGACGCTCGCATCCGTGTTGAGCGCCAGAATCAGAACGTCGCCGAGCGACCGCGCCCGCTCGAGCAGCCGCACGTGTCCCGGATGCAGAATGTCGTAGCAGCCGTTGGTGAGCACCACAGTCTTCCCCTCGCGCCGCCACGCCGCACGCGCGCGAACCAGCTCTTCGCGAGTATACAAGGACCCCATGTGCTGGATAACTACATTTTCGCAGACTCGCGAGCAATTGCTAGGAACGCGAATGAACGCAGATAAACGCGAATCGGAATATTCGCGTGCATTCGTGTTTATTCGCGGCCGAAAATTCAGTGCCCGCCGGCGCTCTTGTAACTCTGGATCACCCTGCCGACGTAGTCCTGCGTCTCCGGGTACGGAGGAATACCGTTGTAGCGATCCACCGCGCCTTCCCCTGCGTTGTACGCCGCCAGCGCCTTGGCCACGTCGCCGTCGTACTTGATCAGAAGATCACGCAACAGCCGCGTGCCCGCATCGATGTTCTGTTCGGGATCGTTCGGATCAGCGTTCAGCTTCTTGGCCGTCTCCGGCATCAGTTGCATCACGCCGATCGCGCCTTTTTTGGAAATCGCGTCGGCCTTCATCGCCGATTCCACCTTCGCGACGCTTTCGACAAATGCGGGCGGCAGCGCATATTTTCCAGCCGCGTCGCGGACCATCGTCTTGGGATCGCGCGGCGTTGCCTTCTCGGCGACCGCGGGAGCCGGCTTCGCGGGTTCGGGCGCGGGAGGCGGAACGTAATCGTCCACTTCAAAGCGCTCGACCGTTGACGCGGGCACCTCGGCATACCCTTGCTCGGAATAAAGGCGAACCACGTCGCCCTGGACCTCGTGCCGGTCCGCGCGGATGCGCATTCCGCTGGTCAGGATGGCATACTCGCCGCCGAAGGCGGGCAGGGTCGAAAAAACGGCGAAAGTAATCCAGAGCAGGCGCAATCAATACACTAGACGCGAGCGCTTCACTTTGCGTGCAGCGGCGCGATGGAAATCATTCCCAGGCCGGTCACAAACAGCACTAACATCACCACCAGCAGCGTCTTCACGCGCAGGTTGGCGCCCTTAAACTCCCTCCATACCAGCAATCCCCAAAGCGCGCTGACCAGCGTCGCGCCCTGCCCCAGCGCGTAACTGACCGCCGGACCCACCTGTACCGAGGCCGGCGTGCTGGCAGCGGAAAAATTGCACAATGCTCCGGCCATCCAGATGATTCCGCCAAAGATTCCCAGCAGGTGCTGTTTGGGCTTGCCGCTAAAATAGGCAACGAACTCGACGGGATCGCCCGCGACAGGGAAGTTCATGAAAAACGGGAGGTAAAACAGCGATGAGAACAACACGCCTCCGCTGAAAAGCAGCCCGATCCCGTAAGGCGCCACACCGGTATCTCCCTGCCTTCCGATTTCGACCATGGGATAGAATGCGCCCATCAGAAGCCCGCTCACGACGCTGAGCACGATTCCTCGCGCTGCCGCGGGGGTGCTCGGCAATTTCTTCTTCCTGACGCGCGGATCGGGGTTGAGGGCGGCGATTTCGGCCTCCCTTTTCGCCTGGGTATAGCCGCTGTAGGCGAACGCGTCCACGATGATCGCCAGAAGCACCAGGAACGCTCCTCCGAACAGCAGCACGGCGCTGCCCTGCGGATTCAGAATATAACTTCCGATGGTGCCGATCACCAGCGCCAGCCCGATCGAGATGGGAAACGCGACCGACAACCCGGAGACCGAGATCGCCGCCACCAGCATCAAATTCGCGAGGTTGAACACCATCCCCGCGGCGACCTCCCACGCCATCTGCCGTTTCGCCGCGATCAGGAGGTTGTCGGAAAAGGTCAGTTCCTGGGATAGTATCTGGCCCAGCGTGAAAGCCGCCACCACGGCGCAGATCACGGTTCCGATGGAATAGTCGTAGTAAAACAGCTCGAATCGCCACTTGCCGGAAAGTTTTTGCGTGTTGGCCCAGGATCCCCAGCACAGCATGGATCCGATCAGCAGAAGTAAGGCGCCCAGGTAGGTGGTCGGAAGCAACATGGGTACTAAAGCTTTAGCACGTCCCGTCCGAACAGAAGAATAGGATATCTTACAACATCGCTTAAAGGAGGCAAGCGTGCGAATCTGGCGAATCTTGGCTCCTGTGCTTCTGCTGGCCAGTGCGGCGCCGGCGCAGCGCGCCAAACCGGCGTTCGATCCTGAAACCAAAGAAGGGCTGCTGATCGAGCACATCCTTCAGGAACGCGACGCGGGGGAAAAGCTGCGCTACATGGAGGAGTTCGCGGCGCAATATCCCTCGCACAACGCAATCGCCTGGGTTTACGACCAGCTCCAGCCGGCGTATTTCGAGGCCAAAGAATACGACCAGGCGATACGCATCGGCAGCCTGCGGCTGGCGATCGAGCCGGACAACCTGGACGCGGCGGCCATCGCCCTGCGCGCGGCCGATGCGAAGAAAGACGCGCAGCAAATAATCAAGTGGGCCGACCGCCTGTGGACGATCGCCGCGGCGGCGGCACAAAAACCCTCCGCCGATGCGAGCGAAGCCAAGCAGAGCCAGGACTACGCCGAATCGTGCCTGTACCAGGCGATGAAATCGGCGGATTCTCAGACGCAGCTCTCTATTCTTAAGGGCCTGGAGCAGCGCGATCCGCAATCGCGCTTCGTGCACAGCTTTCCGGCCGAATATTTTCGCATTTACCAGGCGCTCGGCAACGAGGACCAAGCTGTGGAAATGGCCGAAAAGGGCCTGAAAATCGATCCCGACAACATGGACATGCTACTCGCCGTGACGCGCTTCCACTCGCGCAAGGATACTCCCAGGGAGCGCGAACTGGTGGTTGAATATTCCCAACGATTGATCGGCGCGGTTGAAAAAACGAGCCGTCCGGCGGCGATGGGCGAGCAAGAGTGGGCTCAGAAAAAGGCCGAGACACTGGGCGTGGCGTCTTACCTGGGCGGGATGGCGAGCGCGCTGAACAAGAATTACCGGCAGGCCGACCACATGCTGCGCGAGGCTCTTCCGTACCTCAAGGACAACGACTCGGAACTGGCTGCGCTGCTGTATTATCTGGGCATGGCGAACTACCGGCTGGCCGAGAGCGGCTCGGACCGCAGCCGCCCGGTGGACGCGGTGCGGTTCCTGCGTCGCTGCGCGGCGATTCACAGCCCCTACCAGGAGCAGGCGTCGAGGAACCTGGAAGGCATCCGCGCCGAATACAGCCTGCCTTAGCGTGACGAGCCGCATCCTGGCGGCTGGGCGGCTTGCGGCGTAGATCCCAGCGGCCTCGCGTGGGCGAGCGGCTCAGGTTTTGTTACGCGCCTGCGGTGCGGGCTCCGCGCCACGCCGGCTCGCTCACCAGCATGCGGCGCGTCAGGTGCGCGAAGGTGAATCCTCCCAGTATGCGATCCTGCATTTCGCGCGCGACTTCCCGCCGCAGGCGCGGATCGCCCAAATATTCGTCGATGCGCGCGTTCAGGTGGTCCGCGTCGCGGTACATCACGCGCTCGGCGATATCGCCCAGCGCCTGACGGTATTCTTCGCGCCAGTCGAACAGCATCAGGCCGCCGGCGGCGAAGCACGAATTGATCTTGGGCGAGGTCCCCGAAATATAGCAGGGATGCACGGCGTCCACCACGATTTCGGCGTTGCGGTATAACCAGGGAAGCCCGGAGCCGGAGCCGAAATCAAGCACGGGGCCCATGCGCAAACCGTAGCGCTCGCGGAGGACGGCGGACGAATCCGGCTCCACGAAATTGCCGAAGAAATCGACGCGCCGGCGGATCGAGGTGAGCATGTTCAAACGAACGTGGGTCGTGCCTGCAAAGATGATCTCGTCGGTCGTGAAGCGCCAGAAAAAGCTCGCGTCAGGAAACAGGCGCAGCTCGCGGCGCACGGAATCCTCCAGGCGGCCGATTTCCTCCATTAAAAGTTCCCACAGGCTGGCCTGAGGGCGCGCCGTTTTGGCGGCGAGCATTCCGGACTCGACCGCAGCCAGCACGGGGTTTTCCCGAAACTTCAATCGCTGGGCGCTCTCCAGATATACATTGCCGGCGAAGGCGATCCTGGGAGCGGCGGCCGCGGACAGCTCCGTCACCGGCCGCGTGTACACCGGGAAGGCGGGCTGGACGAACTGATGCACCGGCTGGCGGACTAAAATCCCGAGCTCTCGCATCACCGCGGTGTGTCCGCGGTCGGGTGAGTAGTGGATGAATAGCGGATGGTCAAGCGCGTCGCGCATACGCGCAATCGAACCTTCGGAAGACCCGGACGGAGTTTCGGGCAGCGGCGTCAGCAGCAGCCGCGAGAATTGCAGCGCGCCGTGATCCCAGATCATCAGCGTGGGGATCTCCAGGTGATCGCGGAAGAGGTTGCGTCCCTCGGCATCGGCGCACAGCACCCCGTAGCCGGCGTTGGGAGTGGCCAGCGCCACGTCGGGCTTGAAACGGCGTAGATCTGCTAAGATTTCGGGAACGTACAGTGGATCTCGCGCCACCAGGCGGCCGGTGTCGACTTCAATCAGATCCGCGCCCATGGCCCGAAGGTCCGCGGCCATATCGTGGGCGAACTTGAAATCCACGGAGCCGAACCAGGAAGGGGGAGGGATGGTAACTGCGATTCTTAAACCATGGAGAGGCCGGGGGTTCGAATGGTTGCCGGGCAGGGACAAGAATTTATTCTCTCATGCAGCCGCGGGATCCCGTGCAAGCGGTGTGGGTGGGCAAGCGCGTGTCGGCGATGAAACGGCTGTGTACGGAGTCTGCGCGCTAGTGCCCCGCGGGCGAACGCTCTTCGTCGCCGGCTTTGAGCGGGAAGTGAGCGCCCTCGGGGATCGGAACCAGCATCTGCTCCTTGCGATAGATCAGCGTGGAGGTGTTGTAGCTGGCAATCT
>Ga0335081_10008935_pt1 | contig 16089 bp, 19 predicted proteins | sample Lox_Sample_35_FD_206713 | JGI IMG/M metagenome (GOLD analysis project Ga0335081, IMG submission 206713) | Soil microbial communities from Loxahatchee National Wildlife Refuge, Florida, United States - Lox_Sample_3.5 | ecosystem: Environmental > Terrestrial > Soil > Wetlands | place: USA... | reverse complement strand
GACGGGACGCCGCTGAGGCGTGGGACGACCTGCTGGAACAGCTCGCTCCCGAGCTTCCCGGTGACTATCCGCCCGATGTCACTCCCGTGCAGACCAAGGCGGGCGAGTGCCGCCGCCTGCGGATGCGCTACGCGGCCGGCGCGGGACCCGAACGGCCAGCCGGAGAACACATCGCCTACCTGTGGGTCTTCGGGGACTACGGTGCCGCCGTCGTGATGACGATCTCGTTCGCCGACCTCCTCGAGGCGGCCCGGTGGCTGCCCGCGCTGGACGAGCTCGCCGCCGGGGTATGGCTGCAGCGGTATCCCGGCGAAGGCGAATCGAAGGACGGTCCCGGGCACGCCACCCCGGGCGGCCTCGTGGAAGTGCGGCCCGCCCGGCCAGCCGGGAAGCTGCTGCCGGCTGAGGGATGGACCCTGGACCACTGGCGGCTGACAGCCGATGCCGGCAACGGCACGCTGACCCTGACCGGCGACAGGTACCGCAGCGGCAGGGCCCGGGTCTTCCCGCTGGCGGCGGCTGGCCGCAGCGATGGCGTCACCACGGTGTGCCTGGCCACCTACCGCTGGCAGGTCCGCCCGGGCCCTCGCTCCATCTGGCGGATGCTGCTGCTCGACCGGGAGGGCGCGCTGGTCGGGGCGGGCCTGGGCCGAGCTCAAACGCAGGCACTGCGGCTGTTCCCGCCCGAGGTATTCGAGCCGCTCACCGCCGCCGGCATCCGCGTCGTCAGCGAGTCGTACGACAGTGCGCAGGCGCTCGAGGACGCCCATTCCGGAGCGGCGGGAAAGGTGGCGCTGACCGGCGCGAATCGCGGCAGGATGGCCGCGATCGGGCTAACGGCCGCACTGCTCATCCTCATCGTCGTCGGCGTGGCCGTATACTTCACGCGCTAGCGCGGCGTCAGCCTCGGGGCACCCGCTTAAAGCTGCCGACTCAAACTTGATCAGGTCCAGGGCGGGGCATCCCGGGGACGCGACGGCGGCGCCGTCCTGTGGCACTCCGGCTCAGCCCGCGCCAAGCTGGGAGCTATCCGGTGATCGGGTAGCCGGGTACGGACAGGAGCGGACCGATGCAGCCGATGCCGGAGGACTGGACGAGGGCCGTCGCGGTCGTCGCGCACCCGGACGACCTCGAGTACGGCGTTGCCGCAGCCGTGGCCCGGTGGACCGGGCAGGGCAAAAATGTCGCCTACCTGCTCGCCACCAAGGGGGAAGCCGGCATCGCCGGCACGCCGCCGGCCCGGGTCGGGCCGCTGCGGGTGGAGGAGGAACGGCGCAGCGCGGCCGTGGTAGGAGTGACCGGGGTGGAGTTCCTCGGCCATCCGGACGGCCTGGTGGAGTACGGTGTCCCGCTGCGCCGCGACCTGGCCGCCGCGTTCCGCCGGCTGCGGCCTGAGGTGGTCGTGACCATGAACTTCGACCTCACCTGGGGCGAGGACGGCCCGGTCAACCACTGCGACCATCGCGCGGTCGGGCTCGCGGTGCTCGACGCCTGCCGCGATGCCGCCAACGAGTGGGTGTTCCCGGAGGCCGGTCGGCCATGCCAGACGATCCGCGACGTCTACGTGGCTGCCGTCGGCAGCCCGACGCACTTCGCGGATGTCACCGCGACCATTGACGCGGGCATAGCCTCGCTGCGCGAGCACCGCGCCTACATCGAGGGTCTCGGCGGCGACTTCGACCCCGACGAGTTCCTGCGGAAGATGGCCGGCTACGTCGGCCTGGGCGCCGGATGCGAATACGCGGTCGGGTTCCGGCGCTACCCGATGGGATAGCGTCGGCTGCATGGTTCTCGCTGGACGCAAGGCTCCTGTTACTTGCTTGGCTGCGGCACGTGGCAGGAGATCTTCGGGTCCACGCCGAGATAATTGAGCGGGCCCGCGAGAATGGTTACCGCGACCGTCGCCGCCTGGTCGCAGTTGGCGGGCGGCGATGTGTATTCGTGGCGCTGTCCCGCGGCGATCGCGCCGATAACCAGCCACACAACCAGTACGAGCGTTCCAATGTGCACCGTCACCTCCGGCATCGGTCACTCGCGATGATATGGCACCTCCCGGCCCCGACGGCCCGGTCGCCGCTCGCCGTCCCGCTCGGTCGCCGGGGGGAGCTGTCAGCCCATCCATTTCCGGTAACGGGAACGGGACGCAGCCTTCCACGCCTCCCGGGCCCTGGCGCGCGAGGCGCGGGCGCTGCTGGCCTCGCGCTCATGGAGCAGTCCGTAGGTGAACGCGTTCTCGCCGGCCAGGCGCGGCGTCTCGGGCGCCTTCGGCGTCTCGGGCGCCTTCGGCGTCTCCGGCGTACGGCCGGGAGGCGCCTCGCATTCGGCTTGCGTCTGTCTCACAGTCACGGTCATGAATGCTCCGTTACCCCCGTCGCGGCAGCCGATTCGCGATCGGCACGATTTCGCGGGGCTTAGCCCGTCCTGCCTGCCTCGCTCGGCCTCATCCGGTAACGACACGCTATGACCACCGATCTTGACGGGGAGCCGCCCCGGCGCCGAAGATCAGTGTGTGCGTTTCCCGTGGCAGCCCAGGGAGTACGCGAGGACCTGCGCCGAATGCGGTTACGCCTGGCAAGTACCGAGATCGGCAGCTATTCGGCGGATCCGGTCGATCTCCATGTTCTCCGTCGCGCGGCGCGGGTCGGCCGTCGACCGCCGCGAGCTGGCGAGGGAGGTCGAGTCGATCTCAGAAGGTAACCGACGCTACGAAACGTTCCGGCACTGTCCCAAATGCGGTGCCGGCCGCTTCACGCAGCACGCGGTGCGCGGCGAGCAGTCCTGATCACAAGGCCGATGTGCGCGCGGGCTGGCGCCTCCCGGGGCGAGGGCAGGTCACCGTGGCCGTGGCCGGGCTGGCGAGCGGAGGCGGCCAGCCGCCGGCGGCGGCCGGGGCCGGACCAGTCCCGGGCCCCCCGTCTGGCGCACAGGGGTTCGGCGCCGTCGCGGTCATCGGGCCTGGGCAGGACCCGGCATCCCTGATCGCGGGCTAGCGCGCTCCGGCGGGCACGGATCCGCCAGCGCGGGCTCGCTTGCCAGCGGGCCGGTCCCTGCGACGGTGCGGGCGCTGGCCTCGCCGTGGTCGGGCTCTGCCCCCGGCACCGGATATCCCCAGGCCAGGCATATGTCCCTGAAGGCAGGCGGCGCTTCGCCCGGCGCGGGCGACGGCGTTGGCTGGATGCGGCCGGAGCGGATCTTGTCCGACGCGTCCCCGAGGCCGGGCACGAACGGGCCGTGCGCGAACCGGCCGTAGTCGAGCATGGCGGCCTCGAACGGCAGGCCGAGAAAGGAGCACATCCGGCGGACCTCCGCCCCGGGATCGGAAGTCAGCTTCTCGTAATGGACGGTGAGGCCAGGCAAGGCGCGGCGAGCCTCCTCCACCTTGGTCATGTACCGCAGGGCCTTGGCCACGGCCTCTTCGAGGGTCCCGGACTCGCCGCGATGCCACTGCGGGTCGAAGGAGGCACGCAGCGACGCGACGGCAGCGCCGGGGTGACGCAGCAGGAAGATGAACCGCGCGTCCGGCCAGCAGCTGGCGATATCTTCCCAGATCAGCACGTTGCTCGGCGTCTTCACCACGATCGTCGGCTTGCCGGTGCGCGCCAGCAGGTCGGCCAGCACGTGGTCCCACAGCATCCGGTTCAGGTCTTCCTCGGTCAGCCTGAGCGCGTCCATGGACGCCTGTATCCAGCGCGTGTCCGCGCGCACTCCCAGATGTTTCAGCGGCAGCTCCGGGGGCGCATACAACCGCGAATGGCTATCCAGGATGGCCCTGGCCAGGGTGGACCCGGACCTGGCCGCAGAGAGGATGAAAACCGGCGCGACCAGCAGCCGGCCTCCCCGGGGCGCCGATATCCGCCACGAGGGGTGGCCCGGAGGGTGACTGAGCTCGTACCCGACAGTGCGCCGAAGTGCAGAGTTGACCAAACGCTTCCAGGGCATGACGGCTCAGTATACATTTCGCAAAGCGAACCTATACGGACCCTCCGTGCGCGGCCCCGGCCGTATCCCCGGTCCTCGGGCCGGCCGCACGCAGCCGGCGGCTCAGCCGGGGACCCCCAGTGCCGGACTCGCCATCGCGTCGTTACCCTGGGCACAGGAATGGGAACAAATGGCGGCATGCTGCAGACGGGCGGGTGGGCCCGGCTGGCGCGGCGGTGGCTGGCGGGGACGGCGCTGCTCGTCCTCTCGGCAGGCGCCGCCATAGCCGGCGCGTTGCTGGTGACACCGCTGCAGACCGTGACGGTGGCAGGCCAGGTCATCCAGGTCGGCGCCAGCGCGCCTAGCCTCAGCCTGTCCGGACCGGGAGAGGTTGACCTGTTCGGCCAGAGCCTGCCGACCAGCCTGCGATTCACCGGCCCGGTGCGGCCACGGCTGCAGCTCTCGCAGATCACCATCAACAGCGAGCTGACCACGTTCGTCCAGGGAGATCACCCGGCCGAGGCAGAACGCGTGCTCGGCGCCCGGCTCGCCGACGGATGGAAGCGCTACTTCGCCTGGGAAATTGTGATCGCCGGGGCCGGAACGCTGCTCCTGGTGGGCGCAGTCGCAGGATGGCGCCGCATACCGCACCGCACCACCATCAAGCTGCTCGCCGCGGGCCTGGTCGTAGCCGAGCTCGTCAACCTCGGCGCCATCATGATCACCGCGTACACGGCTCCTGCCCAGCTGCGCTCGGTGCACTCGCTCAACGAGCTCGTCGGCAGCCAGACCCACCTGCCCCGGATCCGGCCTTCCAACCGCCCGCTGCCGGGGGTTCAGGTGGTGGTCATCGGGGACTCCACCGCGGCGGGAGCCGGGCTGGCCCAGGTCCCGGGCTCGTCCAGCAGCGCTCGCGCCTGCGGGCGCAGCTCCGACTCCTACGCCAACGACCTTTCCGTCGCCAACGGCTGGAAAGTGCTTAACCTCGCCTGCGATGGCGCCACCATCAGCCAGGGGCTGCTCGGGTCCCAGGACAAGGCCGGGGCCCTGCTCCCGCCACAGTTCGCGGGGGTGGAGCAGGCCACACGGGCATCGGCCGTCATTGTCAGCGTCGGAGCCAACGACCTGGGCTGGGCCGCGGAGGTGCGCTACTGCTCGGTCACCCCGAGCTGCGACGACCGCGCCACGACGGCCTACTTCCAGCAGCAGCTGGCTTCATTCAGCAAGAACTACCTTGATCTGCTGAGCAGGCTCGCAGCGCTGCCGTCACATCCGCAAGTGATCATCAATCGCTACTTCGACCCGTTCGGGCCGCAGCCCGGGTGCCTGGGCCGCGCCGGGCTCAGCGCCGCCAACCTGCAGATCCTGACGTCCCGGCTGGCTACCCTGAACGACGTGCTGGCCCAGGGCGCGGCCCAGTTCAGGTTTTCCTCGCCGCAACCCGACTTCGCCGGCCATCAGCTGTGCACGCCGCAGCCCTATGTGCAAGGACTGAACGCGGCAGCTCCGTTCCACCCGACCGTGCTGGGCCAGCTCGCCATCGCACTCGCCGATCAGGGTGACCTGCACCTGCCGTCTTGACCGGCCCTGATCGTCAGCGCTGCGGACGAAGGGGCCGACGCGGGGCACGGGACATACGGCCGAAAGTCCCGCGAATGAACCCTGAAGGTCCGCGGCCCGCGTGCGGCGCGCGCCGGAAATGCCGCCCGGCCACCCGGCCCGGTTACCGGCCCGAGGCGGTCAGCCGGTACACCGAAACCCCGCCCGCCCGGTAGTCGAACCGGAATCCGGTGGCGGCGAGGTAAGGGATCACGGCCTGGTCGCCCGCCTGCCACACCAGTGCCCAGCCGATGCCCAGGCGCCGGGCGTCCCGCCGCGCCGCCGCCAGCTCCGAAGGGGCCACCGCGGCGCCGTCCTCGCAGCGCACCAGCTGCGCGTAGAACGGATGGCGGGCGATCCTGGCGATCGTCGGCGCCGGGACCCGCGCGGTGTAGGAGACTGCCCGTGGGTGACCGTCGGCTGTGGCGGTCAGCAGCGACGCGTTGGCAAGCCGGCTTCCGTAGAGCGGCAGGCCGCCGCGCAGGCCGAACGGGATGTCCACGACGATCGAGCCGGAATGGTCGGCCGCGATCGGGCGGTCCAGGGCCGGCAGCGCGGTGGGCATGGTCCCGGGGCCGGGGTTCCCCGACCATCCCGCCTCCAGGACTCCGAGCGCCGCCACGACGACGATCAGCGGCCGGGCGCGGGAGCGGAGCGAGTCAACCGCGTTCCCGGCGAGCAGGGCGGCCCCGGGCAGGCCGAGCAGGGCCAGGCGGGCGGCGTCCCGGAACGCCGCGAGCCCGGGTACCCGGATCAGCCAGGTGTAGGGCAGGAGCTGGGACACCGGCACGCCCGCGGACATCGAGCGCAGCGGCAGGTACTGGTGCCAGCCCACCTGGAGCGACACGCCGAGCGCCAGGGCGGCGGAACCAAGCCATAGGCCGGCCAGCGCCCAAGCCCTGCGGCTGCGCCAGCCGACGGCCAGCCCGCACGCGGCGGTCGCGGTCAGCACCGCCCCGAATCCCGGCATGCCCTCGCCGTCCGGGCCGTAAGCGGAGGGCACCGGCAGGCGGAAGCTGGCGAGCCGGGGCGAGGGCGCGAACAGTCCCGACAGGCCGGTACCGTAGCTGGCGTCGCTCACCGTGAGCAGGTGCGGGCTGACCGCGACACCTCCCGCCGCGAGTTGCTGGGCCATCGCGATCAGCTGGGGGCTCGCCACGGCGGCAGCGACCAGTGCGCCCACGGCCAGCGGCGGCAGCCGGGCCGGCACCGACAGCGGCGCCCGCAGCAGCCAGGGAAGCAGGGCAAGGGCTGCCAGGATCAGGGCCATGACCGCCGTCTCCTGGTTCACCAGCACCGACGCGCCGAGCACCAGGCCCAGGATCAAGCCCTGGCGCGGCCGGGCGCTCCGGCGCAGCCGGACGGCGGCCTCCAGCGTCAGCGGCAGGAACAGCACGCCCGCTGAGATCTGAAGGTGGTACCAGTCCTGCCAGTCCAGCATCGAAGACAGGCCGAAGAACGCCCCGGCCGCGATCGCCCCCGCCTGCGAGCGCAGCCACAGCCGGGCCACCCGGTACATCGCGTAACAGGCAACTCCGGGAACCGCGACCGTCAGCAGGCCCAGCGCGGCCGACGGACCGAACGCCAGCGTCACCGGGGTCAGCACCAGGCCGGGCAGCGGTATGAGCGTGTCAAAACCGAGCTGGACTCCGGCGGGCGCCGCCATGTGGCTGGTGAAGAACGGATTGCCCAGGTGGGTGACCTGGTGGGCCACCCACCACAGATCCCACACGTAGCTGACGACATCGAGGTAGTCGGGCAGCCGCCCCTGGACCAGGTAGGCCGCCCTCGGCCAGGTCACCGCGATGCCGGCGATTAGGTAGCCAGCGAGAATCGCGAGGTGCCGGGCGGCCGGCCGCCGCCAGGCCGCGCGAGCGCGCGCGCCGATCCCGCGCGGGGCAGCCGCGGCGTGCCCGGACTGATCCGCCACGCCGGGCAGGCCGCCGATCGCTGAAATGGGCACTCCCTGAGGATGGTTGTGCGCATCATAACGATGCCGGGCGGCCAGCCCCCGGCTACGGCCGGCCCGGCTGGGGCATCATCAGGACGCCTGCAGTGCCTGGATGACCCAGGTTCGCAGCGCCTGCTCCGGCACCGCCCCGATCTGACGCGCTATGACCTGCCCGTTGCGCAGCACCAGCAGGGTGGGAATGGATTGCACGCCGAAGCGCCGCTGCAGGCCCGGTGAGTTGTCCACGTTCACCTTCACCAGCTTGATCCGGCCCGCCATCTCAGTGGCCAGCCCGGCGAGCGCCGGGCTGACCATCCGGCAGGGCCCGCACCATGGCGCCCACAGGTCTACGACGACAGGCACCGATGCCTTCTCGGCGACGTCGGCGAAATCGGCATCGCCAGCGTCCACCACCCAGGGCAGCGGCTTGTGGCAATTGCCGCACCGGGGAGTGCCCGCGGCGACGGCTGGTACCCGGTTCCTGCGCCCACAGTGGGGGCACTTGATGACAAGCATCATGACCTCCCCGTGCCCCGGCCGCCGGGCTGGCGAATCGTTGCTTAGGCATTCTCAGGCACGGACCGGAGCTTGCGCGAAGGCCCGGCGCGCAGGGTCGGTTTCCTGTCGTCAGCCGTTCTGCAGCGTCGCCACCAGGGCGTCGGCCTGATCGACCGTGAGCGTGCCGAGATTCGGCATCGGCAGGGCGCGGCTCCCGCCGGCCAGGAAGATCACTTTGTCGGTCAGGCAGGCGCGCAGATCGGGATGCTGCTCGGCTATCGCGATCTGCGCGCGCAGGACCGCTTCCTGCCTGGCAGCTATGTTCGGCAGCACCCGCTGTTCGAAGGTGCGCTGCACGCGGCGGCCGATCGCCCGGCCGATGAACCCCGCCGCCGCGCTCATGGCAGCGCCAGCCAGATCATCCCCGAGCGAGCCGCTGTCGTCCCCCGACCTGCCGGGGAAGACCTGAGAGCCACCGCCTTGCCAGCCGCCGGGCGGACCGGGGCGCGGTTGCGCCGCGTACCCCTGCGGCGGACCGGGGCGCGGTTCAGCCGCGTACCCTTGCTGCGGCGCCGCCGCATACCCCTGCTGCTGACCGCTCAGTTGAAGCTTGGCCATCGCGGCCAGCTCCTCGATCGAATGCACTGCGGCGGCGCTGCCGCATTGCGGGCACGCCGCTCCTACCCCGCTATCCCTCACCGCTCTATTGTGCGCCCACGATGAGCCTGTGGGAACCCGGCAACCGTGGACCGCGATCCCGGCATGCCGTTAAGTACTTGTCCAGGATGACGCCGAGCAGGCAGGCAGCGAGCAGGCAGGCACCTGCGATATCGAGGACCCGGACCTCGGCGATGACGCCGAGGAGCAGGACGCCCAGTCCCAGGAAGAAGGTGCCCGGAGCCGCCCTTCCCGCTGCCTTGCTCACCCGGCCGAACAGGGCCTCTCCGAGGACAGGGCCGGCCAGCATGGCGGCGATGATTACGACGACTATGAGAGCCACGATGATCTCGCGAGCCGAGACCGTCACCGCCGCGTGCCGTGACGCCGCCGCCATCATGAGCGGCCACGTGCGGAGGCAGGTTCCTGGCCCGGCGAACTGGTCATAACGATTGAATCCTCGCCGCGATGACGGCCGCCGAAGCCCGGGAACGGGCAAAGAACTCGTAGTAGGTGGCGCTAACCCGGGCGGTTACGGCTTCCGTTAGCCTGGGACGGTGACGGCACTGCTGCTGGAAAATGTCCATCCCCAGGCTCTCGGCCTGCTCGAAGGGGCAGGGCTGGAGGTTGCCCAGCGACCTTCCGCGCTCGACGAGGCTGACCTCGTCGGCGCACTGCCGGGTGTCGAGGTGCTGGGGATCCGGTCCAAGACACGGCTCAGCGCGGCGGTCCTCGCCGCCGCCCCCGACCTGATCGCCGTCGGGGCGTTCTGCATCGGCACCGATCAGATTGACCTCGCAGCCGCCTCAGAGCTCGGCATTGCCGTCTTCAACGCGCCGTATTCCAACACGCGCAGCGTGGTAGAGCTGACCCTGGCCGAGGTTATCGCCCTGACCCGCCGGCTCACCGACAAAGACCGTGCCATGCACGCGGGACTGTGGGACAAGTCCGCGAACGGCGCCCACGAGGTCCGGGGCCGCACGCTGGGAATCGTCGGGTACGGGAACATCGGCGCTCAGCTATCGGTCGTGAGCGAAGCGCTCGGAATGCGGGTCGTCTTCTACGACACAGCCGACAAGCTCGTGCTCGGGAATGCCCAGAGATGCGTCAGCATCGAGGAACTGCTCGAGGTCTCGGACATCGTGACCTTGCATGTGGACGGCCGCCCGTCCAACAGTTCGCTGTTCGGTGAGAAGGAATTCTGCCGCATGCGGGCCGGAGCCCTGTTCCTGAACCTCAGCCGCGGGTTCGTGGTCGACCACGAGGCGCTGCGCAGGCACCTGGTGTCCGGCCACCTGGCCGGAGCCGCCGTCGACGTCTTCCCCGACGAGCCGCGGTCGTCGGGGGAGGAGTTCGCCTCGGTTCTGCGCGGCCTGCCGAACGTGATCCTTACCCCGCACATCGGGGGGTCCACCGAAGAGGCCCAAGCCGACATCGGCGCTTTCGTGGGAGGCAAGCTGGCCGACTTCATCGGCGAGGGGACCACGTCGCTGTCGGTGAACCTGCCGCGGGTGGCACTGCCGCCCACCACCGGCACGCACCGGCTGGCGCACCTGCACCGGAACGTGCCCGGCGTGATGGCGGAAATCAACTCGGTGCTGGCCGCCGACGGCGTGAACGTCGAGGCCCAGCTGCTCGGCACCCGCGGTGATCTGGGGTACGCGCTGACCGACATAGGAACCGACTATCCGGACGCTGTCGTGGCCCGCCTGCGGGAGATGGGCCCGACCGTGAGACTGCGGGTCCTGTCTTGACCCTGGAGGCGGGGGCGGGACTGACCAGGCGCCGCCAGAGCAGGGGCGGCTGGCACGCGCGACCAGGTCCCGGCGCGAAGCGAAGGCCCCTCAGCGTCTCGGGAGGGGCCTTCGCCTGAATCCTGATCGATGTAATCGATGTAAGAACGGGCACGACGCTATGGCGTCCTGCCCGCAGCGGTCATACCGGGCCGAGCCGGTCAAATTCTCCGTTTCGCACTCCTCCGAGGAATGCGTGCCATTCGCCTGAGGTGAAGCGGAGAACCGGGCCCTGGGAGTCCTTGCTGTCCCGGACACCGATCTCGCCATCAGGCAGGGCTGCCACCTCGACGCAGTTACCGTTGGAGAAGCTAAGGGAACTCTTAATCCAGGAAATCTCTGAGCCCGGTCTTCCCTCGGCGTCCTCCGGCGTAAGTCTTTCCATTTCCTAACCTCACTGAATGTCGTGTATCTCATGGAATAATTTGCTTAACTACATAGAGTGCCTCGGCGACTACACGGGGTAAGTGCGCATGACGCCGGCGGGGCTCGCTGACATCTGGGGTCTCTGATCACGAGAGGAGAGTACTGAGGTATTTGATCACTAGAGCGCCTTACTGAGAAGGAATTGAAACTACAGTGCCGCCTGATGCTGGCCGATCGCCGAGGCCGGCCCGCAAGGTAACGGCCAGTACCTGGGTGAGGTGCATCTTTGTACTTGCCGCAACGGTCGGTAACGGAACGGGCGGGCTCGCGACGGACGCGGCGATCTCCCCCTGGCGGTGCTCATGCCGGCCGCCGGCCACGTGCGCGCCGGGCGCTGGCGCTTGCCCGGTGCGGTCCTGGCACGGGCCCGCCCTTGTACGCGGGCCTGGGAGCAGGCCCCAAACGATCACGCTTATTCATCGCCGCAGACTTCCAGATTCCTGGAAAAAGCATTGCCGTCGCACGCGCCGGGACCGAGCATCGCAGCGCACGGGTACGCTTCTTCCTGGGTGCCGGACCACGATAAGGCTACGCATAACGCTGGCCGTCTCTTCATTCTTTAGACAGGCGATGCTGACGGAGGGCCCCATGCACATCGGATCGGTACTTCTTGTTATCTGGCTGATCATCGGCGGCGTTGCGGCCGGGCAGCGCGGCGATTACAGAACGCCAATCATTAGTTGCAGCAGGGCCGGCACGATCGCGGCGACCATCCTCGCTGGCCCCCTCAACTACGCGGGCCTGGACCCGGACATCATCTGCACCGCGCCCAGGCCCAGCAGTCACCGGGGTTGAAAGGCCGGGGCATGGTTAGGGTGGTCCGGGGTCGAGGCTGGGCCCGGCCTGCCTTCTCCCGCACGGTCTTGCGGGCCAGCCGCTGTCGTCACGGGAGACGGGCGTGGTTAAGTCCCTGTTGGAACGGGACGTCAAGCATGACACGATACGACAGCACGCGGAGCCTGCGGGCAGGTGAGGGATCTTGGCCGAGACCTCTTGCACCGGGGGCTCCGCGTCTTCTTGGCGATCTCCTGTTACGTCGCGGATGCAGTATTCACTGTTGCTGCGAAACCCTCACTGGGCGTACACGTACCACTGCTGAGCCGAATTTCCGTTGCAGTACCAGAGCTGCATGCGGTTGCCCCAGTTGCTCTGCCCGCTCGGGTTGTCCAGGCACAATCCAGACTGCTCGCTGACTAGCTGGCTGTTGACATACTCCCAGGCCTGGTCAGCAGTTCCGTTGCAGGACCAGAGCTGGACGCGTGTGCCAGGTTGGTTGGCGCCCCCGTCAAGGCAGTAATTCGGTTGCCCGGCCAGGCCGGGCAGGGCCAGCGCGCCCGTGGTGAAGTCGTAGTTCCACGCTTGGGCATCAGTGCCGTTGCATCCCCACTGCTGGACCTCGGCGCCGTCATATTGCTGGCTGTACTGGTCATCGAGACACAGGTTGCTCGCCCCGTTGACGTATTCGCGAAACCCGAGGTAGTTGTCGGCTTTGGCGGGGTGGGCCACGGCCAGCGCAGCCCCAAGGCTGAGCGCGACAGCGGCCACGACGGTGATCAGTCGACGCCAACGCGGGCGCCGGGTGGGCAGGGTGACGTCATCGTACATACATGCACGCTCCTTCGATTCGGCCAGGATCACCTGGAGATGCGCCGACGTTTGCCGGTACCAGTAGTCCTACGAGAAGTTGCCCGATAACCGTTCAGCGGATCCGGCTCGAAGGCTCTGGTCGATGTCGCCGATCAGGTCAGCGACCGGCTCGATCCCGGCCGAGAGCCGGATCAGCGCCTCAGGCGCGGTCTCCGACGCCTGCCGGGCCCGCCGTTCCCAGGTCGACTCGACGCCGCCGAAGCTGGTCGCGGGCAGGATGAGCCGGGAAGCCCCGACCACGGCGTCGGCTGCGGCGGCGTCCCCGTCAAGTTCGAAGGACAGCAGCATCCCGAAGCCGCGTGGCATCTGCCGGCGGGCGGCCGCCAGGGAGGCCGCTTCGGTACCGGGATAGTGGACGGCGCGGACCCGCGGATGCGCGGCGAGGTGCCGGGCGATCTCCAGCGCGTTCTGCGACTGCCGGGCGATCCGCAGCGGAAGGGTCCGCAGGCCGCGCAGGGCCAGCCAGCACTCGAACGGCCCCGGGATCCCTCCGCCGCTGGTCCGCCACCTGCGGAGTTCGGCCAGCAGGTCCCGGTCGCGGGTGAGCACCGCGCCCAGCACCAGGTCGGAGTGACCGGAACTCGCCTTCGTGAGCGAGTACAGCGAAGCCACCGCGCCGAACTGCAGCGGCTGCTGCAGTAGCCCGGTGGCGACGGTGTTGTCCACGACCATCGGCGCCCCCGCCGCTGCGGCGGCTTTCCCCAGCCGGTCGAGGTCGGCTACCCGCAGTAGCGGGTTGGTCGGGGTCTCCGCCCACAAGACCGCCGGCGCTGCCGCCAGCTCCCGCTCGACCGCGGCGATGTCAAGCAGGTCGACCGCGACCGGCCCGGCACCGTGCGGGCGCAGCCGGCCGGCCAGCACCCTGGTCCCGTGATATCCGTCTGAGGGCAGCACGATCCGCTGCCGGCCCTGCGCCAGGACCAGCATCAGCGCCATCGAGGCCGCCTGCCCGGAGGCGAACGCGACCGCTTCCGCCTCCTCGAGCGTTCCGAGCCCCTCCTCCAGCGCATCCCAGGTGGGATTGCCCTCACGCCCGTAGCTACGGCACCCGTCCGGCGTGCCCCAGGACACGAAGGCGCTCGCCGGCACCAGCGGCGGGGCCGCCGCAGCGCCCAAGGCCCGCGACTGTCCCGCGTGGATCAGCGCCGATTCCGGCGACACCGGCCTTTCAGGCATTTCAGCCCACCCTTCGTAGCCACCTGCGCTTCGCGCACCGTACCGCGCCCACCACCAGCAGGCGCTCAAGATGCTGCGCTGGGAACCGGGGCCAGGACCGCCCCCGCGCCCGAGGCCCGCTGATGCCTTACGGCGAGCCAGCGGCTACGGACCCCCCGGCGGCTTGTCGAGCGCGGCGAACAGCAGTCCACCGATCATGGCCATGTTCTTGTGGAACTGTATCCGCTGCTGCTTGCGGGCAGCCGGGTCCTCGATGGCCCAGTACGCGTGCCCGGCGATGGTGGTGGGAACCAGCGAGCCCGCCAGGGCCAGTGCGGACAAGCGCGGGGCCAGCCCCAGCGCGAGGAGCGTCCCAGCCAGCACCTGCACGGCGGCGTTGCCGCGCACTACGAGCTCGTCGTCAGCGGGAAGCGGGACCGTCTTGCGGATCGCGGCCAGGACCGGCGCGGCCTGATCCACGCGCGCACCCGGCACCCGCAAAGCGTCGAAGCCAAGCAGGGCATAGGTGGATCCGGTAAGGACACGGGCGGCAGGCCGCAGCGGTGCCAGCGTGCGCCGGGTTGTAGTCATTACGCCTCGATGCAGGGTGCGGGAAGTCTTTCTGCAGGAAACTGTACGCAACGGCGCGACCTGTGTCTGTGCGGATACCAAGGCTGCTTGCGGACAAGACGAACGGCCCGGGGCGGTCCGGTTCTGAGTGACACTCGCGCGATGAAGCGGCTGGACGTCCGTTCCGTAGGTACGTAGGAGCTGTGATTGACGGAGCTGACGCCCAGCAGCGAATGGAGGCGATCGCGCTGCTTACGCTGGACCTGCACCCGATCTTCCGTAATAACCGCGACATCGATCTGGCGCTGCGGGAGGTAATTTTCAAGGCCGCAAGGACCGGCGTCGACCTCGTTGAGATTATTCCCGGGAAGGGATCGGGCAAACTGAAAAGGCGGGTACTCGCTTTTCTCGCGCAAAAGCATATTAAGAGGCTCTATGTCCGCGTGGAAGACGACGAGGTCAACACCGGCAGGGTCTTGGTTCATTTCAGATAGCGCAGGCGCGCCGAAGCACGCCTGCGCAGCCTGGGTGAGGGGCCAGACGCTGTATTCTCGGTCAGCGTGACCACGCCACAACATCGGGCGGACACGTTTGTCGGGCCTGGCTCCGACCCGCGCGAAGGTGGCCCGCGCCTGGGGGACGAGTCGGCGACGCTGAACGAGTTTCTGCGCTGCCAGCGGCTGACACTGCAGCTCAAGTGCGACGGGCTCGACGCCGGGCAACTGGCCCGCCGGGCAGTCGAGCCGTCCACCATGTCACTGCTCGGCCTGCTCCGGCACATGGCCGAGGTGGAACGCGGCTGGTTCCGACGCCGGTTCGCCGCGCTGGACGTGCCCAGGCGCTACCAGACCGAGGCCGACCCCGACGCCGACTTCAACGGGGCGGCCGCCGACCCGGCTGTGGTCGAGGAGGCGTGGGCAGCGTGGCGCGAGGAGACCGCCTTTGCTGAGCAGTTCACCCGGGACCACGATCTGGGCTTCGTCGGCTGCGACTCCGAGGGTGAGCCGATCTCGCTGCGCGAGCTGCTCGTGCACATGATCGAGGAATACGCCCGCCACAACGGGCATGCCGACCTGCTCCGTGAGCGCATCGACGGGCGCCTCGGCCAGTAGCGCCCGCCGGGTGCGGCCACCCGCTCCGGGTCGCGAAGGCGCCAGCCGTTCCGGCTCAGGGCTCCAGGAGATCGGCGTGGATCGCTTCTCCCAGTTCGTGGCGGACTGGGAGCCAGACGAGGTGCGGACTCTCACTGCCCTGCTGGAAAAGCTCGACAAGTCCAAGGCGGCTCACGCGCCGCCGGATCGGCGTGTCAGCCGTCGGCCGTGGCGGCCGCCGGAGAACTGACCAGGCCAATGAGACGGTCATAACCGAGAGGCTGTCCTCGCCCCGGAAGCAGGGCGCGATCTGGAAGTAGCGGTCGAATCCCGAGAGCCGCAGCATCGCTGTCAGAGGGACTGCCGCGGCAGGTCTGGCGAGTCGTTCAGGGGTCTGACCTGAGGCCGTAGCCGCCTAGGGCGGGCTCCAGCAGGTCGAAGGCCCGGCTGGCGGCGGCTGCCAGCACCGCGCAGATGTCTGCGCCAGGATGGCCGGCCAGGCTGCGGCGGCTCGCCTCGGCATACAGGACGCGGTGCACGGCGGCCAGGTGCGCGGCGATCAGCCGCTGCTGCGGGGTATCGGACCCGTTTTCGGCCGCCATCGCGTCGCCGAGGGCCAGCTCACGGTTGTTCAGCATTTCCAGCTCGCGGCTCACCAGCACGGGACTGCTGGCGACCAACGCGGCGAACCGCGGGCTGGACAGCCCCAGCGTTGGATCGGCGCGAGCGACGAGGTCCGCGTAGTCACGACGGAGTGCCTCGAGCCAGCTTTCGCCGGGGGCGG
>Ga0335081_10008933_pt1 | contig 16090 bp, 9 predicted proteins | sample Lox_Sample_35_FD_206713 | JGI IMG/M metagenome (GOLD analysis project Ga0335081, IMG submission 206713) | Soil microbial communities from Loxahatchee National Wildlife Refuge, Florida, United States - Lox_Sample_3.5 | ecosystem: Environmental > Terrestrial > Soil > Wetlands | place: USA: Florida... | reverse complement strand
AAAACAGGGGCTACGCCCGCTTGACGACAACGGTTCACCAGCAGCGGCAACACACGGTCGAGCGAACTGATGGTCGTGTCGGGAAGGAAGGTCACCTCCCTGCTGCGCGTGTTCTCGCTTGAACGCAAACTGGAATAGTTCAGGGTCAATGCGGTGCCTAACCCGGTGGCTGTCCCGGCGAGCGCAGCAGCCATCGTGGAAAGATCTGCGCTCTTAAGGCCCAGACCAACCGCGCCTCCGGCGAATGCTCCAAGGAGCGGATTCAGCAAGTTCTTGACCTCGCCCACCGTCTGGAACGCGAGGCTTCGCTTCGCAGTTGCATCTTGCTTTGTTCCTTCCTTCGCCTCAAGCTTTCCGCGGATAACTTTGTACGCCTGTGAAGCGCTCGACAATGCGATGAGCTCAAGCATGCCGCGGTTCGGACTGATGGTCGGCAAAGGAGGTGATTGTGGTGGCGGCGACCCGGTTATTACGCCAGGAGGAGGAACAGCCAGATCGAAGCGTGCAAGCGAGATGATCCCCACTTCGAGGGCGCCGGCGCGTTTCCAGAAATCACGCAACAGGCTTATGTCGGGGGCGCCATCAAGTTCGACTCGCAGCTGTGCGGCCAACTCGGGCAGATCGCGCCACGCGGGGAACCCGGGACGTGCATATAAGTCGGCGGCGCGCAGATAGGCTTCGTGGAACAGGTCTGCCAGGGCCCGATAGATCCCGATCGTCACCTGTCGTAGGAACTGTCCGGTGTCTTTTGCTGTAGTAGTGGAGGCGCCTGAAGCAGGTTGTTTGTTGGAACTTGACGGTTTTTCGTTCGTCGGAGTGGATGGCGCCTGCGAGACAACCTCAGCGTTCTTGTCGGTATTCTTGTCCCCCTCTTTCGCAGGGTCAGAATCCTTCGCCGCCCGCGCTGGTGGAGCATCGTCGGTTTCGGAAGGCAACAGCAGATCGGGTCCGTGTAGCGGAATCAGCAGTGGCCGGAAACCGGAGCCTTGCATGCGGAAAGTTGTATCTTCAATCGCTTTCAGCACCAGCGTGGTCTTGCCTGCGCCGCGATGACCAGAAATTAGAAATGATCGGCCGGAGATTTCTCCCCTCACATAACGGGTAAGTTCGCTGCACAGGCGTCCGTATGCAGCTGACTCGGCGAGAATCACTTGACTCACGTTCAAGGCCGCGGTGAACGGCTCCCTGGTTTCAGCTATATAAATCGCCACAGGTCGTCAGGACCTTTCTCGTACAGTGCGCACGTTTGATAGACAGGCATTCCTTGGCCGTCACTTTTTTCCCGGTTCAGCGGCATGTTCGCCCTTGCCAATACCAGCTGGAGTCGGCTCGCCCGGCTGCACAGCACCGGTATCGCTTTTCTTCTCGGTATTTGGTTGACGGGTCGGTTCGCTAGCTTTGATCGAACTATTCGCTCCAACCAACGAAGGCGTGTGGGGCAACTCCAGAAAAGTAATGCCGGTGCAGATCCCGAAAATGAGGGCACAAAGACCATAGACGAGAGAGGAAGAGCAGCGCCATCCCCCGAGGCCGCCACCCAAGCCGCCCCAATTCGTATCAATCTGCGGCGGGCCATCTCTTTCCACCGACGACACGAACATCCACGCGAACCATAGCGATAGTCCTCCAAGGATGGCCAACAGGGCGGCTTTCAACGCCGAGATTTCACGCAGGTAAAGAGCCAGCCCGAGTGACACGAGCATTGCGCCTGTCAATAATTCAAGCGCAACCAAGGGCACACTTGTTTGAGGGGGCGCGTCCGGAGGCGGTACTGCTTTAGGTAAAGACCGAATAATCTGGAATAGCCAGATCGCGAGGCAGCCCGCATAGCCAATCGCGCCGGCGCGTATCCATGTTAGACGATGAAGGAATACTGCGACAGCCACGCCAGAAGCCAAAGCCAACAAGAGTACGCCCGGCAATGCCGCCAAAGCGACCCCCGCTGCAGTTTGCCCCTGGTACACGATCCGGCGTAGCGACCATACAAAATATAAGACCTGTGCAAGGATCGCGATTACCAGCCATCTCAGAACGCTGGGATTTACGCTGAGGCGGATTGCGGCCGCGAGAATCCCAAATGACAGAAAAAGCAGTCCGATCAACTGATACCGATCGATCGCAGGGGTGCTCTGCTGACTTCCGTAGGTAGGGGGTTTCTGGCGTTGTAGCAACGGCTGGGCCAGATTGCCAACCCATACCAGACACCAGCCGCACAGGCTCCATACGCCCGTAATTAACCATCGCTGTTGCTTCATGATGGCCGCGACAAAACCGGTGCCGGTCAGAACCAGTACCGCCAGCCAAGGAAACAAGAAATTCGCAAAATCAGCAAACCTCTGGAATTCGGTCTGAAAGGTCAGTTCTTGACGGGAGGCCGCGGAACTCACCTGTGAAGTGACAACAGGTGGAACTGGCGCCGAAGCGATCAAGGTTCGACGAAAAGCGGCGACAGTCAACCACAAAGCAATACAAACCGCATACACCGCAATTCCGGCCGTCCACATTCGCATTTCACCGGATGCGACCGCCATGCTCAGGGCTCCGAGTAGCAGGCACACCGCAGCCAGCGGGAGAACCCAGGCAGACAGGCGCTCGAGTGTGAAGGGCGGCTTTGGAACGGTTGGTGGAACGGACTGAGAGGTTTGCGGCGGACCGCTTGGTGTGGATACCACCGAACTCATAATGATCTCCGAAGGAAAATCGTGATGAGACCTGAGCCTTGGTTACTCGAGGGTCCTAACTTACCACTCGACCGGCGCTTGTCAATGCTGAATCGCTTTGGTTGGCAAGGATTTGTGATGTGGATCGTGCGCAGATCACTGGGATAGCTGGGTGTTCGATGGATCGTCCAAGACCGAAGATGCGGTTACGCAGGCACATCGTTCTATTTCTGTAACAAGTGCTTCGTCAGAACAGTGAACGGCTTGAACCTTGCCCCGCCCTTAAATATAGGTTACAGCGGAAGAAAAATACCTTGCAGCCGATTAGGCCGCGGATATCTCACATATATATTCCAACAATCAGACCGTACCTGGACCAGTAAAGATGTTCTGAATTCGTAACAAGAATGGGGAAGCCAAACTCGCAGCGCGTCACCGCCTAGCTGTATCTAAAGGAATTCCCTCTTGTCGCATTTTGATCTTCTGGGCAATTTACCCGATTTATCCTATTAACGATCTGAGACGCCGCGAGTCGTACTGCGGTAATGCGTGCGCCCACCCTCACGCCAGAACGGCTTCCCCGGCCGAGACCATGAATCGACATCTGGGTCGAGCAACCGTTTTGTGAATTGTCCTTCAGTTATGTCATCTCGGCGTAACTGTAAGCACTGCTGAGGTTGTGTCCGCAACGGCCTTTTTTATGACCGTAGACTCCGTAACCGTGAAGCTGCCGGGGCAGGCCCACTTGGGGATCCTCACCGGGAACGAAAAGCTTTGGGAAGTTCCCGGAGGCAACGCGAATGGAGGTGTTTGCAATACGACAGTTTCAGCCGTCCCGCAACTGCCCGGCTGGAGCGGTCCGGATAACGTAAAGTCGAGCGAGACAACTTGCGTCTTATTCGAGCACGAATTGATGGTCCCGTTCATTCTCGTCGTCCCTCCCTGCGGCACGCTTGAGGGTGACAATGACATCGAGACGTAATGGCAGGTCCCGGTCACGGTAAGTGTCCCAGGGATGTACGTAATCGAATAATTCGCTGCAGCGGCGCCGGAGCACGTGATCGGGTAGTTTCCTGCAGGACTTGTAGTCGTGACCGTCGTGGTGCACGTCGGCAGCGTCGTCAGCACATTGGTGCTCTCGCCATTAACAAACCCGGTAGCCGTCCAGGTAAGCGGCGGATTCGGTTGACCAAACGCTTTAGTCAGGTTGTTTGCCGTGATCGTGAGTGGATGCTGCGTCACCGATAGAGTTCCGGGCACGAAGGTGATCGTGTATTTCGCGGACGTCAATCCCGAGCATGAAATCGGATATGTCCCGACCGGAGTTGATGGAGTAGCTGGAGTTGAGCAAACCAATGTGCCGCTCAGCACTGCCAACGTGTCGCCGTTCACGAATCCGCTTGCGGTTACCGAAAACGCCGGATTTGCCGCGCCATAAGCCCGCGTGGCGTTGTTTGCCGTGATCGTGAGGGGGATCGTTTGAGAGGTCACGGTCAGCGAGGCGGTGGCGGTGTTGCTGACTCCGGCATACACGGCGTAGACGACGTTGCTGGCCGTAAATGTGCCCGCGGTAGGCCCGGTCACTTGAGCCGTAACCGTGCAGGATGCACCGGCCGCCAGGGTGAATGCGGTCATAGTGAACTCAGAACCGTCCTGAGCAGTGGTGGCAACATGAGAAGTTGGACAAGTAGTGGTGGTACTCGTAGACGCGCTGGGGAACGTGAGTCCAGTGGGAAGATAAAACCCGACGGCACCGTCGACGCTCAGTGACACCGACGGGTTGGGATTGGTAAAGGTAAATAACAGGGCTGACGTCCCGGCCATATAAATCGTAGACGGGTTGAACGAGGTGGCGAGCGTAAACGGAGCAATCACCGTTAGGGACGCTGTCGAGGTGTTCCCGGTGCCGCCATTCGTCGAAGTCACGGAGGCAGAATCATTGAAGACGCCAGTCGCAGTAGCCGTGACACTGACGACGACCGTGCAGTTCGCACCCCCGGCCAGGGTTCCGCCGGATAAGGCGATCGAACTTGATCCGGCGGTGGCCGTTGCTGTGCCTCCGCACGTGGAGGTCAACCCGTTCGGCGTGGCAACAACCAGTCCTGTGGGCAAAGTGTCGCTGAACGCAAGTCCGGTGAAGCCTACCCCACCGGCATTGCTCACGGTGAACGTCAGCACGGTCGAGGCGTTTAGGCCGATGGTGGAGTCGCTGAAAGCAATCGCGATGACAGGAGTTCCTCCGATCGACGCAACGTCCGTAGCGGAATCGTTGGCGGAGTTTGTATCGCCGGTGACGCTAACCGAGGCTGTATTGGCGATGCTCGATGTTACGTTTGAAGCGATTTGAACGTTGAGAGTAATGGCACTGCTCGCGTTCGCAGCCAGCGGGCCGGGGTTGGTACACGTAACGACTTGCGAAGCAGCCGCGCAAGACCAGTTGGTTCCCGACGCGGAGGAGTAAGTGAGACCTGTGGGAAGAGAATCCGTAACAGTGATTGCAGCAGCGGTCGGACCATTCCCGACGTTTGAGACAGTGAGAGTGTAGGAACCGGTCGAGCCCGCGGTAAAGCTGCCCGTGTGAGTTTTGGATAAAGCCAGGTCCGGGGCTGGAGTGAACCCCGCAAGTCTGACGATCACGCCATCGGTCGTCCCACCGAAAGTGTTGACCGGGGGCCCCATGGTCGGGAAGTCCGAAGACTGAGTGGTGCCGACGACGTACACGCCGCTGGAATCAACGGCAATGCGATTGAAGCTGTCAGTGCTTGTGCCGCCAAGATATGTGGAGAAAAGAAGACTAGAGCCATCGGCGGAAACCTCAGACACGAATCCGTCCGTGCTTCCCCCGGCATTTGTCGACTGGATTGCATTGACTACGGGTAGGTTCGTGGAGCTGGTACTGCCCGAGATGAAAATATTCCCCGCGGTATCGGTGGCTGAGCCAAATGCGAGGTCGTTACCCGACCCGCCGAAGTACGTAGAAAAAGGAGCTCTGGAACCATCGGCAGCGAACTTGGTTATGAAAGTGTTGAAACCACCGCTGCTAGCCAGTTGAGGTTGCAGAGCCGCATGAGTTGGGAAGTCAGGGGAACTGGTGATTCCGATCAGAAAGACATTGTCGCTCGAATCGAGGCTCAGAGAAGTGGCTTGTTCCTGACCCGAGCCTCCCCAGAATGTTGAAAACAGAAGCGCGGACCCATCGCCCTTGAACTCAGCGAGGAAGGCATCGCCCGGAGAAATATTCGTTACACCGCCGCCACCGAAGGTAGGTTGAAGCGCGTTGACGACGGGCAAATCCGCTGAACCGGTGCCGCCGCTGACCCAGACATTTCCCGTCGAACTGACCGCGACGCCAGTGGCCCCATCAACGCCCGTACCACCGAAGTACGTGGAGAAGATCAGTGCTGAACCATCCGCCTTAAGTTTTGCCACGAAGGCATCACTGTTACCGGAGGTGCCCGTCAGAGTAGGCTGCAAGGCATTCACTACCGGAAAATCCTGCGATTTCGTAGTGCCTGCGAGGACGACGTTGTTGGAGGCATCAAGCGCAATGGCAGCAATCGTATCGAGACCCGTGCCGCCGAGATACGTGGAAAACACCAGCGAAGCTCCATCCGGACTCAATTTTGTGACGAAAATGTCCTGCCCTCCCGCCAGCGCGGTCTGCAGCGCGTTCACTGTCGGGAAGTTTGAAGAAGATGTGAAGCCAGCCACGTATGCACTACCGGTTGAATCAACGGCTAAAGCCTGACTGGCATCGACGAGGCTCCCGCCCAGAAATGTGGAGTAGACAAGGCCAGAGCCATCGGATTTGATTTTGAGGACGAAGGCGTCGTTGGTCCCGCCATTCGAGGCTTGCACACCGCCAGAAATCGGAAAATCGGTGGAAGCTGTTTCGCCTGAGACGTAGAAATTGTGTTGCGAGTCCAGTGCGATCGCGTAGGCAGTATCTGCAGAGCCTCCACCCAGGAACGAGGCGTAGGAAAGAACGGGATCGATTGTCAGCGAACGAGTTGGATCAAAGCCATCGATTCGAAAACCAACTTCTTGATTTGCAGCAAGGACGAACTCCGCCCTGACCGGGCGGTCGCTACCCGCACCAGGCTGAAAAGCAACCGGACGATGCAGGCGAAACTCAGTGGAAGCAATCCTGGCAATCAGATCGCCGGAGGAGTCGATCGACAGTTGATCCGCGCCGTTCAGACGAAAGCGGATGTATTCGGGATCGGCGCCAGGCGCAAGATTAAGATCGAATTCCAGACGAGACGGATCGCCGTGAAAGATCAGGTCGGTTCCAGGATAAATGGACGGATAACGGACACGTTCGAAGTTCGGAACGTCCCTCAGCTGCCCATCAGCACGTTCGCCCAAGAAATAGTTGCTGCGGTTCGTTTGGAGAGTGACGCCTTCGAGGTGGTTGTGGCGGTTGCCGCCGACGAACTCCAATTGCAGGAGTGAATACCGATTCACTGCGGATTGATCAGCCGATGGCTCGGGCGGACGAGGAATGGATATGAGGGCCCCAGTCTGCCTGAGAAAGAGAGAGTATCCAGGTCCGCGGGATAGATACTCCACCGACGGATCTGCCTGGCCGAGGTTTGGTTCGAAAGTTACCGGAAGGCGCGAAACAAGGGCTAGGGCGCGAGACTTGTCCCTTGGACCTGGAGACACCCGTGCACCAGAAACGTAGGCACTGGTCGCAAGCTGTTGACGGGAAAGGAATATGTTTGACGCTGGTTCGCGCACGGTGGCCCCCGCGCTCTTCTGCATGGTTCGATCCTGGGCTTGGCCGCCTGCACAAAGAAATAGAATCAAGCACCACCAGCTAATTCTCAGTGCGGTCAAGCGAGACGACGAACCCCATGCTCTTTCAAGCTGCTGTGTGTGTTCCGGTGCATGTGTCATACGTTCCTTCCCTTGAATCCATCGTCTCGGCTCGAGACATGCCTTTGTCTGCTGAGGCTTTTCCTTTCCCATGCGGTTGGCACTACCGGATTCGGTCGAGTCCGCAGAAATGGAGAAACCCGAGCTCGCCACGCAGGTTGTGGAGGCCGCTGCTGCGATTCTCGATCGCCAGTCTCCGCGCAGGACCTCGCTATTGTTAAAAGGCGAAAATTGCGGGGTCCTTTGGACCAGGAGGTCTAGATTTTTTCGGTTTCACAATCTGTGGCATGTGTCCCGGGGAAGTATTAAGAAACGGGAAGACTGATTTGGCGTCGGGCAATTCGGATCCAAACCTCTCAAGCGCCTGCGGGTATGGTGACCCTCGCGTCATTTTCCACATAGCGATCGTCCGGGAGAAGTCGATCAGTTGACACCTAGGATCGAGGAACTGACGCGTGCGCTGGAACAGGAGGTAGAGCTGCGGGCGTAGTCACCAGAAGTCGGCCTTGTCTTTTTCTCTCCCTGGAACGATTTGTCCCTCTTGTTCTTGCGGCTGGCGCGCCCACTACTTCGGCTTCCTCGCGGGGGACAAGCCCTCAGTCTCCTTCGGGCGTGTTTTAACACGTTGAACAGCGGCCTTCCTCGCCCGTCGTTGCAAGAGTTTGTACACTACATCCGGAGTCAGCAGTATGAATGACCAATCTCGCCGTTTGAGTGCTTCCAAATGCATCGTCGATTGAACTACATTTTGAAAGCTGGGCTGACCATCGCAAAAGTTGCATTAAGTCTTCGACGAGGTGCCTATGGCTGTGACAAGACGAGAAGCTTGTTCTTTGATTCCAGCGCTGGCGGTCGCTGGAACCGGAATTTCCGGGTTCGCTGCCCCGGATGATTCACTACCCTCGACAACGATTCCAGTCGAGAACATGCCGGTGCAGAACTCGCAGTACGCGCAGATACGCAAGATTATCAAAGGCCAACTGGCAACCGGCGAGCATATCGAAGCGCATGAGACGACTCTGCCCCCGAACGGATATCCGCATCCGCCGCATCATCACGTCCACTCAGAGATGTGGCTTATCCGCGAAGGAACGGTCGAACTCACGATCAATGGTACGACCCATCGTCTGGGCGCCGGAGGGGTAGGCTTCGTTCGCTCGAATGAAGAGCATGGCATCAAGAACGTCGGAACGGGTCCTGCCACGTACTACGTTGTTGCCATCGGTCCGGGAGCGGACAGCTAAATGCCCCCGATTCCACTGCGCATTTTGCGAGCCGTGAATATTGAAGATCTGCGCCAACTGGCACGCCGCCGTCTGCCGAGAATTGTCTTTAACTACATCGATGGAGGCGCGGAAGGCGAATGGACCCTTCGCGAGAATCGCCGCGCTTTCGACGCCGTTACATTTCGACCACGCCAAGCCGTTGCCATGTCAGTATGCAACTTGCGAACTCAAGTGCTTGGCGTGGAACTGTCCATGCCGATACTCCTGGCGCCCGTGGGTTATCTGCGCGTCATGCACCCCGATGGCGAAATCGCGGCTGCCAGAGCGGCCAACAGAGCTGGCATTGGCTTGATTCTCTCGACCGTTTCTGGCCATAGGCTGGAGGATGTGAAGGCTGCTTCTACAGGAACGGTCTGGTATCAGCTTTATCTCACTGGTGGCCGCTCTGCCGCTGAGAATGCTATACGCCGAGCCATGGATGTGGGTTACTCGGTGCTGGTGATCACGATCGATTCGACCGTCATCGGACATCGCGAGCGCGAGTCCCGAGACGGAATGGAGCAACTCCTGCGCGGGAATCCATGGTCGAAGATCCCTTTCATACCTGAGATTCTCACTCATCCATGTTGGCTCGCGCGCTTTCTTCTCGACGGCGGCCTTCCTGACATGCCTAATATTGTCAGCCGCGAAAGAGGTGTGCTCCGAGTTCGCGACGCGCACACTGCGATGAAGCGGGAAGCATTTACGTGGAGTGACATGCACTGGATTCGTGCGCTCTGGAAGGGACCGATCGTCATCAAGGGTGTTCTCTCCGCAGAAGATGCAAAGCGATCTCTCGACTACGGTGCCGCTGCCGTAGTTGTTTCCAATCACGGAGGCCGCCAACTTGATGGTGTGCCAGCGAGTCTGCAAGTCCTGCCGGAAGTCGTGGAGGAAGTCAAAGAAAAGGCAGAAGTTCTGATGGATAGCGGCATTCGCCGCGGATCAGACATCGTCAAAGCTATTTGCCTGGGAGCCCGTGCGGTGCTTTGCGGACGCGCCTACGCTTATGGGCTCGCTGCGGCCGGCGAAGCGGGTGTTATACGCTCACTCGACCTGCTGCGAGCTGACTTGGAGAGGTGTCTCAAGCTGTTGGGCTGTTCTTCTGTAAACAATCTGAACAGGTCGTACCTGAACGAGACGTTCCAGGATTGAAGCGAAAATCTTCGAGGCTAAGAGTGACTAGCCTTCAAGTCACCGACCACGAACCAATAAGAAAGCACACCAGCCAAGAGAATGACGGAGGCAAGTTGAAATCCCGGAGCGTATGAGCCATACGCTGTAATCAAGAATCCTACAGCGAGCGGGGCGACGATTCCGGCGAGATTCCCGGCAAAGTTTTCTGCTCCCGTCCAGATGCCCACCGCTTCCGAAGGTGCGCATGACTGGAGAATCGCCAGAAGGTTTCCTGTTGCAAGTCCAACCAGAGAAGCTGTGATCAATAACCCTACTGCTACTCCGATATGGGAAGTGCGCATCGCTGCGATGAGAAAAATGCCCATGCCGAACGCTACAGTGACGATTCCTTTCCGAGTTGATGTTTCGTCCCACCCGCGACGGATTAGGCTATCGGCAACCCATCCGCCGATGGGTTCGGCAATCCCGAACGTGAAGAACGCGAGTGATGCATAAAAGCCTGCCTGCACGATGCTGAGCCGACGTACCGTCACCAGGTAGTCGGGCAGCCACGTCACCAGCACATACCAGTAGTAATCAAAACAAAAGAATCCCATGCATATTCCAAGCAAGTTGCGACTGAGTAATGTGCGAGCGACGGAACGAGAGGCTACATCAGGGGATACGATATCCGACTTTACCGTTTGCAGGCGACGAGGGAAAACCCAGAACCATGGTGCTAGCCAGAGGAGAGCCGTGAATCCCAAAATCAGGAAAGTGCGACGCCACCCAAAATGAATTAAGAGCCAGGGGACCAGAATCCCTTCCAAAACCAGGCCGGTTCGAGTCCCGAAATCGAAGAGCCCGGAAGGCAAACCGCGCTCCTTCGCCGAGAAAAGCAAGCTGACGATTTTCGTTCCTCCGGGCAGGTAAATGGATTCTCCAATACCGAGCAAAATCCGGAATGCCAGCAACGCTGCAAGGCTTGCAGCCAAGCCTGTGAGTCCTTGTGCAAATGACCAGATGATGAACGCTCCAGCGTAGAGCCAGCGCAGATTGAATCGGTCCGCAGACCAGCCAACTGGAATCTGCATCAGCGCATAGGACCAGAAAAACGAAGACAACAGCAGGCCCTTGCTTTGTGCCGTCAGCTGGAAGTCTCTGGAGATGAGTGGCAAAGCAAATGAAATGGCCGCCCGGTCCAGGTAGTTGATTAACGATGCAGTAAAAAGTAAACCGACGATTGACCAGCGACGATGATGAGAAAGAGTCTGCGGATCCATTTCGGCGAAGCAACCCAGAGGCAAGACGGGAGAGGTCAATCTGGGGCGTTGTAAAGAATACAGTAAAGCCCATCAATCCACGCAGTAATCGAAGCGAGCATCGTGGTTGGTTGAGACAGTCAACGCAATTTGAGGAGCACTGGACCCACACGCTAATCCTCTTACGCGCTCGCATAATATCCGTTCTTGGCAGCGGTCGGAGCTTGCGCGCGCCCAGAGCAGAATCCTGCCAAGCCGCCGGCTTTGATTGAATCAGCTGTCCCCCGCAACCAACGGAAGCCGCCCCAGACCTGAACACTAAAATTCGATTTCAAAGAGCGCATGACCCAGATGGGCCATTCTCATCCTCCTCCAATCTCCGGCAGAATACTGTGCAAGAGTACCTCTTCCCAGGAGGCCTGTGATGAAGCAATCGAATCTTAGTGACCTTCCGACTCGGCGACCTCTGAATGCAGTGGCCCTTCAATACGCTGTCCTGTGCGCTGAATGCGATGTGGTCAGCGACAGCCCGAATGATACCTGCATGGTTTGCGGCAGTCGTTCACTGGTCAATATCTGCCGGATTCTGGGCGGCAAGATGCCGAGGAATCGTATTGAGCTATTAAAGCCGGAGCCGCTGGAAATCACTGGAGAGGTTGTGCTGCACTTCCCCAGGCTTCATCGAGTCCGCCGCCGGCTGTCCGTTTGACGCCACACAACAGTTAGCGGGGCGGGCCCCTTCAGTGGCTAAGTACTCAAGTTCATAAATACGATGACGTATAATGATTGATATCAAGCAATAGGGCCCGGATAGGCTTGTGCTTGGAGGCATCATATTGTGCCGAGGCCAAGCCCATTTCACATCGTCCTTACTAGGGACGAACAGAATGAACTCGAAACCAGGGCGCGAAAATATACGTCACCATATCGTGATGTCATGAGAGCTAAAATCGTCCTCTTGGCCGCCCAGGGCCTGCCCAACGACGTCATCGCCGCGCGCTTGGACACTCCCCGTCAGATCGTGAGCAAGTGGCGCAAGCGATTTGCTCTTGCTCGTTTTCCTGGCCTCGAGGAACAACCGCGGGGCGGGCGTCCTGCCCTCTTTTCCCCCCCAGCGTCGTCGTGCAGGTAAAAGCTCTCGCCTGTGAGTTTCCGCATCGCCTCGGACCGCCGCTCTCTCGGCTGTCCCTGGCCGATATCCGCCAGGAGGTGATCGCTCAAGGCATAGTCGCCCAAGTCAGCGGTACCACCCTCTGGCGTTGGCTCAGTGCCGACGCCATTCGTCCTTGGCAGCATCGAAGTTGGATCTTTCCTCGCGATCCCGACTTCGCTCACAAAGCCGGACGCATTCTCGATCTCTACGCCCGAACCTGGCAAGGGAAACCCCTGCATCGTTCTGAGTTCGTCATCTCCGCAGATGAGAAAACCAGTGTTCAAGCGCGACGCCGTAAGCAGCCCAGCTTGCCGACTGCCGCCGGCCGACCCATGCGGGTCGAGCATGAGTATTTCCGGGAAGGCGCTTGGACCTATCTGGCGGCTTGGGACGTCCATCGTGCCAAGCTCTTCGGACATTGTGAAAAGAAAAATGGCATTGCTCCCACCGATCGGCTCATCGCGGAGGTGATGCGCTGCGCGCCCTACAAATCCGCTAAGCGTGTTTTCTGGATCATGGATAACTGCTCGGCTCATCGCGGTCAGAAGGCCGTTGAACGCATTCGATCCCGATGGCCCAACGCTCTTCTTGTACACACTCCCGTTCATGCCAGCTGGATCAACCAAATTGAAATCTATTTCTCCATCGTTCAAAGAAAGGTACTCACTCCTAACGATTTTTCCGCGCTCCCTCACCTTGCACAATGCCTCATGGATTTTCAGAAGCGCTATAAGCAAACGGCTTCCCCATTCCACTGGACTTCACCCGTCAGGATCTTGGCGCTTTGCTGACAAAACTACAGCCCCGAGCGGCTGCTGCCGCGGCTTAAAATACGTCACCGTAATTCCGGTTTACTGCACTAAGTTACATGGACATCCTTCAGAAAAAGGTTCTCCATCCGTCGTTGATTCGAGCGATATTTCAGTCAGTCTAGCCTCGCAGTGGTGGTGAAGCGAGTTTTCGCTTCTTCTATCAAGACCGCGAATCGGGGATCGCTACGCAAACTGCCCAGGTCGGGATCTGTGGTCAGAGCCAATGTATCGCCTGCGGCCAAGCCATGTTCTAGGGCATCCTTCAGCAAGGATAGGGCTCTTTCTTTGTTGCCCGCGAGCGCATTGGCGACTGCGTAGTCATATGTAGCGATGGCCGTCAAGCGATGGTTAGGCCCAAGGATGCGCATGCGCGTTTCGGTAACTGAATCCTCCAACTGATCCGCTTCTTCTGTCTTTCCTTCAGCCATCAGCACGTTCGCCAAATTGTTTGAGGCCTCCAACGTGTCGTTGTGTTCGGGCCCAAGCACTCGACTCATAGTTTGCACCAATTCACGAAACAACCTTTCGGCTTCCGGATAGCGACGAGCACGATAAAGAGTAATGCCCAGTTCGTCCAGTTCGCCGAAGGTGTCGCGTTGCTCGGCCCCGTGGGCGCGGCGCATCGCGAGCACATTCTCGCGCTGGATTTTTTCGGCCTCTGCATAACGACTCAGGCGTCGCAGAGCGGTCCCCAAATCGTGTAGTGATCGGATAGTGTCAGGATGCTCTGGTCCGAGGATGCGACGCTCAGTCTCAATCAGCGGACGCAGCATCCGCTCCGACTCGGCCGACTTGTTGACATATTGTAGGCAGTCGGCCAGGTTGTTCCTGGCAAGCAGTGTCAATGGATGATCCGAGCCCAAAAGGCGGGTGCGGACTTCAAGGGTTTCCCGGCTCAATTTTTCTGATTCTTCGTACTCGCCGATCTCGCCGAGAGTGACGGCTAGATTCCCAATAGCCATCACTGTGCGAGAACTATCAGGCCCGTTCACACGGCGGGACAGCTCGACGGCTTGACGGCCCAATCGTATTGCCTCGGGGAACTTGCTTTGGTCGCAAAGAAAATCGGCCAGATGCATGAGCGAACTGATGGTGGCCGGATCCTCCGGACCAAGCACCTTTCGGCGAAGTCTCAGAGTCTCTCGTTCGATTGACTCCGCCTGAGCAGAGTGGCCTTGACTGTTCAGGATCCATGCCAATACATCGTTTGTTGCGAGAGTCCTAGGATCCTCTCGGCCGAGGACTTGAGCCTGGCTGGTGGCCGCCTTGGTTAACAGGTCCTGTGCCCGGGCTTCGAGACCGAGGCTTCGATACACGTCGCCCATGACGTACATCATTTGCGCACGGGCTTCGGGATCCTGAGCGATGCCGGCGTCGATGTCAGCGGAGGCTTTATCGAGGATCTCGCGTGCCGTGATGCTATTTCCCCGCGCTTCGCTAGGGTTTGAGACCTGGAACATCCTAGTCATGAATTCCGTAATACGGTCGGCGCGGTCGCGCTCGCGTGTAATGCGGCGGACTTCGATCGTCTGTAACGTCGCAAATGACACCAAGGCCACCGTTGCCACAGAGATGAAAGATACTGCCGCTGCATGGCGCCGTATATATTTCCGAGCGCGATAACCAATGCTGGCCGCGCGGGCCGTCACGGGACGATTTCCCAAATAATTCTTAAGATCGGAGGCGAGCGCCAGAGGCGTTGCGTATCGTCGCTCGCGATCTCGATCCAGCGACTTCAAAGCGATCCAGTCCAGGTCGCCACGCAACAGCGCGATTAACTGCGTGACATCGGTGCCGCGGGCTGCAGCACTGCCGTTCGAGGTCTCGCGGTTCGTGCTGAGCTTGGTGCTGGGACGGGGAGGATCGTCTTGGCGCAGGCGCCGCACAAATTCTTCCGGATGCTTCTTCAACTCGGTTGCGTCGAACGGCAGAAGTCCGGATAGCAGCTCATACAAAATGACTCCCAATGAGTAAACGTCGGTGCGGGTATCAATATCGCATCCCAGATCGGCCTGCTCCGGGCTCATGTAACCCGGCGTTCCCAAAAATGCGCCCCTTTGTGTCATTTGCGTTTCGCCCGGAATCGGGGGGCCGGCCGCTTTCGCTAAACCGAAGTCGATGATGCGGGGCAGCGGTTTACCGTCGATCTCGGTAACGAGGATGTTCGATGGCTTCAGGTCACGATGGATGATCGCCTTCTGATGTGCATGCTGCACACCTTCGCAGACGCGGATGAACAGCTGCAGCCGCCCCCGAATGCCGAGCTTTTTTTCGTCGCAGTAGTCGATAACACTGACGCCGTCGACATACTCCATCACCAGGTAGGACTGGCCTGCAGAAGTTGTCCCAGCATCGAACACTTTGGCGATGGCCGGGTGATCCATGATGGCGAGAGATTGGCGTTCGGCTTTAAACCGCTGCACGCTGGCGGCGTCATACATACCTGCGCGAATCAGCTTGAGGGCGACCTGACGCCGCACCGGTTCGGTTTGCTCTGCGAGCCAAACTTGCCCCATGCCCCCAGAGCCGAGTTCCTTGAGCAATCGATAGGGACCGATGCGCTTCGGCCGTTCTTCGGAATCCGTCGGTGTGTCGCCCCAGGGGCTTTGCGGAAGTCCTCGCGTGTCGTCATACGCGGAAAGCAGCGATTCGACTTCCGCGCGTAAATCGGAATCATTCGAGCAGGCCGCGTCGAGATAGGCGCCACGTTCTGCCGGTGGTCGCTCCAGTGCCGAACCGACGATCTCCTTAATTTTTAGCCACTGCCGGAGCTTCTCCATAACTGCCTCGCTTCATCTGTCGGGTCAACCATGCCTTGGCGACGTTCCATTGGCGCTTGACCGTGGAGCGAGAGATGCCGAGCACGTCGCCGATCTCTTCGATCGAAAGGCCGCCGAAGAACCGCATCTCCACGATGCGGCCTTGTTGTTCGTCAATGCCA
>Ga0335081_10008932_pt1 | contig 16091 bp, 13 predicted proteins | sample Lox_Sample_35_FD_206713 | JGI IMG/M metagenome (GOLD analysis project Ga0335081, IMG submission 206713) | Soil microbial communities from Loxahatchee National Wildlife Refuge, Florida, United States - Lox_Sample_3.5 | ecosystem: Environmental > Terrestrial > Soil > Wetlands | place: USA... | reverse complement strand
ACTTTTCGCGGACCTCTGCTCGAAGCGCGTTTACCTCGAGTGAGAGCCGCCGCACTTCAATGGCCTTGCGCACGAGGATGTTCACCTCATCGAGGTCGAAGGGCTTGGTGATATAGTCGAAAGCGCCACGCCGCATGGCCTCGATGGCATTCTGCATCGTGGCCTGAGCCGTCATGATGATCACGGAGATCCCGCGGCCCTCTTCCTGGATCTTCTCGAGCGCTTCGAACCCGCTCATCCCAGGCATGCGGATGTCCATGAGCATGATCGCGATATCGCCCTCTTTGATCCGTTGGAGCGCTTCACCACCGTCTTTCGCGAGCGCGGTCTCGATGCCCTCTTTTTCAAGTGACTTCTTGAGCACCCAGCGCACGCTCTCGTCGTCGTCGACTATTAAGATCTTTTCATTTATCATAATTGATACACCCGTAGTTTTGCAGGGAACATCGGGCAGATCTCAGAGTGTCGGATGTCACGGGTTCCCCTCTCGAAACCCTATGCCCCCAGCTCCATGCCAGTTGCGCCAGGCTCCATGCCGCTTCACGCCGCCAACGGAAGATACACGCTGAACGTCGTGCCTTCGTTCCGCTGGCTCTCCACCCGGATCGTCCCCAGGTGTTCCTGCACGATCTGGTACGAAAGCGCCAAGCCAAGCCCCACACCGCGGTCCTTGGTGGTAAAAAAGGGAGTGAAAATGTCCTGAAGATGTTCTTGCTTGATGCCTGGGCCGGTATCGGTGATCTTCACGACCATCAGCCGGTGCTTCTTGCCGTCTGCCTGCACGCTGGTGAACAGGTCGGACATCCTCGTGATCACCGTAAGCTTTCCTCCGCCGGGCATGGCCTCGACCGCGTTCTTTAAGATGTTCAAGAATACCTGAATAAGCTGGTCCTGGCTCCCCATCACATCCGGCAGACTCGGGTCGTACAACCGCGTGAGTATAATGCCGCTCTGCCGCGCGCTCTCCTCGTTCAGGAGAAGAGCGCGGTCCATGATACTGTGGATATTGAACGCCTTCATCTCCCGCGGCTTTACCCGCGTGAAGTCCAGAATTCCCTCAAGGACATTGTTCAGCCGGTCCGCTTCCTTAAGGATCACCTCGAGATATTCTATCAGGCTCCTGCCTTTTGCCGATACAGCCTCGTCCTCCGAGCTAAGCTCGGATTTCATGAGCTGCGCTGCGCCGCGTATGCCTACGAGCGGATTCTTGACCTCATGAGCGATACCCGCTGCGATCATACCGAGTGTCGCAAGACGGTCGGACCTTCGCATGCGTTCCTTGAGGTCTCGTACTCCCGCCTGGTCACGGATCGTCAGGATCACGCCTGTCAGCTGTCCGTTGTTGTCAAGGAGTACGGTCGTGACCAGCCCCACCGGAAGCGGCTGCCGGTGTTTCACCACGAGTTCCGCCTCGTAATCGGAATAGGACCTCTCCGAGGAAAAGGTCTTTTCTATCTGTCGCACGACGGCCGTGTTCTCGGAAAACACGGCACCGAAATGCTTGCCGAGCGCTTCGGCAGCGGCGATCCCAACCATTTCTTCAGCGGCCCTGTTCCAGATGAGAATCTGTCCTTGTGCATTCGTCACGACCACGCCGTCCACGATGCCGGTCAAAATATCAGCGGTAAGGTCTTGCATCCTCGTCACAATGGGGTCCATGCCTATTGATAGCACAATATATTTGATGATTCAAGATAATTTGTGGTATAGTGGGCTGCTGCGCCTGGCATAGCGTATGGTCAAAGGGCATAGAGCATGGAGTATGCTAACACACACTCCCCTCTGCTTTTTGCGCTCTGCCCTTTGCTGTTCAAACCGCCATGCTTGACCCCCGGCTCATAATCGTCTCCCTTATCTGGGGAGTGAACTTCCCGCTTGTAAAATACGCGCTCAACGACTTCTCCCCCTTGAGCTTTACTATTGTCCGGTTCTCACTCGCGGCACTGTTCCTTGCCTGTATCCTGGTCGTGACGGGCGAGTCCCTCAGGATAGAACGCAAGGACATCAGCCCCCTGATCAGGCTCGGCCTTGTTGGTATCACGCTCTATAACATCCTGTTCATGTACGGGCTCAAGCTTACGAGCGCCACGAACTCCGCGCTTTTAATCTCCCTGTCTCCCCTGTTCGCGGCCTTAATCCAGGGGATATCGATTAAAGAAAGGATCGTATTCCGAAGCGGACTAGGCATTCTCCTGTCATCTGTCGGGGTCTTTCTGATCATACGAGGCAAAGCCGTCGGTATCAGTTTCAGCCACCATGATCTCGCGGGAGACCTGCTGACCATCTGTGCATCGGTGTGCTGGGCGCTCTACACCATAAAATCAAAACCGCTCCTCCAGAAATATTCTGCCGTGAAAGTCACTGCCTATAGCATGGCTACGGGGAGCTTGCTGCTTCTCCCCGTGAGCCTGCGTGAACTGGCCCGCCAATCATGGAGCGGAGTGTCTGTCCAGGCGTGGGCGGCATTTGGGTTTTCAACATTCGTTTCCGGAGGCATAGCCTTCAGCCTCTGGTACCACGGGGTGCAGCGGCTCGGCGTCACCCGTACGGTCGTCTATCACTATTTCGTTCCGTTCGTCGCTGTTATCTTCGCTGCGCTGTTTCTCGGAGAGCAAATATCCATCGTACAGATCATCGGAGGCATCGGCATACTGGCCGGCGTTGCACTTGTTCAGAATTCCCGAAACAATTCATAGGGTCGTTTCATGTTCAACTATGAGAAGACTATACGTGATTTATAAAGCAAGGGATATGCCATTCTAATTGCAGCAGGAAAGACGATAACTAATTGATTACTTTGGTGGTCATAGTTAATACGGGAGGGATATTCTCTCTTCGGATAATATTACTGGCGCATTATTAGGCAGGTGATTAACAATTGAACAGGAAAACAGGATAGGCAGTTTTTGCTGTCTATCCGTCCACGTTAATCCGGTTCAGTGTATCACCATTGCCTCAATGCGTATATCCCGCCTCTCCGTGCTGGCTAATATCGAGGCCCTCTGTCTCTTGATCCTTATTGACCCGCAGCCCGACCGTTGCGTCAATGACCTTGAAGAGCACCATACTGACAGCAAAGGAATAGGCCGCGATCAGGAGAACCGATCCCGCCTGCACTGCCAACTGATGGGTGTTTCCGAAGAGGAGCCCATTTGCCCCGCCCGCATTGATCGCAACGGAAGCGAAGACCCCTACCATGATCGTCCCGAGGCTGCCGCCGACGCCATGCACTCCGAAGGCATCAAGAGAATCGTCGTAGCCGAACTTGGTCTTTGCGTTCAACGCAGTATAGCACAACAGTCCCGCCGCAACGCCGATTAGGAGTGCCGGCATTGGCCCTACGAAGCCTGCTGCCGGTGTAATGGTGGCAAGACCAGCAATAGCGCCCGTGGCTGCCCCGAACATCGTCGCTTTTCCCCGATGATACCACTCGACTACGATCCAGGTGATGGTCGCCGAGGCTGCTGCTGTATGCGTCGTGACGAATGCCATGGCGGCCAGCCCGCCTGCCGATAAAGCGCTCCCCGCGTTGAAGCCGAACCATCCGAACCACAGCAGGCCCGCGCCGATCACCGTCATAGGAAGGTCATGGGGCGGCATGGGTTCCTGGAGGAACCCTTTCCGCTTGCCAATATAAAGCGCGGCCGCAAGGGCTGAAAACCCTGATGTGGCATGGACGACGATGCCGCCGGCGAAATCGAGGACGCCCATCTGCTTGAGCCACCCGCCGCTTCCCCAGACCCAGTGTGCCACGGGATCGTATACCACCGTCGTCCAGGCCAGTATGAACAGAAGATAGGCCGAAAACTTCATCCGCTCGGCAAAGGCGCCGCTAATGAGCGCCGGCGTGATAACGGCGAACATCATCTGGTAGGCCATGAATGCGAGGTGTGGAACTGTCGCCGCATAATCCCCGTTTGGCGTGAGACCCACGCCGGAAAGCCCGGCCCAGGAGAGGCTGCCGATGGTCCCCCTGATGTCCGGGCCAAAGGAAAGCGAGTACCCGAAAAGGATCCACTGGAGACTCACCAGCGCAATCGCGACAAAACTGTGCATGATGGTGCCGAGCACGTTCTTGCTCCGCACCATGCCTCCGTAGAACATGGCTAGCCCGGGGGTCATGAGCATCACGAGTGCTGCCGAGACCAGTATCCATGCCGTATCACCCGTATCAACCTTGAGCACCGCAGGTGCGTCCGCAGCCATGATCACCCCTGGTACGAACCCGGCCGCAACGATCAACAGCAGAGCGAATATCAAAAATTTTTTTATGCCGATCATCATATTGAATTTCTCCCTAGATCATAATTAACAGGCTCATATTCATTTTTTCACCGCGGAAGCGCGAAGTTTGGTTATTAAATGTTAAATCTTGAATTTTTCTCTCGGCGTTCTCAGCGATCTCTGCGGCAAAATAGATCCCTTACAAAGCCGCATCCCCGGCCTCGCCGGTCCTGATCCGGACTGCATCCTCTACGTTCATGACGAATATCTTGCCGTCGCCTACCTTACCGGACCGGGCCGCTTTCACCACTACATCCAGGACCTGTTTTACCAGATTGTCCTGAACCACGAGCTCGATCTCGACCTTTGGCACGAAATCCACAGTATACTCGGCGCCGCGGTAGAGTTCCTTATGCCCCTTCTGCCTGCCGAAACCTTTCACCTCGGAGACGGTCATGCCTTGGATCTTGACGCCTGCTAGCGCCTCCTTGACTTCGTCCAGCCGATACGGTTGAATAATGCATTTGACCATTTTCACGATCATCACCTCCATTAGAAATGTTCTTTGCATATCTATTATGCATGTGAACATTTTATAAGCAATGTATATGCCAATGGGAATCAACAATTCTTATTGAATAAAAATTATTGATTTAATTAACATAATTATCTGCAAAAAAAAGAGCATATGTCATTTGAAGCTCAGATTTGTGATTATATATTAGGCACATGTATATTAATTGGGCATAAATTGCAAGGTGAAGAGATTTAGCAGAAAAGAAAGCGGAGTGGACAGGCAGACGCTTTATCTGCCTGTCCACGAACTCATCACATGACTGAGCTTATAAAAACGTTATAGAGTTTCTGAAAAGACCATTGATGAAAATCCCGGCAAACATCTTACATGTTGTACGCTTTTTCACCATGCTGGCTTTCATCGAGGCCGACATATTCTTCCTCGGCATCGGCCCGGATCCCGACAACAGCTTTGATGACCATGAAGATGATGAAGGTCATCACGCCGCTATACAGGAGGGTGACTGCAACCGCTTTGATCTGGATCCAGACCTGAATCGGATTTCCATATAAGAGGCCTTTGCCCGCTTCGTTGATTGCCGGGTCGGCAAAGACGCCGGTGAGGATGGCACCGATGGTCCCGCCGATGCCGTGGATGCCGAAGGCATCGAGGGTGTCATCATAGCCGAACATGGGCTTCATCTTGGCCACGGCAAAGAACGGTATCACGCCCGCCGCTATGCCGATGATGATCGCGCCGCTGATGTTCACGAACCCGGCCGCCGGGGTAATGGCCACAAGACCGCCGACCGCACCCGATGCGAGACCGAGCACTGTCGGCTTACCGGAGTGCATCCATTCAACGACCATCCACGAAATAGCCGCCATTGCCGTTGCCGTGTTCGTGTTGATGAAGGCGGCACCCGCAAGGCCGCTCGCCGCAAGGGCCGAACCCGCGTTGAATCCGAACCAGCCGAACCAGAGAAGACCGGCCCCGGTAATAACGAGCGTCAGATTGCTGGGCATGATCGCCCTTTCCCGGCGCCTGCCGAGGATGAGCGCACCTACAAGTGCTGCAATACCTGCATTGATATGCACGACGGTCCCTCCAGCAAAGTCCAGCGCTCCCGCCTTTGCAAGGAAACCGTTACCCCAGACCCAGTGTGCCACCGGAAGATAGACGATCGTCATCCAGAGCATGGAGAAGAGGATCCAGGCAGAGAACTTCATGCGCTCGATGTACGCGCCGCTCGCCAGTGCCACGGTGATCGCCGCAAAGGTGAGCTGATATACGATGAAGATGAACTCAGGGATCGTCTTCGCAAGATCGGATATGCTGTTCGGCCCCACCCCTTTCAGGAACAATTTTGAAGCGCTCCCGATAATTCCGCCGACGTCAGTGTTGAACGAAAAGGTGTAGCCGTAAAGGACCCAAAGCACGCTCACGATGCAGAACGTGACAAAGGTCATCGCCATCGTATTGAGAGAATCCTTGCGTTTTGCGAGCCCCCCGTAGAACAGGGCCAGACCCGGAATCGACATGAGCATAACCAGTGCGGTTGCGACGATCATCCATGCTGTGTCCCCCGTGTCAATCTTCGGCGCCGGTGCGGGAGCAGCCGCTGCCGCAGCAGGGGCTACGGCTTCTTCGGCCGATACCAAGACCGGCGCCAGAAAGGCTGCTACTCCTATAAGCAGCACCAGAATAACCACAATTTCCTTAACCATCTTTTTCATATCTTGTTCCTCCCTGTCATTAAAAATCTTTTATCCGCACTGCTATAGTGCCGTATCGCCGGACTCGCCAGTCCGTATCCTGACCGAATCTTCCACGTTCATGACGAATATCTTGCCGTCGCCCACCTTGCCGGACCTCGCGGACTTTACAACCGCGTCCAATGCGTCCTTCACCAGGCTATCAGGCACCACGATCTCGACCTCGACCTTGGGGACGAAATCAACGGTATATTCCGCACCCCGGTAGAGCTCGGTATGGCCCTTCTGCCTCCCGAATCCCTTCACCTCCGATACCGTCATCCCCTGGACCTTCATCCCCGCCAATGCTTCTTTTACGTCGTCCAGCTTGTACGGCTGGATGATGCATTTGATCAGCTTCATTATGAGAACCTCCTCTTAAGCGGATGATTTCTATTTCATCATATGCTTAAGCAATGTACATGCCACGATTCTCTCAGAGAGTGCTTGCTGAAATCACATTGATTTTCTTAGGTTATAAAAAATGAGTTAGTGGAATAAGTTACCGCATAGCCTAGTATGAGAGATGTTATTTTAGGCAGATGAACGAAAAATAAGCATGTGTGCAACTAGTTCGGCATAGGATGTTTTAAGAGGGCCGATATGAATCCTCCCATATCGGCCCTGAGTTTCCCCTCGTATTCAGGGAGGTAAATAGGAAGGGACGCTTAAATCGCAGTTTCGCCTCGTTCGCCGGTCCGGATCCTGATGGCCTCATCGAGCTTCGCTACGAATATCTTGCCGTCGCCGATCTTGCCGGTCTTTGCCGTTTCCCGGATTATAGAAACCACCTTGTCTGCCAAGGTGTCGGACACCACAACTTCGATCTTTATCTTTGGAAGAAAGGCGATATCCAACTCCGCGCCGTGATAGATCTCTACATGACCCTTTTGCCTGCCGAACCCGCGAACGTCGGACACAGTCATGCCCCGGACGCCGATGGCGTTCAGAGTGTCCTTTACCACATCAAGCCTGAAGGGTTTTATGATCGCTTCGATCTTTTTCATGTTCCTGACTATCTTCGTGTCTTCGTGATGCTGAAGTCGGGATAGGCGGAAACAGCCACTTCGTTCTGATCCAGACCTTCGAACTCCACTTCCTCGGATACCCGCAGGGGGACTATCCTGTCCAGCACCTTGAAGAACAGGTACATCACGGCAAAGACAAGAACGAAATTTACAATGACGCCGATGACCTGCGCTGCGAACTGTAATCCGTCTCCGTAAAAAAGTCCTTTGACCATGCCGGCGACGTTGTTCAGGCCGTTGCCGTACGTGCCGTCGGCAAAGAGTCCGAGCCCGATCATGCCCCAGGCGCCGCAAACGCCGTGAACAGACACCGCACCCACCGGATCGTCGACCTTCAGTTTTCGTTCGACAAAGAAGACGCTAGCACAGCAAAGCACGCCGGCGACAAGCCCGATCATGATCGCTCCGTTCGGGCTCACGAACGCGCAGGATGCCGAGATGGCAACGAGTCCTCCCAAGAGTCCGTTGGCAATCAAGGAAAGATCAGGCTTGCCGTACATGAACCACACGTAGCACATGGCCGCGACAGCCGCCGCGACGCCTGAAAGCATGGTGTTCACTACTATGACACCGAGTCGAAGACTGCCATCCGCCAAGGTCGGGCCCGCATTAAACCCGAACCAGCCGAAGAAAAGGAGCAGGCATCCTACGACAGCCATAGGAATATGATGGCCGGGAATAGCAGTAGGAGTTCCGTTGGCCCGGTATTTCCCCATGCGGGGACCAAGCACGACCGCACCCGCAAGCCCGGTAACACCCCCGACCATGTGAACAACCGATGAACCGGCGTAATCGAGAACCCCGTGCCCAATACCGAAGTTCCCGCCGAGCTGCGACAACCATCCTCCGCCCCACACCCACCTTGCGTATAGCGGATACACGAACATGGCAATGAAAAACCCATAGATAACAAAGGACTTAAAGGTCCAGCGCTCGGCCATTGCACCGGTCGGGATGGTGGCCGCGATGTTCATATAAACCACCTGCGATAGAAAGATCATGATCATCGAAACATCGGAGGCAGCGCCCGAAAGGAAATATCCTTTGCCGCCACTCTGAAGCGCATAGCCGCAGACCCAGTACCCAAGCACGCCGAGAACGAACACCATCATGTTCATTGCCATGGTGTGGCCGGCGTTCTTCGCTCTTGTAAACCCGGTTTCCATCATGGCAAAACCCGCCTGCATGAAAATAACGAGAAATACGCAAATCAGCGTCCACATAACAGTAGTTATCGAGTCGTTCATGATTTATCCTTCGTTGCTACATCAGATCCCCGAACTGAATAATCATTCCGCCGCACATGATTACAAATAATCCTATCCACGTGGCTGCCGGTATGTTTTCTTTGAACACGAAGCGCCCGAACAGTATGCTGATAAGCGCGAAGATCGCGACGTATACTCCGAGTAATTTCGAAAAATCCCATTTCACCATGTTAACCACCACGCCGTAGCAGCCCAACATGGCAAACCCCATCATAATGATGATGAGGCCGCTTCCACGAAGCCCCTTCCGAACGACGGCATCGCCCCCGACCTCGAGAATTGCCGCACCAATAAAAATGAGCCAAGCAAGATATGTCATACGTTAATTTCCGTAAATCTGGTATTCTTTTTCTGTCGTTTCTATGTCCTTCAAAATACAGTTTCATCGTGTCGTAAGCTTTACCCGCCGACATGACGAATCACGTTATATTGCCGACACGCCGGCTTCGTTGGTCCGTATCCGTATGGCGTTGGCCATATCGTGGACGAATATCTTTCCGTCGCCCATCTCGCCGGTCAACGCGGCTTCACGGATGGCCCTTACGATCTTGTCTGTATCTTCGTCTTTTACGACCACTTCCACTCTCGTTTTGGCCACCAAGCTCACTTTATACGATACGCCGCGGTACTTTGTTACGACCCCTTTTTGGTGTCCATGTCCTTTAATTTCAGAGATCGTTACGCCGGGATGGCCCACTTTGTCCAAAGCGGCGCAGACCTCTGAAACCTTGGCCGGACGTATAATCGCTTCAATCCTTTTCATGTGAATCTCCTTCCGATTTTTAAAACCAAGGACATTACGTCCCTTCCCTTCGGCAGACCCCAATCTTCGACCACCACCTCGATCGTCACAATAATATTATTAAAGCAAAGCCCATGCCACGCTCGACTTGAATAATTAAGCGGCAAAATAATTAATTTCATTGCCCAAATTTTTACGGTAATGTATGCCGCAGACCGTTCAGTTATTTCATGAGATGAAATTTTAAGCGTATGATTAATAAATGGGCATGGACCAAACGATGCTGAGCCAGCTCTGATTACTGCGTTATGGGCACAACCACGATCCCGAGTCCGTCCGGTGCGTGCTCGTTTGTCCCCCGATAGGTCTGTGAATGAATGCAGTCCCTTGGTTTGTATAATCTTTTTTGTTTACCCTTCATCCTGTTGACAAATATATTGGATCAACATAGACTCCTTTCTGTTGTCTACACCTGTGATATTCTTTTCACAGCGTTAGATTACGAGGGGAAACTGATTCTAATCATAATGGCCTCGATCATAGATTGGCAGAATAGACGAGGGTGATGAAAGGCGGTTTTATCATGAGAACATTAATCTTGCTTTTTTGCAGCCTGCTCGTGAGCACCGGCTCCTATGCCGCCGGACCGGGGTATCATGTAATCAAACAGCTGCGTCTCGGCGGTGAAGGCGGTTGGGATTACCTGACCGTGGATAGCGCGGCGCGGCGTTTGTATATATCGCGGAGCACCTACGTGATGGTGGTCGATATCGACACAAACAAATTAGTAGGCGACATCCCTGACACGCCGGGTGTTCATGGCATCGCCTTGGCGGCTGAACTGAAGCGTGGTTTTATCAGCAACGGGAAAGCAGATACAGCGACCATTTTCGATTTGAATACATTGAAGGTTCTTGGACAGGTGAAAACAGGAGCCAATCCCGATGCGATCCTTTATGACCCCGCCACGAAACGGGTATTCACGTTCAATGGCCGCAGCAATGACGCAACGGTGGTCGATGCCATGTCCGCCAAGGTCCTCGGTACGATTGCACTTGGCGGCAAGCCGGAATTTGCCGTTTCGGACGAAAAGGGCAAGGTCTACGTGAATCTTGAAGATAGGAGTGAGGTTGTCGAGATCGACAGTCGCGAACTCGTGATAATTAAACGATCTTCACTTAAGCCTTGCGAAGAGCCCACGGGAATGGCCATTGACACCAAGCATCACCGGGTCTTTACCGGTTGCCACAGTAAGGTCATGGCTATCCTGGATACTGAGACGGGCAACGTGATCGCCTTCGTTCCGATCGGCGAAGGTGTCGATGGAAACGGGTTTGATCAAGGCACGGGACTGGCATTCAGTTCCAACGGGGACGGCACTCTTACCGTGGTTCGGGAAGCGTCTCCCGGCAAGTTCGAGGTGGCCGAGACAGTCACCACGCAACGGGGATCCCGCACAATGGCCATAGACCCCAAGACCCACAACATATTCTTGCCGGCAGCACAATTTGCATCACCTCCGCCGGCAACGCCGGAATCACCAAAGCCACGACCGGTAATGATCAAGGACAGCTTTTCAGTTCTCGTGGTCGGGAGATAGAGTTCGTCGGATAGAACCGCACTTTTTAGATTTAAACTGTGCTTTCTGACCGATGCGATTATTGTGCAGTACTTCCTGTACATTGCACCTATGGTATAATCATCAACATGATAAGTACGACTTGAACATGTAGACATGACTTCCCGGGATGAGTATGCTGGGAACATTCACAAGGAGGCATGCATGACCAAAAAATGCATAATTAGTGCTCTTCTCTTCCTATTATCTTTTATCTCGCTTTTGGCTTTCACTGTTGCTGCGGCTGATGCTCCCAGAATGTCAAAAGAGGAACTTAAGAGTCGACTTGGCGATAAAGATATTGTCGTTATAGATGTGCGAACTGGGTCTTCTTGGGAAAGGAGCGACTCCAAGATCAGAGGCGCGGTTCGTGAGGATCCGCAGGATGCCGCATCATGGGCCAAGAAATACACTAAAGAGAAAACGATAGTGCTATACTGCTCGTGACATAATGAGGCGACCAGTGCCCGTGTGGCGCTGAAACTTATTGAGATGGGCTATCCTCACGTTTATGCACTAAAAGGCGGGTGGACAGAATGGGAAAGCGCTAAGTACCCGATAGAGAAGAGATAAAGTAGGTACTTTTTTGAAATCTGTAGGCATTCGGAATAGTCGCGATGTTTAGTTTACTTCCTGTAAAGTGCTCTCGGTAGGATACACCAGGCTATGCACGTTGTATAAACTTTCCCTTCCGCCAAGCCAATCCGTCAGAAGAATCTTTAAAGCATCAGTGCGCAGGCCCGCGGTGGATGATCAGCCAGATGACGAGTCCGAAAATAATTAGGGGGATCAAGATGCCCAGCGCGAGCCAGAGTGCCTTCTTCCAGGTGCGCCTCCAGGCTGTTGGCGCGTGAAGCCGTCCGCTCCTCCCAGTGACCTGCACGGCGGAAGGATCATCAAGCTCCGCCTTCATCGCCGCGGCTGTTTGATAGCGGTTTTTGGGATCGCGCTCCATAGCATGGAGGATGATCTCCTCGACCTGCGGCGAGACCTTCGGGTTGCCCTTTCTCGGCGCCTCGGGATCGCCGGCCACGCGGGCGTTCATGATCACGAGGGGATTGTCGGTCTCGCACTGGAACGGTGGGACGCCCACGACCATTTCATAGAGCATGGCGCCGAGACTATAGATGTCGGTCCGTTCGTCCCCGCGCTTTCCCTTGACCTGCTCGGGGGCCATGTAATCGGGCGTGCCCACGGCCGGGGTAAAGCCGGTGAACGTGATCCGTCTTCCCTCCTTGGTCTTGGCAATGCCGAAGTCCATGATCCGGATCGTGCCGTCGCTGCAGAGCATGACGTTCTGGGGCTTGAGATCCCGATGGACCACGCCCTGTTCATGCATGTACACGAGCGCTTCGCAGACGAAACTGGCCAGCTTGATCGCGTCCTTTTCAGGCATCGGCCGGACGCTGGTAAGCAGGTAAGAGAGCGTATAGCCTCGGAGATACTCGGTCACGATGTACGGTCTGGTGCGAAGCTCCTCCGGCACAGGATAAAATTTCAGAATATAGGGATGGTTCAGGCGGCTCCCGATCTCCTCTTCGCGCAGGAACCGCGAGTAAAATCCGGGATCGCTCTCATACTGCATGAGCGGGACCTTGATCGCCACGGTCTGCTTTGTGTTCAGGTCCGTGGCCTTGAAAATGGTGGCCATTCCGCTCCGGCTGATGGTTTCGAGGATCTGAAAACGGTTGTCCAGGACCTGTCCGGGACGGACCTCGTAGCGCGTCGTCGGGTCCGCTGTTTCCTGGTACATGGCCACACCGCGGTACAGCGAGACCTTCTCGACCTCGTTTATCTGCAGGATCTGCACTGAGAGATTGTCGTCAGTCCCCCGCTGTTCGGCGAGGGCCACGAGCCTGCGGCATGCCTGGGCCGGGGACAGGCTTGTCACAATCTCGGCGATCTCGCTGTCGGCCACGTGCGCGTACAGCCCGTCGGAGCACAGCACAACCTTGTCGCCTTTGAACACTGTTGCGCTTTCTACATCGACCCGAATCACGGGCTCCTGGCCGACGCTTCTGGTCAGGACGGATCGTTTGTCGCTGGTCTTGGCCTCCTGCTCTGAGATGAGCCCGAACTTCTGCTGCATGCCGGTGTAGGTGTGGTCCGTGGAAAGCTGCTTGATCGTGGCCTTGCGCACCAGATAGACGCGCGAATCCCCCACGTTTCCCACGACGATCTCGTTATTGCGCAGCACGACAACTGCCAGGGTCGTGGCCATGCGGGCCTTGCCATGGTCCTCCAAGCCTTCGTCGTAGACCGCAAGATTGGCCGCATTGAACATCTGCGTTATGAGCTGCTGCGGGGTCTGCTCCCCCGGGGCCTCTCGGAACGTCTTCAGGGCCGTTTCCACGGCCAGGCGGCTTGCCACTTCGCCTCGCTCCATGCCGCCGACGCCATCGGCCAGGATTGCGACCGCGCCGCGGCTGCGTTTTTCTTCCAGCGTTTGGGGCTGCCAAGAGCCGACAAAATCCTCGTTGTTCTCGCGTGCCGGTCCGGGTGATGAAAGTTCAGCGTAGGTTAATTGCATAGAAGCACTTTAACATTTTTCTTGTGAAATTAAAAGCGTCATGCATGGGCAATAATTCCGAAAAAGACGTCATTGCGGTGAAGCAATCTCGCAGTTCTCATCATTTCGGAAATAGCGACTGCTTCGTCGCTCCGGCTTCTCGCAATGACGCCGCAGACGTCTCTTTACGAAATCATCAGATTCCGCAGTGAACAAAAGAGAACGGTCATCCGTTCGGATGACCGTTCTAGCCTCTTTTTTTGAGATATGACGGCTACAATTGAGCTTGTGCCGGCTTGCTCGTGAGCAGGACCTCCTTGCCCTTGGCCTTGCTGCTCTTGAGGAAGTAAATTGCCCCGTAAATTCCCCATACTGCGCAGACACCGAGGGCGATGTACGGTTCCTTCCAGCTCATGCCGCTGACCATGAACGGCCCGATGAGATAGAAGAGCATGCACGCCAGGTTAGCCAGAAGGCCGAAGACCGGAATAACCAGGTGCTTGAGCCCGTTGAAGCTGTGGTGCTCCTTGAATGCGACCATGGCGATCCAGCAGGTGATCATGTAGAGCAGGAACGTGCCGAAGTTGCTGATCAGGGTCATGATGACCAGCGTGTTAGGAAGCGCCGCGTAGGTCGCCGGCGAGAAGATGCCGAAGCTGTACCAGGCATTATGTTTGTCAAGCGGCGCAGGCGTTGTGCCGCCGAGATACACCGACACCGTGATGATACCGAGGACCAGGGAGATCACCGCCAGGGTCCAGATGGCGCGATGGGGCGAGGCCGTCTTGCCGTGCAGCATGCCGAAGTGGGACGGAACTTCCTCGTCGCGGCCCATGGCATAGGTCACGCGGGCGCCGGTAGAAAGGCACGAGAGCGTGGTGCCGATCAGGGCCAGGAACACGGTTGACGCCTGGACCAGCATGAACGCCCTGCCCGCGCTGTAGGAGCCGAAGAGCCACGTACCTGCAATGACCATCATGTCGCCGATCGGCGCGCCGGAAGCACCGGCGTTCGTCATGGTGTAGCCGTTGTTCAGCATGTAGTTCGCCGCGAAATACTCGATCAGATAACAGACCGCGCCCTGGATCACGAGCGATAGCAGCACTGCACGCGGTATGTCCTTCTTCGGATGCTTTGCTTCTGCACCCATCGCGGTCACGGACTCGAATCCGACCAGGATCAAGATCGCGATGCACGCCTGGATGAAGATGAAGCTGAATCCGTGCGGTGCAACGACTGATTTTGCATCCTTGTGATAATTGAACGTCTCAACTCCCTTGTCGTCCTTCGTAATGGCGCCTTCTTTGTAATCGATCGTGAACGGAGCTGCAAGCTTCGGATCGGTCACCGCTTTGCCGTCCTTGTCTGCCGCCACGGGGTTCCCATCCTTGTCCTGAGCGTCCACCACCATATACACCGGCTTGCCGTCCTTGTCCATGGTCGGTTTGCCGTTCGCGTCCATCAGGGGCATTGGGTTGCCTTTGTCGTCCTTCTGCACCACCTGGGCGACCTGATAGTTCACCGCAATGCCGTTCGACAGATGGAACGCCTGCGCGCCCTGCGGATGCTGAACCCGGTAGCCGATGGCGATCACGGAGAAGATCAGGAGCGCCGAGATCTGGATTATGTTGATCGCAACGTTCACCGCGGTCGTGCCCGTCACGCCGCGGTAGGCGATGTACGCCACCCCGAGCGCGAACACCGCGCAAAAGAGGAACATGAAGAGCGGGCTGTTGTACGTGCCGCTGAATGTGTCCGGCCAGAACTGGTTCAAAAGATATCCGGAAAGGATCGCGGTCACGCCGACCATGACGCCGGGGTAAACCCAGTAGTACAGGTGGCTCGCCCAGCCTGTCACGAACTTGGCAATGCGGGCGAATTTGTACGCATGCGTCTTTGAAAGGAATGCCTGCTCAGCGTACAGATATGACGAGCCCGGTCCTGGATAAAGCTTGGACAGCTCGGCGTAGCTGATCGCAGTCGCGATACACAGCACGAGCGCGAGCAGAATCCCGAACCACATGGCGCTTCCGGCCATCGGCGCGCCGTAAAGCGATTGCATCTGGAAGGTAAGCCACAGGAACGCGCCGGGAGCGATCAGCGCCATTGCGTTCATGGTAAGGCCGGTCAGGCCTAGTGTACCTCTGGTTATGGGTGTTTGTTCGTTTGCCATAGTATTCTCCTTACGTTGTAATACCTGATATGCCAGGTACGTTTTTGAAACTTGTTGAATTTCCGATCTCAAAAGCTCCCTACCATCTATACATGACGCCGAGCGCGAGGGTATCCTGGGACTTCTTCGTCGCGGCGCCGTTCACAACATCAAAGGCCGTCTTGTCCGATGTATCATGGCGGTATTCCGGCCGCAGGACCACGCCTCCGTTCAGCCGGATCTCCGGTGTGACCGTGACTTCCTTCAGCTTCTGTACCA
>Ga0335081_10008931_pt1 | contig 16093 bp, 16 predicted proteins | sample Lox_Sample_35_FD_206713 | JGI IMG/M metagenome (GOLD analysis project Ga0335081, IMG submission 206713) | Soil microbial communities from Loxahatchee National Wildlife Refuge, Florida, United States - Lox_Sample_3.5 | ecosystem: Environmental > Terrestrial > Soil > Wetlands | place: USA... | reverse complement strand
AGGAGGTGAGCACCCAGTTGATCTGGTCGAGCGAGGCCGACAGCGAGCCCTGCATATAAGGCAGCGCCACGTTGGCGATGGTGGTGTCGAGCGCCTGCATGATGGTCGCCGTCATCGCGCACACCGTCACCAGCATGCGCAGGACTTTCGGCGACATCGACGCGAAACGCGGACTCATTTTGCGGCGGCTTTGGGTTCGTCCTTGAGCGGGGCCGACATGAACGGGATGCGACTGTGGCCGGTATCGATCTCGACATTCACGCTCATGCCGGAGCGCAGCAGATGCGTGTCCTCGTCCTTGTCGAAGGCGATGCGCAGCGGCACGCGCTGTACCACCTTGACCCAGTTACCGGTGGCGTTCTGCGGCGGCAGGATGGAGAACTGCGCGCCGGTGCCGGGGCTGACCGCCACGACGTGACCCTTGAAGGTGTGATCGGGAAAGCTGTCGACGTCGAGCGTCGCCTTCTGCCCGACGCGCAGATAGGTGATGTCGGTTTCCTTCGGATTGGCGTCCACCCAGGGCGCCTGGTCGTCGATCACGCTCAGCACCGGGGTGCCGGCGGGGATGAAGCGGCCGAGCTGGATGTTGTCCACTTGCGTCGCCGTGCCCGACATCGGTGCGCGGATGGTGGTGTGGTCGAGATTGCGCTGCGCGTCTTCGAGCACGGCCTTCGCCTGGGCGTATTCGGGAAATTCGGCCAGCGGCAGGTCGGGATTGTTGAGCAGCTGGTTGAGCGTCGAGTCGCGCTGCTGCGCGGTAAACCGCGCCTGCAATTGCGCGGTCACCAGCGCGGCGGCGGCGGTATCGACGTCGGCCGGCGAGCCGGCCTGGCTCGCCACCAGCTTGGTCTTGCGGTCGAGATCGCGCTGCTTGAGGTCGACGCTCTTCTGCGCAAGATCGGCGAGCGTGACGAGCGACTTCAGGTTGGTCTTCAGCTTGTCGTAATCGCTGCGCGCGGCGTCGAGCCTGGCTTTCGCCTGATTGAGCGCCAGGCGATAGGGCTCGGCATCGAGCGTGAACAGCACGTCGCCCGGCTTGACGTGCTGGCCTTCGACGATGGCGACGCGGACGATCTTGCCGGAGATATCGGGCGTGATGAGAACCTTCTGCGCGCCGACATAGGCATTGTCGGTCGAGATGTAGCGGCCGCCCATGATGTAGAAGACGCCGCCGAGCACGACGGCGAGCGCCGGCACGGCGATCAGCAGGATCATGCGCAATTGCTTGCGGTTGACACGCTTGCGGCGCGCGCGGTGCGGCGCTTCGGCGTCAGTCTGCTCGCCCGGCCGCGTCTTCGCCTCGCCCCTGACCTCGGGCGGCGGAACGATTTTCAAGGTCTTTTCACTCATGACGCTTTGACGCTTTGCTGTTCGGCGGCGTTGCGGCCGATGACGGCGCGCAGATTGTCCTTCATCAACGTGAGATCGCGCAGCAGCCGGTCATTGGCCTTCGGGTCGAGCCCGTCGAGCACGGTCTCCATCATTTCCGCGCCGAGCTTGGTGAGCTGCTCGAGCAGCGGGCGCGCGGCCGACGTGAGGAATAAGCGATTGGCGCGCCGGTCGTTCGGGTCGGCGCGGCGCTCGATCAACCCGTTCTCGGCCAGCCGGTCGAGCAGGCGGGTGAGCGAGATCGGCTGCAGGTCGAGGATTTCGGCGAGCTCGGATTGCTTGAGGCCCTCCGAGCGGTCGAGCCGGATCAACACCACCCACTGGGCGCGTGAAATGCCGAACTGGCGAGCGCGCTGGTCGGCATAGGTCCGCAGCATGCGGGCTACGTCCATGATATTGACGGCAATTTCGCGAGTAACGGGCTGGGCGGGCATGCGGCCTTCCTTTTCTCAGCGGCGATATAATAAGTATCCTTATAATAACGTCAATAGGCTATTGGTGACGCCGCGCGCCTCATCGGGCAAAGTCCCGCCGCCAAAAAGCAAAGGGATGGAACGCAATGGAAATCGGCTTCATCGGGCTGGGCAATATGGGCGCGCCGATGGCGAAGCGCCTGATCGAGGCCGGCCACAAGCTCGTGGTCTACGACACCCGCAATGACGCGGTGGCGCCTTTCGTCGCGATGGGCGCCAAGCTTGCCTCCTCGCCGCAGGACGTCGCTGACCGCGTCGAGACCGTGATGGCGAGCTTGCCGTCGCTGCAGATCTCGCAAAAGGTCGCGCTCGGCGAAGGCGGCGTCATCGCCGGCAAGCGCATCAAGCGCTATGTCGATCTCTCCACCACCGGCTCGCGCGTCGCCGCCGAGATTTTCGCGGAACTGACCAAGAAGAACATCGTGCAGATCGATAGTCCGGTGTCGGGCGGTGTCGGCGGCGCCAAAAAAGGCACGCTCGCCGTCATGGTCTCCGGGCCGCAAGCCGACATCGACGTGGTGAAGGACGCGCTTTCGGTGTTCGGCCGCGTGTTCATCATCGGCGAGAAGCCGGGTATGGCGCAGACCATGAAGCTCGCCAACAATTTCCTCTCCGCCACCGCCATGGCCGCCACCGCCGAAGCGGTCGCCATGGGTGTGAAGGCCGGGCTCGATCCTAAGGTCATGATCGACGTCATCAATGCCGGCTCCGGCCGCACCACGGCGTCGGACGGCAAATTCCCGCAGGCGATCCTGCCGCGCACGTTCAACTACGGCTTTGCCACCGGGTTGATGCTCAAGGACGTGCGCTTGTGCGTCGAGGAAGCGCGCTCGCTCGGCGTCCCCGATGAGGTGATGAGCGCCGTGCTCGACCAATGGGAGATCACCAATTCCGAGTTCGGCGGCGAGTCGGACTTCACGATGATTGTGAAGATGGTCGAGAAGCGCGCCGGCGTCACCGTGGGGAAGGCGTCATGAGCGACGACATCCACGAGGTCTATGCCGTTTCCTATGCTTCGCACGCACGCAAGCGCGCCGAGAACTACATCTTCGGCGATCCGCACGACGAGATGACCTCGATCGCCTATTACGTCTGGGTGATCAAAGGTCCGCACGGCACCTTCGTCTGCGACACCGGTTTCGACGAGGCCGCCGCCAAGGAGCGCGGGCGCAAGATCATCCATCCGGTCGGCGAAGGGCTCAAAGCGCTCGGTGTCGCGCCCGACAAGGTGGATCACGTCATCGCCACGCACATGCATTGGGATCATGCCGGTAATTACGACTTGTTCCCCAATGCGCGCTATCACGTGCAGGACACCGAAATGGCCTACTGCACCGGCCGCTGCATGTGCCACCAGACGCTGCGCATCCCGTTCAGCGAGAGCGACGTGCACGCCATGGTGCGCAAGGTGTTCGCCTATCGCGTCGAATTCCACGACGGCGTCGAAGAGCTCGCCCCCGGCATCACCGTGCACAAGATCGGCGGCCATTCCAAGGGCCTGCAATGCGTGCGGGTGAAGACCAAACGCGGCTATGTCGTCGTCGCCTCCGACTGCTGCCATCTCTACTCGCACATCGACGAGGGCCGCGTGTTCCCGATCACGTATTCCGTCGGCGACACGCTCGAGGGCTACAAGACACTGCTCAAGCTCGCCTCCTCGCGCCATCACATGATCCCGGGTCATGACCCGGACGTGTTGAAAATCTATCCGGCGGCGAAAGCGGGGCTGGAGAACTGGGTGGTCCGGCTGGACGTCGAGCCGAAAGTCTGACTGTCATCCCCGCGAAAGCGGGGACCCAGTACTCCGTAGGCTCTATCCGCCTCATCCTGAGGAGCACCCGAAGGGCGCGTCTCGAAGGATGGGGCGGCCTCATGGTTCGAGACGCCGTGTTTCGCACGGCTCCTCACCATGAGGCCGAGCTACACCAACCCCAATTCCGCGAAGGCCTCCTTGTGATGCTCCGCGCTCTCCGGCGCGAAGCAGCAGAACACCACGCGCGTAAGTCCGCGCGGGCGGGCGGCGATCTCGGAGGCCACCGTGCCGACCGCGATGCGCGCGGCCAGATCGGGCGGAAAGCGATAGATGCCGGTGGAGATCGCCGGATAGGCGATCGAGGTCAGCGCATTGGCGGCCGCGAGATCGAGCGCCATGCGATAGCAGGAGGCGAGCAACGCGTCCTCGCCGTTGCCGCCGCCGCTCCACACCGGCCCGACCGCGTGGATGACGTGGCGCGCTTTGAGCCGGTAGCCGCGCGTGATCTTGGCCGAGCCGGTGTCGCAGCCGCCGAGCGCTTCGCATTCGGCCTTGAGCTCCGGCCCCGCCGCGCGGTGAATGGCGCCGTCCACGCCGCCGCCGCCCAACAGCGAGCGGTTGGCGGCATTGACGATCGCGCCAACGTCGAGCGTGGTGATGTCGGCGACCACGATATCGAGCTGCGTCTTGCCGATTTCGGCGCTGAGGTTGGTCATGCGGGCTCAGTATATCACCCGCGTTCGGCGTAAACCTCGGCATCGAGATCGATGCTGCTTTTGACGCCGATATCGCCGTAATGCGCATCGAGAAACCGGCGCGCCGCGCGCTGGCCGAGTTTGCGCAGCAGGTCGAAGGATTGAAAATCGTTGCGCAACTTGGTGGCCGAGGAAAACCGCTCGCCCAGGCCTTCCAGCACGATGCGGTGCACGTTGATGCGGCGGTATTCGTTCTTGCCGGTGCCGCGCGGCAGCCGGCCGGCGTCGATCTGGCGGTTGACGAACTCGATCGCGCGCAATTCCGCCATCAGTGGGGCGTTGAAGGTGATCTCGTTGACGCGGGCCATGATCTCGCGCGTCGAGGTCGGCAATTTCTTGCGCACCAGCGGATTGATCTGCACGATCAGCACGTCCTCGGCGGGCGTCGCGCGGAAGAACGGGTAAAGCACCGGATTGCCGAGATAGCCGCCGTCCCAATAATGCACGCCGTCGATCTCCACCGCGCGGAAAACGGCCGGCAGGCAGGCCGAAGCCATCACCGCCTCGGCGGAAATCTTCTCATGCGCGAAAATATGCAGCTGCCCGGTCTGTACGTTGGTGGCGGCGATGAAGATCGGCCTGCTATCGGCGCGCAGGCCTTCGAAATCGACGAAGCGCTCGATCAGCTCCTTGAGCGGATTGATGTTGAGCGGGTTGAGATCGTAAGGCGAAAGATACTGCGACCACGCCGCCAGCCAATTGAAGGTGGGCGAGCCTTCGCTCGGCACCAGCGAGAACAGCCGTTCGGTGACCGCGCGCTGCAGCGGCGGCAGATCGCCGCCTAGGCTCGCCGCCCGCCAGAAATCGGAGAGGCGCTTGCGCGCTTCCTCTGTGCCGCCGCGGCGCAGGCCGTCCGCCAGCATCACCGCGTTGACCGCGCCGGCAGAGGTGCCAGAAATGCCCTCGATGCCAAGCCTGCCATCCTCCAGCAGATGATCGAGCACACCCCAGGTGAAGGCGCCGTGCGCGCCGCCGCCCTGCAGCGCCAGATTGATGCGCTTTGCCGCGTGCGGCTTGTCCGCCTTGTCGCCGCCGAAGGCGCGGGAGAGAAACGTCACTGCGCCGTCCAGCCGCCGTCGATGGAATAGGCTGAGCCGGTGATGGTGGCGGCCGCGTCGCTCGCCAGGAACACGGCGAGCGCGCCGATGTTCTCCGGCGAGGTGTATTCCAGCATCGGCTGTTTCTCCGACACCAGAATGCGCTTGGCCTCATCGAAGGTTTGCCCGGCCGCCTTGGCGCGCGCCTCGATCTGCTGCGCTACCAGCGGGGTGAGCACCCAGCCCGGGCAAATGGCGTTGCAGGTGATGCCGGCATTCGCGCACTCGATCGCCACCACTTTTGTCAGACCCACCACGCCGTGCTTGGCGGCGACGTAAGCAACTTTCTGTCCGCTGGCCACCAGCCCGTGCGCCGAGGCGATGTTGACGATGCGGCCCCATTTGCGCTTCTTCATGCCGGGCACCGCGGCGCGGATCGAGTGGAACGAAGACGATAGATTGATGGCGATGATGGCGTCCCACTTCTCGACCGGGAAATCCTCGATGTTGGCGACGTGCTGGATGCCGGCATTGTTGACCAGCACGTCGAGCGCGCCGAATTCCTTCTCGGTCGCGGCGATCATGGCGGCGATCTCGGCCGGCTTGCTCATATCGGCCGGCGAATAGCGCGCCTTGACGGCGAACTCCTTCTCCAGCCCGGCGCGCTCCTGCTCGATGGCGGCTTTGTCGCCGAAGCCGTTGAGCATCACATTGGCGCCGTCCTTGGCCATGGCGCGGGCGATCGCCAGCCCGATGCCGGAGGTGGAGCCGGTGACCAACGCGGTCTTGCCTTTCAACATTGCGGTCCTCGTTGCGTGCGGCTAAGGGGCCGGAAAATGGGCCTGGGACAGGGCCGGGAACCTGCTCCCATTTTTGCTGCAATGCAATATATAGGGCAAGAAGCGGTTTTTCACCGTTCGGCGCCAGTCGCGCTACACTGCCGCTTCGAAAGGCAAGGCCTTTGGCACCGAAGACCAACCTGCACACGGCGTTCCCGGCGCCCAATCACGACCACGAGCGTTGCGCGAGCGACGCTATTGCGCATGCCGAGGCGATCTGCGCCGCGCGCGCCGAGCGGCTCACGCCCATGCGCCGCCGCGTGCTGCAGGCATTGCTGGCGAGCCACGCTCCGCTCGGCGCCTACGAGCTGATCGACAGGCTGTCGGTGCGGGGGCAGCGCGTCGCGCCCATCACGGTCTATCGCGCGCTCGACTTCCTGCGCGCGCAGGGACTGGCCCACCGCATCGAAAGCCGCAACGCCTTCATCGCCTGCGTGCACGATCACGACAGCGGCGACCCGGTGGTGTTCCTGATCTGCGAGAAATGCGGCGCCGTCGGCGAGGCGGCAAGCGCCGCGGTTGCCGACACCATCAAGTCCGCCTCGCGCGCCGCCGGCTTCACGCCAAAGACGCCGGTGATCGAGATCTCCGGCATCTGCGCGCACTGCAAGACAGCGTAAGCGCGCGCGATTCGTCCATTCATGTCCTCTCCCGCGGTTCATCATCACCACACGCGTCCGCTCGATGCGCTCGCCGTCAGCGTGATGGTGGTGCTGTGCCTGTCCTGGGGCTTCAACCAGGTGTCGGTGAAGCTCGCCATCCACGATATTCCGCCGCTGCTGCAGGGCGCCATCCGCTCGTGCGGCGCCACGCTGATCGTCGCGACCTGGGCCAAGGCGCGCGGCATTGCGCTCAACCGTCGCGACGGCACGCTGATCGCCGGGCTTGCCGCCGGCGTGCTGTTCGGCGTCGAGTTCATACTGATCTATCGCGGTCTGCTCTACACCACCGCGACGCGCGGCACGCTGTTCCTTTATCTCGCGCCGTTTTTCGTCGTGCTCGGCACACGCATCTTCTTCCCCACCGATCGCTTTCATCTGCCGCAATGGCTCGGGCTCGGCATGTCGTTCGCCGGCATGGTCGTCGCCTTCGGCCTGCCGACGCCGGCGCTCGATCCGCGCCAGACGCTGGGCGACCTGATGCTGGTCGGCGCCGCCGCGTTCTGGGCGGCGACCACGGTGCTGATCAAGGCGAGCGCGCTCAACCGCGTGCCGTCGGAAAAGGTGATGCTCTATCAGCTCATCGTCTCGGCGCCGATCCTGGCGCTCGGCGCTCTGCTGTTCGGCGAGCGCCTCACCGCGATGCCGTCGGCGGTGGCGCTCGGCGCGCTGGCCTATCAGACCTTCTGGGTGGTGAGCGTGACCTTCGTGGTCTGGTTCGCGCTGGTGGTGCGCTATTCCGCCAATAGACTGTCGGCCTTCACCTTCCTGTCGCCGCTGTGCGGGGTCGCCGCCGGGCATCTGGTGCTGGGCGAGCCGCTGACGCCGGCCTTTGCCGCGGCGGTGGCACTGGTCGCCGGCGGGCTGGTGCTGGTGAATCGGGCGAAATAGCGCGTGTCCCGGGCGCAATACGGCACAAAGTGCTGCATTGCAGACCCGGGGCCTTTACGAACTCAGAGCCTGGAACGGTCCCGGGTCTGCAGCGCACCGTTCCGCTACGCTTCACGCTGCGCCGCGCCCGGGAAACGTGGGCTGGCGCCTGCGTTGACCCTGCCATATTTGTCTGGCACGGAAAGACCAAGATGAGCACGCTGGAACGTCATAAAACCGCAACAGTGGATGTCGGCGGCATCAAGGTCGGCGGCGGCGCGCCCATCGTCGTGCAGTCGATGACCAACACCGACACCGCCGATGTCGAGAGTACCGCGCAGCAGGTGGCGGCGCTCGCCCGCGCCGGTTCCGAGCTGGTGCGCATCACCGTCGACCGCGACGAGGCGGCGGCCGCCGTGCCGCACATCAAGGAGCGGCTGGCGCAGATGAATGTCGCCGTGCCGATCGTCGGCGATTTCCATTACATCGGCCACAAGCTGCTCGCCGATTATCCGGAATGCGCCGAGGCGCTCGACAAATACCGTATCAATCCCGGCAATGTCGGCTTCAAGAACAAGCGCGACCCGCAGTTCACCCAGATCGTCGAGACGGCGATCAAGCACAACAAGCCGGTGCGCATCGGCGTCAACTGGGGCTCGCTCGATCAGGAATTGCTCACCCGGCTGATGGACGAGAACTCGAAGTCGCCCGAACCGCTCGACGCGCGCGCGGTGATGCACGAGGCCATGGTGCAGTCGGCGCTGTTGTCGGCCAAGCGCGCGGAAGAGATCGGCCTGCCGAAGAACCGCATCGTTCTCTCCGCTAAAGTCTCCGCCGTGCAGGACCTGATCGCGGTCTACACCGAATTGGCGCGCCGCTGCGACTACGCGCTGCATCTCGGTCTGACCGAAGCCGGCATGGGCTCGAAGGGCATCGTCGCCTCCTCGGCCGCCATGGGCGTGCTGCTGCAACAGGGTATCGGCGACACCATCCGCATCTCGCTCACGCCGGAGCCGAACGGCGACCGCACGCGCGAAGTGCAGGTGGCGCAGGAGCTGCTGCAGACCATGGGCCTGCGCACCTTCGTGCCGCTGGTTGCCGCCTGCCCGGGCTGCGGCCGCACCACCTCGACCACGTTCCAGGAATTGGCGCAGGACATTCAGGGCTTCATCCGCGACTCGATGCCGGCCTGGAAGACGCGCTATCCGGGGGTCGAGACGCTCAACGTCGCGGTGATGGGCTGCATCGTCAACGGCCCGGGCGAGAGCAAGCACGCCGACATCGGCATCTCGCTGCCCGGCACCGGCGAACAGCCGACGGCGCCGGTGTTCATCGACGGCAAGAAGGCCGCCACGCTGCGCGGGCCGACCTTGAGCGCCGATTTCAAGCAGATGGTGATCGATTACATCGAGCGGCGGTTTGGGACGGGTGGCAGTGCGAGGACGGCGGCGGAGTAGATCGTTCGTTTTTGTGCTTGCTCAGAATTCCTAATCCCCCCCTCAGGACTTGCGGCACATTCTGGGAGTTGAAATCGCCATTTATTGGCCCAATATCCCAAGCCGCCTGTCCTGGTTTTATTAGAATTCGCCATTCTTCTTTGAATGGATCAAACCGAAATACTATTCGCGCTCGTCGTACTGGAGTGGCATTTATCTTTTTTTCCTGCACGTACCTTTGATAAAGAGGGGTGAAGTTTGCGGTCAAAACAGCATAAACAATTGCGCCAGTCCATCGCGTCACTCCGCCGATCACTGGCTCAACTTTGATAACTTTGGTTGTTTGCGGCTCCGAACTGAATTTGATGCACTTAAGACTCGACCCGAGCGCGATTAATTCGTTAGAATCTAAGTTGTCATTTGGTTCAACGCGAAAATGTGCAAACCCCAGCATCGACTGCATATCAATCCACTTTATCGCGTCTATTTTTTTCAGTGCGATTAGATTCTGTGTAAAATCATATTTGCTGCCACCCTGAGCGGCGTCTGTAATAGGAAAGTTATATTCACCCTTCGGAAGTACGACTCCACAATTATTGCCAAAAAAACGCTCGACCATCGTTTGTGCGGTCTTTTCGTCTAATCTTGGCTCGGCGGCTCGCGCCGCGACAACCACTAAGACGCTGCCCAGCGCAACAGTCAGCGCATTTTTTGCGATGCGTAATTTTGATCGCATAAGACACTCCGCGGCTTAAGCAGGTAATTTAGTATCAATTTAGGGTTGCAGCTACGGCGTTGTGTTCCGTGTAATGTAAGCTACTAAAATAACGAAGGATTCTTCGATTCAGCCATCCCCTACGCCCCCTTCATCGCGCTCGCCGCGGTCGCATAACCTCCGTCCGCCCCATCGATGAAATGCACGTGGTTGGGGTTGGCCGGGTTGGGCGCGAAGCAGGCGATGCGGCGACCCACTCTCCGCTCATTCCCGCGCAAGCGGGAATCCAGGGGCAAAACCACCGCGTCAGCGATCAATTGCTCTGGGTCCCCGCTTGCGCGGGGACGAGCGGGGTTTCTTTGCGTCCGCGTTCAGGCTCGCGAGCAACTCGTCTGTCGAACCAACGGTCACCAGTGCACCGCGCCGCGCTGCCTTGATAGCTTTGATCGTCTCGCTGTTCGGAATTATTTTGACCATTGGTGGATTATAACCACGACGGCGTTTAATCGAAACAGTAGCCGCAGGCGCAGGCGCGCTCCCTCCCCCTTTTCAAGGGGAGGTAAGGGTCCGCCAACACGGGTATGGCTGTTTAACTTCCCTTCATCGCCGTCGCCGCGATCGCATAGCCGCCGTCGGCGCCGTCGATGAAATGCACGTGGTTGGGATTGGCCGGGTTGGGCGCGAAGCAGGTCATCATCGCCGCTGCCTGCTTGTGCGTGCCGAATTTCACGATGCCGTCCGCCTGCGCCGCCTTCAAATAATCCTCGATCTCGCCGGCCAGCTCCGGCGTGCAGTCGAGCACCATGCGCAGCGTGTCGTCGAACTTGCGGAAATCCGAGTTGGCGATCAGCTCGCTTTCGTATTTCTCCGGAATGAAGCGGCCGACGCGCAGCCTGAAATGCATGATGACGAAAAAGACCAGCGTCTTCGCCAGCACCTTGACCTTGCGCGCGCCGATCGACTCGCCAGGCTTGCGCGCAGCGCGTGCTTCCAGATCGTAGCCCGCCGGCGGCCATTTCATTTTGAGCTGCTGGCCGGGCAGCGGGCGCGAGGCGTCCGGCGTCTGCTCGACGATGCGTGTCACCGCCTCGACCGCAACGCGGAAATTCTCGGGCGTCGCCTTTGGCCCCGGCGCCACCACCAGCGACAGCACCAGGCCGCGCTGCGACGGGATCAGCTCGTAGCGGCATGAGAGGCCGGTGAGATCGGGGTGCGCGCCGGGCTCGGCCAGTGGCACCGCGATTTCGCCGCGCTTCATCGCAGCATCGGCGTAAGCCAGCCCGCCGCCGGAGAACATCGCGATCGAGATATCGTCCGACGGCGCGTAGCGCGCGACGCGCACATCCTGCCCACGCGCGCGGATGTCGGCGACCGGCACCATGCCGATGCGCATGGTGAGATCGAGGTCTTCGGTCACCCACCGCGCGGTTTCGGCCAGCGCGCGCCGTGCTGCCTGAGCGTCCGCGCCCGCCACCGCGAAGCTCGCGCCGTCGCCGCCGAACACGAAGGGGAAGTCGCGGCCGGCGAGCGCATTGGTGATCGACACGATCACCGCGGCGCCCGCCATGTTCACCGCCTTGTAGCGGTTCTCGGCGATCGCCTTGGTCGACTGCACGACGTCGGCGACGCCGACCATCCAGCCGTCCGGCAGCGGTGAAAAGCGCGCTTCGTCCGTCACCTGCGTGAAGTCGGAAAACACCGGCAGGCTGGCGTAGAAGTCGTCGGACATCTTGCAATTCTACAGGATATGGCGACGAGCGCCTGCTTCATCCCTCCCCTGAAAGGGGAGGGTCCGGCGCGAAGCGCCGGGGGTGGGGTCGGCTTTCAATCGGATACGAACCCCACCCGGCCGCTCGCTGCGCTCGCGTCCACCCTCCCCGCAAGCGGGGAGGGATAACGGCGCTCCTCACCGTGAGGAGCAATTTAGAACCACCCGCCGCCGTCCTGCGCGCGGTTGGCGACGCTGGCTTCCTCGAGGTCGAGCTCGTATTCGATGCGCCGGCGCACCTCGTCGGTGATCTTGCCGTCGCGCAGCAGCTGATAGATGAACTCACGCTCGGCTTTGATAAGCTCGCTCTTGATCCTGGCGGTTTGACGCAAGTGCTCGACGCCGTCGGTCAAATTCTCGGGCAGCACCTGCAGGCGGATTCTGTTGCGCGTGCGCAGATGGTCGGCCCCATCGCGCGACACCACATGGCGCCGGATGAGCTTCTCCAGCCGCTTCGCGATCTGCTTGAGCGCGGCTTGACGCGCGCGCAATTCGCTTTTGATCTCGTCCTTGTGCTCTTTTTTGGCGAGGCGGTTGAGCCCAAGCCAGTGCGTCAGCGACGGCAACAGCGCGCCTTGGCCGATCAGCGTCATGATAATGACGCCGAAGGTGACGAACAGGATGAGGTCACGGTGCGGGAACGGCGCGCCGCTGAGGATCGTGTAGGGAATGGCGAGCGCCACCGCGAGCGAGTCGACGCCGCGCACGCCGGTGAAGGCAAGGAAAAACACCGTTTGCCAGGCTGGCGACGGGTCGCGTCTGGCGAGGGCCGCGCTGACCCAGCGCGGGATATAGGTCGCCGGAAACACCCAGATGAAGCGCGCGGCCACGGCGATGGCCGTCACCACGGCGGTCGCGGCCACCAGTTCGGAGAACGAGAAAGCGTGGCCGTTGTCCATCAGCGTGCGCGCCTGCAGGCCGGTAACCAGGAAGATCAGGCCCTCGATCAGATAGACGATCAGGTCCCAGAAGAAGATGCCTTGCAGCCGCGTCGCCGAGGGGATCAGCAGCGGCCCGTTCCAGCTCACGTAGAGCCCGCAGGCAACCGTCGCCAGCACGCCCGAGCCGCCGAGATGCGCCGGCACCCAGAAGGCGAGGTAGGGCGTCATCAGCGACAGCGTGATCTCGACGCGCGCATCATGCGACCATTGTCTTAGGCGAAGGCTGAGCCAGCCGACCGCGAGCCCGTAGATCAATTCGCCGGCCACGATCAGGCCGAATTCGCCGGCCGCCGTCGGCAGCGAGAACGTTCCCGTGACCACGGCGGCGACGGCGAAGCGATAGAGCACGAGCGCGGTCGCGTCGTTGGCGAGGCCTTCGCCCTCCAGCACCACGACGATGCGGCGCGGGATGCCGAGATTGCGCGCGATCGCGAGCGGCGCCACCACGTCGGTCGGCGAAATGATGGCGCCGAGCAGGAAGCCGGTCGCCCAATCGAACTTCAACAAATAATGCGCGGCGGCCGCGATTGCGCAGGTGGTGAATACCACGCAGCCGAAAGCCAGGAGCCCGATCGGCCGCAAATTGAAGCGAAAATCGCGCCAGCTCATGGCGACGCCGGCCGAATAGATCAGCGGCGGCAACAACACCAACAACACCACCTCCGGCGCCAGCTCCACCTTCGGCAGCCCCGGAACCAGCGCCATGCAAATACCGGCGACCACCAGCAGGATGGAGGGCGCGATATTGAGCCGCTTGGCCGCGACCGCGACCGCGGCGAGCACCGCCATCATGAACAGCAGTGTCTCCATCGTCGCGGTCATCGCATCAGCCCGGTTTCACCAGATTGGAAATCATGTTGATGGTCAGCGCCAGAATCGCGAGATTGAAGAAGAACGACAGCACGCCGTGGATCGTGACCACGCGGCGGATGACTTTGCTGGTGATCGCCACGTCCGAGACCTGACAGGTCATGGCGACCACGAGTGAAAAATACAGGAAGTCCCAATAGTCCGGCGCCTGCGTACCGGGAAATTTCAATCCGCCGATCTGGCCGTCGCCGCGCTCGCCATAATATTCGTGCGCATAATGCAGTGCGTAGATCGTATGCATGAACAGCCACGACAGCACGATTGTGAACATGCCCACAGCCAATTTGTCCCATGCCTCGCCGGTGGGCGTAGCGGCGACTTCGGCGACAAGAGCGATCAGGCTGGCGATTGCCGCGGCGCCGGTCAGGAGGAGCAGCGCGAAGGCGCCTTCGTCTTGGATCGCCGCGCGGCTGCGAATTTCTTTCACCGTGTCATGCGCGACGACCCAGTAGACGAGAACGAGATAAAGCCCGGCGCCGACGTCCCACCCGGTCAGCAGCCTGGTTGGCGTTCGCCAGTCCGCCGGCACCAGCGCCACGGTGATGATGATGCCAACGATGATCGAGATCAGCAGCCGCACATGCAGGCGGGCGAACCGCGCGATCATCCCCGGTTGGCGCGGTTTGCGGGCCATCGCTAGGTTCGCCGTTCGGCAATGAAGCGCGCGGCGGCGCGCAGAGTATCGGCCTTCGCCGCGAACGGCGCCAGCGCGGCTTCCGCGTCCTTGACCAACTCGGCCAGGCGCTTGCGCGCGCCCTCCGCTCCGAGCGCCGACACCAGCGTGGCCTTGCCGGCGGCGGCGTCCTTGCCGGCGGCCTTTCCGAGCGTGGCCGCATCGCTCTCCAAGTCGAGCAGGTCATCGGCGATCTGGAAGGCCTGGCCGATGGCCACGCCGTAAGCATCGAGCCGCTTGAGCGCATCGGCATCGGCTTTTCCCAGGATCGCGCCGGCGCGGCAGGCAAACCGCAGGAGCGCGCCAGTCTTCATCGCCTGCAGCGTCGCGATCTCGCTGTTGCTCAGCGCACGCTTCTTTTCGAAGCGCCCTTCCGCGGCGAGGTCGAGCATCTGTCCGCCGGCCATGCCGCCGATGCCAGCCGCGCGCGCAAGCTCGGACACCAGGGCGATGCGCACCGCGGCATCTGGGTGTACCTCCGCGCTCGCCATGGCGTCGAAGGCGAGCGTGAGCAGCGCGTCGCCGGCCAAAATCGCGGTCGCCTCGTCGAAGGCTTTGTGCACCGTCGGTCGCCCGCGCCGCAGGTCGTCGTCGTCCATGGCCGGCAGATCGTCATGCACCAGAGAATAACAATGGATCAGTTCCAGCGCGCAGCCGACATGCAGCGCGCCGGCGCGGCCGACGCCGAACAGCGCGGCGCTTTCCACCACCAGGAACGGGCGCAGGCGTTTGCCGCCGCCCAGCGCGCCATGACGCATGGCGGCGAGTAGGCGCTCCGGCCGCGCGATCTCGCCGGCCAACGGTTTTTGGTTCAGCAGGCGTTCAAGCAGGCTCTCGGCCTCGCCCGCGATCGCGGTGAGCCTTGAGCCGAAGTCCTTGGGGGAACTGGCATCCATGCGGCCATTTACCTCTCCGCCGCACCCGCCGCAATTAGGTCCTGCGATGCGCTAATGTCGGAGGCATGTATCGCCCCGGCAAACGCCTGAGCCTGGCCCACGATATATTGCGGTTGCCGAATGTACCGCGGCCGCTGCGGGCGGTGTTTTTTATCATTTTACTGCTGCTGGTGGTGCCTTATGTCATCACGCCGTTTTATGCCTTAGGCGAACCGGTCTCGACCGTGATGCTGTGGCGGCGCATGATCGGTGAGCGGGTCGAGCGCATTTACGTGCCGTTGTCGCGCATTTCCTCCAACTTGCCGCTGGCTGTGATCGTCGCCGAGGACGGCCGCTTCTGCACTCATAATGGCGTCGATATCGCCGGCATCCGCGATGCCATTAACGATGCCGACGACCTTGGCGAGGTGCGCGGCGGCTCTACGCTCACCCAGCAGCTGGCCAAGAACCTGTTCCTGTGGCCGGGCCGCAGCTACGTGCGCAAAGTGCTGGAATTCCCGCTGGCGCTGTGGATCGACTTCATCCTGCCGAAGCGGCGCATCATGGAAATTTATCTCAACATCGCTGAATTGGGCCCGAACGGGGAATTCGGGGCGGAAGCGGGCGCCCGCCGCGCGTTCGGCCGATCGGCGCGCGATCTGTCGCAGTATCAGGCAGCCCTGCTCGCCGCCACGCTACCCAATCCGCACGACCGCGACGCGCACCGGCCGGGCCCGGGCTTGCGCCGTCTTGCCGGGCTTTACGTGGGCCGCTCGGAGCAGGCTGCCGGCACCGCGGCCTGTCTGCGGACCCACTAGCTTTGCCCTAATGCATCCTCTATAAGCCCCCGCAATCAACCGACATCTTGGATTTTCAGGAGTTCCCGTCCATGGCTGTGCCGAAAAGAAAAACCTCGCCGTCGCGCCGCGGCATGCGCCGCTCGGCCGATGCGCTCAAGCGGCCGACCTATGTCGAGGACAAGGATTCCGGCGAGCTGCGCCGACCGCACCACATCGACCTGAAGACCGGCATGTACAAAG
>Ga0335081_10008930_pt1 | contig 16094 bp, 11 predicted proteins | sample Lox_Sample_35_FD_206713 | JGI IMG/M metagenome (GOLD analysis project Ga0335081, IMG submission 206713) | Soil microbial communities from Loxahatchee National Wildlife Refuge, Florida, United States - Lox_Sample_3.5 | ecosystem: Environmental > Terrestrial > Soil > Wetlands | place: USA... | reverse complement strand
TACTCCGACCAGTTTCAGGCCTGGTACACCGGCCGCAGTTTCCCCATGCTGTTCAGCGATCAAGCTGTGGAGCGAGGCGCGGTGCACCGATTGAGGCTGGTTCCCGCGCAGCCGTAGCCGGCGTGTGGCCTGCTTTCACTTCGTGGGTTCCATCTGGAGGGCGTTGTTAAAGCGGTTGAAATAATTGAAGAGGCCTGCCACCGCGGCGATCTCCACAATCTCCCCCTCGTCGAAATGCGCGCCAAGTTCGACGAAAAGCCCGTTGGAGATTGCGTTCGAGTCGCGGGTAAGCTGATCGGAGAAACGCAGGGCAGCGCGCTCGGCGGGCGGGAAGGCTTCGAGCGCGCCGGAGGCGAGCGCGGCGAGCTCCGCGTCGGTCGCGCCGAACCGCCTTGCCAAGGCGGTATGGGAATTCAGTCAATATTCGCAGCGGTTGAGATGGGAGACGCGCACCGAGATCATTTCCTTGAGCTTGCGGGGAACGGTGCCGGCGGTCATGACGGTAGTGAAATGCTGTGTCATGGTCTTCATGATTTCGGGCCGATGCGCCGCAGTGCGGAACATGTTGGGTACGTTGCCGCGCTCGCGCAGGAAGCCGTCAAAGACCTCGCGCGCGGCGCCGTCGACTTGATGCGGTGCGAGTTTGCTAAGTCTGGGCATGGGCCGAGGCGGCGCCCGGCTGTCCCCAGGGGAGGATAGCGCGGCAACGCATTCCGAACAGCGTCAAGAACGGTTGTACGAGGCTACGAGCTGCTTGAGAGCGTCCTGGTTTATCTTCAGCTTGCCGTCGCGCTGCAATTCCTTCTTCAAATTCTGGCGATAGACCTCCCACGCAAACGCCTTCTGCTGGTCCAGAACCTGTTGGCGGATCTGCTCCTGTTGGGCGGCGAAGGCAGACTCGTCTGCAGGGGTGTGAGAAACCACCTGGAAGACAATACTATTGGCGCTCACCGGCACCACGCCGCTGGCCTGGCCGGGCTTGAGCGTGAACGCGTCGCCGAGCTCGGTGGCGGAAATCAGAGTGTCCACCGTGTCCTGCCGGGTGAAGTCCTTGCTCTCCTTCACCGTCAGGCCCATACTCTGCGCAATCTTCTTGAAATCGCCCGTCTTGGCTTTGTCGGAGAGCTCTTTGGCTTTCTCTGCGGCCAGCACCTTGGCCTGATCGTTGCGGTAGTCCTGTTCCGCCTGAGCCCGCACCTCGTCCAGCGTGGCGTTGTGCGCCGGAGTGACTTTTGCGAGCTGGATGATGACGATACCCTTGGGCACGGTCACGGGCTGGCCCACTTCTCCGGCAGTGAGTTGAAACCCCAGGTTCTTCAAGCCCTCGCTGGTGCCGAGGTTCGGAATCGCCTCGTTGAACTTAAACAGCGGGGTTTCCTGGGTGGTCAGGCCGGCTTTGGCAGCCACGGCGTCGAAGTGCTGCGGATCGGCCCTGGCGGCGTCCTCCACCTGGTTCGCCAGCTTGTTCTGGGCGTCGTCGAGCTTCTGCTTTTCGAGCGCGGCCCGGATGGTTTCCTTTACTTCGTCGAAGGTTTGCACGTGAGCGGTCTGCTTGTCGGAGACCTTGATGATGTGGATGCCGGACGCCGTGGTGATCAGGCCGCTCACCTGGCCGGGCGGCAGGGAAAAAGCCTCGGAGTCAAAGTCCGTCTGGCCGCGGCCGATCCAGCCGAGGTCGCCGCCGTTCGACGCGCTGGAGTCCTCCGAAGACTTCTTGGCCAGGGCGGCGAAGTCGCCACCCTTGTGCAGCTCGTCGAGCACACTCTGAGCCTGTTGCCGGGCTTTGGCGATGTCCGACGGGCTCTGGTCTCCGGTCTTGAAGAAGATCTGCGATACCTTCACCCGGTCGGGTACGCGGTACTCTGCGATGTGCTGTGCGTAGGCGGCCCGCAGCTCGTCGTCCGACACCTTGACGAGCGCCCGGACGTGGTCCGCGTCGATCAGGACGTAGCGCAGGGAGCGCTCCTCCGGGAGCTTGTAGCGGTCCCGGTTGGACTTGAAATAGGCCTGAAGAGCCTCGGGCGTCACCTGCACGTCCTTGGTGAATTGAGTAGGATCGAAGAGAACGTAATCGATCCTGGCCTTCTCATTGCGCTGGACGAACTCCTGGTGGACGTCGGCAGGCGTCACCTGGACGGCGTCGGTCACCACATTGCGCAGCTTGTCTGAAAGCAGGCCGTCTCGTAGCTGGGCTTCGAACTGGGCCACCGTCATTCCGGTCTGCGTTTCGATCGCGTTCTGGTACTGGTCGTATCCGATGAAGTTACCGTTGTTGCTGAGGCCCGGATACGATCGAATGGCTTCGGCGAGCTCCTGGTTACTGACCTGGAGGCCCAGCCGCCCCGCCTCGGCGACAACCGCCTGATCCTGAAGCATGGCATCGAGGACGTTGGGCGCGAACCGTGCCATCAACTCCGGATTATTGCGGAAGGCGGAATTCCCAAACTGCTGGTCCACCCGCCGCTGGAGGTCCTGGGTGCTGATCTGGAAGTTGCCCAGGGTGGCGAGCACATTCGAGTTGGCCGTGGTGGTGTCGCTGCTCGACAGTGGCGAGAGCATCACCACCATGCCCAGGGAAACGATTCCGAGGAAAAAGATCAACAGATACTTCATCAACTTCTGCCGGTTTTTGCCTCGGAAAAACCTGTACATGTAGACTCCTCGAACCAGGCGGGTTCATTCGTATTATAACGGTACCGGCCGCCCCCCGGCAAGGCGGTGCCTGGCCGGGGGGGCGGCCGGTGAGGGCGCGCTTGCCCAGTGGTTAGAGAAGGGTGATTTTAGGGTTATGCGGCGGCAGCGCGCAGCAGTCACACGACAGAGTGTACGAGCCTGACGACGCGTTCGACTGCACCTGCGCCTGGCACAGCCCGTCGGCCGCCCCCTGGGCTGCCGGCACGGAGTAACTCGAAGCCACCAGCGGAGGCGAACAATTCGTGATGGTGCACACCTGGCTGAAGCTATTCGTAAAGTAGAAAGTCTCGCCCTGCGAGAGAGTCGCACTGCTATCGCAAACAGGTACCATCTGGGCCATGGGAGTTTCTCCCCTCTTTTTGAGATTCCCGGCCGGTCCCGGTGTGCACCGGCCCACCGCCCGTCTTGGGGCGATGATTCTGGGGGTTGGGTTCCGCCTGCCAGGGGCCGTCCGGCCAGTGCGTGCCGGTGCCGGACGGCTTACGCGAGTGAACTTGCCGTGAGCATCGAGTGCATTCGATCCTCACAATCGTTAGCGCACGCTGGCCCGCCTTCTCACTGTCCGCGGAGAAGCCGCTGATAGCGCGGGTCAGCGTGCAGATTCTTAAGGGCGGGTGCCTGGCTCACTACCGACGGCGAGTAACCGGCCGCGAGCGCCTTGGCGAGCCACTCCAAGGCCACGTCGGTTTCGCCAAACTGATTGTGCACCAGGACGGCGTTAAACATCAGGTCCTTGTCCAGCTTACCGGCGTTGAGCGACCGGTCGAGTGCGTTGAGCGCCCGCTTGCGCTCGCCGAGCATCGAGTAGTAGCCGGCGAGGTCGCCGAGCAATGCCGAATCGTTGGGATTCACCTTCAGGTCCTCCTCGCCGAGAGTCACGGCCTGGCGGTACGCGTTGCGCGCCTCGCTCAGATGACCCCCGTAATAGTAGGCGTCGGCAAGATTACCCCACGGCTCGCGTTGACTGGGGCTCAACTTCACGGCTTCCTGATAGTTTTGCGCCGCCTTGTCATACTGAACGAGCTCGAAGTACGCCGTGGCAAGGTTTGAGTAAGCCTGCGCAGTCGGCCGGATGGCGATTGAACGCTGGGACGCCTGCACGGCGTCCGCCTGGCGATTGAGCAGTAGCTCAACAGCACCGAGATCGACGTAGGCGCGATAGCTATCGGGGGCGAGCGCCACCGCCTGCTGGAACATCTGGGCCGCCTTCTCGTACTCCTGGTCGTTGACGTAGAAAATGCCAAGCGCGTTGTAGCCGCCCCAATAGTGCGCCCGCAAAGCAATGGCGCGCTTATACGTTTGCTCCGCCATGAGGGGCTGATTCAGATCCTGGTAGGCCTGCGCCAAACCGGTCACCGCGCGGTCGTCGGTGGGATTGAGCTGTACAGCCAGCCCGAACTGTTCCGCCGCCTGGGAGTAAGCTCCGGTCCCGTTCGCCAGCACTCCGAGGCATTCGTGCCCTTCGCCGCCCGCGTTGCCCATCTGAAGCGCCCGTTCACATGCGGTGCGGGCTGTCTCGACCCATTTGCGGTCACGGGTGAGATCGTACTTCTGCCAGTAGACCTCGCCAAGAGCCGCCTCCGCCAGCCCGAACCGGGGGTCGAGCTTCAAGGCTTGGTTCAACACGGTCTGCGCGCTCTCCACGTTCTCGGGCTTGATCGCTTCTTGAAGGTAGCCCAGGCCTTGAAGGTAATAGTCGTACGCCGAGGCTTCCCTTGTTCCTCGGACACCAAGCAACCGCTGCTCCTCGGGCTGGATGGCGATGCCGAGCGAGCGGGCGGCGCTCTCCACCACCCGGTCTTCGAGCGCCAGCAGATCGGACTGCGGCACAGTGAGCGAGTCGGCCCGCAAGGCGCGACCGCTGTTTGAGTCAATCAGCGTGTAGCTGACCCGAAGCAAGTCGCCGGATCTCTGAAGGTCAAATTCGAGGCCGAGGTTGACGCCGAATTCCTGCCGCGCGCCTTCCAGGCTGGTCACCTTCTTGGCTTGGATCTGGCTGGCTGGAATCACCTGGAACGGCCGATTCACCGAAAGTTGCATCAGCCTGGCGGTGACCGTTGCCAGCAAGCCGTTTCCGAACGCCGTGAGGCGGGGATCGCCTCCTTCAGCCGTAACCGGCAGAACCGCCAGGCTCACTTGGCTGGGAAGAGGAAGCTGGCCCGGTCCACCCGTGACGCCACCGATGATGCCGAGCAACCGCTGGCGCAGAGCCGGCACTGCCAGTGCGACCAAAATCACGGCAGCCATGCTGATTCCCGCGGCCGCCCACAACTTGCTTTTCAGCGTGCGGGCCCGGGCGCCAGAACTTAGGGTTCTACCTGCGACCACGCCGGGCGCCGGGGCGGGGCTCGATGCGAACTCAGACGACGGAAACGAACCAGCCGCAACCGATCGCGGCAGCCTGAAGGACGAGCGCTCACGCAACTCCATCAAGTCGTCCCGAAGCTCAGCGGCACTCTGATAGCGCTCGGCCTTTTTCTTGGCGAGCGCCTTCTGGATGATCTCCCCCAGGCCCGGGGGCAGCGCCGGGTTAGCGCTGATGACCGGCTCGGGGTCGCGGTTGAGTATGGCGCTCGCCACCGCCGGCATGGTGGCGCCCGGGAACGCGCGGCAGCCGGTAGCCATTTCGTAGAGTACGGCTCCGAAACTGAAGATGTCGGTGCGGCCGTCGAGGGACTCGGCCATCGCCTGTTCGGGAGACATGTAAGCGATCGTGCCCAGCGCGGCTCCCGGGTTGGTCAGCTCAGGGTCCTCAAGCATAACCGTGGGACTGTTCTCGAAGGCGGGGCTGTCGTCTAATCCCGCGTCGCCCGCCGGATACGCCTTCACGCGCGCAGGATGCGACGTTCGCTTCGCCAGACCGAAATCGAGCAGCTTGGCTTGGCCGCGGTCGGTGACGAAGAGGTTGGCCGGCTTAATGTCGCGGTGAATCACGCCCTGATGGTGCGCCGCGTCGAGGGCGTCGGCGATCTGAATCCCCACGTTGAGCACCTGTTGGAAAGGGAGCGGGGCGGGAGCGGCGCCTGCAATCATCTCGCGCAGCGTCCGGCCTTCGAGCAGTTCCATGGCGATGAAGGGTTGCCCCTCGAACTGGTCGATCCCGTAAATCGTGCAGATGCCGGGATGATTGAGGGCTGAGGCGGCCTTGGCTTCGCGCTCGAAGCGATCGAGAGCCTCGGTGCGGCTTAAGGTGCTGGGGGAAGGAGAGCCTCCGGAACCGTATGCGGTGATGGATGCAGACAGGAATTTGAGCGCCACGCGGCGGCCGAGCCGAAGGTCTTCGGCCTTATACACTACGCCCATGCTACCCCCGCCAATCCGCTCCAGGACGCGGTAATGGGAGATAGTCCGCCCGCCGAGATCCGCCCCCTCGTCCATTTGCAGGCCATGTTACGCTGTGGGTGGCGAGGCGTCAATTCGAGTCCGGCGGGTTCCGGCCGGTGGCGCTCCGCGCCCGAGCCGTGTTGTTGGCGCGCCCCATCGCCGGCAGCGCGGGTATGCCGCTCTCGCTACCCTTGAACCTCGTAGCGCCGGAGTGTTGTAGACTATCGAGGCGCCTTGCCCAGGAGTCGCTGCAAACGGTGAAGCTTGCCTGCAGCCTTGCCGCCGTTCTTATTGCCGCCGTTAGCCTCGCCGGGCTCTCCACATCAGCCGCCACCTCCCCAACGTACCCCCAGATTTTCGCCGATCAGTTCAACGCCGACAGCCACGCCAATCCGCCTGAGGTGCGGAGCGCGCTCTCCGCGCCTCTGCAGCGCGAGGTTCGCGACGCGACGGGCAGGATCTGGCGGGCCGCCGGGACCGGATTGATCGAAATCGATCCAGGCGGCCGGCGAAGATCCTGGCGAGGTGAAGACGGTCTGCCGGTTCTCGGAATCGACGGGATCGCGTGCGGCGCGCGAGGCGCGATCTGGCTCGCCACCCGGCAGGGCGCAATCCTCTTCGATCCATCGGCACCCGGCGCACGGCGTTGGTTCTACTTTGCAGGACGGCGATATCTGCCCGACGACACCGTGATAGCTTTGGCGCCCACCTCGCGTGGCGCCTGGGTGCGGACCGCGGCCGGCATCTCGAGGATCGAGTTTCGCCCCTTCACTCTCGGGCAGAAGGCCGCTTACTTCGAGGCGCGCCTCGCGCGGCGCCACCGCCGGGATGGTTTCGTGGACGGCTGCGAGATGCCTTCGCCTGGCGATCTCGCCCATTGCCAGCCGGAGCCAAGCGACAACGACGGCTTGTGGACGGCGATCTACGTGGCGGCGGAGTGCTTCCGGTACGCAGTCACCGGCTCCGCCGAGGCGCTCTCGAACGCGCAGACGTCGCTGGCGGCCACGCTCCGCCTCGAAGCGATCACGGGGACTGCGGGATTTCCCGCGCGGGCCATCGCCAAGACCGGCGAAACCCGCGATCCCGGCGGCGAGTGGCACCCCATGGGTGACGGCAGCTTCTGGAAAGGCGACACCAGCTCGGATGAACTCGTGGGCCACTTCTTCGCCGACTGGGTGGCGTGGAATCTGCTTCCCGCCGGCGGCCCGCTGCGCCACCAAGCCGCGGCCGAGGCGAACCGCATCGCGCGCCGCCTGGTGGCGCAGGGCCTGCGTCTGGTGGGGCCGGGCGGGCGCGTCACGCGCTGGGGCCGCTACACGCCGGACTATTTCAAGACACCGGAAGGCCGCGAAGACGCGGGGCTCGACTCGCTCGAGCTTCTCTCGCATCTGCGCGTGGCGGCTTCGCTCTCCGACGACGCTTCGCTTAAGGCCGGCTACCGGCGCGTCGCGATCGACATGCGGTACCTGGACAACGTCGCTCAGCTCGATTCGCCGCCGGCGGAGGTGAACTTCTCGGATCAGGAGCTTGCCTATTTGGCCTTTGCGCCGCTCCTCGTGCCGCTGGCGCCCACGCCGGGCAACTCGCGAACCGCGCTCGAAACCGATCCCGCACTTGCGGCCCGCTACCTGAGCGTGTTCGACCGCTACTGGCGCCGCACCCGCGACGAACGCAATCCGCTTTGGGAAGTTATCGCCGCGGCGGCAACTCATGGCGGCGACGGCGACCTCCAGGCCGCTCGCGACGCCCTCGAGCGCATCCCCATGGACACGGTCAACTGGACCGCGCCCAACGCGGGACGAGCCGACGTGGTCGTACGCCCTCAGTCCAACCGGTTCGGCCTGCCTCAGTCCGTTCGCGCCCTCCCGCCCAACGAACGCGCCGTGATGAAGTGGAACGGCGACCCCTTCGAGCTCGGCAGCCGCGCGCTCGACGGCGGCGACGGAGGACGGAGCGAAGATGACGGCGCGTTCTTCCTGCTCCCCTACTGGATGGGCCGCTATTACAGCCTGATCGGCGCGTCCTGACCGGCGGCGCTGAGGCCGAGGAGTCACGGCCCAACGCTGGGGCATACCTGGGCAGGGACGCTCGGCGAAAGGACCAGGCCGAATCCTCCACCCCAGTTCAAGAAAGCGAGGCAGAGGTTGTGCTCAATCTGGATGGCCCCTTCGAAGTTTCCCACGGCGTTGCCGAAGGCCGAAACGTACGGCTGCGCGTCGGAGGCCACGTGCTGCAAGTCCGTCGAGGTGCGATACATCTCGATCAGGGTCACCAGGCTTAGAGCGGCCGCGCCCGAGATCGCGGTGGTGCGGGCCTTCTTGATGGCCTCGCGCCGGGCCAGGCCCGGAATGCCCGGCCCGTCCTGGTAGCCGGCTAGCCACATTTCGCGCTCGATCAAGGCCCGGTCGGCATGCGAGGGGCCGGGCGCCTCTTGGGCGTGCGTGATGGAGCATTCGCCCGCCGCCACGCTTACGGCTCCCGCCGCCACGGCGGGGCTTCGGACCAGCAGCGGCCCCGAACCCGCGTTGCACACCACGGTGGCCTTGGCATCCGTCGAGACGAAGAACATGGTGGCCGAGGCTGAGACCTCCGCGTGCGGCGTCGTTACCACGAAGCCCGCCTTGGGCCCCTGAGCCGGCGCCACCTCGGCGTGCAAATAGCCGCCGCGGAGCTCGAGCAGCGTGGAGCGGGCGTCGGGATCGTGCTGCACCAGGCGGACCGTGGTGGCGGCGCCGAGGTCGAAGATGGAATTGTCGAAAAGCTGAATGCGCACCCGCCCCGGGCCGAGCGTACCCAGAATGTCTCCGGCGTCGACCAGCTCGCCCATGATCAGCGGCGTGGCGATCTCCGAGCCCGGGTGGCGCACGACCTCGTCGGGATAAACTGCGACCACGCGTCCTGCGGTGTGCACTTCCGGCACGAGCGTTACAGCGCGTGCCGGTGCGGGCGCTGCGGATGAAGCCTGCGGCACGGGCGGCGCGGTCTGCGGGACGAGAAAGCGCTCCGAGGCGCGGCCCAGGCGAGCGCTGTGCCCGGCGGCGAGCACCAGCGGATTTCCGGCGCCTTCGATCACCACCCTGCCCGCCACCGCCGCCACCCAAGCCGAGCCCGAACCGGTCTGGAGACGGCACGTGGAGGACGCCGCCGCGCCCACTACCACCTGCGCGCCCAGCACCCGCGCGCGCGCAGCCCGGCCGGCCGGGCTCTTCAGCGTGAGGGCGCCCTGGCGCAGATCAACATCGCCCGCCGCGCCGTCGAGGGCTACTGCGCTGCCAGCCTCGAGACGAGCGATGCTGCCGGACACGAATCTCAGTTCAGCGCCGGAGTTCGCGGCGGTGGTCACGACGTCGCCGGGGAACACCAGCGTCCCTTCGGGAGCCGGCAGACGGTCTACCTGGAAGTCGCCCCAACCGAGAATGGCGCCGAGAGGCTGCGAGCCCGCTCCAGCCGCGGCGCCCGCGGCCGCCAGCGCCAAGGCGGCCATCGCGGCGCCGAGCAAACACCACGCCCGGCGGATTCCAGGCCTTGAAAGAGGAGGAGAGGTCATAACGTGCCGGCAATTGCCATTCTGCTTGGCCCGGCCGGGTTCGTCAACCGGCTGCGGCGAAGCGGCGCGCCGCGAGATCAATCCCCCGGGACGGCTGCGCGGCTCTTCGCGCCGGGCGCAGGCGTGCAGCCGCGATCTCCCTAGTTCTAACTTTGTTAATATTGTGTTTATATGTTAGTTAACTGGCGGAGGCGGCCGCGTTTTTGAAGTTTGCGCTGCCGGCGTGAAACTCCCGGCGCGCTACGCCTTGAGGGGCGTGGAAGGCGACGGCGGGGCCGGGACCGCAGGGGCCGGGGCCGCTGCGGCCGGCGAAGGAAGCGGCTCGAGGACGCGGGCCTTCACCTCGGAGGCGAAGGCGCACTCTTTGTGCTTGCCGTCGCAGAAGGGTTTGTTTTCGGACTGACCGCAGCGGCACAGGCTGACGGCGGTCCGGCCGGCGAGGTCAAACGCGTTGCCCTCGGCGTCGTAGATCTCAAAGTCGCCCTCGATCCGCACCGGGCCGTTGTTTCGAACCGTAATCCTGGTCACGAAGACCTCCCCAAAACCCTCGAACGCTGCGAACCGGAGCGGCGCGAACGTCTGCCGCGCAGCCCACTCACGGCTTGATGACTACCACGATGACGATGGCGAGGAGCAGCAGCCAAATCGACACGTGGGCCAGCCTGGCCTGCCCGGCAGTGGAGGGGCCGTGGCCGGCCTGAAACGCCCGCACGCGGAACGTAAACCACAAATCCACCAGGATCAGCAGTGCCACCAGACCCAGCTTCGCGTGCAGCCAGCCCTGCTGAAAGTAGGCCGGGTGAATCACCAGCATCGCCGCGCCGGCGAGCACTGCGACGGCCGCTCCCGGATGCGCCAGGCCGCGCAGCAGCTTCTGCTGCAGGCGCGCAAGAGCATTTTGACCCTCGGGCGTGGTCTCGGCCAAACGCGATGCGAAGGCGTGGGTGGCCGCGAGCAAACCGCCCACCCAAACCACGATTCCGATGACGTGCGCCACCAGCGCCCAGCCCAAAGGTGTGTTCGTCACGTGGTGCAACTCCCGCCGGCCGCAAGGCCTGCCTATCGGGCGCCTCTACTATAGCGCGGGCGCCCGCGTGACCGTCAAACCCACTCCCTGCCGGCTTCGCACTCGCTTGCCCCGGCGCTGCGGCCTCGTAAACCTGGAACTGATTGATTTCATGGTACATCGTGGCTTTAATCGACACGGGAAGAAGAGAGTCCAGAGTCGAGAGTCGAAAGTCGAAACGCGAAACTCGGAGCGTGGCCGCGTGTTCGCGCCGAGGCACTCTCCTGCCTGCTGACTCCCGTCTCCTGACTCCTGTCTACCGTCTCCTGACTCCTGTGTTCTGACCCTTCGTTCCGCGTCTGCTTTTGGACTTCGAGCCTCCCGTAGCAGCTATCGCCTTTTGTTTCAGCAAGATGGTTGGATAATGACTCTATCTCTCGCGTTTTCAATACTTTGGTTGGTTCGCCGCGATTCCAAAAATGGAATATCAATGTTTTCAATAGTTTGGTAGGTTCGTTCGTAACATTTCGAAATTTCGCGACCACCAACCGCCCGTGCGCGACCAACCGGATCTCAGACAACTGACGATTGACAACGAAGCCCGATCTACGATCCACCGACAACGATCAGCCTCCACTCGGCTCCTGACTGCTGGCTTCTGACTCCTTCTCCGGGACCTGCCAGGGATTTTCGAGGCACTCGCAGCTGCTATCGCCATTTCTTTCAACAACTTGACGGGATAATGACTCTATCTTTCTTATTTTCAGCGAGTTGACGGGTTCCCGCCCCTTCCAAAAATGGAATATCAATGTTTTCAATAAGTTGACGGGTTCGTTCGTAACATTTTAAATTTTCGCGACTCCCCGCTTCCCTGTGCGCCCTCCAGGCAAAATGCACAAGCCACTGACCTCTGCCGCCCATCAATACCGATACAATAACCGTATCATAAAGAGCTGGGCGATGTCAAGCGCAAAGTGAGTGCATGCCTCGGCGAGCTCACCGCGGGGGCATAGAACGCTTCCAGTGCCATGCGAACTGAGTTTCTGGTATAGAGATAACACGCTACAGTACGATACTGGAAGATACTCGCTATTTGTGCTATATACGGGACCACTACTTTTGCTGAGGGCAACGGGAACTCTGTGCTGGGTTGGGGAGAAGGCACCCGTTTACTCTGCTGGAGTAGGAGGGGGAATCAGCAGGCGCGATCCGAAACGTTCCCCGTAGGCTTACGGCAAGCTCTGCGGCTTGGCGGCCGGCTCCAGGCGGGAAGAGCGGCCCGATGGGTCCTTGCCGGAGGCCGCACCGATGAGTGCAGCTGATTTCAGGCGGGTAGAAGGACGCATCAGCGATTGGCAGCACCGCCGCACAATGCACACGACGGGTTAGTGATTGCATTGCATTTGGACGAGAACCGCGGATCACCGATTCTCAAGGGCTGGGGGCGTCGCAGCCGGAACCACCCGCGCCCGCGGCCGCTCGGCCCAAAACTGAATGCAAGCTGAGCCGGTTCACCCGTTCTGGGTAAGTGCGAAACAGCGTGAGTGGCACGCCGCCAGGCCTACAAGAAGGCGGAGGAGGCCGAGTGCCGTTCCTGCCCGAACGCGCCTCCCCGTTGCGGGGCTCCATGAATCCGGAGCGCTGGGAGCGCGTCAAGGAACTCTTCGAAGCGGCGTTGGAACTCGAGGGGGAGGCTCGCTTTCGGTTCATCGCGGAGGCTTGCCAGGGCGACGAGCCCCTCCGCCTCGAAGTCGCATCGCTGCTCTCCGGTCACCAAAATGCCGGCGACTTCATGAAGAGCGCCGGCGCCCAACCTGCGCCGGACCCACCCACCTCCGATAACCCGCCCTCTGCACTATCGGTCGGCCAGACGATTTGCGACCGCTACCAGATCCTGCGCTTCATCGGCCGCGGCGGCATGGGCGAAGTTTATGAGGCCAAAGACCTCAAACTCCGCACGCGCGTCGCGCTGAAGACTATTCGGCCCGAGATCTCCGCCAACCCCGGGACTCGATCCCGCTTCGAAGACGAGATCCGATTGGCCCGCCGCATCCGCAACCGCAGTGTCTGCGGGATGTACCACCTGGAATTTTGCCGGCCCCCCGCCGGCAGCGAAAAACCCGAAATTACTTTCATCATCATGGAGCTTCTGGAAGGCGAAAATCTTTCCACCTGCCTCGGCCGGCAGGGAAGAATGACCGCCCAAAAGGCGCTGCCGCTCGTGCGGCAGATGGCCGATGGGCTGGCCGCGGCCCACCACGCCGGCGTGGTGCACTGCGATTTCAAGCCCGGCAACGTAATGCTGGTGCCGGAGAGGCCGGGCGGCGTAGACTCCCAGCAAAGCACGGAGTCGCTCGCCGCTACCGGGCCGCCCTCCGCAGCGAGATCCCTGCCCCTGCCGCAAGCTGTCCCGGCCCGGCCCGAAACCTCCACCGCGTCATGGCGCGCCGTGATCACCGACTTTGGTCTGGCGCGGGCGATCGCTCCGTCCGCTCCGGAGAGCGTCTCAGGGGGGTCGAGCGGCGTCGGACAGCTGATTGGAACGCCTGCGTATATGGCGCCCGAGCAGTTGGAAGGCCGGAAGGCCACCTCGGCCGCCGATATTTACGCCCTGGGCCTCGTGATCTACGAGATGGTGACGGGGCGGCGGCCCTTCGAAGGCGATCCGTACCAGCGCCTGCGCGAACGGGCGCCGTCGCCGCGGCTTCACGTTGCCGACCTCGATCCCCGGTGGGAGTCGGCGATCCTGCGCTGCCTGGAGAGGGAGCCGGCGGCGCGCTACGCCGGCGCTCAACAAGTGGCCGGGGCTATCGATCGCTCGCTAGACGATCCACGCCCAGGTCGGCGCCGCGTACTGGCCGCCGCGCTCGGCGGCCTGGTGGCGATCGTTGCGGCGGTGGCGATGCTTTGGTACTTCAATCCGCCGATTTGGCAGAGGATCTTTGGCCCCCCTCTTCCCGATCGCAAGAACCTGGTGGTGGTCCCGATCGAGGCGTTGGACGGAGGTGCGGAGGAGCTGGCGCGGTGCGCCGGTCTCACCGACACCGTGACGAACAAACTCGCTCAGCTCGACTCCGTGGAAGTACCCGCCGCGGAGGTAGTGCGTGAGCGTCACGTAGACAGCATCGTGAAAGCGCGAACCCAACTCGGCGCCACCATGGTGCTGGGGGCGAGTTGGAAGCAGGCCGGGCAGACAGCCCGGATCAACCTGAGCCTGGTGGACGCCACGACCGGAGGACTGCTCCGCACAGACAGCGTGACGGCAGCCGCGGACGACGAGTTCAGTTTGCAGGACCAAGTCGTGATTAAGGCCGCCGAGATGCTGGCGCTGCAGCTTTCTGCCGGCAACCGGCAGGATTTGACGGCCCACGGCACCGGGGTGCTCACGGCCTACGATTTCTACGTTCAGGGCCTCGGGTATCTGCGGGGCTACGAGAAGCCCGCCAGCCTGGACCTGGCCATCAGCCTGCTCCAGCGCGCAATCGCAGAAGACCCCCATTACGCCCAGGCGCATGCCACCCTCTCCCTGGCGTACTGGTATAAGTACAACGCCACCCGGGACGCGCAGTGGGCCGAGAAGGCAAAAGCTGCGGTAGACGCCGCTGCGAAACTCAACAGCGGGCTGCCCGAAGTCCAGTTGGCGATCGGCGACGAGAGTCAGCGCACAGGCGACTACCAAGGGGCCATAACGGCATTCCAACGCGCCGTCAGCCTCGATCCGCGAAGTGAGGTCGCTTACGAGGGTTTGGGACGCGCGTACGACTCACTCCATCGCCTTGACGAGGCCGAGAAGGCGTACAAGACCGCGGTCCAGGTGCGCCCCGCGTGCTGGGAGTGTTACGACAATCTTGGCACGTTCTTCTTTTACCATGCTCGCTATGACGAGGCATTAAACGCGTGGCAAACATTGATTGCCCTGGCCCCGGACATTGCGTGGGGTTATATGAACGTGGGAGACGTCTACCTGGTCAGGCTGGACTTCAATAAGGCAGAGGATGCCTTTCGCAGCGCGCTCAAGCTTAACCCTGAGAGCGCGGAATCGTACTCGAACTTGGGCACAACCAGTTACTACCTCAGGCAGTTCGCAGAAGAGGCAAATTACTGCGAGAGGGCCGTGTCCCTTCAGCCCAAGAACTCCGAATACTGGGCAAACCTGGGGGACGCCTATTACATGATTCCGGCAGACGCCGCGAAAGCACGGGAAGCCTACCGGAAAGCTATCGGCCTGGCAGAAGGAGAACTGGAGGTTAATCCGAGGAGCGCCGTTCTGATGAGCCGCCTGGCGCAGTGCCACGCGCGGGAAAACGAAGCTAAGCCGGCCAGAGATTACCTCGCCAAGGCTCTGGCGCTCGCCCCGAACGATCACGACGTATTGTTCAACGCGGCCGTTGTCCACCTCGCGAGCGGCGAGCGACAGGAAGCGCTTAAGTGGCTGGCCCAGGCGGTGCACGGTGGATACGCGCCGGCCATGCTGGCGGCTGATCCTCAATTCGACAAGCTCCGCTCCGACCCTGAGTTTCAGCGGCTCGTGAGCGGGGCGCGCGGACAGCCGTAAATCGTGAGTGGCCCGTTTTCGTCCGAGATTACGCGTACGCTGTTGGAACTGAATAAGGATGCCCGTGCACGCTGCCGCCGGAGCGGCGGAACAACCAATTCAAAGGGGAGGACACTACTTATGTCCGGTTCAAACGAACGCGCTCGGTTTCGAAAGAACACGATTTTGGCAGTGCTCGTTGCGGCGGTTGTGACATCCCTTGCGTCGGAAGCGGCGGCCCAATGCACCGGCGCGCCCACACACTGTATAAGCGTAGCGGTAGTGAACGGCGCGCTGATCGTTAAGGATAACGGTAACCTCGGGAGCGTGGTGAGTGTCTATCCAAAGGGCAGCCCCAGCCCATCAGTTGACCACATTGTTTTTATGTTCCAAGGGCCTGATAAAGACAACTGGGATCTGTTCGCGGTGTTTGCTCCCTGTCTGAATTCCACATGGCCCAGCAAGATATTTCCGTTCCAGTCTGGTGTATTTCAGCTTGTAAGCAAGAACCAGACGCCCGATCAGACCGTGACGCTTGATGTTATGGACTCCGGCGACGACACATGCACATACTCCCTCGTGGCGCTCGACGAAACTAAGGGTAAGGGGAGTATGATTTCGCTGGACCCTACCATCATCGTGGGGAATGGCCATCAGAATAACCCCTGCAAGATCTTCAAACTCATAGGCGTTGTTCTGGGAGCGTCTCTGGTCCTGTCGTTGATCGGGTTTTCCATAAAGCTGAAGAACTTGAAGAACTTGAAGAACAGGGCCTCCTAGATGTTGGCCCGGATGAACCTCGCGCGGCCGGGTGGCGCAGGCACCACGAACGGATGTCTGCGCCGCCCGCGAACGCCAAATCGGCCACGGCTCAAGACCTCGCCTGCGCGAGCTGCCACGCGACGGCCTCTCTGGTCGGCTGGGCTTCCGCCTCGTTAACGGTGCCTTCTTCCTTGAGGGCGCCGTCGATGCTCGAACCCAGGTGTTTC
>Ga0335081_10008929_pt1 | contig 16095 bp, 15 predicted proteins | sample Lox_Sample_35_FD_206713 | JGI IMG/M metagenome (GOLD analysis project Ga0335081, IMG submission 206713) | Soil microbial communities from Loxahatchee National Wildlife Refuge, Florida, United States - Lox_Sample_3.5 | ecosystem: Environmental > Terrestrial > Soil > Wetlands | place: USA... | reverse complement strand
CGTCGCGCTGGCGGTCGGCGTCGCGGTCGCGCTGGCGGTCGGCGTCACGGACGCTGCCGTCCCCGGTGCGCTCACGCTGCCGCACGCGGTCAGCATCAGCCCGCACGCCGCCGCCAGAGCGCCGACGGCAGCGCGGTTAGGCTCTACCTGGAACCTCATGACGCCTCTCTTCCCTTATCAGGGAGCCTTTGGTCCTATGACGACGCGCCGCACTCCCCGGTTGGGACGCGTCCGGTAGATTCGGCACGCCGACGGCCCGGGCCGGCCAGGCAGTACCCGGTGTCCGGCCGTCCCGTCGCGACGCATGAACGGCCAGCCGTCCGCCGGGCGCCGTGCGGCTCACCCGGAATACCACGGCCTGACCACCCTGGCCAGCCGCCGGGGTGAACCAGAACTCGTCGGTGCACCCGGTCCGGCGGTACCGGGCCACGGGCCCGAACGGCCCGGCCGAGGCGGCCATCGCCGCGAAGATCTCGTGCCCGGCCAGCGCGTGGAGCGTGGCGCGCATCTGGCGCCCCAGCGGCCTCCGGCAGACCGGCGTGAGCACGGGCGTGTGCACGCTCAGCAGCACCAGGACGGTCCCGCCGGCCAGCATTCCGGCCGCGAACCAGGCCCGGCCAGACGCGCCGGTCACGTCCGCCGGGAGGATCGCGCCGGCGATGCCCGCGGCGAGCAGCATTCCGCTGCGGGCCATCGCCCGCCAGGTGACCGCCTCTGGCGCCGGTTCCGGTGCCGGGCGCCATCGGATGCAGCCGCAGCCGCCCGGGATCCGCTTGATGCGCATGTATCCGAGCAGAACGCAGAACACGCTCGCGAGCGCGGCCAGGGCGGCGCCGCCGAGCACCGGGTTCGCTCCGCTGCACACGAGTACGCCCGTCGCGCACTCCAGGCCGCCAGCTGCCAGTTCGGCGCGTCTGCGCCGGCGTGGCGGCATCCGCAGCACATCCCAGATGGCCGTGCTGCCGTCCAGGTCACGCGCGCCGCGGTACAGCTTGCCCGTCCCGGCCACGATGAGAACCGCGCCGCAGCTGACGACCCAGCCGGCGACGATTGACGACGTGATCTGGTTAATATCGACCATCCGGCCTCCTGCTAAGGCCTCCGGCTGAGGTGGAAGCAGAAATTGGCCGTCGCGAATCCCGCGCCGCCCAGGTTGAGGTCAACATTGGACACCAGGTTGCACGCGTTCTGCTCGGCGTACTGCCACAGCTTCGTCGGCACGGTCCCGCACCTGGCCGCACGCCACTGGGGCGGGTGGGCCAGGCCGCCACACGACTGGGGTTCGGGTGTCCAGATGGCGCTGGGGGCATCGACGCCTTTCACCTTGGCGATGGTCGTGCAATTGGGATGGGGCGACCAGGGGCTGGCGTACAGGCACGGATACAGCGGATAGGTGCCCAGCCCCGCGAAGTTGTACTCCGCGATGTAGTGTGCCCACGCTTGCCAGTAAGCCAGGCTCAGGGACGTTGAGTATTCCTGGTCGAGCCAGCAGTACAGCCGGCCGTTCGATGGCAGCTGAAGCGGGCGGACCGCATGGTAGGCGGCCAGCATCGCCGCGGCGAAGACCTGCGCATCGGCCAGGCCCTCCGCCGCGGACCCGCTCAGCCGGGACTGCCTGGGAGCGGACACGCAGCCTACGTTGGGGCCTCCGCTGTCCCACGCTCCGCGGCTTTCCGCCACCGCGTCGTCGCTGAACAGGTCGGCCGCTGGCGACGGGGGGAAATAGCGGATCCAGAAGGCCGGGGCCACGCCGAATTCACGGCGCGCCGACGCGTACGTGTTCTGTATCCGCCCGGCGGTGTCAAATCCCGTCATGTCCGTGATGCCTCCGTGAGGGCCCTGGTGGGTACACGCTGATGCGGTCGGCTCAGTACACGGCCGACACCTGCAGGGTCGTATCCGTCGTGCCGAGCGGGCTCAGCGTGGAAGAAAAGAACGCTAGCCGTGGGTTCTCCGGCGCCACCGCGAGCAGGGTTCCGCTGGGCAGCAGGTAGAGCCCGGCGTACTGACGGCCCTCGCTGTAGGAGCCGGCCAGCGCGCCGGAGGGCACGTCGTACGCGCAGAGGCCGCCGGCGGCGGCCGAGCCGAGGACGTACAGGGTGTCGCCGGCCGGTGACAGCACCGCCTTGCTCCACGGAGCCCCCAGCGGCGCCCCCGGCACCGGGAAGCGGATATGTGCCTTGGCCCGGAACGAGTCCGCCGGATCGGCGACCACGGCCACCCCGGCACCCGGTTTGGTCATGAATACGGTGCCGTCCGGCCGTGCCTGCATGGTGACGGCGCTCGGCTTGGCGCGGATGGCGTTCAGCGGCGCGATCGCCAGTTCGGTCACCTCTCCGGTCCGCGCCGAGCAGACCTGCACGTCGCGCCCCCTGACCAGGCGGGCCACGTGGCCGTTCGGAAGGGTGACGACCGGCTCACCACCGGGCCAAGGCGCCGGCGCCGGCTCGGAGAACCTGGCCTTCCCCGAGCCGAGGGGGAACGCGCTGACCCGGGACAGCAGGGCCCGGGCCCGGATGTCGGCGGAATCGCCTGGCTGCGGTTCCCTGGTCGTCCACAGATACAGGTCGGAGCTGCTGGCCGCCGCGGTGGACAACGCCAGAGACGGCTCGTTGGCCAGGTGGAACGGTCCGGTGAAGGCACCGGTGTGCTGGTCGAAATAGGCCAGCGCATGGTGCGACCTCCAGGTCGTCGCCCAGCGGCTGACCTTGGCGCCGGTATGCGGGTCCGCCTTGTGTACCCGGCGCCTGCTCACTGGCACCGTGATGGCCATGACCAGGGAGATGATCGCGGAGCCAGGGGCGAAGACCGGCGTAACCAGGATGCTCGCCCCATCCGGGACGTCGCGAATCGTCACCGATCCCTGCTTGGCGATGGCCGCCGAGGAGCCGGCGAGGAGGGTCAGCGTCACCCTCGCCCCATCGGCCACGGAATCCACCGTGGCCAGCGCCGTCGTCTGCTGGTCTGGCGACGAGACCGGCGCGGCGGCGAGCTTGACCGCGATCGGGACCGAATCAGGCGCCGCCGACCGGGCGGCCGGGTACTCCGCGGCCCGCGATGCCGGGTACCTCGCGACCGCCAGGGACGCGGCCAGAGATGACCCCGGATCGGGTATGCCGTAAAGAAAGGCGTGGCGGGAAGCGGGCCTCTCAGATATCACGCGCCGGTTACCCGAACGGTCGCTCGAGCCCCGATCCGGCAACGCAATGAGCGCACCGGTGCCAATGCCGCCAGCCAGTATCTGCCGCCGACTGGGCTCGGCCCCGCCTTCCCGCCTCAGCGAACGCACCATCCTCTTCCTAACGAATATGGCCGGAACAACTAATCATCACGAAGCGGACAAGAGGCGGGATTTCCTGTCGTGCGGTGATGCAAAATTACTGTCGCCGAAGTCCGGAACGCGGTTCAGCGGCACGGTGCCCCCTGTCGGCTATTCATGCCTTCATCACGCCGCCACCATAGCGCTATCGGAACGTAGTTCCTGCTCATGCCACGCCGGCGCGGCCGAATTTCGGATGGCCGGAATCCGACACGGCCGAGATCATCGTCCGGCGGTTCTTGAATTATCCGGACCTGGCGTGAAGATGGTGCCGTGACGCCACAGGCCACGCGCCGTGTTCCGGATCCGGCGGGCGCCTATCCCGTTCGGCCCCGGCCTTCCGCCGCGCAGTTCCGGTTCAGGCGGGGCATGGTGCTCTTGGGGCTGCTGGCGCTGGTGGTGCTGGTGTGGGGGTTGCTGAGCCGTCCGGACCCGGCGCCGGTCCTCCGCCTGGTGTGGGCCTTCTCGCCGGCCTCGAACACCGTGACCGTGAAGGTGACCCGTCCGGCCGGGACGTCCGGCCGGCAGGTCCTGGCCCAGGGCCAGCTGGCCGTGTCGGCGCAGGGCGACGCGCCGCCGGAACACTGGTCCGCGGCCGGCGCGATGGTGCGCGTGCCGGTGCCTCCCGGCAGACGGACCAGCCTGCTGGTCCAGCTCACCGGCCCGCAGTCGCTGACCCAGACGGTGACGGTCGCCGCCCCGCCGCCGCTGCGGCTGGTCGCGTCCCGCGGCGCCTCCGGCCAGTGGCTCCTGGACATGTCCGGCCCGCTGCGCGCGCCGGCCGCCGGGGTCCTGTGCGGCACGGACCAGGTCAGCCTCCCGGCACCGTCCCAGGTGGCGCTGTCCTACGGCGGCACCGCCTGCCGGGCCCGGCTGCAGCTGACCGCCCAGGACGGCGAGCGGACCGTCGTCCCGGTCGCGATCCCGGCCCTGCCCCAGGCCAGCAGGCCGACCGTGGACCAGCTGTACTGCTTCGCCAGCCCGGCCGGGGGCGCCGTCTACATCACCATCGACGACGGCTGGACCCCGAGCGCGCAGGTGCTGGCCATCATGCGCCAGACCCACGTGCCGGTCACCGCCTTCCTCATCCAGAAGGCCGCCCAGGAGAACCTGGCCTACTGGCGGGCCTTTGCCGCCGCCGGCGGGCTGATCGGGGACCACACGTTCTCCCATCCCAACCTCACCAAGCTGTCGCTGCGCCAGGCCACCGCCCAGTGGGCGAAGGACCGGGTCGCGCTGAGTCGCTGGTTCGGCCAGACGCCCGATCTGGGCCGTCCTCCCTACGGGGCCTTCAACCGCAAGGTCGAAAAGGCCGCGGCTCACGGAAAGCTGCTGGCCCTGGCGGGCTGGAGCGCCAGCATGTCGGGTGACACCATCCACACCTGGGACGGCAAGCCGCTGCGCGCGGGCGAGATCGTCATCCTGCACTGGGTTCCCGGGCTGGGCGGCCAGTTCGCCGCCCTGCTCGCGCAGATCGCTGCCCTGCACCTGCACCCGACGCCGCTGACGCTGGCCAGCTTCGCCGGCATCGCCCCCCAGAAGACCACCCTCGGCGGCGACTGATCCCGGTGTCCAGCCGCGCCCGGTCCGGCGGGCGCCCCGCATTATGAGCGGCGGGCGCGGACCTCGAGGATGGGCGGCGCGGACCTACCCCGAACAGCAGATCGTCTACCGCAGCCCGGACGGCGGCTGGAACCGCTACACCTACGCCGACGCTTATGCCCGGATCCAGAGGGCCGCCAACGTGCTGCGCGGTCTCGGCGCCGGGCCGGGCGACGTGGTAGGGGTGCTGGACTGGACCAGCAGGCGCCACTTCGAGCTGTACTGGGCGATCCCCGGCATCGCCGCGGTCATGCTGCAGATGAACCTGCGGCTGGCTCCGGCGGAGCTGGGCTATGTCACCGATCACAGCGGCGCGTCCTGGGTGCTTGGTCGACGAGACGCTGCTTCCGGTCGCCGAGCAGCTGGCCCCGCATACGCCGAAGGTCCGCGGCTGGGTCGTCATGTCCGACTGCCGAGCAGGCCGGACTTCCGTGGCGCCCGGCTGCTGTCCGGGGCCACCGAACCGCCGCTGCCGCCGATGCGCGACTTCTACCAGCTCACCGGGGCCAACGTCGTCCACGCCTACGGCGCCACCGAGACTACCCCGCTGGTGGCGGTCAACCCCGGGCTCAAGCCGTCGCTGCGCGGCACGCTCACCGGCGAACAGGAGTGGGCCCACAAGCGCCGCCAGGGCCTGCTGGTGCCCGGCGTTGACTGCCGGCTGGTCGACGAGGCCGGCCACGACGTCCCCTTCGACGGCGTCAGCCAGGGCGAGGTACTGCTGCGCGGGCCGTGGATCATCGAGCGCTACCACCAGCTCGAGGAGGACACCGGCCGGTTCCTCGACGGCTACTGGCGCAGCGGCGACCTCGGCACTATCGACCCCGACGGCTACCTCAAGCTCACCGATCGGCTCAAGGACGTCATCAAGACCGGCGGCGAGTGGATCTCCTCCATCGACATGGAAAACGCCATCACCGCCCACCCGCGGATCACAGAGGCCGCGGTGATCGGCGCCTGGCACCCCACCTGGCAAGAACGCCCCGTCGTGCTGGCCGTCACCGACAACGGCCAAGAGGTCCCGATCGAAGACATCCACCAGCTGCTGTCCGGGTCGTTCGCCAAGTGGCAGCTGCCGGAGACAGTCATCTACGTCGATGCCCTGCCCCGCACCAGCGTGGGCAAGCTCGACAAGAAGACCATGCGTGCCGCCTACGCCGGCATTTACCGCCGGGCGACCTCGGCGGCTCCGAGCTGAAGCACCGGCGGGGCCCGGCTGGTCAGCGCGCCCCGGCCAGGCGCTGCACGTAGGCCTGCTCGTCCGGTCCGAACCAGGGCGGCGACCCGGCGGCGGCGTTCTCCGCGACCCGCCCGGGCTGGGCGGTGGCGGCCAGCGAGACGTGCACGCGCGGGTCGCTCAGGCCCCACTTGATCAGGGCCTGCGCCCAGGTGGTGACGCCGAACGGGCGTAGCGGCTGCAGGTCCGCCGGACGGGGCGGCCTGCGCATCAACTGCCCCTCGCCGAGCGGGCGCATCAGCAGGACGCCCAGGCCGAGGTCGTCGGCCAGCGGCAAGATCGTCCGCTCGACCTCGCGCTGGGCCGGGTTGTAGGGCACCTGCACGGCGTCGATCCGGCCGGAGGCCATGAGCTCGGCCAGCTCGCCGAAGGCCGCCGCGGAGTAGTGGGTGGCGCCGATCAGGCCGACCTGCCCGCGGTCCCGGGCCGTCTCGAGCATCGTCAGGTGCGCGGGCCAGGACACGAGGTTGTGGATCTGCATGAGGTCGACCCGGCCGCCGTACCAGTCCACCGCGCGGGCCAGCTGCGCCGCGCCCTGCTGCGCGGACGGGGTCCAGATCTTGTCGGCGATGATGACCTGGCCGCGCTGGCCATCCAGCGCGCCGGCCAGCAGTCGCTCGGCCTCGCCGTACATCGGGGAGGTATCGAACAGCCGGATGCCCGCGGCGATCGCGGCGCCGGTGAGCTCACGGTCCCGGCCCGCGGCGGCCGCGGCCTCGAGCCGCTGCCAGGTGCCCAGCCCGACCACCGGCACGCTGATCCGGTCCCGGCCCAGGCTCCGCTGCTCCATGTCATCAATGATCCACGTATCTGAGCCAGCCTGACGCGTCTCTGGCTTAATGCGCGGCTAGTGCGCGAAGCCAAGAGTCTAGGAGGCCGGCATGCGGGTATTCATCTCCTGGTCGGGCGAACGCAGCCACCGGCTCGCCCGGGTTATGAGGGACTGGCTCGAAGAATGCTTTTCCGGCCACGGGATCAGCGCGTTCGTCTCCTCGGAGATTCCCAAGGGCAGCCTGTGGTTCTCCGCGGTGAACACCCAGCTACTACAGGCCGACGCGGGGCTGGTCTGCCTGACCCCCCAGAGCCTGCATTCGGAGTGGGTGCTATTCGAGGCGGGTGCGCTGTCGACCGCGGTCACCCGGAACACGGGTGAGTCGCGAGTCTTCACCTACCTGCTCGGGGTGCAGCCGGGCGCGCTGCGGGGCCCGCTGTCGGCCTACCAGTCCACGGTCGCCACCATGGAGGACACGCTCCGGCTGACCAACAGCCTGCTCGGCTACCTCGACCGCGGCCAGATGGGTGCCCAGGACTTCTCCGCCGCCTGGGACACGTTGTGGCCGAAGGTGCAGCAGATAGCCAATGAGCCGGTTACTGGCATCGTCCCGGACCTGGCCGGGCTGTTCGGCCGCAAGACCTTCCAGGAACCGGTGCAGGAGTGCGCGGACCAGACCTGGTTCCAGCGCTACGACGGCGCCGTGGCCACCCGGAACGAACTGAGGGCCCAGCAGGATCTGGTGGCGGCGGAGTGCGAGGCTCCGCTCGCCGCGCTCTACCGCGACCTGGTGGCCGAGGTCGACGGCTACGCCATGGACATCCGCGCGGGGTTGTTCGAGCCGAAGAAGTGGGACCGGCTGGATGACGGGACGGTGGCGGTCCCGCCCGGCGTGCGGACTCCGCTGGAACGGCGGAGGCAGGACATTCAGCAACGGGTGGCCGTGCTGCTCGACCCGGATCGGCAGCCGCGGCTGCCGGACGCCGTGCCGTTCGCCCGGTCACCCGGCTTCGCCGACCGGAAGCGGCTGGTACAGCGGATCGAGCAGCGGCTGGCCGAACCCGGTGACGGGCTGCGGAACCAGCTGGCCGAGAGCCGGCCGCGGATGCTGACCAGCGACTGGGAACTCGACCGCATCGCCGCCTATCTCTACGGCGAGCGCCGGGCGGACGGCCAGGACACGCCGGACGCCCTGGCGGCCGCCCGCCGGGAGCTGGATCTCGTCCGGGCCGGCCAGCCCCGGCTCATGCCCCTGCACTACAGCCTGCGCTGGGTCCGGGCCACCGGCCCGTACCCCGACCAGCAGCTGGCCGTCGGCGTGCGCAACCTGGCGGACGCCGTCGCGGACACGATCGCCCGGCACAAGGACCTCGACCCCGGCCGGCAGGTCCGCGACCTGCTGGCGGACCTGCGCGCGCAGGCCGCGGGCCCCGATGGGCAGTCCTAGTCCCTGCGGTTTTTCTGCCTGAGTTTCCCCCGGGTCGGCCTCGGTGCATGATTAGGGAGCAACTGAGGGGGTGAACAGTGCGGGCACTCGTGATCCGCGGGTCTGGGGAGCAGGCGGGAATCGACTTCGAGCTCGTGCATGACCAGTTGATCGGGCCGGCCCTCACCGAGGCGGGTATCGACGAGAGCGCCGTCGGCGAGACAGCCGGATCCGACCCTGGCCGCGACGATATGGTCCGCGAGCTCGGCCTGGCCGACATCGTGCTGGCCGACGTGTCCGTGCCCGACGCCAACGTCTTCTACGGGCTCGGCATCCGGCATGCCGTGCGGCCCGGATTCACCGTGCTGATCTCCGGGCGAGCCGACAACGCCCCCTGCGACCTCAGCACCGACCGGTGCCTGAGGTATGACCCGGAAGCCCCCGGGGGAGCCCGGCCCCAGCTGGCGCAGATGCTGCGCGAGACGCTGGCGACCGCGCCCGCCGGCTCCGACGGGCAGGCGGAGACCGCGCGCCAGACGCTGACCGCGGTCTGGCGCGCGCACCGGCAGTGGTCCAAGGCGGCCGGCACCGCCCAGAAGAGCCTGAACCGGTGGCGGCTGTCCAATCTGATGCTGCTGGTCGCGGGCGCGGTCATCGCGGCGTTTGCCGCCCAGACCTGGGTCGTCTCCGCGGCCGCCACCGCGCTCGCCGCCGCCAGCGCTGCTCTCCTCGCGGTCGCGGGGTTCGTCCAGGGCGGCATGCTCACCTCGGAGAACACCTCCCGCTGGACGAGCGCCCGCGCCGCGTCCGAGGCACTGAAAGCCGAGACGTACCGTTACCTGGCCGGAGTCAAGCCCTATGCCGGCGCCGACCGCGCCGACCAGCTCCGGGCGCAGTTCGGGACGATCCAGAGCCGTTCGAATGACCTGCTCGTTTTGCAGCAGCTTGCCGCCATCGACGACGGCGATCTGCCGAAGGTAAGCACGTTCGAGAACTACCGGATTAAGCGCGCCCAGGACCAGGCCGACTGGCATCGGAAGAAGATCGCCGAGCATATGCGCGCCGCGCGGAGACTGCGCTTCTTCCAGCTCGGCGCCACCGTGGCCGGCGCGGTGCTCGCCGCAGTCGCCGCCGCCCTGCCGGGAGCGCACCTGGCCGCCTGGACGGCCGCGGCGACCACGATCGCCACGGCCTTCGCCACCCATATCGCCGCCACCCAGCACCAGCGGATAGCGGCGTCCTACGCGGCGACCGCGGATCAGCTCCAGCGTCTCATCGACGGCGTGAACCCGAAGACGGCCAGCGCCGACCAGCAAGCGCAGTTCGTCGCCGACGTCGAGCGCGTCCTCGCGGTCCAGAACGACGGCTGGGTCGACCTGCTCGGCACCGCGACCAAGACCTGACAGGACGGCACACCGTGCAGGTGATCGACCTCGGCGGCGGCCACACCGCCCGCGTGGTCCGGCCGCGCCGGTTCGCCGATCTGGCCGCCGCCGTCGGCGAGCTCGGCCTGGACCGGGGGCGGCCGGTTCTCGTCGTGGTCGGCGGCGCCTCGGGGCTCGACGAGCCAGGCAAGGAGCGCCTGGGCAGCCTGTTCAGCCAGGTCCTGGTGCCGGTCGCGAGGGAACGGAACGCCGCGGTGGTGGACGGCGGCACAGATTCGGGCGTGATGCAGCTGATCGGGCAGGCGCTGGAGACGGAGGAGGCTTCCTGCCCGCTTGTCGGCGTCGCGGTGGAGAAGAAGGTCATCGCGCCTCCTGACGCCTCCGAGTCGGGCGGACGGAGAGCGCTGGAGCCGCATCACACGCATTTCGTGCTCGTACCGGGTTCGTCCTGGGGTGATGAGTCGCCGTGGCTGGCCCGGGTGGCGACCGAGATCGCCGCGGGCGCGCCGTCGGCGACGGTGCTCATCAACGGCGGCGAAATCGCGCTCCAGGACGTGGCGAACAGCGTGGCGGCCGGGCGGCCGGTGCTGGTGATCAAGGGGACCGGGCGCTCTGCGGATCGGATCGCCGCTGCGCTCGACGGGGATCACACCGACGCCGAGGCGGCTCACCTGGCCAGTTCATCCCTGGTGACCGCCGTGTCCTGGCCAGAAGGCACCGCCGTCCGCGCCGCCCTCGAGAAACTGACGGCCCCGTAACTCAGCAGCCAGGAACCGCTCCACATCCTCGACGTTGGAGGCCAGGCCCACCGAGGCGCGCAGCGCCCCGCCGCTCGGCAGGCCGAGAAGGTCCATGTACTGATCCAGCGTCCGAGAGCCGTTGCCGGCCGGGGACGCCGTACCGGCGTCCGGCATACTACCGGTCATGAAGATTGGCGTTGGGCTGGACGCTCGCCTCGGCCTTCCGTTCGGCCCGATGCGGGAGGCGGCGCGGGAGGCGGCGGGGCTCGGCTTCGAGAGCGTATGGACCCCGGCCGGGGGAGTGCCGGACTCGTTCCATGTCTGCGCGGCCTGGTCGCAGGACACCTCGCTGCACACCGGGATTTCCGTCGTCCCGGCGGCGCGGATGTGGACCCCGCTGGGGCTGGCGGCCCAGGCGGCCACGCTGGCTCAGCTCTCCTCGGGGCGGTTCGTGCTCGGCCTGGGCACGGGAGGCTATGGCCCGGGATTCTGGGCCTCGGTGGGCCTGCCCGACCGCCCGATCGCGGTGATGCGCGAGTACGTCACCGAGGTCCGCGGCCTGCTCGCCGGCCAGCAGGTCACGGCCGGGCCGATCGTGGCCCGGGCCGGAGCCGACCCCGGCGCCCCCGGGTGGCCGCGGTCCGCCTCGCTCGGGCTGGCGGACCTGCCGCCGGCCCCGGTTTACCTGGCCGCGCTCGGCCCGCAGATGCTCCGGCTCTCTGGGGAGACCGCCGACGGAGCGCTGCTCAACTGGGCCACGCCGGAGCGCATCGCGGTCAGCCGGAAGCAGATCGATGCGGGCGCCGCCCGAGCCGGCCGCGGCCCGGGCACGGTCCCGATGACCATGTACATCCGGGTCTGCATCGACGACGACGTGGCCGCGGCCCGGCGGGCGTTCGGCGCGCAGGTGCTCGGCTACGCCATGGGCGCGCCCGGCCTCCCCCCGGGCGCGGGCTACCGGGGCCTGTTCGCCCAGATGGGGTTCGATGCGGAGCTGACCGAACTGGAGCACCGGCGCGACGGGGGCACGGCCATGCCCGAGCTGGTGGACGCGGCCCCGGAGGAGATGCTGCAGGCGGTCGGCTACTACGGCCCCGCCGCCCCCGCGCCGGCCGCGTTCGCCCGGCTCAGTGCCGGGCTGGACGAGGCCATCGTCCGGATCATCACCGCCCGGCCCGGCCTGGGGCCGGTCGGCCAGGCCATGGCCGCCCTGACGCCAGCGCTGATCCGAGCGGCCCGCGAATTACCGCCCTCCTCCTCTTGCAGCCCCTTCTCCTCTACTGGCCGTGCTCCCCTTACGGGCCTCCTCCCCTACGGGCCTCCTCGATCACGTGCCGGCTCGACCTCACCGAGCCCAGCTGAGTCCCAAGTGACTCGCTAACCTCTCATTCATCATAGCTATCTAATTCGATTGATATCGACTAGCAGGCATTATGTGCCGGAAAATGTCCGTGCCTGATGCTAGGGTCGAACCGTTCCGCCGGTCCGCGAGTAGCAGGAGGAGGTGACCCCAGATGAGCACTGTGGCGTCACCGGCCAGCGCCGCCGAGGCGCTGGAAATGCTGCGATCGGCGATGGCGTACCTGGCGGCGGCTGATGCCACGGCGATGGCGGCCGAGGAGCAGGCGCGGTGCCTGCGGGTGATGGAGCAGGTGAGCGCGGTCGGCACGGCGGCGCGGACCTCGGTCCTGACGGCGTTCAGTGCCGGGCAGGGGTATTCCGCGGATGCGGATTACAGTCCGCGGACCTGGCTGATCCATCAGACCGGGGTGACCAAGGCGGCCGCGGTGTCCTACACCGCGTGGGCGAGGCGTGCGGCCGAGCATCCGCAGGTTTTCTCCGCGCTGGCCGCGGGGGAGTTGTCGGAGTCGGTGGCCCGGACGATCTGCACCTGGACGGACAAGCTGCCGGAAGATTGCCGGGAGGCCGCCGACGCGATCTTGCTGTCGGCCGCCCGGGCGGGGATGGGCTTGCGGGACCTGGCCGGGCTGGCCGCCGAGATCTACGAGCGGTCCCGCGGTGACCTGCCCGATGAGGACCCGGCGCGGGACTTTGGTGATCGTGGGGTGCGGCTGGTGACCACGTTCCAGGGCGCCGGCGTCCTCAACGGGGATCTGACCCCCGAGTGCGCCGCGATCGTGGGCACCGTGCTGGACGCGCTGGCGGCTCCGGCCGGGGTCGAGGATGACCGGACCCGGGAGCAGCGGTATCACGACGCGCTGCAGGAGGCGATGCGCCGGCTGGCCGCTTCGGATCTGCTGCCGGAGCGGGCCGGGCAGCCGGTGAAGGTCTGGGCGCACATGTCGCTGGCCGACCTGCTCCGGCTGGAGGGCAGCTCGGCGTTGCAGGAGGAGTGGACCGCTCAGGTCCGCGCGCAGTGGGCCGCCCGCCGCGCCGCTGCCTCCGAAACCGGCGGGGATGGCGGCGCCTGGCTGGATGGCGACGCTGCCGAGGCGATCGCGTGCGATGCGGCGATGGCCCCGATCGTCACCGGCGACGTCAACCCCGGCGCGCTGGAGGACCTGGTCCGGCTGTGCGTGGAACTGGACCAGCACCGCCGGCAGGAGCAGCCTGGCCCGGATACCGGCCGCGGGCCGGAGGCCCTGGAGCAGGCGATTATCGGCAAGGCGGTGGACCTGCTGTCCGGGCCGGGCGGGCTGGCGAGCTTCTTGCGGCGGCGGCAGCTGGGGGCGCGGCTGGGCGGGCCGAGCCTTCCGCTGGACATCGGGTCCAGCCAGACCATCCCGGCGGGGATCCGCAACGCGGTGATCCTGCGGGACGGGCACTGCCAGTGGGCCGGGCGGTGTGACCAGCCCGCCGCGGCGTGCGAGGTGCACCATACGAAGCACAAGGCCAACGGCGGGAAGACGTCGGTCAAGGACTGCGTGCTGCTGTGCTGGTTCCATCACCAGGTGGTCATCCACCAATGGGGCTGGACCCTGGTGCTGAACCCGGACGGCACCACGACCGCCTGGAACAAGGACAAGACCAAGGTCCTGCACAGCCACGGGCCGCCGGTCCGGCCGGGGTGATAGGGAGCCGGCCGTCCCGGCGTGACAGGGTCAGGGGGCCGGCCACAGGGTGAGCAATTCGGCGGCGCGGGGGGCGAGCACCGGGAGCAGCAGGTACACCGTGTCGCGGGGCCGTTGCTCGCGGCGCGCCCGGCGCAGCATCAGCAGCCACAGCGGCAGCCCGCCGAGCCCGGCGACCAGGGCCGAGGTGGCGAGGGTGACGTCGAAGACGGCGTACGCCCAGCGAAGCTCGGGGTGGCCGGGGGCGGTGAGGCCCTGCAACTGGGTGAGCTGGGCGAAGACCAGGCCCAGGCCCGCCAGCACGGACCAGGACATAAGCGCCGTGGCCAGGCTGGCCCGCATCCGGGCCGGCCGGTCGTGCAGGGGCGGGCTGAACCAGGCGGGCAGCGCGCGCCAGGCGACGCTGGCCGCGGCGGCCGGGCCGCCGCCGCAGTCCTCGAGGAGCGCCAGGATCTCGTCGCCGTAGCGGGCTCGCCAGGAGGGCGGGTAGAGCGCGAGCGCGGCCCGGGCCAGGGCGGGCGGCCTCATGCGCCGGCCCAGCCGAGACGGGTGCCCAGCCGCTCCCTGGCCACCGAGGCGACCTGGCTCATCCGCTCGGACTGCCGGGCCAGCGCCTCGGCGCCGGCCATCGTGATGCGGTAGGGCCGACGGCGGTCGTCCGACTCGAGCGGCTCGATCAGGCCACGCGCCTCCAGCCGGGCAATCACCGCGTAGAGGGTGCCCGCGCTGAGCCGGACGCCCATGGTCTCGGCCACGTCCTGGATGATGGCGTAGCCGTGCTTGGGCTCGTCGGCCAGGCTGGCCAGCACCAGCAGCGGTGGATCGGCCCATCGGTCCAGTCGGTCTGTCACGCTGCCGACTCTATATCGCTTCACGCTATACCGCAAGCCGATATAGCGCGAGGCATGACAGTGGCGAGCGCCGGGGCCGGGGTTAGACGGGCAGGGCTAGGCGGGCAGGGCTAGGCGGGCAGGGCTAGAGGGGCAGGATCGCGACGGGGCTGGTGGTCGGGCGGGCGCTGCCGCGCGCGGGCTCGACGGTGATCCCGATCCGGTCCCCGGGCCGCACCGCGGACGCCAGCAGGGAGGTGCTGTGCAGCAGCCCGGCCGAGCGCGCGCCGGACGGGCTCATCACCCACACCTGGTAGGCCCGCCCGGACGGCAGGGCCGCCATCCCGGTGGTGCTGACCACGGCTTCGCGCAGCGCCGCGGAGGTGACGACGGTGACGCTGCCGCCCGCGCTGGCCCGCGCGGTCTCGACGCGGGCGTCCGGCGCGGTGACCACCCGGGTGATCGCGGTCTCCCGCGCCCGGTCGAGGTGGTGCTGGGCCGACAGCTGGGTGACGCCGAGCGCGACGGCCGCGGCCACGCTGGCCGCGGCGGCCAGCACGGCCAGGCGGCGAGGGAATGCCCGGACGGCACGGATCTGGTCGCGAGGCAGGGGCGGGAGCTGCCTGGTCCGGTAGGTGGCGGCCAGCACCCGCTGCTCCATCCGGGCCGGCGGGGCGACGGCCCGGGCCCGGGCGAGCCGGACCGCGGTCTCTCGCAGGCCGCGGACCTCGGCCTCGCAGGCCGGGCAGCGCTGCAGGTGGCGCTCGAACTCCTCGCGCTCCGCGTCGCTGATGGCGTCGAGCGCGTAGCTGCCAGTGAGCGCGTGCAGGTCATCTCTCATGGGGTCACCTCCATGCAGTCACGCATCCTGATGAGCCCGTCCCTGATCCTGGTCTTGACCGTGCCGAGGGCGACCCCGAGCAGCTTCGCGACCTGCGGGTAGCTGTAACCGCCGTAGTAGGCGAGGCTGATCGACTCGCGCTGCAGCCCGGTCAGGCCGTCCAGGCAGCGGCGTACCCGCTGGTGCTCCAGCGTCGCGACGACGACCTCGGCCACGTCGTCCTGGCCTTCGGCCGGGTCCATCGCCTTCTGCTCCCGGCGGGCGCAGGCGTTCTCGGCCCGGACCCGGTCGACCGCCCGGCGGTGCGCGATGGTCAGCACCCAGGCGGCGGCGCTGCCCCGGTCCGGGTCGTACCGGGACGCGGTGCGCCAGACCTCGAGCAGGACCTCCTGCGCGACCTCCTCGGACTGGGCCGGGTCACGGAGCACCTGCCGGACCAGCCCGTAGACCGGGGCGGCCAGTTCAGCGTAGACGAGCTCGAACGCCCGGTGGTCGCCGCGCGCCACCTGCCCCAGCAGCGCGGCGAGATCAGACGAGGCAGGGGGCCGCTGACGTATCTCAAGCCTGCTCATGCTCCCCTATTCGGGGCCGCGGGGCCGCCGGATGGGTCCTGACTCAGGGCAGCTCCACCAGGGGAGCCGGATAACCCGGGCGCACCCGGGGGGGCAGCCGCCACGGCGCCTGGATCCAGGCGGAGTCGAGGCCGGCCAGTTCCGGCACGTAGCGGCGGACGTACTGGCCGGCCCGGTCGAACCGGTGGGCCTGGCGCAGCGGGTTCAGCACCCGGTTGGGCCGGGTGTTGTGACTCGTGCCCGCCACCCACTGCCAGTTGCCCGCGTTGTTCGCCACGTCTCCGTCGGCGAGCAGGGAGTCGAAGTGCGCGTAGCCGTGCCGCCAGTCGATGCCGAGGT
>Ga0335081_10008928_pt1 | contig 16095 bp, 15 predicted proteins | sample Lox_Sample_35_FD_206713 | JGI IMG/M metagenome (GOLD analysis project Ga0335081, IMG submission 206713) | Soil microbial communities from Loxahatchee National Wildlife Refuge, Florida, United States - Lox_Sample_3.5 | ecosystem: Environmental > Terrestrial > Soil > Wetlands | place: USA... | reverse complement strand
CGATGCGGTGCCCGGGCATCTTGGTTCCAAGCGGCGTGAGGTGCAACCTTCAAGAGCGGCGCGAGGCGTCACCCCAAGTCGAAGACCAGCACCTCTGCCGCCGCGGTCGCCTCGATCTCGAGCGTGGGCTCGGCTTCGATCGCGGCGCCGTCGCCTTCCTTCATCTCGGTGCCGTTGAGCGCGACGACGCCGCGGGCGATCTGGAGCCAGGCGCCGCGGCCGGGGGCGAGCGCGTGCGCGACGGTCGCGCCGTCATCGAGCCTCGCCACGTAGATGGCGGCATCCTGTTGCAGTGCAATGGGGGCGCGGACGAGTTGGCCCTGCTCTACTTCGGGGCCGAAGGTCCTCTGCTCATAGCCGGGAGGTGTGCCCGTGCGCGCCGGGAGAATCCAGATCTGGAGGAAATGCACGGGCTCCGTGGACGAAGCGTTGAACTCGCTGTGCATGATGCCGGTGCCGGCGCTCATGCGCTGGATCTCGCCGGGCGCGATGACGGAGCCGGTGCCGAGGCTGTCCTTGTGCTGGAGTTTTCCCTCGAGCACGTAGGTCACGATTTCCATGTCGCGATGCCCGTGCGTCGGAAATCCCGCACCGGGAATGACGCGGTCTTCGTTGATGACGCGGAGGCTCCGAAAGCCCATCTCCGCGGGATCGTGGAAGCTGCCGAAGGAAAAGGTATGGCGACTATCGAGCCATCCCGTGCGGGTACGCCCGCGCGCCATGCGATCCCGGAAGCGAATCATGCCGATGCCTCCTACTTCCCTCGAAACACCGGTTTCCGCTTCTCGTTGAAGGCGCGGATGCCTTCCTGACGATCCTCGGTGGGGACGAGACGGTTATAGGCCTCGATCTCGAAGCGGAAGGCGGTGCGGAGATCCATTTGAAGGCCGTAATGCATGGACTTCTTCGCCTGCCGCACGGAGAGGGGCGCGTTCGCAGCGATGCGCTCGGCGATCGCGAGCGCCTCCGGCAGTAGCGCCCCCGGCTCGCAGAGCTTGTTGACGATGCCCCAGGCGAGTGCGTCCTCGGCGGAGAAGGGTTTTCCCGTGAGGATGATCTCCTTGGCCCGGCGCTCGCCCACCACGCGCGGCAGCATCTGCGTGCCGCCGGCACCGGGCATGATGCCGAGCGTCACTTCCGTCAGCGCAAAGCGCGCGGTCGTGACGGCGTAGGCGAAATCGCAGGCAAGCATCAACTCCAAGCCGCCCGCGAAAGCGGGACCGTTCACCGCGGCGACGACGGGCATGGGACAGTCGAGGAGTGCCCAATATTGCCGCTCGAAGATCTCGTGCTGCGCCAACCATTGCGCATCGGTCATGCCGTTGCGCTCCTTCAGATCGCCGCCAGCGCAGAAGACGCGGCCCCCCGCGCCCGTCAGTACCGCGCAGCGGACATCGCCGGGTTCGGCGATGAGGCGTGTCCAGAGATCGAGGAGATCGCGGCCCATCTGCGTGTTGAAGGAATTCGCGACCTCCGGCCGGTTGAGCGTCACCAGCAGGATGTGCGGCGCCGGCTGCTCGGTCTTGATCGTGGTGTAGTCGGGGATCATGAGCGTGCGCCCTTCTTGCCGGCGGCGCCGTAGGGGCCGAGGACCTCCTCGGTATGCTGGCCCAGTGTTGGGGGCATGCGACGAAAGGCCGGGCGCTTGCCATCGAAGGAAATCGGCGGGCCCATCAGCGTGATCGAGCCGTCGGGGCTGGGCTGCAGCATGCCGAGCGCCTCCGTCTGCGGATGCTTGGCGACGGCGTCGATCTGCTGCAGTGGCGCGCAGGGCACGCCCGCCGCGTCGAGCGCCGCCTCCCACGTTGCGGTGGTTTCGATCTGCACGATCTCCTGGATCATGCCGACGAGCAGGCCGCGGTTCTTGACGCGATCGGGGTTGTGGAGGAAGCGCGGATCCTGCGCCCATTGCGGCTGTCCCAGAGCCTGCGCCAAGAGCTGAAAAAGCTTGTCGCTCCCCGCGCCGATCATGATGAAGCCGTCGCTGGTGACGAAGCCCTGATAGGGCACGATCATCGCAGCGCCCGAGCCGAAGGGCTTCGGTACCTCGCCCGAAGCGAGGTAATTCGCGACGTGGTAGCACATCCAGGAGAGCGCGGTCTCGTAGAGTGAGCCGTCGATGGTGGCGCCCTCGCCGGACTCGGCCCGCCGCAGCAGCGCGCTCAAGACGCCGATCACCGACCACATCCCCGAGCCGATGTCGATGATCGAGCTCCCCGCGCGCACCGGCGGCCTCCCGGACTCGCCGGTGACGCTCATGAAGCCGCCAAAAGCCTGGAGGAGCGGATCGTAGCCGGGCTTGTCCTTCATCGGCCCCACCGCGCCGAAAGCGCCGATGGTGCAGTAGACGAGGCTCGGCTTCTTCGCGCGAAGCGTCGCCGCGTCGAGCCCGAGCCCCGCCGCCGTCCCCGGCCGAAGATTCTGGATCACGACATCCGCGCGATCGAGGATCATGCGCTCGAGCCGCGCGCGGTCCGCGGGATCGCGCAGCTCCACCACCACCGAGAGCTTGTTGCGGTTGAGGCTCTGGAAGAGCGCGGAGTGTCCGTGCCAATAGGGCGGCGCCCATTTCCGCGCGTCGTCGCCGTCGCGCTTCTCGACCTTGATCACCGTCGCCCCGAGATCGCCGAGCACCTCACCCGCGAAAGGCGCCGCGACATTGTGCCCGAGCTCCACCACAGTGATCCCGGCGAGCGGGGCTTCGGACGTCATGGTTCTCGTGCTCCAGATCGTTGCGGGGCAACGCTAATACGCGAGAGCGAGGGGCGTCAAACGTCGGGAAAAAGCACCCTCTCAGCGCAGAGGACGCGGAGAAGGCGCAGAGACCGCAGAGAAGGATGAGGCGACTTCTGCTAGAGCCGACCCACCAATAAATTGAAGTTCAGGAGATAGCCTAGTTTGAATCCGCCCAGACGGAGATAGCTCAGGACCTGCCCGCGATGGACCCAGAGGATCGCCGCTGTGGATTTGCGCTCGACCACCGCACTCTCCGGGCCTGCTTTGCGTCCTCCGCGCTTGGGCCTCTTTGCTTCCTCGTCCCTTACACCGCCGCCATCTGAGCAATTCCGCCCCTCACCGCTCCCGCCTCGATGTTGCGCCAGAGCACCTCTTGCCCCTTCGGGAGTGCGCGGCTGTTGGGCATGGCGAGCCAGAGGCGCATGAGGAGACGGTCGTGGCCGCTCGATCTGTCGTCCTCGAACGGCGTGCGACCGTGATAGGTCACATGCGAGTTGAGGAACTGGATGTCGCCGGGATCGAGCGTCATTTCGAAGCAGAGCTCCTTCGCAAGCGCGAGGAGCATGTCGAGCGCCTCCTTCTGCTTCTCCGTGAGCTTGGGTACGCCGTCCACGGTCTGCGCGGCCTCGATGTAGGTGAGCGAGAAGTGGCTGGTGAAGCGGCCATCACGGACGCCGAAGACCGGGAGCGCGTAGACGTCGGCCGCGGTCTCGGCCTCCTCGCCGTGGCGGCTGCGGTAATAGGGCTCGAAGAGCAGCTCCGCGAGATCGGGCCGCCGCTTCAACATCTCGTTCATCACGGAGACCGAGCTGGCGATGGTGCTGACGCCGCCCTTAGCGGCTTGGCGCACGCACAGGAGCGCCACCACGTCCGTGCGGTCGGTGTGGAAGCGCAGTGGGCCGTTCGTGAGGGTGCGCGCATAGGAGGAAAGGAAAGGCTTGCCGTTGGCCATGCGCACGCGCTCGATCTGACCGTAGCGCTTGCCGACATCGCCGCCCTCATCGCGGATGAAGCGCATGAGTTCGCCCCGCCGGTTCTGGTAGACGCGGGTGCCGAGATTGGCGCCGATGCCGGCATAGAGCTTGCGGAGCTGATCCTCGGAATAGCGCGCGACGGGCAGGCCGCGGAGCTTCAGCATGCCGGACCCGTTCTCGAGCTCCTCCGCAATCTCCGAGAAGAGACCACTCATGCCCGGCAGCGGGAAATCCTCGCGCCCGATCGCATGCCAGGCGAGGCCGCGGCTCTCGACACCCGCGAGTGCCGCGTCGATCTCTGCGATGTCGGCGGGGCGAAGGTCGCGCAGCCAGCGTGTGGAGCGCGCCATGTCTTTGCCGAGCCAGGCGCAAGGGCCGGCGAGGGGAGTGTGTGCAGTCATGGGATCATCTGTCGTCGGGGAGTATCATTGCCCGCAACGCTAGTACGCAGGCGCAGAGAGCGTCAACTCAAGCGAGTTCGCCCGGCTTGACCTCGACGAAAGGCCGCACCTAGCATTCCGCATTGCCTTCTTAAAAAGGGACCCCGCCATGGCTGCTCCCCTCACCCATGCATTCGGCGCATTCGCCTCCGGGCTTCGCTACGAGGATTTGCCGCAAGCGGCGGTGGGCGTGGTGCGTCTCGGCTTCACCGACTGCACCGCGACCATGCTCGCTGGCGGTTCCGAGCCGGTGTCCCGGATGGTGCGCGAGGCCCTGGGAACGCGGGGCGCTCGCGGAGAGGCACGCATCGCCTTCGGCGCGGAGCGCGCGAGCGCACCCGAAGCGGCGCTTGCCAACGGCACCGCCGGCCATGCGCTCGACTTCGACGACGTCGCCATCGGCGGACATCCCAGTGTGGTGCTGGTGCCGGCAGTGCTGGCGGAAGCAGAGGCGCTCGGCGCAGACGGCCGCGCTGCGATTGCAGCCTATGTCGCGGGCTACGAGGTCTGGGCCAATCTGATCGCGCGAGATCCCGATCCTTACCATCGCAAGGGCTGGCATCCGACGGCGGTGATAGGGCCGATCGCGGCGGCGGCGGCCTCAGCCAATCTCCGCCGGCTCGATCCCGAGCAGGCGACGATGGCGTTGGGTATCGCGGCATCGCTCTCGGCGGGCGTGGTCGCGAATTTCGGCACCATGACGAAGCCCTACCAGGCGGGACGCGCGGCGCAATCGGGTGTCACAGCGGCACGGCTCGCTGCGGCGGGCATGACCGCCGCTGCGGATGCGCTGGAGCATCAGCTCGGCCTCCTGAGCGCGCTCTCGCCCAAGGGCCGCGTCGACCTGGAGACGCCGGCCGACGGACTCGGCAAGCGCTGGGCGATCGTCGAGAAGGGCCTCAACGTCAAGAAATATCCGATGTGCTACGGCGTCCATCGCGCGCTCGACGGCATGCTCGACCTCGTCCGCCGGCATGAATTGACCCCCGCTTCCGTGCGGGAGATCGCGGTTACCACAGGGACGACGCAGGCGGCGATGCTGCGCAATCACCGCCCGCAGACCGGACTCGAGGCGAAGTTCTCGATGGAGTTCGCGATGGCCTCGGCCCTCACGGCGCGCCGCGCCGGGCTCTCCGAGCTCACCGACGGCTTCGTGCTGAAGCCCGAGGTGCAGGCGGCGATGGCAAAGGTCTCGATCGCAACCACCGACACGAAGGCCGCCGACGATGCCGTCTTCGCGGAATTTGACCGCGTGGCGGTGACGCTCGAGAACGGCAAGCACATCGAGAGCCCCGAGCTCCGCGTCGCCCGCGGGCACTGGTCCGTGCCGCTCACCGCCGAGGAGCTATGGGCGAAGTTCCGAGATTGCGCGGCGACGACGCTGCAGGAGAACGGCGCGCAGGCGCTCTTCGAGGGGCTGCAGGCGCTGGAGCGGCAAAGCGACGTGCGAGAGCTCGGCGCGCGCTAGTAAGAGGGCCCACTCTCACAGCCTACGGATCGGAACGCCCCGCCACCCGCCGCGCGCGATCGCCGTGGCAATGACGGCGCCGAAGACGACGAGGCCCAGCCCCACCATCGCGAAGAGACCGGCGACGCCGGCATCGAAAACACGGAAGAGGCACCACCCGCCACCCACCGCGACGATGATCCGCAGGAAGCCGGCGGCGAGCGGCCATGTCATCCGCCCTGCGCCCTGCGAGCTGAAATAGAGCGCCATGCCGCCGCCAAAGGCGCCGAAGAACGGCCCGACCCAATGGAAATAGACGGTCCCGAGCGCGATCACCTGCGGCTCGCTGCTGAATAGGCCCAGCCACTGAGCGGGAAAGATCGCAGCGAGCAGTCCGATGGTCTCGGTCATCGCGAAGCCGAGCGCCGCCCCAGTCCAAGCGATGCGCTGGGCCCGCAGAACGTTCCCCGCGCCAATGCTGGTGCCGATCATTGCAACGAGTGGGGCGCCGAGTCCGAAGACCAGCGGGATCAACAGGTATTCAAGCCGAGAGCCGATGCCGTATCCCGCGATTGCGGCCGCGCCGAAGCCGCCGACCATCTCGGTCACGAGGACGATGGTGAGATTCGTCAGAACGGTGTTGATTGCGGCGACGCCGCCGACGCGGAGGATCTCGCGCTGGTACCGCCAGCGCGGCAGGAAGCCGGTACTGCGGAAGCGCAGGGGGCTCCGGCCCGCGGCGATATACCAGAAGAGGAAGAGGCAGCCGCCTGCAAAGGCAAGCAGCACCGCGGCGGCTCCGCCCGCGACTTCCAAGCGCGGGAGCGGCCCCCAGCCCTGGATGAGCGCAGGCGATATGATCGCCAGAAGCACTGCGCTGACGCAGGCCACGAGCGCCGGCGTCAGCATGTTCCCGCTGCCGCGGAGCGCGCTTGCGAAACCGTTCAGGAGCCACAGCAGCGGCGCGCCCGCAAAGACGATGTTCGAGTAGAGGACCGCCGCCGCGAGCGCGCCTCCACCGTCGCCGCCGACGGCGCGGTAGAGGCTCGGCCCGAGGCCGAGCGCGGCAAGCGTGAAGACCGCGCCGAAGATAAGCGACAGCGCTGTCGACTGCATCAGGAGGATATCGGCCTCCTCGCGCCGCCCGGCACCCAAGGCACGCGCGATCGCCGAGGAGATACCTCCGCCGATCGCCCCCGCGGACATCATCTGCATGAGCATCAGCATCGGGAACACCAGTGCGACGCCCGCGAGCGCGTCGGTGCCGAGAAAACCCACGAAATAGGTCTCGATGAGGCCGACCGCCGCCTGCGCCACCATCATCACGACGTTGGGAATCCCGAGCCGCAGCAACAGCGGCAGGATAGGCCCTTCGAGCAACAGGAGCGTGCGCGCGGAACGAGCGCGCGTTCCCGGTCCCGTCGCGATGGCTGATGCGTCCGGCACGGGTATCTCCTATTCGATCTCGAGGGAGGCGACGTCGCGGAGCATGCCGCGCAGGCGCTCGGCCGCGGTGGTGCCATAACGCTCCTCGAAGCCCGCCTGGGCACGCTGCCAGAGCGGGATCGCGCGCCTGATCGCGGCCTCGCCCTTCTCCGTCATGTGGATCCGGCGCTCGCGCCGATCCTCGCCGGGAAGCAGCCGGATCATCCCTTGCCGCCGCAGCGGTTCGAGATTGCGGCCGAGCGTGGTCCGGTCCATGACGAGAATCCGGGCCATCTCGCCGATCGCGGTCGGGCCACTGGCGCGCAGCTTTGCCAGGATCGAGAACTGCGTCCCGCGCACGCCCGAGGGCGCGAGAAACTCGTCGTAGAATTGTGTCGCCCGCCGCGTCGCCTGGCGGAGCGCCAGGAGATTGCAACGCTCGGGGGGTGGCCTCGAAGCCCGGTCTGACATGCTGATTCCCTCAGCGACAAATATGCGTATCTACGCCCATTTTGCGAAATGCGTCTTTCGCATGGCTGGACCGCCGCGGGCCCAGGGCTTTGAGATCGCGGGGTTTCTGCGCCAGACTGCGGGCCGGCAACCGGAGGAGCCGCAATGCCCTCGAGCGTCTTCGATTCCATCCTGTTCCGGGATTCCTGGAGCACGGAGGAGATGCGTCGCGTGTTCTCCGACGAGAACCGCGTGCAGAAATGGTACGATGTTGAGGCCACACTCGCCTCGGAGCAGGCGGCCTTCGGCATCCTGCCGCGAGAAGCCGCGGGCGAGATCATGCGCAATGCCAAGGTCGAGAAGGTCGATCTCGCGGCGATTGCCGTGGCGATGCGCGAGGCGAAGCATCCGCTCGTCCCGGCGCTCCGCGCGCTCCAAAAGCTCTGCAAGCCCGAGCTCGGCGAGTTTCTCCACTACGGTCCGACGACCCAGGATGTGCTCGACACCGGCACGATGTTGCAGCTCAAGGAGGCGCACGCGGTCGTACTGCGCGATCTCCGCGGCGTCGGCCGCGCGCTCTACGGGCTCGCGGAGCGGCATCGCGCGACGCCAATGCCCGGCCGCACGCACGGGGTCCAGGCGTTGCCGATCACCTTCGGGCACAAATGCGCGATCTGGCTGCGCGAGGTCTCGCGCCATCGCGAGCGCCTCGCCGAGGCGGAAAAGCGCGTCTTCGTGGGCTCTCTGGTGGGCGCGGTCGGGACCATGGCCTCCTTCGGACCCGATGCCCTCGAGCTCGAGCGGCGCGTCCTGCAGCGGCTCGGGCTCGGCCAGGCCGATATCTCCTGGCAGCCCGCGCGCGATCGCTTCGCGGAGTATGCGAACGTCCTCGGGCTCGTCGCGGGCACGCTCACGAAGATCGCGAGCGAGGTCTTCGCATTGCAGCGCACGGAGATCGGCGAGATCGAGGAGCCCTTCAATCCCGGAAAGGTCGGCTCCTCGACGATGCCGCACAAGCGTAACCCGTCGATCTCCGAGGCGATGATCACCGTCGGCCGCACGCTCCGCTACAACGTCGCGATCCTGCAGGAAACGCTGGTGCAGGTGCATGAGCGCGAGAGCGCGATCTGGAAGATGGAGTGGAAGGCACTGCCGGAAATCTGCCTCGGCCTTTCCTTCCTTCTGGCGCAGGGCAGCCACGTGCTCGAGCATCTCGTGGTGAAGCCCGAGAGGATGCGGGCCAATCTCGATCTTCTGGGTGGCCTTCTGCTCTCCGAGCGCGTGATGTTTTTCCTGGCGGAGAGGCTCGGCAAGCAGACCGCGCACGAGGTCGTTTACGAGGCCGCGATGCAGGTGCAGGAGCATGGCGAGGGCTTCGAGAGCGTCCTCGGCCGCGATCCCCGCCTCGCCGACCTCGACCTCAAGCCGATCCTCGATCCCACGACTTACGTTGGGCTCGCGCCGGAACTCGTCGATCGCGCGCTGGCGCGGACCAAGGCCGAGGGGTGGCTCGACTAGGCGACGTTACCCTTGCGGGTGAGCGGTCGATGCCTGGCTCTACGGATGCGTCACTCCCCTTGCGCGCCCCCCGCGCTGGTGCAAACCTACGCGTGAGTCTGAAGTGCGCTCGGGCGCCAAGGGGGTCCCGTGAGATCGAATCGACTCACTACCATCATCCTGATCGGCATGGTGCTGGGCATTGCCGTCGGCTATGCCTGCCACACGCTTTGGCCCGATCCCGCAACCGCGAACGGGATCGCGGGTTACATCTCGCTGATGACGGACATCTTCCTCCGTCTCATCAAGATGATCATCGCGCCGCTGGTGTTCACGACGCTGGTGGTGGGCGTGGCGCATCTCGGCGAACCCAAGGCCATCGGCCGTGTCGGCGGCAAGGCGATGATCTGGTTCGTCTCGGCCTCCCTCGTGTCGCTGCTGCTGGGGATGGTGCTCGTGAACGTCATGCGCCCCGGCGACAACCTGAACCTGCCGCTCCCAGACGCGGGCACCTCCACGAATCTCAAGGTGGCGTCGCTGTCGCTCAAGGAATTTGTCACGCATCTGGTTCCAAAGAGCGCCGTCGAGGCAATGGCCAACAACGAGATCCTGCAAATCGTGGTGTTCTCGCTGTTCTTCGGAGTTGCGGCCGCGGCGGTGGGCGAGCGCGCGAGGCCGATGGTCGAGTTGATCGACGCGGCGTCGCAGGTGATCCTAAAGATCACCGGCTACATCATGGGCTTGGCACCGCTCGCGGTCTTCGCGGCGATGGCCGCCACGGTCACCACGCAAGGCCTCGGCATTCTCATCACCTACGGCAAGTTCATGGCCGAGTTCTATTTCGGGCTCGTGGCGCTCTGGGGATTGCTGATCCTCGCGGGATTCGTGTTCCTGGGACGCGGAATTTTCCGATTGGTTGGCCTCGTTCGCGAGCCCTTCCTGCTCGCCTTCAGCACCGCGAGCAGCGAGGCGGCCTATCCCGTCACCATGGCGCAGCTCGAGAAATATCCGATCGGGAAGAAGATCATCAGCTTCGTGCTGCCGATGGGCTATTCCTTCAACCTCGACGGCTCGATGATGTACTGCACCTTCGCGACGCTGTTCATCGCGCAGGCCTACAACATCCACATGAGCGGCGTGCAGCAGATCACGATGCTGCTGGTGCTCATGCTCACGAGCAAGGGAATGGCGGGCGTCCCGCGCGCCTCGCTCGTCGTCATCGCCGCGACGCTCGTGAGCTTCAACCTGCCGGAAGCGGGGCTGCTGCTCGTCATCGGCATCGACCAGTTCCTGGACATGGGCCGCTCCGCCACGAACGTCATCGGCAACAGCCTCGCGACCGCTGTCGTCGCGAAGTGGGAGGGCGACATCGGAAGGGCGCCGGTTCCGGAGGGCGAGCTTCGGCCTCGGACGGCGTGAGCGCGATGGGCGCCCGCATCCTTGCAGCGGCTGCGGCGCTCGCGCTCTCACTGCTGCCGGGAACGCTGGCCCATCGGGTCGCTTTCGCGCAGGAGCTCACGGGAACGCTGAAGCGTGTGCACGACAGCGGAGCGATGGTCATCGGCTTCCGCGCGAGCTCGATACCCTTCTCCTATCTCGACACGCATGGGCAGCCGATCGGCTACTCGATCGATCTCTGCAACGAGGTCGTGGATGAGGTTTCTAGCGAGCTCGGGATAGAGGTCGCGGTCAAATATCAGAAGGTAACGGCGGAAAGCCGCATCGCCGCGCTGGTCGCGGGAGAGATCGACATCGAATGCGGCTCGACCACCAGCAACTTCGAGCGCAAGAAGCAGGTCGCGTTCTCGCCGGTCTTCTTCGTGAGTGGAACGAAGCTGCTGGTCCGACGCGACTCCGGCGTCGCCTCCTACCGTGATCTCCGCGACAAGACGGTGGTGGTGACAGCCGGAACCACCAATGAAGTCGCCGTGAAGACGCTCTCCGACAAGCAAGGACTCGGGATCAAGTTCCTCGTGGGGCGGGACCATGCGGATTCCTTCGCGATCCTCGCCTCAGGGAAGGCCGATGCCTTCGCCACGGACGATATCCTTCTCTACGGGCTCGTGGCGACGACGAAGAGCGGCGACGACTACGTCGTCGTCGGCGACTTCCTCTCCTACGACCCCTATGGCCTCATGTTCCGCAAGGACGATCCGGCATTTGCGGAGGTTGTCGAGCGGACCTTCGCGCGGCTCGCGCAAGACCGCGAAATCGTACAGATGTACAACAAATGGTTCCTGAAGCGCCTCCCGAGCGGGGAACGCCTCAACCTGCCGATCAGCCCGCAGCTCGAGGAATTCTTCCGGGTCCTGGGCGTGCCCGACTAACCCCTCCCACTCCCACCTTCGGCGGGAGTGGGTATATTCTCGTTCAAGAACTGAGGGGAGGCTTCCGCACATGACCGACCGCCGGCTCGGGATCATCATGAATGGCGTCACCGGGCGAATGGGGACGATCCAACACCTCGTGCGCTCGATCCTCGCGATCCGCAAGGAAGGCGGTGTCACGCTCGCCGACGGGACCCATGTCGTGCCGGACCCAATCCTGGTGGGACGCAACGCCGAGAAGGTGGCGGCGCTCGCGGAGGCGCATGGGGTCGAGCGTCACACGACGGATCTCGATCGTGCCCTGGCCGAGCGCGGCGATGCCGTCTATTTCGACGCCGTCACGACCGACCAGCGCAAGCGCAACGTCGAGAAAGCGCTCGCGGCGGGAAAGCACGTCTACTGCGAGAAGCCGACCGCGACCAATCTCGCCGACGCGGTCGCGCTCTATCGCCGTGCGCGCATGGCCGGCCGCAAGCACGGCGTCGTCCAGGACAAGCTCTTCCTGCCGGGACTCGTCAAGCTCAAGCGCCTCATCGACAGCGGCTTCTTCGGCCGCATCCTCGCGGTCAAGGGCGACTTCGGCTACTGGGTCTTCGAAGGCAATCTGCAACCTGCGCAGCGCCCTTCCTGGAATTACCGCAGGGACGAGGGCGGCGGCATCATCCTCGACATGCTCTGCCACTGGCGCTATGTGCTCGACGGTCTCTTCGGCAAGGTGCAGGCCGTATCCTGCATCGGGGCCAATTTCATTCCGGAGCGCATCGACGAGCGGAGTCGCCGCTATCGCGCCGATGCCGACGACGCCTGCTTCGCGACCTTCGAGATCGAGAACGGTGTGATCGCACAGATCAACAGCTCCTGGGTGACGCGCGTCCGGCGCGACGATCTCGTGACCTTCCAGGTCGACGGGACCCACGGCTCCGCGGTTGCGGGCCTCCAGCGCTGCGTGATCCAGCCGCGCATGGCGACGCCGAAGCCGGTCTGGAATCCCGACGAGCCGCAATCCATGAACTTCTTCGCGCAGTGGCAGGAAGTGCCGGATACCGAGCCCTATCCGAACGGCTTCCGCGCGCAATGGGAGCGCTTCATCCGCCACGTCGAGGAGGACGCTCCCTTCCCCTGGGACCTCCGCGCGGGCGCCAAGGGCGTGCAACTCGCGGAGCTCGCGATGCAGAGCTGGCAAGAGCGGCGCTGGATCGACGTGCCCGAGCTCGAGGAGTGAGACGATGCCGACGCTGACCCTCCCGACCTCCGATCGGCGGCTCGAGCGCTACACGACGCGACAGCCCCGCCATTGGCCGAAGGAACCCGCCAATCCGTTCGACCGTGTGGCGCTCGCGGCAGTGCACGTCGTCGCCGACCCGCTTGCCAACGCGGATCCCTGGCTCGATACGCCCATCGACTGGGAGGCGACACTCGCCTACCGGCGGCATCTCTGGAAGCTCGGATTCGGCGTCGCTGAGGCGATGGACACAGCGCAGCGCGGCATGGGGCTCGACTGGAGAGCCTCGCTGGAGCTGATCCGCCGCTGCATCGCCGAAGCGAAAAGCGAGGGCGGTGCGGTGGTCTTCTCCGGCGCCGGCACCGATCACCTCGCGCCCGGCGTCCATGGCATCGACGCGATCGTGCGCGCCTACGAGGAGCAGATCGGCGAGATCGAGAAGCTCGACGGCCGCGTGATCCTGATGGCAAGCCGCGCGCTCGCGGCATCGGCCACGGGTCCGGACGCCTACGCGCACGTCTACGACCGCATCCTCGGACAGATGCGCGAGAAGGCGATCATCCATTGGCTCGGAGATATGTTCGATCCCGCGCTCGCGGGCTATTGGGGCCATCGCGACCTCGACGCCGCGACTGAGGTGGCGCTCGACGTGATCGGGCGCAACGCCGACAAGATCGAGGGCATCAAGATCTCTCTCCTCGACAAGGATAGAGAGATTGCGATGCGTCGGCGCCTACCCGAGGGCGTGCGGATGCTCACGGGCGATGATTTCAACTTTGCGGAGCTGATCGCGGGCGATGGCGAGCAGCACAGCGACGCCCTCCTGGGCATCCTCGACGCAATCGCGCCGGCGGCCTCTTCGGCACTCGCGGCGCTCGCGCGGGGGAGCCGCAACGAGTTCCAGGACATGCTGGCACCGACCGTGCCGCTCTCGCGGCACATCTTCAAGGCGCCCACGCGCTTCTACAAGACCGGCATCGTCTTCATGGCCTATCTCAACGGGCATCAGCGGCATTTCGTGATGATCGGGGGACAGCAGAGCGCACGCTCGATCGCGCATCTGGCGGAGCTCTTCCGTCTGGCGGACGGCGCGGGCCTTCTCGTCGATCCCGAGCTCGCGGCGCAGCGCATGCAGACCGTGCTGCGTTCGCACGGCATCGACGCCTGAGTCGGCGATGCGAGACCTCTCCCGCGACGCCCGGCTCCTCTCGATCAACGGCGCGACGGTCCGCAAGCAAGGCAACCTCGCGGAGATCATCGCTGCATTGTGCGCGCGCGGTATCGGTGGAATCGCGCCCTGGCGCGACCAGGTCGCGGCGCTCGGCCTCAAGGAGACGGCTCGACTTATCCGTGACAGCGGGCTTGTCGTCACCGGTCTTTGCCGCGCCGGCCTCTTCACCGCCGAGGGCCGTGCGGGGCTCGCAAAATCGCTCGACGACAACCGCCGCGCCGTCGACGAGGCGGCTGCCTTGGGGGCGCGCTGCCTCGTCATGCTCGGCGGTGGGCTCGAGCCGGGATCGCGCGACATCGCGAGTGCTCGCGCCCTCGCCCGTGATGGCCTCGCGGAGCTGCTGCCTCACGCGCAGAGCGCAGGGGTCCCGCTCGCGATCGAGCCGCTGCACCCGATGTATGCGCCCGATCGCTCCTGCATCAACACCATGGCGCAGGCGAACGACCTTTGCGATGTACTCGGCGAGGGAGTGGGCATCGCCGTCGATACTTATCACCTCTGGTGGGACCCGAATCTCGAGCGCGAGATCGTGCGCGCGGGGAAGGATCGCATCGTCGCCTTTCACATTTCCGATTGGCTGGTGCCGACGACCGACCTGTTGCTCGATCGCGGCATGATGGGGGACGGCATCATCGACATCCGGCAAATCCGCGGCTGGGTCGAGGCTGCGGGTTTCACCGGACTTTGCGAGGCCGAGATCTTCTCCGAGCGCAACTGGTGGAAGCGGCCGATGGACGAGGTGCTCGACACCTGCGTCGAGCGCTTCCGGAGGGTGTGCTGAGATGCGGCTCGCGCTCTGCAACGAGGTGATCCAGCAACTCGATTTCGCGCGGCAATGCGAATTCGCCGCGGCGCTCGGCTATGAAGGGCTCGAAGTAGCGCCGATGACGCTCTCCGAGGAGCCGCATCTATTGCCCGCGATCGAGCGCCGGCGCATCCGCCGCGCCGCCGCCGACGCGGGAATTGCGATCGCGAGCCTGCATTGGCTCCTGGTGAAGCCGGGCGGGCTCTCCATTACCAGCGCCGACGGCGCGGTGCGAGCACGCACGCTCGACGTGATGCGCGGCCTCGTGGACCTCGCGGGCGAGCTCGGCGCGGGGATCATGGTGCATGGCTCGCCGGTACAGCGGCGCTTGCCGGAGGGGGCGGAGGCCGTGGCGGCTCGCGAGCGCGGCCTCGATGCCTTCCGCTCGATCGCGGAGCAGGCAGAGCACCTCGGGATCGTCTACTGCATCGAGCCCCTTTCGCGCGACCAGACCAACTTCATCACGACGCTCGCGGAAGCCGCGCAGATCGTCCGCGATCTCGCGAGCCCCGCGATCCGCACGATGATCGATTGCAGCTCCGCAGGCCGCGGCGAGCGCGAGTCCGTTGCGGCGCTGATCGACCGCTGGCTGCCGACCGGGCTTGTCGCGCATGTCCAGGTGAACGACCGCAATCGCCGCGGCCCCGGTCAGGGCGAGGATCGCTTTGCGCCGATTCTCGCGGCGCTCCGCCGACACAACTATTCCGGCTGGGTGGCCGTCGAGCCCTTCGACTATGTGCCGGATGGACCGGCGGCTGCGGCACGCGCGGCGGGATATCTCCGCGGCATAATGGAGGCGCAGGCATGACGGAGGCACCGCGGCTCCGCATTCGCGAGGTCGAGCGCTTCGAGTGGCCATTCAAGTTGCGCCTTCCCTTCCGCTTCGGCGTGATCACCGTGACCGAAGGGCGGCAGGCGGTGCTGCGCGCGCGGATCGCGCTCGAGGACGGGCGCGAGGGCTGGGGCGTGGCTGCGGAGTCTCTCGCGGCCAAATGGTTCGACAAGGACCCGAGCCGGAGCGATGCCGAGAACCAGGACCAGCTCCGCCGCGCGCTCGAGATCGCGGAGGGCCTCTATCTCGGGGCGCCCCTCCGCACGGCTTTCGGTCACTTCGCGGATAGCTACGCGGCGCAGCTCGATGCGGGTGCGGCCGAGAAGCTCAATCCGCTGGTCGCGGGGTTCGGCCCCGCCCTACTCGACCGCGCGGTCCTGGATGCGCTCTGCCGGATCGAGGGGATTTCCGTCTATGAGGCGATGCAGCGGAATCGCGTTGGCCTCGCGTCCCACCCGATCGTCCCCGATCTCGAGCACGTGGATTTCGACCGGCTCTGCGGAAGTCTCGTTGCCGACGACGCCATCGACCTCCGCCACACCGTGGGCCTGATCGATCCCATCACCGCCGCGGAGGTGAAAATCGGCGAGAAAGTGGAGGACGGCCTGCCGCAGACGCTGGAGCAGGCGATCACCGCCTACCATCCCCGCTATTTCAAGCTCAAGGTGAGCGGCAAGCTCGACGCCGACATCGACCGCCTGACCGGGAT
>Ga0335081_10008925_pt1 | contig 16097 bp, 16 predicted proteins | sample Lox_Sample_35_FD_206713 | JGI IMG/M metagenome (GOLD analysis project Ga0335081, IMG submission 206713) | Soil microbial communities from Loxahatchee National Wildlife Refuge, Florida, United States - Lox_Sample_3.5 | ecosystem: Environmental > Terrestrial > Soil > Wetlands | place: USA... | reverse complement strand
GGGAGCGTCCCGTCAGCCCGCGCACATTGGCGGTCGCACCCCTGCTGAGTGGTTCATCGTGGACGATTTCCTCCACCATGCTGTTGAACGATCCGCACTGCGGACATTTTCCCATGTACGAGGCGGAAACGCGGCCGCATTGCTGACAGACGAAGCGGGTGTGAGTCTTTGGCATGAGGCAATTATAATGCACGGGCGTTCTTGGATCATTCAGACCACCTGGGTTTGAACACGGCTCGCCACAACTTCTTGGAAAAGCAGTGCGGCGGGGCGTTCCTGGGGGTGCGCCTGCGCTTCCCGCCTTGGCCGGCGGGGGCGAAAACCGAAGCTCATTTTTCGATCATCAGTCGCCTGGACGGGGGGCGGCACCACACCGCACGCAATGGCCAATGCGACTTTGATCAGCTGCCGGGCGACAAAGTGCATGGAAGGGTGGCGAAGTTCCCGTGTCTTTCGGCCAATCACCCTGTTTGCAGTTCATCCCGGATCATTGGTGTTAGAATGATTTTCATGCGAAAGAGACTTATCGCGGTCGTTGCCATTCCATTCTTGATCATCGTGGCCGTCGGCATCTACTTCATTCCGCCCGTTTATTCGCGCTTATCGCCGCATGTGGACGATGTCGTCGCACAAGTCAATTCGGTCCTGCATCCGCCCGATCAGGCCGTGTTCCAACCGCAGCAATCCCAACAGAATGCCATCCAGGCCATCGTGGATGCGACCATGCAGGCGTTCAGCACATATCAGGCAGAAGTCGCCGCGCAGCCTCCAACGCCGGATCCGCCGGCGGCTGCGGAGGCAGCGCCGCCAACAATTACCCCAACGCCTCTGCCGTCATCGGTGGAGCTGTCAGGGGTCGTGTACATGGATCAAAGCGGCGGATGGAATCTCTGCGGCCCCACCAATTTATACATGGCGTTGAAATATTGGAAGTGGCCCGGAAGCCGCGATGATATCGTCAAGGTGGTCAAGCCGGGCATCAACGATCCCAAACTGAGCTTCATCCAACGCGGCGAGACGGATAAAAACGTGATGCCTTACGAGTTGGCGGACTTCGTCAACAGCGATACGCCCTTCCGTGCGCTGTATCGTTATGGCGGCGATATGAACTTGTTAAAGAGTCTGATTGCCTCCGGATATCCGGTGCTCGTCGAAAAGCAAGTCTATGAACATTCTATCTCCGATCCGCCCGGCCAAATGTCGTGGCTTGGTCATTATGCCTTTGTCACGGGTTACGACGACTCGCAAGGCGTTTTCATTTATCAAGATACATATCCGCCCGAAGGGGTGGACGGAATGAACCGGCCAATTAGCTATGCCGATTTCCAGACGGCGTGGCGGGCCTTCGATTATATCTTTATCGTGGTTTATCCCGGTTATCAAGAACAGAGCCTTTACGCTCTGCTCGGACCCTGGGCGGATACCCAGTGGGCGAACCAACATGCGCTGGATATTGCGACGGAGGAAACCAAAACGCTGAGCGGTCTGGACTTGTATCTGGCGTGGTTCAACCGGGGAACCAGCGACGTGCAGTTGCTGCAATACAACGATGCCGCCGTGGCATATGACCAGGCCTTCGCACTTTATCCCTCGCTTCCGATGCCGGCCAGTCAGCGGCCCTACCGCATGTTGTGGTATCAAACCGGTCCGTATTGGGCATATTACTATACAGACCGCTATCAGGATGTGATCAATCTTGCCAATACCACCTTGAGCACCGTGTTGAATGGTCCGACTCTCGAAGAGAGCATCTATTGGCGCGGCATGGCCGAAGAAGCGACCGGCGATATGAGCGCTGCGATTGGGGATTTCAAGCGTGCCGATCATCTTAACCCGAATATGCAGGCCGCGATGCAGGCACTTGAATCGTTGGGAATTCAACCGGAAAAACCGGTACAATAAAACGTATGCGCATTCTTCATTTCGCCGATGCTCACATCGATATGGCCAATTATGGCAGGCACGATCCCGAAACGGGCCTGCCGCTGCGCGTGCTCGACTTTCTCAAGTCGCTGGATACGATCGTGAATAGCGCGATCGCCGAAAAAGTGGATTTGGTGATCTTTGCCGGGGATGCGTATAAGGACCGGTCGCCCGCGCCGACCTTTCAGCGCGAGTGGGGAAAAAGGATCATGCGCCTGTCCCAGGCCAGGATCCCGACCCTGCTGCTCGTCGGCAACCACGATCTTTCGCCGGCACTTGGACGCGCACATGCCATTCAAGAGTTCGATACGCTGCAAGTGCCGTATGTCCGCGTTCTGCAATCGCCCGGGCTTCTCAAGCCGGAAGATTTGTGGGACTTGCCCGTTCAAGTCATTGCCCTGCCGTGGATTTCGCGTTCGGGTTTGGTTGCATCGCTGGATCTGAGCGCGACCGATCCGGCGCAGGTCTTTGCGAACATCGAATCCCGGATCTCGGAGCTGATCGAAGGCTGGCTCGAAGAGACCGATCCGCGTCTTCCGCTGATCCTCACCGCGCACGCCTCGGTGCAGGGCGCGCAGTTCGGCTCGGAGCGAATGGTCATGCTCGGAAGCGATCTGGTGCTGCCGGGTTCATTGGTCAAGGATCCGCGCTTTGATTACGTGGCGCTTGGCCATATCCACAAGCCGCAGGACGTGAACCAGGGCCGGCAGCCGCCGGTGATCTATCCCGGCTCGATCGAACGCGTGGACTTTGGCGAAGCCGCCGATGATCGGTTCTTTGTCATCGCCGAAGTGCGGCGCGGCAGGTCGGAGGTGGATTGGAGAAAACTCGAGGGCGCGCGTCGATTTGTTGACCGGCGGGTCGTTTTGGCGTCGGGCGAGAACGTCATGCAGATTCTCGAGACCGCCCTGCCGGCGCAGCCGGAAATTGATGGCGCCATCATTCGGCTCACGGTTGAATATCCGCGCGAATATGATTCATTGATCGACGAATCTGCGCTGCGAAAATATGCCGAGGGCGCGTTTGAATTTCATCTGGTCCGCCGTCCCCAAATGGAGGCCCGCATCCGCCTGCCGGCCGATCAGACCCTGAGCAGCCTGAGTCCGCTTGATCTGCTGGATCAATATTGGCGCGCCATGAAAACCGAAGATGCCGAGGCCCTGCAAAAGCTCGCGCGGGAAATTATCACAACCGAAGAATAACCCGGTCCTGCCGGGATAATTTGTACGGGATCAAGGCGGGACAAACAACACGCGCTCAGCCCGACACGCCTGAACGTACAATGACGCTGGAGATTGCCATGACCATCATTGTTGCTGATACCACTTGCGGCTTGCCGCGCCGTGAACTGGAACGGCTCGGCATCCCGCTCATTCCGCAGATCGTCATGTTTGGCGATGAATCCTTTCATGATGATTCTGAACTGGATACCGCCGCGTTCCTGCGGAAGCTCCGAGCCTCACCCAGCCTGCCAAAAACCGCGGCGCCTGAGCCGCCGCTCTATGCTCCGGTCTTCCGCCTGGCACAGGAAAAGGGCGAAAGCGTGGTCGTGGTGGCCCCTACCCTGAAGGTCAGCGGGACCCTCCGTTCGGCGCAGGCAGCCGCCCAGGATTTTCCGCATCTGGACCTGCGCCTGGTCGATACGTTGACCATTGCCGGCAATCTCGGTTCACTTGTTTTGATGGCCGATCAGTGGGCGAAGGACGGCGCGGACGCCGATACAATTGTCCAGCGGCTTCATGAAATGATCCCGCGCGGGCGCCTGTTTTTCCTGGTGGATACGCTGGAGTATCTTCAGAAAGGCGGACGGATCGGCGGGGCGCAGGCCCTGGTGGGTGAGCTGTTGCAGGTCAAGCCGATCCTGACTGTCCGGGACGGACAGGTGGAGCCGTTCGAACAGCATCGGACGAAGAAAAGAGCGGTGGCGCGGCTGATCGAGATCGTCACCGAGCAATGTCCAAAAACGGAGGGAGCGCATTTGTGCGTGATGCAGGCTGATGCAGGGGAGGCAGCTCATGGGATCGCCTCCCGCCTCCAGCTCGAGCCGGGGTATGGGGAAATCCCGATCTATGAATTGCCGCCCGCCATCGTGGTCCATGCCGGACCCGGGGCGCTGGCGGTCGGCTTTTTTATCTGATGGTATAATTTCGGCGCTCACTGGCAAATCCCCACAGTCGTGGTATTGTAAGGAGAACTATGTCCGGTCATTCCAAATGGTCTACCATCAAACGCAAAAAAGGCGCGGCCGATGCCAAGCGCGGCGCGGTCTTTACGCGGCTGACGCGTGAGATCGTAATGGCGGCGCGCGAGGGCGGCGGCGATCCTGAATCCAATTTTCGATTGCGTCTGGCAGTGGATAAGGCGCGCGCGGAAAACATGCCGAAGGACAATATTGAGCGCGGCATCCGACGCGGCACCGGTGAGGACAAGGATGCGGCGACCTTCGAAGAAATCACGCTCGAAGGATACGGCCCGCATGGCTCCGCGATCCTCGTGTCCTGTGTGACCGATAATCGCAACCGCACGGTTGCCGATCTCCGTCATACCTTCGGGCGCATCGGCGGCAACATGGCCGAAGCGGGGGCGGTCGCCTGGCAGTTCGATCGCAAAGCCTATTTTTCATTTCCCTCGAGCCAGATGTCTTACGAAAAAGCGTTTGATCTTGGAGTGGTCGCGGGCGCGGATGACGTGTTGGACGCGGGCGAATCGATCGAAATCCTCGGCCCGGTCGAATCGTTCAAGACGATCGCCAATGCTCTTCATCAGGCCCATGTCACACCGGATGAGGCGGGCCTGCGCATGATCGCCAAACAGGAACTGGAATTGGATGTGGAGGCAACGCTCCAGGTGATGAGAGCCGTCGAGGCCATTGAAGAGCTCGATGATGTGCAGGAAGTATTTCATAACGTCAGGCTCTCTGAGGAAGCATTGGCCGCCATCGAGGCCGCCTAGGAAATCTCCTGCAGGGACACAGCAGCGCTGGTCCCTGCATTATTTAAATGACCCTCGCTCTTGGAATTGACCCGGGGACAGCCACGACCGGCTACGGATTGGTCCGCCTCACACCGGACGGCAGCCTGCAGGCCGTTGCCTTCGGTGTGATCTCCACCCCGGCCCATACCCCGGCCCATGAACGCCTGTTGACCCTGCATGGCGAACTGAAAGAATTAATCGCGCGCCACCATCCCGAGACCTGCGCGGTGGAGAAATTATTTTTCCAGCGCAACGTTTCGACGGCCATCGCCGTGGGACAGGCGCGCGGCGTGGTGATGCTGTCGATCGCGGAAGCCCGACTGGACGTGGCCGAATATACGCCGAATGAAGTCAAGCAGGCGGTGGCCGGCTATGGCAGCGCGCAGAAGAAGCAGGTCCAGGAGATGGTGCGCGTGCTGCTGGCGCTGCCTGAGATTCCCAAACCCGACGACGCCGCCGACGCCCTGGCGATTGCCATCACGCATTTGCATACGAAAAGATTCTGATTCATAGATCATAGAATGCATACAGATCCTCAGGCTCTGCCCCCGAAGAAAGGCGTGCTGGCTTTCTCGTCAATTCCCTGGCTGGGGAGCCTCCTGTGCGCCCTGGCTTTCTTCGCCCTGTATTTGTTTGTTTTCCGTCCGGGTTATCAGGTGGACGACGATATCACCATGATCCAGTTGGCGTCCGGATATCTGGGCGGCCAGCCCGTGCCTTTTGTGGTCTTCAGCAGCGCGGCACTCGGTTCCCTGCTCAACCTGCTTTACAGACTGCCCTCCAATTTGAATTGGGAGATCCTGTTCTTTTTCGGGATCCATTTTCTTTCGGTCTGGTGTCTGGCTTATATTGTCTTTTCTCTTCCGCTGAAGGCCGTTTATAAGCTCTTTGGCTTCCTGGTCATACTTCTCTCCGACGCCTTGTTCCTGCTGAATATCACGTTCACCACGACGGCCACCTTTGCGGTGATATCCGGCTTTGTAGCGATCCTGGCGGCGGCCCATCAGGGGACACCGCTTCCCAGGCCGATGCTCCTCTTCGGCCCCGGCTTGATCCTGGCGGGCAGTTTGATCCGGATCGAATCCTTCCTGCTCGTCCTGCTACTGATCTTCCCCGCCCTGCTGATCATTCATCGTTTCTTCCGCCTGAAGAGTTTGATCATCAATTTGATGATCACAATTCTTGTGGTTGCCGCATGCTATCTGTGGAATGTCAGCTATGTGCGATCCTCTCCGCAATGGAGCTCGTTCTATGCTTACAACGATGTCAGGTCCCAGCTGCAGGATACGCCGCGGGTCCATCTCTCAAACATAAAGAACTCCTACACGGAGGTGGGATGGAATTTCAACGATTACAACCTGTTCATGAGCTGGTTCTTTCCCGATGAGCAGCTGTATTCCATTGCCCACCTCCAATATCTTGTGGCTCACATACCCGGTACGGAGAAGAACCTTTTCGGCGCGGCGCTGTCCTATTTTTATCCAAAACCTTTTTTCAACGATATAGATTCCTTTCCCTACTTCCTTATGATCGCGGCCGGCCTGATCGCTTTGACAGCCTATCCGGGGCGGAGACAGGCCGCCGCGCCGCTGATCATTCTCCTGATGACCTTTCTGATCTTGATCCTGTATCTGATCTGGACGGAGAAGGTTCCTCTGCGGGTTTGGGATTCGTTTCTTGCCTCCACATGCATCTTTGGCTTATTTGTTTTGTTTTGGGTTCCGTCGCAGGCGGAGGGGCTCCACCCCGGATCGCAGGCGGGCGGCGCTCCGGGGTGGATCGTTCCGGGCCTGTTGGGTCTGGCAGGTCTGGTTGCCTTGTATTACGCCATTACCACCACGAAATTGAATGTGCAGCGCCAGACCGCCTATCAGCGGGAACTGTCTGATCTGAAAACGCTGCAACTCCAGGGGAAGATCCAGGAGCACGCCCTGATCGTTTCTCCGGCGATGGGGATTCCCCTGGTATGGTCGAATCCGATGTTTTTGGATCTGCCCAGCGCACAGTATCTCGAGATGGGCTGGCTTACATTTTCACCGTCCTATTACGATGTACTTCATGAATTCCATGTTCGATCGCTGCCGGCGGGATTTTATGAGAACGACAATGTATATGTGATGATCAAGTCCAATTTGCGAGACGGCCTCATCGAATTTGTTGCCGACCATGCGCACCTGGCGGTTACGGCCCGGTTAATATATTCCGCCCCCAACTACAATTTTGACCCCGACTATAACAACGTCAAGCTGTACCAATTGATCCTGCAGAAGTGAGCATGGAACATGAAGCCGCCTCGCCAATTCAGCGAGGCGGCCTCCGATCGGGCAGATCCTACGAAGGGGGCGGGAGCGGTGGGTTGCCGCCGGCGGCCGCGGGCGGCGAAGCGGCGGTCAGGCCGGGACGGTGCATGGGCCGCGAGCCAAACAGCGTCATCACCGCCGCGCCGATCGCGACCATGCCGATCAGGAATTCGGCGATCCCGCCAACGCATGGGACCAGGCCGAACGCGCCCACCACGAACATCAGCAGGAATGTCCCGAGACCGGCCGAGAGGACCGGCGCCCAACTTTGATGGATGGCCTGGGTAAATCGTTCGCCGACCTCCATGCCGAGCGCGATGATGCCGAACAACCATGCCAGCACGATCAGCACAGCCCAGGCGATGACGGCCAGGACCGCGACCGGGATCAGGATCAAGGTCAGGATCAAGATCACGACCAGAATGACCAGGGCGACCGGCGAGACAAAGGTGGCGAGCAGACCGATGCCTCCCGCGATGACCGGCTCGGCGACGATGGCCTGGGCCACCCGATCCAGCTGTGGCTGCAGGAAGATGACCAGCAGCATGGCCAACGCCGCGAAGATGACCGCGGTTCCCAACACCCCAAAAGCACGCCAGACCGGAGCCAAACCCATGGCAATATTCGGTTGAGGCGAGGGCACACCGGGCGTGATCGGAGTCTGGACATTGGGGGATGGAATGTTCGTTACGATCTGGCCTCCGACCTGCGCGCCCGCCGCGCGCTGCAAAGAGCCGCCGACCGTGGTCACGTTCCCAACCACGGATGATTTCGCGCCCATGGTCATCAAGCCGCCGATCACGACTGCATCGCCCGTGGCCGAACCATCCAGGGTCAGGCTTCCGCCTATGACGACCACATTCCCCCGGACGGTCGCGTTTTCCTCGATGACAGCTTCACCGCCAAAGACGACCAGATCGCCGTCCAGAATTTGGCCGCTTTGCAGGGTGAAGCTCTGGCCGAAGACCACGCGGCCATCCAGGTTCCCCGTCCAGGCATGGGCGGGGGCCACCGACAGCAGCAGCAGCATCAGGACCGGCAGCGCATACAATAATTTTCTCATGGTTACACTCCTTGCGGCGTTCGGGCAAATCGCCAGATCGATAAAAGCTCCAGCGATCCGAGTCCGCTTAACAGAAATAAGATCACAAGCCATCCCAGAGGGGAAACAAAATCCGGCAGCAGACGCAGGAAGACACGCCCCACTTCGCTCAGCGCCTGCATTGAAGTCAGGACAAAAAGGAAGTAGCCGACCACGGTCGTGATCCAGGCGGCGGGCGAACGCATCACTTCCTCGATGAACGGGCTGGCCAGCCAGTAAAGAAACGCCAGCCCGGCCAGGACGAAAATCACGCTGCCGATGATCTGGCGGATCCGCGCCGCCCTGCGGTGGCCGGCGAGATGCAGCTCGAAGCGGGACACAAAACCCTCCGGGGGCGCGATCAACCGCGTCGAGTGCAGTGCCAGATTCGATTCGGCGATGGCCGCACAGGAAGGGCAGGTCCGCAAATGGGCCCGCAGTTCGCGCTGCTGGTCAGAAGTAAGCTGTTGATCTTCCAGGAGCCAATCTTCAAAAGGCCGGTGATTCATGGGGCCTCCTTCCGGGTTTGGGCCGCGGGCTTTCGGCCTGCCACAATCCGGCCAGTTCACGCCGCGCCCGATGCAGGCGGGATTTAACGGCACTGACCGTCAGGTGCAGCGCCTCGGCAATCTCGCTTTCAGAACAGTCATGCCAATACCTCATGATGACCGCCGCCCGATCCGTTCCATCCAGATGTTTCAACAAACCTTGTATTCGTTCGCGCTGTTCGCCGTGCATCATTTCCGATTCAGGGTTGGGCGCATCCGCGTCCGGCAGGTCCAGACTGTTTTCATCTTCGTCCGCATCCATCGAGATCATGGAGAATTTCCGACGCCGCAGGCGGTCAATGCAATAATGTGCCGCGATGGACAAGAGCCAGGTTGCAAAGGGGCGTTTTTGATCGTAGCGCTGGAGGTGCTGATAGGCCCGCAGGAAAGTCTCCTGGGCCGCATCCTCGGCCGACTCCGCCTCACCCAGCATGCGATAGCACAGGTTGTACACATGCGTCTGATAGGCTTCGACCAGTTTGGTGAATGCCTCGCCACTGCCGTGCTGGGCCTGGACCACCCAGGCCATCTCTTCGTCCACGCCTTCTCCTGAATGCCTTCTACTTTGCTTTACGCCGGGGGAGGGAAAAAGTTGCAGATTTTCAGGCCGGAACGGCTGCCTTTTTTGAGGCGGGTTCGATCATTCCAATCAATGCAATGCTGAACAGCGCGAGGACCCCGGCCGAGAAGAACAGGATCATGTATCCGTTCCATGAACCGGGAGCCGCATTGTTGAGCAGGTCCCACAGGGCGCCCGCGGCGCGCGCCACCACACCCGCGCCGGCGGTCGCCAAATTCGTCAGACCGAGATATTTGCCCGCTTCGGCGGGCGGCGCAAGTTTATTTGCAAGAGTCCAGTTCGCGGTCAGGAAGAGACCGACCCCCGCGCCCAGGATACTGCCGAAGACCAGGATCGTTGCCTGGGTGCGTCCAAACCACAAAAGGCCGGAGCCGAGCGCCGCGATCAGGCTGGCGATCACCAGCACACGCTTCATGCCCCAGCCCTTGATCAGCCACCCGCCCGCCGCGGCAAACAGGATCAGGGCCATGGTCACGATGCCGAGCAGGAGGCCGGTATCTCTTGGCGGATCAGCCACGTTCAGCACATCCCGGAGATAATTCTGCGCAAACGCCTGAATGCCGTAAACGCCCAGCAGGAACACGAAGCGTTGACCAATGAGCCACCAGTAGGCGGTGTTGGCGCGGAAATCAATATGGAACGAATCAAGCATTTCTTTCCACGGATCGCCGCGCTCCGCGCGGGCCGAGGGCTGCTCCGGAGTCCCGAACACGGTGATCGCGGCGCTGACCAGCATGATCCCGATGATCAGCGCCATGACCAATCCGGCGTATTCGGCCCGGGAGCCCAGCAGGATGCCGGTCACGATGACGGCGGCCGCGGCACTGCCCATGTCAATGAAGATCTTCAGGCCGCTGGCCTGCGCCAATTGCTCGGGGGGCACAACATCCGGCAGCAATCCCTGGGTGGGACCGTGCGCGATGTTTGAACTCAGTTGCAGTCCGAGATAGCCGATGAAGATCCAGGTCAATCCGCCTGCCCAGCCGATGACCGCGAGAAACACAAAATCAAACAGGGTTCCCAGGGTGATCCATGGACGCCGCCGGCCCCAGCGCGAAGCCCAGCTGTCGCTCAACGCGCCGGACAGCGGCTGGATGATCACCGCGATCACCAAGCCAATGGATGTGAGCAGTCCGAGATAGGTGTTCTTCTCATTGCCGGGCACCAGGTTGGCAATGACCGCGGGCAGGATGATCCCATGCAGTCCATTCCACATAAACGACAGGCCCACCCAGTAGGTGTTCACCACCAGCATTTGCAGGATGGAAACGGGTTTCTTCATGCGAATTCTCCTCTCAGGCGGGACGGAAGCAGGGGCGCGATGTGTTCCATCATCATTTGGGCGGCTTGTTCGTCTTTTTCGCCGGACGACAAACCGGGCTGCACACCCAGATCATAGACCGCGCCAAAACGAAGACAGAGTTCTCCACCGGCTTCACAGACGCCGACCGGTGCAAACCTCAGACCCTGCGCGGCGAGCAGCAGACCAAATCTTCCCACGCCCGGTGCGGGCCTCGTTAATCGCCCGCCAGCCTGATCTCCGCCTTCGGGTGCCAGACCGATGATCGGATCCTCCGTCTGTCTCACATGATCCAATACCGTACGCACCGCGGCGGCCCGCGCCTCCACATCGTGCGGGCGCGGCGGCATGGGAGGCATGGTCGTGAAACCATAAACGCAGCCGCCGCGCTTCAAAATAAAACGCGAGAGGGACCTTCCCAGCGGCGCGTACCATTTGCCCGGAAAGGTCAGCTCGCCGGTTATGATCCAATGGATATCGCCGGGGATCACGGACGAGACCGCGATCGCCATCCACCAGGCGTTGAAACCGGGACGATAATAGTGATTGGCGGTAACTACATACCGGCCGCCGGGGGGGATATTTTCTTTCCCGCCGACCCGGAGGGGTGGGCTCAAGCGCGCGGCGCAGGCGCAGGCATCCTCCCGGAAGAGGCGGCGCCGGAGCAGGACCGCGTCGCGCACAAGTCCTGCAATTGTGATTGTCGGATAAGAATAGACGGGATAATTCATTCGTCGCACAAATGCTCAACGTGCGCTTCTTCAATTCATGCAAAAAGGATACGGCATTGCCGTATCCCTATTTATCCTCTGCCAGCGATCCGATGGCCCGCAATAATCCCAGCACCAGCACACCCAGCTTCAAGCCTTCGCCGGCGGTGATCGCGGTCGCGCGCTCGTTCTTCTCGGCGCGGCGGTTGAGGAGCATGGCCGCCACCAAACCGGTCGCGGCCCCGATCAACGCGCCGTAGAATAGAGTTCGTCCCTTATTCATCACTTAATTCCTTTCTGGCTGCGCCCCAGGATCCTTCTGATCTGCGATCTGATCGGGTCCACAAACAGCACCGGCCTGACGAGCATGGCGGTGCCGCGTTTGACATGGCCCTCGATTCGATAGACAAATCTCTGTGCCCGATACGAATAGGGCGGGATCAGGCCGATCAATCGCGCCAGCAAATAAATGAGCGCCGCCAGGAGGACGAGCAGTATCAATCCTGCCAGCATCACCGGGATGACCAGCCAGATCGTTGAAATCGCCGCCCACCGGGCAACCTGGCCGTGATCGCGGAACGTGGCCAGGCCGGTGATCACCGTCACGGCTAGGAAGACCAGGACCGTCAGCAGAATGGGGAGCAGGATCTGGGTCCACACCTGGCGGCGGTGCAATTGATACGATGGATGATCCTGGGGAAAAGGCAATTTGGCTTTCATGCCGTGTATTTTAACATAAGAAGGGACACAGCGCCGCTGTGTCCCTTCCGATATCCGGGGACCCGACCGAATTTCTTTAGCGTCGATTGCGCAGGAATGTTGGAATATCCAGATCGTCGCTGCCGAAGGTGCTGGCCGCGGAGGCGGCGCCTCTGGGTTCCGGTGCCCCCTTGAGTTCCGCACCCACGCTGATGGATTCAGTGGGGCGGACCAGATGCGTCGGGAGGCTGGCCGGCTTTTCGGTCCGCGTGGTGAGACGTTCCAGGGCGCGGCGCGGCACGCCGCTCCGCTCAAAGCCGGTCGCGATGACCGTCACGCGGATTTCATCGCCCAAATCCGGATCGATCACCGCGCCGAAGATCAGGTTGACGTCCGGATGCGCTGTCTCGCGAATGATGGCCGCGGCCTGATTGACCTCGAACAGGGTCATGTTCGGACCGCCGGTGACGTTGAAGAGCACTCCCCGCGCGCCGTCAATCGTGATGTCAAGCAATTGGCTGGAGATGGCCTGCTCGGCGGCGACCTTGGCGCGGTCCTCGCCCGACCCGTGGCCGACGGCCATGAGCGCCGCGCCGCCTTCGGACATGATGGTGCGCACATCCGCGAAGTCGAGGTTGATCAAACCGGGAATGGTGATCAATTCGGAGATGCCCTGGATGCCCTGATGCAGGACTTCGTCCGCCATGCGGAAGGCATCCTGCAGGCTTGACTTTTTGTCGGCGATCTGCAGCAGGCGATCGTTCGGAATGGAAATGAGGGTATGGGCATGTTCCTTCATTTTCGCAATGCCGGCCTCCGCAGCCTGGGAACGTCGTCCGCCTTCAAAAGTGAATGGGCGGGTCACCACGCCGATCGTCAGCGCACTGCATTCCTTCGCAACCTGGGAAACCACCGGCGCCGCGCCGGTACCGGTTCCCCCCCCCATGCCGGCCGTGACGAAGACCATATCCGCGCCTTTGAGCACGTTATACAGTTCATCGGCGGACTCCTCCGCGGCCTTGCGTCCGATCTCGGGATCGCCGCCCGCACCCAGGCCGCGCGTGAGTTTGTCGCCGAGACGGACGCGCAGCGGCGCCTTGGAAAGGGTCAGCGCCTGGGCGTCCGTGTTGGCGGCAATGAATTCGACGCCCTCGATCCCTTCTTCCAGCATGCGATTGACGGCATTCTGTCCGCCGCCCCCCACGCCAATCACCTTGATGCGCGCGAAGGTCTCAACGGGTTGATGTTTTTTGGTCGGGTCCATTTGTTCCTCCATGATACAGTGTTTATCGTTAATCAAGATGTTTGCATGAAGAACGCGATATGATTCTAGCATCACGTTCCGGATTTGAGGAGGGCAAAAATGCCCACCTTCGTTACCTACTAAGGTAGCAATCTTTTTATCCAGTCTTTAGCCTTACCAAGATTCACATTATTTTCTCCTTTGGAGCCCCGACGTCTGCCCTGCCGGCCCGGACCCAATTCGTGTTCGTGCATCGTCAGGGCCCAGTGCAATAATCCCACGCTGGTGGCAAATGCGGGGGAGTTCAAGCGATCCACCAGGCCTTTAAGATTCTCCGGCTGGGCGGTCCGGACATGCATGTCCAGCACCTCACTGGCAACGCGCTGGATGCCGGTCAGCGCGCTGGTTCCGCCGGTCAAGACCATACCGGCGGGGAGCAGGCCGTCGTATCCAGAGCGTTTGATCTCCTGCATGATCAATGAGAACATTTCAGCGGTCCGGGCTTCAATGATGTGGGCCAGATCCTGGCGGTTGATCTGGACCGGGTGATCTTCACCGAACGGGCGAATGCTGAAGTATTCTTCCGCACCCACTTCCGACCGCACGGCGTGCCCCTGTTGTTTTTTGACCTCCTCCGCCTGAGTCACCGGCAGACGCAGGCCGTGGGCGATGTCCTGGGTGATATGATTGCCTCCCACCGCCAGCACCATGGTGTGCCAGACATTGCCGTCCACATAGATCGCCAGGTCCGTGGTTCCCCCGCCGATGTCGCAGACCGCCACGCCCATTTGTCTTTCCTGTTCGGTCAATACCACTTCGGCGGATGCCAGCGGATTCAGCACAAAGCCTTGAATCTCAACGCCGGCCGCGCCGACGCATTGCCGCAGATTGTCCACCGTCGCGGCGGCGGCCGTGATGATATGCGCTTCCACCTCGAGCCGGTAACCGTGCATCCCAAGCGGAGTCCGGATGCCGTCCTGTCCATCCACGTTGAATCCGCGTTGGATGACATGGATGATCTCGCGGTCATGGGGGATCGCGATCGCCCGCGCCTGATCCAACGTGCGGGCGATATCCGACGCATCGATCACTCCACCGGGAACGGCGATCGCGCCGCGGCTGTTCACGGACGAGACATGCGCGCCGGCCAAACTCACCAGGGCCGATTCGATCTCCAGCCCGGAGGTTTGCTCCGCCCGCTCCACGGAACGCGTAATGGCCTGGGTCGCGGCGGCCAGGTCCACGATCACACCTTTGCGGATGCCATCCGAAGGTTCGATCCCGACGCCGAGAATGCGGATTGAATTCTCCTCCTCGACGCGTCCGACGAGGGTGCAGATCTTGGTCGTGCCAACATCAATGCCTACAACAATTTCTTCCATAATCATTGACCCAGACGATAGTAGGGTGCGTTCGGATATTGAACGCTGATCAGTACCGGATAGATACCGCGCTGGAGCAGCGAATTTACCAGCGCTTGATAGACCTGCAATCTCACGGCCATATCCTTTGCATCACTTCCAAAGTACGCCTGCCAGCCGCGGCTGTCGGACCAGCCCAGTCCATAGCGCGGATCGTAGGTCAGCATGGAGCCGGAGGGAACCTTCGGTGCCAGGATCTGAATGGCCTGCACCAGATCCTCGGAAATATAAGGCGCCGGCGCGAAGGCATCATTCGCCGAGGGCTGGCCGTGCGGCGCCGGTGCGAGGGCGTTCACGCTGATGAGCTTGTCCCCGGCCTGCACGCCGCGTGGACGGAAAGCGACGCCGTTCGCATCGATCCAGGTGTAGGCCCCGTTCTGCTGCCATGAAATGACGGGCTGTCGTTCGGCCACGGCCACGGAAACAACGTTCGGCAGAGCCACCGTCACCGTGGCGGAGGCGATCTCCGGATAATTGAGGCGGAGGCGTTTTTCCATCTCCGCGGGCACAAGCGTGAAGATGGGCTGGCCCGCGATCTCCAGGGCGGAATCGATCTGCTCTGCCTGGATCCGTTGGTTGCCGAGGACCTGGGCAGCCGTGACGCGGAACATCGGCAGTGTCCAGGCAAAATAAAGGGCCGTGCCCAGCAGAAGCAAAAGCGAGAAGGACAGCAGGCGCCAGCCGGCTTCGAAGCGGGGGAGGCTGATCGCGGGCATTTGGATTTGAATGCCCGGCAGGGAGAATGCCGCCTGATAGCGCCGCCGCGTCTTTGAGCCCTTCGCAGGCTGCAGGGGGGCGTATCCCGTGTCCCCGCGCCAGGTGATGGCCGGCAGCGGGCGGGCGATGTGCTGGGAGGATGTCAAAACCCGCTTTTGAGATTGCTGGCGGCGGCGCATCCGTACAGCCTCCGCGCGCGACGGGGAACGCTTTTCGCTCATGACTGACTCCGATAGGTATGCGAGGTGCGATCGCGTTCCGCCTTGCGCTGGATCGCCAGTTCGATCAAGCGATCCACTAGCTCCGCATAGGTCATACCGCTCGCCTCCCATAGCTTTGGATACATGCTGATCTTGGTGAAGCCCGGGATCGTATTGAGTTCATTCAGATAGACCTCGCCAGAATCCTTATCGAGGAAGAAGTCCACCCGTGCCATCCCGGCCGCATCCACGGCCTTATAAGCGCGCACGGCCAGCTCCTGAATATAGGCGGTCGTCTCACCGGGCAGGGGAGCGGGGATGATCAGGCCGGAGGTCCCATCCAGATACTTGGATTCGTAGGAATAGAATTCGCGGCTGGGCAGAACTTCGCCGGGCAGCGAG
>Ga0335081_10008923_pt1 | contig 16099 bp, 14 predicted proteins | sample Lox_Sample_35_FD_206713 | JGI IMG/M metagenome (GOLD analysis project Ga0335081, IMG submission 206713) | Soil microbial communities from Loxahatchee National Wildlife Refuge, Florida, United States - Lox_Sample_3.5 | ecosystem: Environmental > Terrestrial > Soil > Wetlands | place: USA... | reverse complement strand
CGCTGCTTAGCGATTTCGACGTCGTCGTGCTCGACGAATTTCACGAGCGCAGCATTCACGCGGATCTCGCGATCGCACTCGCGAAGCAGGCGATGCTCGCGCGCGGGGACCTGGCGATCGTCGTGATGTCCGCCACGATCGATGCTTCCGCCGTCTCTGCATTCCTCGGCAGCGCGCGCGTGTTCGAGATCGATGCGCGCCCGTTTCCCGTCACGATCGAATATGCGCCCAACAAATCGATTCGCGAGGCGATGCCGCCTTCCGGCGATGTCCTCGTGTTTCTGCCGGGCGTACGCGAGATCGACCGCGCCGCATCGGAGCTGCGCGAATTCGATCCGCTGCCGCTGCACGGCACGCTCGACGTCGACGCGCAGGAGCGTGCGCTCGCGCCCTCCTCAAACCGCAAGATCATTCTCGCGACGAACATCGCCGAAACATCGCTAACGGTCGAAGGCGTGACGACGGTGATCGACAGCGGACTGCACAAAGTCCTGCGATTCGATCCCGAGACGGCGATCGATCATCTCGTCGTCGAGCGCATCAGCGCCGACTCGGCGGAGCAGCGCGCCGGGCGGGCGGGGCGGACGGCACCCGGACGCGCGATCCGGCTCTGGGACGCGCGCGACATCCTGCGCGCACACCGCGAGCCGGAAGTGCAACGCGTCGATCTCGCGCCGGCGGTGCTCGACATCATCGCGTGGGGCGGCGATCCGAAATCATTCGAATGGTTCGAGCCGCCGCCGGAGGATCGCATCGATGCCGCAATCGAGCTGACCACGCGCCTCGGCCATGCGAAGACCCTCGCCCGCTGGCCGATGCATCCGCGGCTCGCGCGGATGATCATCGACGCGCGCGGCGCGAACGCGATCATCGAGATCTGCGCGAAGCTGTCGGGCGACGACCCGCGCGAGATCTCCACGATCGCTCGCCGGCTCCTCGGCGCACGATTTCGCGAGCGCATCGATGACGCGGCACTGCGACGCGCGCTGCTCGCCGGCTATCCCGATCGCGTCGCGATGCGGCGCGAGCCGAAGTCGCCGCGCGTGCTGCTGTCGTCCGGCACCGGCGCGACGCTCGCGCGCGAGATCGACGACGGACGCGGCGAGTTTCTCGTCGTGCTCGACATCCAGGGCGAGATCATTCGCATGGCGTGGCCCATCGAACGCGAGTGGCTCACGCCGACGAGCAGCGAGCAGACAACCGACGGCGATCGGATCGTCGAGCGCCGCTGGTACGGCGCGATCCTGCTGCACGAGCAGACGATCGGGCGGATTCCGAAGCCGAAGCCGAAGGAGAAGCGCGTCGAAACGCTGACGCTGCCAGGCGGTCGCAGGGCGAAGCTCGATGTTCGGGAAGACGGCACGATCGTCGTCTCGGCGAAGCTTCAGGACCTCTTCGGCCTAACAGAGACACCGAAGATCAACGGAACGCCCGTGACGTTGGAGATCCTCTCGCCCGCCGGCCGGCCTGTGCAGGTCACGCGCGACCTTCGCAGCTTCTGGAAGAACACCTATCCCGAGGTGCGCAAAGAGCTGCGCGCGCGATATCCGAAGCATCGCTGGCCGGAGGACCCCGGGAAGGCGGGTGGCGGGTAGCGGGTGGCGGGTGGGCGCGGCGAGCGGCGAGCGGCGGGCAGCGGGTGGGGGTCGGCCCATCTGCTCGCCGGCAATTGCCACCTGGCATCTACAAGGCGCGATCGGGAGTTACCGCGAGAGGATTTGCTCGACGAGATCGTTGTCGCCGGCTTCCATCGCCGCTTCGATCTCCAGCGATTCCACATCCCTGAAGATCGTCGCGACGGCGACCGCGAGCCCGGAGCGGCGGTAGGCGATGAGCGCCTTGCGATCGTCGAGCGAGCCGCGGATCTCGTATCGATCCCAGCCCGCCGCGTTGCCGACATAGTTGATGATCACGTCGTAGTGCGCACTCCAGAAGAACGGCGCGTGCGTGTACGCAGTGCGGTCGCCGAGGATGTTGCGCGCGGCGATCTGTCCCTGCTGCTCGGCGACAACCCAATGTTCGACTCGGATCGAGTTGCCCGTGTAGCGCTCCGGAAAGCGAGCGGCATCGCCCGCGGCGAAGATGCCGGGCGCGCTCGTCTCGAGCCGTTCGTTCACGACGATGCCGTTGTCGACGCGTATTCCTGCTGCCTCCGCGAGCTGCACGTTCGGCCGCACTCCCGCGCCCATCACGACGAAATCGGCCGGGATCGACTGGCCGTCGTTGAGAAGGACGGACGCGGGCCCGATCGACCTCACGCCGTTGCCGAGGAAAAAGCGGACGCCCTTGGATTCGTGGAGGCGCTGCACGAAACGCCCGACGTCGTCCCCCATGATCCGCGCGAGCGGGATCGCCTCCGGCGCGACGACGCTGACGTTGACACGACGCGCGCGCAGCGAAGCGGCGACTTCCAGCCCGATGAAGCCGGCGCCGATGATCACTGCCGTTTTCTTGTTCTGCGCGGCGGCGATGATCGCGCGGCTGTCCGCCACGGTGCGCAGCATGTGCACGTGCGGCTGATCGGCCCCGGCGATCGGCAGCCGGATCGGTGCCGAACCCGTCGCGAGCAGGATCGCGTCGAACGATCGCGTGGTCCCGTCGTCGAAGGTGAGCGACTTCGATTTTGCATCGAGCTTCGTCGCACGTTTGCGAATCCGCTCCACTTCCTCCGGCACCGGCAACGGCAGCCACTCCTCGGGCGCATTCCCTGCGAGATACTCCTTCGACAGATTCGGCCGATCGACGGGGTCTTCGACACCGATGAGCGTGGCATTGACGCCGCGGCGATGGAGCATGTCCGCCGCTGCCGCGCCCGCCGCACCCGCGCCGACGATGGCGATCCTTCCTGCAGGGCCGGTCGCCGGCGGCCGCCGATCGGCGAGCGAGGCGCTCGCCGCCACACGTTTGCGCACGACGCGAATGCGATCTCCGACTTCGACGTCGTACGTCGCGACCGGCGCGAGCGCCGGCGCGCGCACCGCTTCACCGCTGCGCAGATCGAAACAGGCGTGATGCCACGGACAATGCACGCCGCCGTCGACGACGAGTCCTTCGCCGAGGGGGCCGCCATAGTGCGTGCACGCGCCGGCGATCGCGAAGACGTCTCTGCCGCTGCGCACGAGAAGAACGGGCTCGCCCTCGAAATGACCAACGAGCTTTTCCCGCAGCTCTCCCGCGACGATTCCTGCTTTGAGATCGGGGCCGGTCAGTTCGCCTTGCATAGCCGGAGAAACTCCGAGCGGCTCGTCGCATCGGTTCGCAGCGTGCCGAGCATCGCGCTCGTGATCATATCCGTGTCCTGCTGACGCACGCCGCGGCATCCCATGCAGAGATGGTGGGCCCGAACGACGACGCCCACTCCGCGCGCATCGAGGTGCGTTTCGATCGCATCGGCGATTTGCCGCGTCATCCGCTCCTGGATCTGCAGGCGCTGCGCGAAACAGCTCACGAGCCGCGCGAGCTTGCTGATTCCTACGACCTTCCCCGGCAGATAGCCGACGCATGCGGTTCCGTAGAACGGCAGGAGGTGATGCTCGCAGGTCGAGTAGAACGCGATGCCGCTGAGGATGATCAGCTCATCGCTCGACTCCTCGAATGTGCGCGAGAGAATGCCCGCCGGATCTTCGCGATAGCCGGCGGTCATCTCGCGCCACGCCTTGACCACGCGCGCCGGAGTGTCGGCGAGGCCCTCGCGTGAAGGGTCCTCGCCGATGTAGCGGAGCAGGGTGGTCACGGCTTCTTCGGCTGCGGCTGCGTTTCGAAAGTCAAAAAGAGGCGCGGAGATGCTCATATCAAATCAGTGTTATACAAGCATATGATTGCGTAAGTCAACATGAAAATGTCTATTGCGCTTTCGGTTTCGCCTTCGCCGCCTCGATATTCACGGTCACGTCGACGTCGTCGCTCAGCAGCGTGCCGCCGTTGTCGAGGACCTTGTTCCAGTTGATGCCGTAGTCCTTGCGGTTGAGCACGATGTGCGTCGAGAAGCCGGCGCGCTCGCCGCCCCACGGATCTTTGATGAAGCCGAGGAACTCGACGGGAAGGGTCACGGTTTTGGTGACGCCGTGCATCGTGAAGGTGCCCGTGACATCGTACGTGTCCTTCGCGCCCGACGGTTTGACGGTCGTGCTCTTGAAGGAAATCTCGGGGAACTTGTCTACTTCGAAAAAGTTCGCGCTGCGAAGATCTTTGTCGCGGTCCTCGTTGCCGGTGTCGATCGAAGCGCTTTTGATCGTGAACTCGACCGATGAAGCGGACGGCTCGCCGCGATCCACGCTAATGGTTCCGCTGAAGTCGTCGAACTTGCCGCCGACACGGCTGACCAGATGCCGGACCTGAAAACTCGCCTCGGAATGCGCCCTGTCGACGACGAACGTGTCGGCGGCGAACGCGCTTGCGGCCACCAGGCCCGCGGCCGCGATGTTGAGAATGGTTTTCATGACTCCTCCTCTTTTTCGAGCGAAGCGCGCATGCGGTCGAGCGAGCCGACCAGCTGCGCGAGCTCGTGTTTGTTGACGGATCGAAATGCCTCGCCGGTTGCGTCGCGCACCGGATCGTCGAGCGCGGCGACGAGAGCCGTGCCGGCGGGCGTGATGCGGCAGACGACGCAGCGTTTGTCGTCGTGATTGCGCTCGCGATCGACGAGCTTTTTTTTCTGCAGACGCTCGAGAAGGCGGGTGATGCCGGGCGCGGTCTCGATCATGCGGGACGCGATCTCGAGAGTCGGCAGCCCATCGGGCGCGGCGCCGCGAAGAATGCGCAGCACGTTGTACTGCTGGAGCGTGATTCCGCGGCGGCCGACGACGGAGCCGATGTGGCGGCGGAGGACGTCCGCCGTGCGAAGCAGGGTGACGGCGGCCTCCTGCTCCTTCGTCGGAAACGGCTTTCGCTGTTTGAGGTCGCGGCCGATCGTGGCCATGAGCCCGGCAGGCTAGCGGCGAATTAGTTGACTAGTCAAGTAAATGTTCGGTGAACGCCTTGACAAATACGAACGTTCGTACTATTTTGTTCTGGCATCGGAGGATGACATGGAACTCAATCCCAAATTCACCTGGATCAGCCCCGTCCACTTCGACGAGCTCGACCCGATGCAGATGCTCCACAACTCCCGCTTCCCCGCCCACGTGGAGCGCGCGGTCGCGGCCTTCTTCGCCGCGAACGGAAAGGCCTGGTGCCTCGACGCCGCCGCCAATCCCGACCAGTTCCACGTCGTCCGCGAGCTGCGCATCGAATACCTCAACCCCCTCCTCGGCACCGGCGAAATGCGCATCGACATCTGGGTCGAACGCCTCGGCAACACGAGCTGCGTTTACGGTTTCCTCTGCTCCAGCACCGACGGCCGCATTCCCTACGCGCGCGGCGAGCGCACGGTCGTGAAGATCGACACGCAGTCGCGCCGGCCGGCGCCATGGAGCGACGCGTTCCGAAGCGTGCACACCGAGCTGCTGAAGGACCTGCCGGCGTACGCATGAAAGGCGAGCGCACGCGGCAGAGCATCCTCGAGCGCGCCGTCGACATCGCATCGGTCGAAGGGCTCGAAGGCCTCACGATCGGCCGCCTCGCCGACGAGCTCGAAATGTCGAAGAGCGGCCTCTTCGCCCATTTCGGCTCGAAGGAAGAGCTGCAGCTGGCGACGGTCGAGGTCGCGCAGAAGCGATTCGTCGACGAAGTGCTCCGGCCGGCGCTGAAGGCGCCGCGCGGCTATCCGCGGCTCATGGCGATGTGCCGCGGCTGGCTCAACTACGTCGGCCGCGGAGTGTTTCCCGGAGGCTGCTTTTTCGCCGCGGCATCGTTCGAGTTCGACGACCGCCCCGGCCCCGTGCGCGACGCGATCGCAAAAGCGATGGACGACTGGCTGCAAACGCTCGAGAAAGCGGTCGCACTGGCAAAAGAGGAACGCCATATCGATCCGCGCACGGATGCCTCGCAGCTCGCATTCGAATTGAATGCGCTCTTCTTCGGCGCGAACTTCGCGAGCCGGCTCCGCCACGATCCGCACGCCGTCCGCCGCGCCGAGAAAGCGATCGAGCAGCGGCTCGAAGCGCTCCGCGTCAGACGGTCTCACAAGCGACCGCACGCACGCCGGAAATCCGCGTGAGCGCGGCATCGCGATCGGCCTGACTGCGAAACGCGCCGGCGATCGTCGATCCCGATCCGCTCATCAGCGCCCACGCCGCGCCGAGCTCGTACAAGCGCGTTTTGAGCGCGTGCAGATGCGGCAGACGCGCGAACACCGCCTCCTCGAAATCATTGACGAGCTCCGTCGCATGATCGAGCAGGTCGTCGTCGATCATCGCGCGATAGCGGGCGGCGCCGAGGGGCGGCGAGAAGCGGCGGAGCATCGCGTAGGCCTGCGCGGTCAAGACGCGCTCCTCCGGAAACATCAGGATCAGCGGAACCGGTGCGACCAGCGGCATCGTCACGAGCTTCTCTCCCCTGCCGGTCGCGTATGCGGTGCCGCCGCGGAGAAAAAACGGGACATCGGAGCCGAGCGACAGCGCGATCTGCGGGTCCCTGCAATCGAACGCGAGCAGCACCGCCGCGGCATCCGACGAGCCGCCGCCCAGTCCCCCGCCCGTCGGAATCCGCTTCTCGATGTGAATGCGCGCCGCGGCGCCGATCGCACGCGCGGCGCGAACGACGAGGTTCGTGTCGTCGCACGGAATCGACGGATCGCTGCACGTGACCTCGACCCGCGGCGACGATTCGATCGTGAGCGTGTCGTGCAGCGAGATCGTCTGAAAGAGCGTCTCGATGTCGTGATAGCCGTCCGACCGCTTGCCGGTGACGAGCAGCGACCAGTTGATCTTCGCGTGCGCGGAGATCTGCATGAAGGATGAAGGATGAAGGATGAAGGATGAATCGGCAAGGGCGGATTCGTCGCTCGCTCACGAGGGATGGACGGATGAGCGATGAGCGATGAGCGATGAGCGATGAACGATGAACGATGAACGATGAACGATGAGAGTTACATATTCATCCTTCATCCTTCATCCTCCCTTCATCCTTCATCCTTCATCCTTCATCCTTCATCCTTCATCGTTCATCCTTCATCGTCCTTCACATCTGCGGAAGCACGCAGCAGCGGTAATCGCCCGGCACGCGCGGTGCCTGGACGGCGGTCGAATCGGCGTAGCTGTCGAGATGCTCGATCTCCATGTGCTGCGCTCCGCGATCGATGGCCACGACTTTCGGCGGATACACCGGCGGATCGTACGTGACGTCGACGTCGGCGACCCTCACGTTCTGGATTCCGGACGGCGCGTACGCAATGTCGCTGACGCCCGGCACCGGCAGACCGACGAGCAGCAGCGGCAATGCGCTGTTGCCGAACATCGCGAGATTTCCGTTGAGATCCGACGGCCGCCCGCGCCACGCGGTCGAATGAAAGTCGTCGAGAAAAATGACCTCGTCGCGATCGACGAACAGCCGCGCGAGGGTCGTTCCGAGCGGCGAGTAGACGGTCATCAGCATGCGGCCGCTCGAATCGACCTGCAGCTGGCCGCGTGCGGAAATCTGCGGCAGGCGCACGCGGATCATGCTGCGCTCGCCCTGAAACTCCGATCGTCGCAGCGCGAGCTGCCGCGCGGCGTCCGACGCCGTTGTGGAGGTCAGCGGGGCGAGCGGCGGCGCGTTCGGCGGACGCGTCGTGCGGCACGCGGCGAGCGCGAGAAGCGCAGCGACGGCGAGAGCGCGGCGCATCAGCGCTGCGCGGCGGCCTGCTGCCGTTCGAGCTGAGCGATCTTCAGCCGCAGCTTCGCTTCGTCTTTCGCGCCGGGCTCGAACGTGAGCGCTTCGCGATACAGATCGAGTGCGCGGTGGACATCGCCGCGTTTCGCCAGCACGTCACCGAGGTGCTCGTGCACCGTCGCGTCGCGAGGGAGGAGCTGCGCCGCGTCGCTCAGATATTTTTCGGCGAGATCGAGTTTGCCCTGCTGGTAGTAGACCCAGCCGAGCGAATCGATGTACGCCCCGTTGCGCGGCTCCTGCTTGACCGCGCGGTTGAGCATGTCCGCAGCGCGGTCGAGGTTCAGCCCTTTCTCCGCCCACATGTAGCCGAGGTAGTTGAGCGTCGCCGCGTCGTCGGGGGTCTTCGCCAGAATGATTTCGAACGTCTTCTCGGCCGACGCCATGTCTCCGGAGCGCTCGTACGCGGAGCCGAGCTCGAACTGCAGATCGCGATCGTCGGGCGTCTTCTTCAGCCCGTCCTGCAGCATCGCGATCCCCGCCGGGTACTGCTCGGTCTGCAGATACGCCTCGGCCGTAGCGATCGTGTTCTTCGTCCCGAACTTCGCCTGCGTCTGCGCCGCGAGCTTCGCTCGATCGAGCGCGCCCGCGCGCACGAGCATCTCGACATAGCGCGCATTGACGAACGGATCGGCCGCGTAGCTGTCGACGAGCGGTTGAAGGAGATTGATCGCGTCCGAGTAGCGCTTCTGCTTCTTCATCGCTTCGAGCGCGATGTTGATCGCCTGTGTGTTGGGCTTGTCGCGGAAGATGAGAACCGGCCGGGCGTCGTCGATCGCTTCCTGATCGTTCCCCTTCTGCAGGGCGATGTACGCGAGCTGCGTCTTGGCGAGCACCTGCAGGTTGTCGGGGAGGTCCGCGTTGGCGAGAAGCCGGTTGAACGTCGACGTGGCTTCGGCGAACTTCCGCTGCGCCGTCTGGCTCAGGCCGTAGCTGGCGAGAACTTCGGTGTCCGCGGGATTCTTGTCGAGCAGATCGCGATAGATCTTGTCGGCCGATGCGTAATCCTCGAGATCGTTGAGCGCTTCGGCGAGATAAAACTGCGAGCGCGCGTCTTTGGGATCCGCCTCGATGAGCGACTTGAATTCGTCGCGCGCTTTCTCCGACATGCCGGCGTGCAGGTAGAAAAACGCCTGCTGCCGCTTGAGGTCGAGGTTCATCGGATCGTCGTCGATGAGCGGCTGCAGCACCTCGGCCGCTTTCTGCCATTCGTTCGCGCTCTGGTAGATGTCGACGAGCTGCAGCACCGCGGGGCCGAACGTCGGATCGACTTCCACCGCGCGCTCGAGGTACTGACGCGATTCGTCGCCGCGGCCGAGCTTCGTCAGCACCTGCGCATACGTGTAGTTGAGCGCGCGCTGATCGGGCGCGCGTTCGAGCAGCGATTTGAGCACCTGCCCGGCCTCGTTCATGCGGCCCGTCGAGATGAGGATCTGCGCGGCGGCCATGCCGGTGCCGATGTCGTCCGGTTTCAGCTTGTACGCGGCCTCGAGATGTCCGAGCGCCTCGTCGATCTTCGCGCGGTCGTTGCCCGCGCGATCGAGAAGCACGCGGCCGAGGACGCGCTGCGCGTCGTAAAAGTCGGGACGCGCGGCGACGACTTTTTGCAGATCCGCTTCGGCCTGATCGAGGCGCGACGCGTCGATCAGGATCATCGCGCGCTCGAACTCGAGCACCGGATTGTCGGGATTGTGCGCGATGACTTTGTCGAGATGCGAAAGCGCCTCGTCGTAGCGCGAATCCTGCGACGCGAGCTTCGCGAGAATGAACTGATACGAATCTTCGGAGGTTTCCTGCGCGGCGAGCGGCGCGCCCACAATCAGCGCAGCGGCGAGCAGCAGGAGCGATTTTTTCATCAAACGCATGGTAGCACTCGCTTCGTTGAACAGCCTGTCACACGGCAACATTGCAGCCCGTTTCGTGCCATGTGTGTGGAGGACATGCAGTCCATCCTTCCCACGGACAAAACGATGGATCGGCTGCCCTCCAAAAAAAGGAAGCTGAAGTGTGTTAAACACATACGCAACGTGAGTCTGGAGAGGATCGAGATCACACCCTTCGCGGTGATCGTAGGGGACATCCTGCAACAGCGGCGGACCGGGAATCTGACCGTGATTCGTCCACCGCTTCGCAAGGTGCTGTATTGGTCGCAGGGCGAGCTCGTGCTGATCACTTCGGCGGCGCCGGAGGACTCGCTCGCCGATTTCCTCGTTCGCCGCGGCGTGCTGGCGCAGGACCGCGTCGCAGGAATCCTCAGCGACGATCCGATCGAAGCGGTGGCGATGTTCCATCAGGCCGGCCTGCTGGAGCTCGCGTGGCGCCAGACGCTTCTGCGCGAGTGGATGACGGCGCAGTTCGTGCCGCTCTTCTCGCTCGACGAAGGGACGGCCGCTTTCACCGAAGACGCGGCGATCGCGCCGGAGAAGCGCGTCTTTCTGCTCTCGACGGCGGCGCTCGTCGTCGAAGGCATCCGCTCGATCACGAACGGCCTGGTGCTCCGCCGTTCCCTCGGCGATCTGAAACGCGAGATCGCGCCGGCGCACGACACGCGCCTCAGCATCAACTCGATCCCGCTGACCGAACCGGAGCGGCGGATCGCCGAGTCGCTGCGCGAGCGGCAGACGATCGAGGCGTTTCTGAAACATTTCGCGACCGAATCGGTGACCGCGGCCAAAGTCGTCATCGCGATGATGGTCCTCGGCCTCTACGTGCTCGCCGACACGGTGCCCGACACGCGCCAGAACGCGGGTGCGGATGATATGCAGCGCGATCTCGAGCTGCTCGCGGCGATCGGTTCCAGCGATCAGCGATCGCTGCGCGCGATCGCGCTTTCGCGGCAGCTCGCATCGATGGATCACTACCAGGTGCTCGATGTGCCGCGCGCCGCATCGCGAACGCAAGTCATCAACTCGGCCGAGGAGATGAAGAAGCGCTACGATCCGGCGTCATTTCCGCCGATCGTGCGCGACGCCGTTCAGACGATCACGCGCCGCATCGACGAGTCGATGCTGGTGCTGCGCGATCCGGTGCAGCGCCAGGCGTACGACAAACTCCTGCAACAGCGATCCACCCAGCCGGGCGAGCTGCAGAAGCGGCTGACGCAGCGCGTCATCGCGGAGCAGAACTTCGGCAAAGCGCGCGAGCTCAGCGCCGCGGGCGACTACTACGGCGCCATCGTCATGCTTCGGCAGGCGGTGGAGTTCGCGCCCGATCACGGCGCGGCGTGGTATCTGCTCGGCCAGTGTCAGGAGCGGAATCCGAAATGGCGGCGCGACGCCGCCGAGGCGTACCAGCGATCGCTGTCGATCGATCCGAACAACGTCGACGCGTTGATTTCGCTCGGAGATCTCTACCGCAGCGAAGGCCTCGCGTCGCGCGCGCAGACGTGCTACGAGGACGTTCTGAAAATCTCGCCCGACAATCAGCAGGCCACGAGCCGCCTGCAGCAGATGGGCGCGCTCAAGAAGAAGTAGCTTCGCGTCACCGGTCTTGCTTGATGTCTTCGGGCTTGTTGTCCGCGAGCTCGTCCTCGAGATTCTCCGGCTCGATGGGCGCATTCTCTCCGCTGTGCTCTTCGCGTCCCGCACCGCGGTAGCCGAGCGCTTCGTCGCCTACGATCGAATGGATCTTCTCCACCTCCGAGTCGGTCGCACCTTTTTCGTCGTCGTTCATGCCAGGAGATGGAGCAAAGGCCGCGCCCGCTGCGGCCCCACCCTTCGTTTCGCTACATCAATTCGCGCATGATGGCGTCGAGCGCTTCCTTCGGCGGCCGCGTCTCCGCTTCGCCGAGGGACCAAAGAGGTCTGTCGATCACGTTGAGAAGGCTGATGAAGCTCTTCTTCTCCGGCCGCAGATAGACGAGGCCGGTGAGCATGTGCCCCGCTTCGGTCGCGCGGTGAAGCCGCTGCAGCGCCTGTACGGCGTCCGACGGGTCGTATTCCTCTTCGAGCTTCTTGAGGATGATGCGCGAGCCGTCGTGCATCGTCACCTCGCGCACTTCGCCCGGCGCGTAATCGACTTCGATCTGCTCGTACGAGGGAACGAATCCGATCTGCTGCAGGATCTCGTCGTGCTCTTTCGAATACGTGTAGCCCTTCGTCGAGCCCTCGTGATTGTTGAAGGTGACGCAGGGGGAGATGACGTCGATGACCGACAGCCCGTCGTGCGCGATCGCGCCTTTGAGGATGTTGACCATCTGTTTCGGATCGCCGGCGAACCCGCGCGCGACGTAACCGCAGCCCAGCTCCACCGCGAGGGCGCAGAGGTCCATCGGCGGCAGGTCGTTGATCACGCCCGTCTTCAGCTTCGAGCCTTCGTCGGCGGTCGCGGAGAACTGACCCTTTGTCAGGCCGTACACGCCGTTGTTCTCGATGATGTAGATCATCGGAATGTTGCGGCGGACCATGTGCATGAACTGGCCGAGGCCGATCGAGGCCGTGTCGCCGTCGCCGGAGACGCCGATGCCGATCAGCTTGTGGTTGGCGAGAATCGCGCCGGTGGCGATCGCCGGCATGCGGCCGTGCACCGCGTTGAAGCCGTGCGCTTTGCCGAGGAAGTATGCCGGCGTTTTCGACGAGCAGCCGATGCCGGAAAACTTCGCGACGTCGACAGGATTGACGCTCATCTCGTAAAACGCGCGGATGATCTGGTTCGAGATCGCGTCGTGTCCGCAGCCGGCGCAGAGCGTCGACTTGCCGCCGGAGTAGTCGGTGGCTTTCATTCCGAGGCGATTTTCTTTCGGCGCCTCGGTTCCGATTTTCAAAACGGATTCGACCATGTTTTCTCGCTTCTCCTATGGAGCACCGGCTTCTGGAGCACCGGCTTCAGCCGGTCATCCGTGCCGGCTAAAGCCGGCGCCCCATTCTTAGTCTTCTCTTAGTCTTCCGATGCGGTCTGCGTCCCGGTGCGCTTCGGCGGACCGATGCGCACGACTTTGTCGCCGGCTTCCTTCTCCATCTGCAGTACCGCGTTGCTGACCGAGCGTGCGTCGCACGGCAGGCCGGTGTAGTGCAGGATCTTCCGGATCTTGTGTTGATCGTCGCCGACTTCGAGGCGGATCAGATCGCCCATCTGTCCGTCGCGATTCTGCTCGACGACGTAAATGTGATCGTGGTTCGCCACGAAGCTCTTCACATCCTCGGTGAACGGCAGCGCGCGCAGCCGCAGATAGCTCGTGTCGATGTCCCGTTCGCTCTTCAGCTGATGACGCGCTTCCTGCAGCGGAAAATCGGTGGTGCCGTAGGCGATGAATCCGATCTTCGCGCCGCGCTTCGTTTCGACGACCGGCTTCGGTACGAACTTGCGCGCCGTCTCGTATTTTTTCATGAGCCGGTCGACCGTGTTCTTGTAGTCCTCCGGCCGCTCGGAGTAGCGCGCGAACGCGTCGTGACCCGAGCCGCGCGTGAAGTACGACGGCGTGTCGGTGCCCGGAACCGAGCGGTACGGAATGCCGTCGTCGTCGACGTCCGCGTAGCGTCCCCATTTCGCGCCGAGCTCCTCGAGTTTTTCTTTCGACAGGACTTTCCCGCGGCGATACGGCTTGTCGGTGTAGTGGAACGGGTCCGACATCCAGTTGTTCATGCCGAGGTCGAGGTCGGAGAGGACGAAGACGGGAGTCTGGAACATCTCCGCGAGGTCGAGCGCCTCGATCGCGAAATCGAAACACTCCGAGACGCTGCCGGGGATCAGCGCGATGTGCTGCGTATCGCCGTGCGAGAGCGTCGCGACCTCGAAGATGTCGCCCTGCGCGGTGCGCGTCGGCAGACCGGTCGACGGGCCGACGCGCTGAATGTCCCAGATCACGCCCGGAATCTCAGCGAAGTAACCGAGGCCCGCGAATTCGGACATGAGCGAGATGCCGGGGCCGGAGGTCGACGTCATCGACCGCGCGCCCGCCCATCCCGCGCCGAACACCATGCCGACAGCCGCGAGCTCGTCTTCCGCCTGCACGATGGCGAAGGTCGCCTTGCCGTCTTTATCGATACGATATTGTTTCATGTAATCGATTAACGATTCGCAGAGCGACGACGAGGGCGTGATCGGGTACCAGGTGACCACGGTGACGCCGCCGAACATCGCGCCGATTGCCGCCGCGGCGTTGCCGTCGATGATGATCTTGCCCGCGGTCTTGTTCATCCGCTCGATGCGCCACTTGTTCTGCTGCGGCAGATTCGCTTTCGCGAACTCGAGACCTTTGTCGATCGCGGCGACGTTCGGATCGATCGCCTTCTGCTTGCCTTTGAACTGCTTCGTGATGGCGACGACGATCTCCTGCCGCTCGATGCCGATCAGCTCCGCGACGATGCCGACATAGACCATGTTCGTCAGCAGCTTGCGCAACCGAGAGTCGGTCGACAGCTCGCCGGCGAGTTTCGCGAACGGCACCTCGTAAAAGGTGATGTCGCTGCGGATCGATTTGCAGTTGAGCGGCGCGTCGTAGATGCAGAGCGCGCCGGGCTGCAGCGCCTCGACGTCCTCGCGGGCGGTCTGCGAATTCATGCAGACCATCAGGTCCACTTCTTTCTTGCGCGCGATCCAGCCGTCTTTGTTCGCGCGGATCGTGAACCAGGTCGGCAGTCCCGCGATGTTCGACGGGAACATGTTCTTGCCGCTGACCGGAACGCCCATCTGGAAGATCGAGCGCATCAGGACGTTGTTCGACGACTGCGAACCCGATCCGTTCACCGTCGCGACGTGAATCGTCAAATCGTTCACGACCGGCTGCCTTCGCTCCGCCACCTCCTCGAGGACCGCCGTCGCTGTGAGAGTTTCGGACACCGCGATCTCCTTTGCTTGAAGTGCCAAGCATTCTAGCAGTCCGCGATCCGCCGCCCACCCGCGCCGCCGTCCCGGGTCCCACGTCCCGGGAAAACGGAGCGCCGGCTTTAGCCGGCACGGATTACCGGCTGAAGCCTGTGCTCCATCGGGACGCGGGAGGTCGGGACGGCGGGACGTATCATTCGCGGCGTGCTCCGCACGCTCTGGACCGCCGTGGTGGTGGTCGCGGTGACGATCCCGCTCGCGACAGCGACGATGCTCGTGGCTCTGATCCGTTCGAACGCGCGGCTGATCGATGCGATCGTCCGGCTCTGGGCGAGGGCGATCGTTCACGCGGCGGGCATCGAGCTGCGCACCGAGAACACGGAGCGGATCGATCGTCAGCAGCGATACATCATCGTGGCGAATCACTACAGCTACTTCGACATCCCGTGCATCTTCGCGGCGATCCCGCAGCCGATCCGCTTCATGGCCAAGGTCAGCCTCTTCAAGATTCCGATCTTCGGGTGGGCGATCGGCCGCGCGGGATTCATTCCGATCGATCGCAAGAACCGGCGCACAGCGGTGAAATCGTTCGAGCTCGCCGTCGAGCGCATCCGCAAAGGCAACACGGTCGTCGTTTTCCCGGAGGAGGGCCGCTCGCGCGAGCGCGCGATGCGCGAGTTTCAGCGCGGCGGGTTTCTGCTCGCTCTCCGATCACAGCTGCCGATTCTTCCCGTGGCGATCGACGGCACGTACGACGTTTTCAGCGCGCACGCGAAGAAGGTCACACCCGGTCCGGTGACGATCAGAGTGGGCACCCCGATCCCAACGGAGGGGCTGACAGTGCGGGAAAAGGACCGGCTGCTGCGCGAATCGCGGGCGCAGATCCTCTCGATGTTAGGGATGAAGGATGAAGCATGAATGGGTGGGCGGGATTCATCCCGCATCCTTCGCGACCATATGAGCGATCAGCGATGAACGATGAACGATGAAGCAGGAACGGGCGGGCGGGATTCATCCTTCATCCTTCATCCTTCATCCTTCATCCTTCATCCTTCATCCTTCCTTCGCGCCACGAAGCGCCGCGGAAACAACCGCAAGATCCCCCTCCAGCAGCGTCCTGACCTCGATCGTGAATCGATCGTCGACGATGCGGCCGACGATGTTCTGCTCCAGAAAGCGGCGATGCAGCTCGCTCGCTTTTCCTGGCACGTGGATGGCGATCGAACGAATCGTTTCCGTCGGCGTCGTTCCGCCGCCTAACGCGCAGTCGCTCTCGACGACTTTGCACCGCGTGCCGCGAACGAGCTCGCTCGCTCGCGATCGCAGCGCGTCGGCCGGCGTCGCCAGCATCCGGTAGATCGGAATCTCCTGCTCGTAACGCCCGGTCGCGAACGCGCGCAGCGTCTCGGCGATCACGGCGTAGCTTTCCTTGCCGGCGCGCAGCGCGCGCATCAGCGGATGCTTGCGGCATTTCTCGACGATAGCGGCGCGGCCGAGAATCAGCCCGCCCTGCGTGGCACCGAGGAGCTTGTCGGTCGAGCAAGTGAGGACGTCGACGCCTTTCGCGAACAGCTCGCGAATGGTCTCCTTA
>Ga0335081_10008920_pt1 | contig 16100 bp, 13 predicted proteins | sample Lox_Sample_35_FD_206713 | JGI IMG/M metagenome (GOLD analysis project Ga0335081, IMG submission 206713) | Soil microbial communities from Loxahatchee National Wildlife Refuge, Florida, United States - Lox_Sample_3.5 | ecosystem: Environmental > Terrestrial > Soil > Wetlands | place: USA... | reverse complement strand
CGCGGCAATTGCGTTCCATGTGCCGGATTCGAAGCCTTTCACACCGACTTCGTCGAGCGTCGGAACATCGGGCAGGTTCGGAATACGCTTGAGCGTGGCAACGGCGAGAATATGCGCGCGGCCCGACTGGTGCAGTTTGATCGCTGAGGCGAGCTCCATGAAGATCATGTCGACATGGTCGCCGATGAGATCATTGAGCGCCGGCGCCGTGCCCTTGTAGGGCACGTGCACCAGCTTGGTGCCGGTCACCTTCGCGAACAGTTCTGCTGTCAGGTGCGACGTGGTGCCGATGCCTTGCGAGGCATAGTTGACCTTGCCGGGATTGGCCTTCGCATAGGCGATAAAATCCTTCGCCGTCTTAGCCGGGAAGTTCGGCCGCACCAGAAGCACGTTTGCCACCGTGGTCATGATCGCGACCGGCTCGAACTTGGTCGGATCGAAGGTCATGTCCTTGTACAGGAACGGATTGACGGTGAGCGGCGAGGGCTGCGCCGCGAGCAAGGTGTAGCCGTCAGGATCCGAGTGGAACACGTAGTCGGCGCCGATGTTGCCGCCGGCACCGGCGCGGTTCTCAACCACGATCGGTTGGCCGAGAATCTTCTGCATCCGTTCAGCGACGATGCGCGTCACGGTGTCGACGCCGCCGCCGGCCGGTACGCAGACCACGATCTTGATGGGCTTGTCCGGATAGCTGTCGGCGCCGGCGGCGTAGGCTTGCGGCGCCACAAGCGTCAGCGCGAGAGCAAGGCCAAAAATCGCGCGCATATCGTTCCTCCCTCATTTGACAGCGGCTTCAAGAGCGCCGCGTCTATTGTGTTTGGCCGTCAGCCTACACTGGCAGGCGCGGTCGACAAGTGCCGTGCCGCTCAGGCACGCAGCGCGATCAGCATATCGGCGATGTAGTCTTCCGCCGTCGAGACAACGAGCATCAGCGACCAAGGGCGCAGGCGCATGAGCGTCTGCGACAGCGCTTCATCCGCCGTTTGTTGCGGGCAGATCACCAGCGCGGTGGTCATCACGCGCTTCAGGCTCGCCGCTTCGCCAATCAGGGATGCAGCCTCGGCATTTTCGCCGGCGGTCGCCACCATCACCACCTGGTCGGCGGCGGCGATCTCGTCGACCAAGTCCTTGGCTCCGCCGGCGAGATCGGCGAGCCAGCCCTGCATGGAAAAGTTTTCGCCGCGGCGCGGCGCTTCCCGCCGGATGGTAAGGAAACTTGCGCCTTGCCATTCGGTCTCGGCGAGCGATTTGACCACGGCTTCGCTGGCCCGGTCGAGGGCAATGACCTTGATGCGGCGCGGCCGCGAGTTGGGCGCGTCGATGCGGAAACGAGCTTCCGCCGCGCTAGCCGCACGCGCCGATTCACTCTGCATGATCACACCGAGGCATGAGCGACGCCGACGCGCACGGTGAGCGCGTCCTTCGCCGCTTCGATGAACGGCTTGTCCGGCGGCAGCACGATCGCGGCCGAGCGTACGCACTGATGCGCGGTATCGACGCCTGGAGGTGTTACGCCCTTCTCCATGTCGCGGACCGCGCGCAAGAGGCGGTGACGCGCCATGATGATGCCGTTGTCGGTCGAGACCAAGTTCTCTTTCGTGCGGTCGACGATCGGCCCCATGCTTTCCTGCAGCGAGGCATCCTGCATGGCGATACCCTCGACGCCGCTGAAGGTGCGGCCGGCTTTCTGCGCCGCACGATCGATCAAGTAGTCGTTGTCCTTATTGGCGAGCGGACGGAAGGTGCCAGGCACATATTTGACATGGATGCCCTTGCCCTCGCGCATCGCCGTGACCTGTTCGGCGCTGAGTGGCTTGGTCGGGCGGTAGTCGAAGCTCCACGTCCAGCAATTCTCGTCGTCGATCGGGATCCAGAAATGGCCGTGCACCGGGTGGTCGCCGCGCGGAGGGATCATGGTGAAGGACGGCATCACCCATTGCGTGATGCGCCAATAATAGTTGCCGTTGTCGGCGTCGCGGCGCGCGCCGATTAAGAGCCCGCCGGCGCTCTCCACCACCTCGAACACCGGACGCGAGTCGCGCAAATTGTATTGGTTTGCCTTGGCGCCGCGGAACAGCGGATCAGAATCGAGATCGCCGCGATGCAGGAAGGAGACGTGGCTTGAATCGATGCCGCCTTCCATGGCCTGCAGCCAGTTCGATTCCTGCAGGCGCTTGGACACGAAGCTCTGCTCCGCCGGCACCATGGCGAATTCCCATTCGGGCAGCGGCGGACGCTTCTCCGGCGAGCCCATATAGGTCCACAGCACGCCGCCGCGCTCGACCAGCGGATAGGACTTGAGCTTGACCTTCTTGCAGAAGCCGCTTTCGACCGGCTCCGACGGCACCTCGATGCATTGCCCGGTGTAATCGTATTTCCAGCCGTGATAGGGGCAGCGCAGCCCGTTTTCCTCGTTGCGGCCAAACCACAGCGACACGCCGCGATGGGCGCAGAACTCGTCCATGAGGCCGAGCCGCCCCTTGCTGTCGCGGAAGGCGATCAAGCGTTCGGACAGGAGCTTGACCCGCACCGGAGGGCAATCGTTTTCGGGCAACTCGGAAGCAAGCAGCGCTGGCAGCCAGTAGCTGCGGAACAGCCGGCCGCCCGGCGTCCCGGGCCCCGTTTGTGTCAACAGATCGTTCTGTTCCTTCTTGAGCAAGTCATTCTCCGCCCGCAAGAGTTGACCGGCGCGCGGCCATTATGTTGTCTGCCGCTAGTATAACGCCTGCCCACTCAATAATGCCAAGCCCGTCGCGAATTTTCCTCTGCAACGCCTCCGATATTGTCGAAGGCGGCATCATCAAGGTGCAGCAGGGGGAGCTCATCCTTGCCGTCTTCAATGTCGGTGGCGAGTTCTTCGTCACGAACGATGCCTGCACGCACGGACCCGGCTCGCTGTCGGAGGGCGAGCTCTATGGCGACGTGATCGAGTGCAATTTCCACGGCGGGCAGTTCAACGTGCGCACCGGCGCGGTGGTTGGGCCGCCGTGCATGGAGCCGGTAAAGACCTACCGGACAATCGTCGAAGACGGCAAGATTTACATCGAGCCCTAAACGGGCACAACCTGCTTTGCCTTGGCGAGCCGCGTGATCGCTTCGATCATGGCGGTCGGGTCGGCCACGCCCTTGCCGACGATGTCGTGGCCGCTGCCGTGCGCGACCGACGAAAACAGGATCGGGCTGCCAATGGCGAGGCCGGCGGTCGCGTTGCGCGCCAGCAGCTTCGCGGTGATGTGACCCTGGTCGTGCAGCATGACGATGAACGCGTCGACATCCTTCTTGTGGAACATGGTATCGGCGCCGAAGGGACCGGCGACGCGGATGCCGCGCTTGGCCGCTTCGTCGATCGCTGGCTTGATGATCTCGCCGTCCTCACGGCCAAACAGGCCGCCTTCGCCGGCATGCGGATTGAGCCCGCTGACGTGGATCTTGGGGTGGGCGACGCCAAGCCGCTTCAGCGTCTTGTCGGCGACGGAGATAACGTGCGCGACGCGCTCGGGAGTGATTGCTTCTACGGCCTCGCGCACGCTGACGTGCAAGGTCGTGTGCACGATCTTGGTGTCGCCGAAGCAGAGCATCAAATAGACATCGCTGCGCGGCAGGCCCGTTTCGCGCGCGACGAACGACGGATAGCCGTCGAACTCGATGCCGGCCATGGCGATCGAGGTCTGGTTCTGCGGCGCGGCGACGACGGCATGGACTTTGTTGGCCAGTGCCGCCTTGATTGCGGCGCTTGCCGCCGCAAGCGAGGCGCGCCCGCTCGCCGCGCTGTTGCCGCCAAAGTCGATGGCGTCGCGTTCGGGCGAGGGACAGGCAAGCACCGCGATGCGGCCGTCGCCGAATGTGGCATCCTCAATCCGGTCGACGGCGCTCATTTCGGCTTTAGTGCCGCAGACTTTCGCATGCCGCGCAATGATCACGGGATCGCCGACCAGGACCGGATCGCAGAGAGCAACGATGGACGGCGCCAATGCCGCCTTCATGGCGATTTCCGGCCCGATGCCAGCGGGATCACCGGTGGCGATGGCAACAATCGGCTTGTCGGTGAGGGTCACTGGCTAAGCTCGTTGATGCGCAATGATAAGACGCTGCGCGGCGGCATTGAAGTATTCGCTTGCGTTACGCAACGGCGGGTTCTGGTCGGGGCGGCGGGATTTGAACCCACGACCCCCAGTCCCCCAGACTGGTGCGCTAACCGGGCTGCGCCACGCCCCGACCGAGAACGGCGCGGACTATAGGAAGGCGCTTGGCGCGGCGCAACCTTGGTCGCGGGCTATCGATAGGCAAATGCCCTTGGCTGCGGCATTGCGGCTTGCCGACGCCGCTCATTCAGCGTGGCCGCGGCGAGACCCCAAACCATGCCGAGCAGCAGATAGAAGTGCCGCCAATGATCGCTGTCGATAATGAAACCTTCAAGCACTTCGCCAACGAAGGCGGAAAAGGCGGTGATGAGATAAGGCTGCCACGGCGTGCGCGCGAGCAGAGTGCGTGCTCCGATCCACAGCGTCGACAACAGCAGGACGATGTAGCTCATGCCCCCGAGCCAACCGTAGACCAGGAACGCCTGCAGATAGACGTTGTGCTGCTGCAGGCCGTAAACGCGGGCAAATTCGAAAGGCCCCATGCCGTTGAAGAAGCTGAGCACCACCGACAGTGCGTGCCGTTGCAGTTCAAAGCGCCCGCCTTCGCCGACGTCATAGGATTGGAACAGCTGGGCACGCTCGAGAAACATGCGGCGGATGGATTCGAACGACAGTAAAATGACGATAAACGCGGTCATCGTGACAAAACCGACAGCGCTCAATCCGAATACGCGGCCGCGCGCGCGTGGCGTCGGCGCGGTGAGAAAGGTCAACGCGATCGTCAGTGCGCAAGACACGCCGAAGTGAAACCAAGCGCCGCGCGAAAAGCTCAACAGCAGCCCGACGATCAAAATGGCGGCAATCACGATGTCTTTGAGGCCGATGTGGCGCGCGATCATGCGCTCAATGACAATCAGTGCCGGCCAGATCAGAAAGGGACCAAACACGTTGGGGTCCTTAAACGCGCCGAGAGCGCGGTCGAGCGGCGCGAACAGATCGTGCGCATGCGGAAATACGTTGAAATAGCCGGCAATACCGGTGAGCGCGGCGATCGTCGCGGTCGACACATAAGCGGCGCGGACGGTAATGAGGCGCGGCATTGTGTTGCTTGCGAACAGACAGGCAAACAACACCGCGGCGACGGCGAGATACGCGGAGGTGCCGATATATTGGATAGCCTTTTGCTCCGCCGGCACGTTCATCAGCGACAGCATGCCGGCGACGTTCCATACGGTCAGCAGCAGCAGCGGCACGGCAATGAGCCGGTCAAAGCGGAGCCCGGCCAGGAGGCTCACAGCCAGCAAAACGCCCATCAGGACGTCATGCGGCGACGGCTCGATGAAGGCGATCGAGCTCGCAAACACGGTGATGAACAGCACCACCAGCAACACGCGTTCGCGAAAGGCAGCGGTTGGCGCCGGTACCGGCGGCGCGGCGGCAAGTGTCAACTCGGCGGCGGCGATCAATAGGCGTGCTCGGTCTTGAGCAGCGCGAAGGGCGTGTGCGCGAGGATGTAAAGATCAAGCAGCACCGACCAGTTCTCGATGTAATAGAGGTCATGCTCCACGCGCTGTTGGATCTTCTCCTGCGTGTCGGTCTCACCGCGCCAGCCGTTGATCTGTGCCCAGCCGGTGATGCCGGGCTTGACGCGGTGGCGGGCGTAGTAGCCGTCGACGGCTTCGTCGTAGAGCCGCGTCTGCGCCTTGGCGTTGACCGCATGCGGGCGCGGCCCGACCAGCGATAGGTTGCCCTTAAACACGACGTTGAACAGCTGCGGTAGCTCGTCGAGGCTGGTCTTGCGAATGATGCGACCGATGCGGGTGACGCGCGGGTCGTCCTTGGTGACGAGCTTCGCCGCAGTCGCATCCGTCTTGTCGGCATACATCGAGCGGAATTTGTAGACTTCAATGAGATCGTTGTTGAAGCCGTAGCGCTTTTGCCGGAACAGCGCCGGTCCCTTGCTCTCCAGCTTGATGGCGATGGCGATTATCGCCATCACCGGCAGCGTGACGAGCAACAGCAGGCTGCCGACGATTTTGTCGAACAGCCATTTCATCACCACGTCCCAGTCGGCGATCGGCCGGTCGAAGACGTCGATCACCGGCACATTGCCGATGTAGGAATAGGAACGCGGGCGGAAGCGCAGCTTGTTGGTATGTGCGGCAAGGCGGATATCGACCGGCAACACCCACAGCTTCTTCAGCATTTGCAGGATGCGTTCTTCCGCCGCGATCGGCAGCGAGAAGATCACCAGATCGATGCGCGTGCGGCGGCCGAACTCGACGAGATCGTCGACACTGCCGAGTTTCTTGTAACCGGCGGATTCGGCGTTGGCGCGCGCGTCGCCGCGATCGTCGAACAAGCCAATGATCTCGATGCCGGAATCTTTCTGCTGGCGCAGTTCATCGATTACCTTGGCGCCGATTTCGCCACCGCCGACGATCACGGTTCGGCGGGTGAGGCGGCCCTCGCGCGTCCAGTTGCGCACAAGCAGGAACAGAATGCGGCGCGATGCGATCAGCGCGGCAAGCCCGATGACGTAATAGAGGCCGAGCCAGACGCGCGAATACATCAATCCGGCCTTGGCAAAGAAGGACGCGCTGATAACGATCAGGAACACCACCGACCACGCCGAGGCGAGACGCATGTACTGCTTCTCGTGGCCGCGAAAAGCCTGCACTTGATAGATATCGGCGGTCTGAAAGGCGAGCGTCGAAAGCACGCCGATGGCCAAGATGGCGGTGAGATAGCGCCACACCAGCCCTTCGCCCGACAGCGGATAAAGGGCGTAGAGTGCGAGGCCGACCGCGACAACCAGCGCGAATTCAATCATGCGCACGGCGCCGGCGAGCACGATTGGCGACATAGGTGCTGCCGCAGGTTTGTCGGCAAGCGCCAATGCCTCGGGCGAAAGGTTTACCTGCGGGGCGGGGTTGCGCGCCTTGCGAACGCCCTCAAGAACCGCAGCGGCGCTTGCGGCGCTGAAGGCAGGTCTGGCGTCGGTGTCACTCATGGCAACGCAACAAACAGCCGGCCGCGAGCCTCGGCGCGGCGGCAGGGTTCGTCCCTAATTCCCGGATTTTTCTAGGGAAAGACTCTCAAGAAACCCTTATCGGCATGCTGAAAAAAGGGTTAGCGCCGGCCAGATTTGGCCAGGAGTTCCAAGGCGGCGGCGTAGCCGGCAAGTATTCCGTCAGCCATGGCGTCGGCCGAAAACGAGGTGGCGACCCGTTCGCGCAGCTTTTGCGCGGTATCGGCGGCCTCGTCGGGATGATCGAGTGCCCGAACAATCGCGCGGGCGAGTGTCTGACCATCGAGGACGGGAACCAGGGCGCTGGACAACGGCCCGTAGATTTCCGGGATGCCGCCTACCTTGGTGGTAATCAACGGTTTCGCCGCGGCGGCAGCCTCCAGCACGACATAAGGAAGCGACTCGGCGCGGCTCGGCGCCACCATGACCCAGCCGAGCGCCATGGCCTCGCGGGCCGGCATGGACGGGAGAAAGCGTATCGCGCGCGTCAAGCCGTTGCGCTCAACCTGTGCCTCAAACGCGGCGCGATCGGGACCGTCACCGACGAGGGTTGCAGTCAGCGGGCGGCCCTCGCGGTGCAACAGCCCGATAGCGTCGATTAAAACGTCGACGCCTTTGAGCAGCCTGAGCTCCCCGATAAACATGATATCGGTCGCGTCAGGCTTTAGCGCGATCGGTGCGAATTCGGCGCGGGAAACGCCATTGTGCACGACGCGCACCAGGCCCTTCGGATTACCGATTTTGCTGCGGAACATGGCCTCGCTGTAGGCACTCTCGAACAGGAACAAGTCGCCGCGCCGCATCAGCAGTTTCTCGGTGGCGAGGTAAAAGCGTCCGGCAAGCGTATCGTGGCCGAACAGCAGGCTGCCGCCGTGCGGCGTATAGGCGCGGACCGCGCGCTTGTAGCCAAAGACGAGTCGCGCATAGGCGCCACCCTTGGCGCCGTGGCCGTGGATGATATCGGCCTGGGTTTCGGCAACGCGGCCCCTGACGTGATTGAGCGCGAGAAGGTCCCGCGGATTTGGCGTGCGCTGCATCGGAAACCGCGTCAGGCCGAGCGCAAGGTTCGGCTTGAGCTGATGCAGCATTTCTTCGGCGCGTGCGCCGCCGGTCCGGCTGTCGGCGACGATGCCGACCTTGTGGCCGCGCGCGGCCTGCGCCCGTGTCAGGTCGATCACATGGCGGAAGAGGCCGCCGACCGGCGCACGAAAGACGTGGAGAATTTTCATGGATTCCATCGGCCGCGATTAGGCGAGGGGATGGTTAACAAAACCTCACCGCGATGCCGGCCGTGAACCCGAAATTAACGGCGGGGCAACCATAATAAAGTCTGATCACGGCGCTGCCACAGAGTCGCGTTTGGAGTTGAGGATGTTTTTCCGCCGCAAATCGAAAGCAGCAGCGCCGCAGCCGGAAGCTCCGCCTCCTCCTCCGGTGCGGGCGCAAATTGCCGCTTATGGCGAGCCCGACATGCAGACGCTCGGCCGCGCGCTGTGGCAGAGAAAGGGCCGTATTCTTGCTTTCACACTGATTGCCGCCGCTGCCGCCTTCTCCGTTGTGAACGCGATGACCCCGCGCTACCGCTCGGAGGCGCGGTTGCTCTTGGAGGCGCGGCCCAACGTGTTCCTGCGCGCCGAGGCCGACAACGGCTCGAACGCCAACACCATCGATCCGGAAGCGGTGACCAGCCAGATTCAGGTCGTACTGTCGCGCGATCTCGCCCGCGAGGTGATCAAGAAAGAAAATCTCGTCGCCAAACCCGAATTCGATCCGGCGAACGGCGGCGCGCTACGAGGCTTGCTTAACCTCGTCGGCATCGGGCGCGATCCGAGCACCATGTCGCCGGAAGAGCGCACGCTCGAAGCCTTCTACGATCGGCTCAACGTCTTTGCGATCGAAAAATCGCGCGTCATCTCAATCGATTTCTCTTCCGCGGACCCCAATCTCGCTGCCAGAGTGGCCAATGATGTTGCCGAGACTTACCTCAAGGTGCAGCAAACGGCGGCGCAGGATCAGACCCGCGCCGCCAGCACATGGCTTGCGGGGGAGATCGCCGACCTGCGCAAGAAAGTCGCCGACGCCGAAGCCAAGGTCGACGATTACCGCGCCAAGACCAATTTGTTTTCCGGCGCCAACAACACGTCCTTGCCGACGCAGCAGCTGACCGAACTGAATTCGCAGATCGCCGCGGCGCGTGGGCAGAAGGCCGACCTCGAGGCGAGGGCGAAGCAGTTGCGCGCGCTCATCCATTCCGGCAAGCCGATCGAATCCTCCGACATCGCCAATTCCGAGGCCATGCGCCGCCTGATCGAGCAGCGCATGGTGCTGCGCTCGCAGCTCGCCGAGCAGTCGACCACGCTGATGGACCAGCATCCGCGCATCAAGGAGCTGAAGGCGCAGATCGCCGAAATCGACCGGCAGATCAGGGCGGAAGGCGAACGTCTTGCCCATCAGCTCGACAACGATGCCAAGCTCGCCGGCGACCGGCTGGAGTCGCTGACCGCGAGCCAAGATCAAGTCAAGAAGATGGTGTCGCAAACCAACGAGCAGGATGTGCAGCTGCGTGCGCTCGAGCGCGACGCCAAGACCGAGCGCGATCTGCTCGAAAACTATCTCGCCAAATATCGCGAGGCCTCCGCCCGCGACAATATCAACGCGGCGCCGCCGGAGGCGCGCATCATTTCCCGCGCCAGTCCGTCGCTGAAACCGGATTATCCGAAGAAGGTGCCGACGGTGCTGATTGCGGCCTTTGCCGCCTTTGCGCTGTCGGCGGGCTTCACGGTGACCGGGACGCTGCTGGCGCCAACGTCGGCGCCTTACGGCGCCTATGCTTACGCGCCGCAGCCTGTGTACCCACAGCCGACCGCTTACGCACCGCCTGTCGCTGCGCCGCCCATGACTGCGCCGCCGCATCCCGTTGCGCCGGTCGTCGCGCGAACGACGGCGCCAACAGTTTTGCCGACAGGCGCTGCTGCCGCGCCGGGCGCCCCGCTTGCCTTCAGCAAAATCGAACAGATCGCCCATAGCTTGCGCCAGGCCGGCGATGCCGGCCGCCGCGTCACCGTGGCCGGCACCGTACGTAATGCTGGCACGACTTATGCGGCGATATCGCTTGCCCGCGTGCTGGCGAAAGAGGCGAACGTGGTGCTGGTCGATTGCGCTTTCGGCGCGCCCAATCTGTCGGTGATTTCCACCGAGCCGAACGCGCCGGGTCTTGCCGAATTGATCCGCGGTGCGGCCTCGTTCGGCGATATCGTCACCCGCGACCAATATTCCAACGTGCACCTCATCGCCACGGGCAACGTCGGCAACGATGCGGTGGCGCTCGCTGCTTCGCCGATGCTGTCGACCGTGATCGAAGCGTTGTTGCACAGCTACGATCATGTCGTGATCGATGTTGGCTCCGTGCCGGATGTGGCGGTCGAGCGTTTCGTGGCCTTGGCGCCACGCGTCGTGCTGGTGGCGGCCGATCCGAAGGCGCCGGCAACGCGCGCCGTGCGCGATCACCTGATCGCGGTCGGCTTTGGCGAAGTGCAGCTTATCGCCGGCGGCGCGCAGGCCGCGGCGGCGGCTTAGCCGCTGATCCGGGCGCGCAGGCGCCGCAACGCCCGCACCGTCGACCACAGCAGCACGTGCCGCTTGATCGCACGCTTGACCGCCTCGACAAGTGACGCAACGGGCGCGAGCAAGCGGCCCGCCGGAGACAGCGGCAGGAAACTGTCGAACAGCGGCTCGGCATCGCTGCAGAAGAGGTTTTTATAATGAGATTCGCCGATGCCGAGGTCGAAGGTAGAAAGCCCGCGCTCGCAGCAGCGGCGCACCAGGTTGAGAAGCAGTTGCTCGCCGGGACTTTCGGCCGCCTGCGGGCCGTCGACAATCGAATTGAACATGCCGCAGAAGCGGCCGTCACCGGCAATGCCGCCCATGGTCGCTACGATAATGTCGTCGACCGACAGGGCATAAAGCTCGATCAGCGGATCGCCGCCGGCAAGGCGCGCAACCGATGCCGCTTCGATGAAGCGGCGCACCTCGGCCTCGGCGAAGGCGTCAGCGACGCCGATCCTCTGCATGCGCGCGCTCTTCTGCTTGAAGAAGGTGTCGAGCATGCGATGCACTTGCGCGGGCGTTTCCGCGCGCTCGAAACGCACCGAGCCATAGGCGGCAAGCGCGCGCTCTTTCTTGCGCATTTTCTTGCGTGCCGCGCCATTGGTGCGCGCGCGCAGCAGCGCTTCGAAATCGTGCGTCAACGAGCCGGAAAAACCGGAGTTGGCAGAGCGCTGATGCGGCAGCAGAGCGAGAGGATTGGTGGTGCCGCCCCAGGTCAGGGACTGGTTGCGCAGCAGCAACAGATCGGCGCTGCCAGACAGACGTTTGAGCACCGTGCGCAATGTCTCGGCGTCGATGCTCGCGGCAACGTCGCGACGCCAAAGGCCGATGTTGAAATTGGCATGCTTGCCGCCAAGAAATTCAACCATGGTCCAGTGGGCGAACGGCCGGCTGCCGAGCGGCAGCAGGAACAGCGGCGAGCCGATGGCGTCAAAAGCAATGACGATGAATGGAGTAAAGCCAGCCTCGGCGCCGACATGACGTTGCCAAAGATCAAGGAACTCGAAGCGCTGGTAGGGTGTGGCCAGTGCCCGTGCGCGTTCGAGTGCCAGCCAATGCGGCTCGGCGCGCTGCATGTCGTCGAAAATCTCGATCCGCGCGACGCGCCCGGAAACGATCGGCTGCGGCCGTTCGGCGGCATTCGTTGTGCGCAGGGCGACGACATTCATGGCGCAGGAGAGCGGAATCCGTTAATGCTGCGCCAAGCCTCGCAAAGATTTATCAATAAAGGGTTGGAATAGTCGCGCGACTTCTCTTGAGGCCTTGAAACTTGGCTGGACTGAAGAAAACCATCATCCGCGGCGGCTTGGAGACGCTCTATTTCAGCGGTCTCTACCAGGTCATGCGCCCGTTTTTCGGCGGCGTCGGCGCTATTCTGACGCTGCACCATGTGCGCCCGGCACGGCCCGACGCGTTCCAGCCCAACCGCCTGCTCGAGGTAACGCCGCAATTTTTCGAACGGCTGCTGAAGCGGCTCAAGCGCGCGCGCATCGATCTCGTCTCGCTCGACGAAATGCATCGGCGCATGATCGCCGGCGAGTACAAACGCCGCTTTGTGTGCGTGACCTTCGATGACGGCTACAAGGACTTCCGCGAGCACGCCTATCCGCTGCTGAAGAAATATGAAGTGCCTTTTGCGCTCTATATTGCCACCAGTTTTCCGGACCACATCGGCGAACTGTGGTGGGTGGAGCTGGAAGCTGCGATCGCCAAAAGCAATCGCATCGGTCTCGTCATCAATGGGAAGGACCAGTTCTTCGACTGTGCGACGGTGGCCGAGAAACGGAGGCTCTATAACGAGGTCTATCGCTATCTGCGCAGCATGAAGGACGAGAGCGAGCTTCGCCGCATCGTGCGCGATCTTTGCGCCTGCCAGAGCATCGATCCGCTGTCCTTTTCGCGCGATCTGTGCATGAGCTGGCCGGAGATCGCCGAGCTCGCCGCCGATCCGCTGTGCACCATAGGCGCGCATACCGTGAACCATCTCATGCTGCGCAAGGTTGCCGACGATGCGGCGGTGCGCGCGGAAATGGAAATGAGCCGCGCCGTGCTCGAGGCGGCGCTCGGGCGCCGGCCGGAACATCTGGCTTATCCCGTGGGCGACCCCACCTCGGCCGGCCCGCGAGAATTCCGCATCGCCGCCGAGCTCGGGTTCAAGACCGCAGTGACCACCCGGCCCGGCGTCGTTTTCAAGGTGCACCGCGACCACCTGACGGCGTTGCCGCGCATTTCGGTCAATGGCGAATTTCAGCGCCAGCGTTATCTCAAGGTGCTGATGTCGGGCGCCGGCACGGCGTTCTGGAACGGATTCCGCCGCGTCAACGCGGCTTGATCTCGTCCGGCCGCGCCATCCACCACACCAGCGGCATCGCTGGCACCAGCCAGCCAAGACCGGCCACGACGTAATAGAGCGCGGCGACGAAGCTGTTGATGTCGGTCAGCACCGATTGCGCCAACGCCATGGCGACAAGGCCCCAGACGCAGACCAAAATCAAAAGCGCCACGGTACCGATCAGCTTGCGGGTGCGGATATTCATGTGAGCGAGCCATTTGCGAGGCGGCGGTCATGACTATATGGTCCGCGCCATCGCAAGCAACCATGTCTGAAACAACGTTAGTTCCGCAATCTGAGATGCGCGCGGTGCGGCTGTGGCTTATGGCCGCAGCCGCGATGATTTTTCTCACGCTCATGGTGGGCGGGGCGACGCGGCTCACCGAGTCTGGGCTTTCCATCGTCGAATGGAAGCCGATCACGGGCGTAATCCCGCCGCTGAGCGAAAGCGCCTGGCAGGCCGAATTCGACGGCTACAAGGCGATCCCGCAATATCGCGAACTCAACCGCGGCATGAGCCTTGATCAGTTCAAGGTGATCTATTGGTGGGAATGGGCGCACCGCATGCTCGCGCGCACGACCGGCGCGGTTTTTCTGCTGCCGTTTTTATTCTTTCTCTGGCGCGGCGCCATTCCGCCGCCGCTGCGCACGCGGCTGTGGCTGATTTTCGGCGCCGGCGCCTTTCTCGGCGCGGTCGGCTGGTGGATGGTGGCCTCGGGGCTTTCCGGCTCGCGCGTGAGCGTGTCGCAATATCGGCTGGCGTTTCATTTGACGCTTGCTTGCGCGATCTACGCTTCCATCCTGTGGACGGCGCAGCAACTGCAGCCGCCATCCTCGCAGCCTGCGCGGCCTCGGCTGCGGCGCGGCGCACTGGCGATCGCCGCGCTGATGCTCTTACAGATCTATCTCGGCGCGCTGGTCGCCGGCACCGGCGCAGGGCTCGTCTACAGCACCTGGCCGCTGATCGACGGCAGCTTCGTGCCGGCGCCGGAGCGGCTCTGGTTCGTCGAACCAGCCTGGCGCAATCTGTTCGAGAACACGCTGACGGTGCAATTTGATCACCGCATGATCGCCTATACGATCTGGCTTATCGCCATGCTGCATCTCGGTCACGCTTTGCGGCTACGCCGGGAGTGCCGGGGCGCCGTCATTCTCGCTGGCGCGGTCACCTTGCAGGCGGCCCTTGGTGTCGTCACGCTGCTCAACCAGGCTCCGCTGCTGCTGGCGTTCGCCCATCAGGTGCTGGCGATCCTGGTGTTCACGATCGCCGTGCTGCATGCCGAGCGGCTGTCGCACCGGGCGATAACCGACGTGGCACAACCTCTCACCCCGGCCCGCGAGCAACGCGCATGATGGACATCAGGACAGATGGCGGTATCGCCGTGCTCACGATGGGGCACGGCAAGGCCAACGCGCTCGACATCGAATTTTGCGAGGCGCTGACCGCGCGTTTGTCCGAACTTGCGCGCTCCAATGCCAAGGCCGTGGTGCTCACCGGGCAGGGGACTATGTTCTCGGCTGGCGTGGATTTGAAACGTGTGAGCGCAGACGGAGCCGAATACATTCGAGCCTTCCTGCCCAGCCTGCACAAACTCTACGATGCGGCATTCAATTTTCCCAAGCCGCTCGTTGCCGCCATCAACGGCCACGCCATCGCCGGCGGCGCCGTGCTCGCCGCCTGCGCCGACCGCCGCATCATGGCCGCCGGCCGCATCGGCATCACGGAATTGCTGGTCGGCGTGCCATTTCCCTCGCTCGCTTACGAGATCGTGCGCTTCGCGGTGCCACCGCGTTACCTGCCGGAATTTACATTCAGCGCTGCCACTTATGCGACGGACGAGGCGCTCAAGCGCGGCTGGATTGATGAACTCGCCGAGCCGGCCGAGCTCATCGAAGATGCAATTGCCGTGGCGCAGGACATGGCGAGTTTGTCACCGCCCGCTTTCGCGCAAGCCAAGAAGCAGCTCCGGCAGGCGGTCAATGAGCGCTACGCCCGCAACGGCGCCGAAACCGACGCCGCCGTGACCGGCATCTGGTGCGCGCCGGAAGCGCTGGCGCGCATCCGCGATTACGTCGAGCGCACGCTGGCCAAGCCTAAGCCGCTTTGAGCCCTTGCTCGAGATCGGCGATGATATCGCCGACATCCTCGATCCCGATCGACAACCGCACCACATCGGGTCCGGCGCCGGCCTGCACCTTTTGCGCATCCGACAACTGCTTGTGCGTCGTCGAGGCCGGGTGAATGATTAGCGAGCGCGTGTCGCCAATGTTGGCAAGGTGCGAGAACAGCTTCACGTTGGAGACGAGCTTGACGCCGGCCTCGTAGCCGCCCTTGAGACCGAAGGTGAATACCGCGCCTGAGCCCTTCGGCACGTATTTCTTGGCGAGGTTGTGATAACGGTCGCCGGGCAGGCCCGGATAACTCACCCAGGCAACCTCAGGCCGCTTCGATAGCCATTCAGCGACTGCCTGCGCATTGTCGCAATGGCGCTGCATGCGCAAGCCGAGCGTTTCAACGCCGGTGAGGATGAGGAAGGCGTTGAATGGCGACAGCGCCGGACCAAGGTCGCGCAAGCCGAGCACGCGGCAGGCGATGGCGAAGGCGAAATTGCCGAAGGTCTCGTGCAGCACCAGCCCCGAATATTCCGGGCGCGGCTCGCAGAGCATCGGGTATTTCTTGTCGCGCGACCAGTTGAAGGTGCCGCCATCGACGATCACGCCGCCGATCGAGTTGCCGTGGCCGCCGAGGAACTTGGTGAGCGAATGCACGATGATGTCGGCGCCGTAGTCGAAGGGCTTGCACAGATAAGGCGTCGCCAGCGTATTGTCGACGATCAGCGGTACGCCGGCCTTGCGCGCGATTTTGGCGACCGCCTCGATGTCGGTGATAATGCCGCCCGGATTGGCGATCGACTCAATGAAGATGCACTTGGTCTTGGGCGTTACCGCCTTCTCGAATGAGGAGATATCGTCGGGGTCGGCCCACACCACGTTCCAGCCGAAATTCTTGTAGGAGTGGTTGAACTGATTGATCGAGCCGCCATAAAGC
>Ga0335081_10008919_pt1 | contig 16102 bp, 10 predicted proteins | sample Lox_Sample_35_FD_206713 | JGI IMG/M metagenome (GOLD analysis project Ga0335081, IMG submission 206713) | Soil microbial communities from Loxahatchee National Wildlife Refuge, Florida, United States - Lox_Sample_3.5 | ecosystem: Environmental > Terrestrial > Soil > Wetlands | place: USA... | reverse complement strand
TAACAATCAAGATCAGCGCGCACTGTCCGTAGAAGCGGACCGACGAATCAATCGCCAGTCGCGCCGTGCCGGCAGCAATGCCCGTTAGCACCAGAACCACAAGCAGGGAGAGCGCGACAAAGACCGCAGCCGCCGCAGACGGGTTCGCGATCATCGGCGCCATTAACACCGCGACAAGCCCAGTAGCTGCGACCCACTCCAGTCCGTGCGCGAGCTCGAACATGGCCAGCTCGGCGCCAACATACTCCGTCGTGGGTCCGGCATAGATCTCCTGTTCTGCGTTGGTGAGCGAGAACGGATTCATATGCAGCTTGGCGGGAAGACAGACCAGAATCGCAAGCACGGCAACCCAGCGCAGCATGCTGCCATGCGATTGCGCGAGCGCCTGGAGGCTGAATGTCTGCTGCGAAACCGCGATGCCGATCACCGCCATCAGGAACACGATGTTGTAGGCGACGTTCATCGTCGCTTCGCGCGCGGAACCGATCTGGCCCCAGAGCGAGCGCGACGAGAAACCTGCCGCGATCAGGAACATCGACGGCACTTCCAGCAGCGAGAGCAACAGGATCAGGTCACCATTGAAGCCTGCTCCTGACTGAATCACCGGCAAAAGACCACAGGCGCCCGCCGCAGCCGCCACCGAAAAGATAGGCCAGATCTTCATCAGGAAGCCGCTGAACCCGGGCCGCGCCGGCGCTTCCTTGCCCATCAACTTCAAAAAATCAAAGAACGGCTGCATGAATGGAGGGCCAACGCGTCGCTGCATCTTGGCCATCGCCTTGCGCTCCACCCACAAGTAGAACCACGCCGCCGGAACAGAAAACAGCAGGCCGGGGAAGACAAGGAATCGGAAGAGAATCGTGCTCAAGTTCATTACGCCTTCACCTCCGCCGTTTCGTTTGTTTGCTGCGCTTGGGGCACTTCTTGCGCTTTCTTTACTTCTGCAGCCCTTTCCAGCTCTGCGCGCGCGGCCAGGATCTGAGCGGCCTTCGCCACACCTTGCAGAATCGCGTCGGGGCGCGGCGGACAACCAGGAACGTAAACGTCCACGGGAATGTGCTTGTCGAGAGGTCCCGCAAGAACACGCGAATCGATGAAGACATTTGTTGAAGCCGGGCAGGAGCCGATTGCCACAACAGCTTTTGGATTAGCGACCTGCCCATACACCGTCTTTAACGCTTTAAGCGCGGTATGCGTGACTGGCCCGGAGATGCAGATGATGTCGGCGTGCCGCGGACTGGGCTCGAGCTTCACGCCCAACTGTTCTGCGTCGTAACGCGGGGTGAGTGCCGCGATGAACTCGATGTCACAGCCGTTGCAACTGCCGGAGTTCATGTGGAACAGCCAGGGGCTCTTTCGGCGGCCCAGGCACAGGAGTTTCTTCCAAAGGCTCATTGCACACCCCCAACAGAGATCTGCAGCAGGCTGGGCCAAAACCCGCAAGCGAGAATCAGGATCACCAGCGCGACGATAGTTGATTTCACAGCCAGCGATTCATGCGCGGTTTGCGCATCTTCCGGAGGCGGTCCCCACCAGAAACGCGTGAGCGAGAGCACGTACGCAATCAACGCAAACGCGGAGCCAATGACAAATGTGGCCAGCATCCACGGGCTGCACTTCGCGGCAACCTCGTACAGTCTCCAGCGCCCGAGATAGCCCATGGTCGGCGGAACACCGAGAACAGTCAGCATTCCGAACACGAACCCAAAGCCGCTCACGGGATAACGTGCGGTGAGACCTTTGCTGTCCTCGTTGAGCACGCCATCGCCTTCCGGCGAACTCAGGCAGATGAACAGGAGCGCCTTGGCGAGCGAGTGAGCGGCAGCACCGAGCAGGGCGCCGTTGAATCCCAGTGCCTGGGCCGAGGCAAGGCCGAGCAACAGGAAGCCCATGTCCTCAACGGTCGAGAGTACAAGGATGCGCTTCAGACCGCGCTGCGAAAGCATCAGTAATCCGCTGACCAGTGCGGAAGCAGCGGCAATACCGATCCAAACTCCGGCCGGGGTTGCCAGCCACGGCATCAGTTGCACATGCGCCGCGAGCCCTGTGAACGCCGCGATATCCACAACGGCGATGATGAGACCCAACACCGGTGCGGGCAGTTCGTCGGCAAGCTTCAACATCCAGATAAAGAGCGGAACAGCGGCGAGCTTCACGAAGGCGCTGGTGATCAGCAAGGCGCGGGCCGTGTTGGCATCGCCTTTCGCGAAAACGACGTCGCTGCCCACAAGCGTGAGCGCGGAAATCACCACGACCGCCAGGTAGGTGAACTTGGCGGACGCGCCGGATGCTGCCAGCCACACGAGCAGGACCGCAAACAGCGCGCCTAATTCAAGCAGCCCAGTACGTACCGGCGCATTCGGCGTCAGCAAGCCTGCGACACTTGCAACGACCGAGAGCGCCATCAGCGCGGAGAACCGGCGCCACGCCTTGATAGCGAGCGTTGCTAACAGCAGCGCAATACCCGAGACAGCGCATGCCCCGATCAGGAGGTGCGAGATCTGTTCCGTACCGTTTGTTTCCGTTGCGGTAACCGGCGGTGACAGATAGCGAACACAAGCGAAAGTAGCCGCTGCGAGAACCACTGTCCAGAGCGCTGTCTGCTTCATGAACCGCGACACAATGCGTCCGATTGCAGACGAGAGGCCCTGCAGATTTTCCCACGCGGCCAGGTAGTACTGATCCACGTTCACCCAGTGGAAGAACCCGGCCCAGTTGTGTGAGAACAAATCAGAGAAGTCGTGGGCGCGAATACGTCCATCACCGGCCAGAGGCTCGCCACCGGTGAACACCCCGCTGCCGCCCGCTTCGACTAGAGCAGCGCCGCCTGTCGCACTCACCTGACGTCCGAAGCCGGCCATGGCATAAACAAAGAGGCCGAAAATCAGGGAAACGGCAGCCAGAATCAGACCCCACGTCGTGAACCAACTACCGGCGCTGGCGGTCATGCCAAACCACGAGACCTGAACGCTTGTGCCGAGGCCCAATGTCGCAAGTATCGGATTCAGGAAGTAATGCACCGCAAGTTGCGGCGCTACGCCGAGGACGAGACTGCCGGCCGCAGTCAACCCGAGGGCGAACTGCATGCTCGCTGGCGCTTCGTGCGCCTTTTCGGTCGTCTCGTTTGTCGGCCCGAGAAACACCTCATCGGTCGCCTTCACGAAGGCGAACACCGTGCCGAGACTGGCGATCCACGCAGCGAGCGCTGGTACGATCCATCCTGCCTCTAACGCTGCTGTGTAGAGCAGCCACTTGCTGGCAAAACCGCTCATCAGCGGAATTCCCATCATGCTTCCGGCGTTGATCATCCACGCAGCTGTCGTACGCGGCATACGGCCGGCAATGCCGCCAAGTTGATTCATGTCGCGCGTGCCGGTTGCGTGCTGCACGCTGCCAGCCGACAGGAACAATCCGCCCTTGAAGAAGCCGTGATTGAGGCAGTGCAGCAGTCCGGCGGTGATGGCGAGCGGTGTGCCAATGCCGATGCCCGTGATCATGTAGCCGATCTGGCTGACCGTGGAGAACGCCAGCATCCGCTTCAAGTCAGTCTGCACCATGGCATACATGACGCCCACAACCATCGTGATCGTCCCGATCCAAACGACGATTGCGGTCCAGTGTCCCGGCATTACGCTGAAGCTGTAGAGGCGCGCAGCGAGGTAAACGCCCGCTTTCACGTAGCAGGCGGCGTGCAGAAGCGCGCTGACCGGCGTCGGTGCAGCCATCGCTTCCGGAATCCACGTGTGCAACGGGAACTGAACGGATTTGGCGACGAGCGAAACGACGGTGAGCAGGAAGAGTCCACCGGTAAACGAATGCGCGACGGCAGGATCTGTCCACAGCGCGGTTCCAGCGCGGTGATAAATAATGATGATCGAGGCGAGCAGGCCGTAGCCCGCAAGGTGCGTCATCAGCAGAACCTTACGCGCTCCATTGACAGCTTCGGGGTTCTTGTACCAGAAGCCGACCAAGCCGAACGAGCACAGGCCGACGACCTCCCAAAAAAGATAAAGAATAAAAAGGTTGGCGCTGTAGACTAGTCCGACGAAGCCCCCGATGAAGACCATCATGATTGCGTAAAAGCGCGTGGAAGCCGCGTCTTCTGCCATATAGCCGATCGAGTAAAGCAAGACGATTCCGCCGATCAGCGTACCCATGAACGCAAACAGAATGCTCAACGCGTCAACGTGGAGCGCAAGGGCCAGCGGTCCATCCCATGGCAAAAGTGTGAGGTCGATCGCTCGCCCGCTCATCACTTTGGGGATAGTACAGATAACCGAAACCAAGGCGGGCACGCAACATAGAACTGCGAGTGCTCCTTTGCTTCGGGACGAAAGCACGCGGGACAGCAGAACCTGCAACACGGCTCCCGTAAGAAGCGTGCAAGGCGCAATGAGTAACAGCGTTGCGGATGCCATGCCTGTCACAGCAGCAAGCCAGAGGCCAGAAACACCCTTTTTGCTGTAGCGGTATTTAAGGTCTTAATAACTAGTATATTTCGGTCACCTGCCAAGTGCGGTCGCCAGTTGCCGATGGCACATGGCAATTGCGATGTGTTCCTCTGAAAACCGCGAGTCCGGCACGTTCCCGCTGAACAATACGCATAAGGTATTAAAAACTGAAAACGGCACGCTGCATGCATCCGATCGGCTTGTAGTCACTCATCTGATCGAACTGGAGGTATCGAAATGAAGTTATGCAAAATAACGGGGGGCATCGCGTTCACTGCTTCACTGGCGCTAGTCGCACCCATGACAACGCAGGCACAGAATATCGGGTGGGAGGGCGAAACTGGCGTGTTCGTCACTCCGTTGGCCTACACTGTTGATTCACCCGCAAAGGGTCTAGGCCACCCTTATGTCGGATTCCATTTTCTGGATGCCGGCAAAATCATCGGCGATTTCTATGAAACGTCTCTTACCATGGGAGCCTTCGGTCGAACCGAATTCGGCTATACCCGGAACTTCTTAGGTCAGGCTAGCGATCCGAGCCTCAGTTATCTTTGGTCGAGCGGCTTCAATATTGCGTTCGGCAAAGTGAACATCATTCCCGAGAACTGGGGCCAGCGCAACTGGATCCCGGCCTTCTCAGTCGGAGGCATGGGCAGATGGGAGGACAAGAACGTAGGAGGCGCTGTTCTGCACCAGAACAAGAGCAACGGCGACGTGTACGGCGTTGGCAGCAAAACGCTTCTGCCGAAGTCCAAGCTGCCCGTTCTCCTCACTGGTGGCGTTCGCGGAACCAATGCCGAACTGTGGGGAATGGGGGGGAACACGCCAAACTGGAAAGCGCGCGCATTCGGCTCAGCCGCATTTGTAGTGAAGCTGCCGAATAAAGCCACAATGGTCTTCGCGTCGGAAGTCGCGCAACAGCCGCTTCATCCCTCAGGTTTCCCCGACCTGCGCATTCCCACTACCGTGACGTATGCCGTCCGCCTGCTCCCGGCGCCGGAACACAAGCTGGCCGTCGATTTCGGAGTGGCTCAGATCGCCGGTCACGTTCAGCCAGGAGTGAATTTGAAGGCTCGTGCGCAGTTGGGCATGCAGGTCACCTACGGCTTCTAGCCGGCTATGAAATGGCAGATGCCATCGGCGCGCCGATGGCAAATGCCGAAAGGAGTCACTGTGGCGAAATGCGGCACGTCGGTCGAAGCTTCACGTTCGTCCGGCTCTACCGTCGGCTCGTCGACACTGCGCCACTTCGCACTCGAGACCCAGGGTTTCGTTGCCGAGTCCGACCGGCACGACGAGAGTGGCCGCCAACATATTGCAGGTAACAATACCTGAAACACTGCTATGCTTTTAGAGTGCGAAGTAGACTTTGCAGTGCGTGGCTGGGGCAAAGCCCGGTGCAGTGCGAACTTCCAGCACGGTAGCGGGATTGCAGCACTGGAGCCGATGGCTCGTTGACAGGTCGGCGTGCACATGTCCTATGCGTCCCAGGTGGTAAGGCTCGCCAGAGCCCTACGGCGGTGCAGGGTGAACGGTCAAGTCTTCACTGGTTGCAACGATGTCTTCACGATCCGATGTTTGAGGTGTGCTGGAGGTTGGCTCGATAGACGCCAGCACGTGAGAAAGGAATAGCTTATGGAGAGACGATTTCTGAACGTGAACGGTGTGGATCGTCCCGTCATCATTGATCCAGAGGGGAGCCTCGTAAAGGTCCTGCGCGAGCAGCTTCTCTTGACGGGTTGCAAGGCGTGCTGCGCTGAAGGACAGTGCGGCACCTGCACCGTCTTGGTCAATGGTGAGCCGATGCGCGCTTGCATGGTGTTGATGGAAGATCTCGAGAAGGATGCGAAGATCACCACTATCGAAGGAATTGGAACCCCTGACAGCCTGCACCCGCTGCAAGTGGCGTGGATGGCGCACGGCGCAGCGCAGTGCGGCATTTGCACGCCGGGCTTCCTGATGTCGGCAAAGGCACTGCTCGACAAGAACAACAATCCAACTCGCGAAGAGGTTCGCGACTGGTTCCAGACCAACAAGAACGCGTGCCGCTGCACGGGCTACAAGCCGCTGGTTGATTCCGTAATGGACGCGGCTGCTGTTCTGCGCGGCGAGAAGAAGAAGGAAGATCTTCTGTTCAAGCAACCGCCTGACAACGGCTCGATTCTTGGTTCCACCTATCATCGTCCTTCGGCACTCGCGAAGGTGACAGGCACGTGGGATTTCGGTGCCGATGTCGCCCTGCACATGCCGCCGGACACGCTGCGTCTGGCACTGGTGCAGGCGGAAGTTTCGCACGCCAACATCAAGGGCATCGACACCAGCGAAGCCGAGAAGATGCCGGGCGTGGTGAAGATCGTTACCTGGAAGGATGTAAAAGGCAAGAACGCCATCACGGGCCTGATCACCTTCCCGACCAACAAGGGCGACGGCTGGGATCGTCCGATTCTCTGCAAAGAGAAAGTCTTTCAGTATGGCGACGCGATCGCGATTGTCTGCGCCGACACAGAAGAACACGCTCGCGCTGCGGCTGCCGAAGTCAAGGTTGACCTCGAAGTCCTGCCGGCATACATGAGCGGCCCGGCGGCGATGGCGCCCGACGCGATTGAGATTCACCCCGGAACTCCGAACGTGTACTACGAGCAGGGTGTTGCGAAGGGTGAAGAAACCGCGCCGATCATTGCAAAGGCCGCGTGGACGGTTGAGACGGAAACCTATTGCAGCCGTCAGCCCCACCTGCATCTGGAGCCCGACTGCGGCCAGGCTTACATGGACGATGAGGGCCGCCTCACCATTCAGTCGAAGAGCATCGGCCTGCATCTGCACCATGCGATGATTTGCCCGGGCATTGGCGTACCGCCCGACAAACTACGCCTGATCCAGAACGGCACTGGCGGAACTTTTGGTTACAAGTTCAGCCCGACGATGGAAGCTCTGCTGGGCGTTGCTTGCCTGGCAACGGGCCGTCCGGTTTCGCTCGACTACAACCAGTACCAGAACATCACCTATACCGGTAAACGTTCTCCCGCAGAAATCAAGATAACGCTGGCTGCCGACAAGAACGGCAAGCTGCTGGCGATGGAAACCGACTGGTGGCTGGATCATGGTCCGTACTCCGAGTTTGGCGACCTGGTGACCTCGCGTCAGGGTCAGTTCACTGGCGCGGGCTATGACATCCCGAACGTTCGCGGCAAGGGCGTGACCGTGTGCACCAACCACGCATGGGGTTCCGCGTTCCGCGCCTTCGGATCACCGCAGTCGTTCCTGGCATCGGAAATCGCCATGGATATGTTGGCGGAGAAGATGGGAGTCGATCCTTTCGATCTTCGCTACAAGAACATCTATCGTCCTGGCGCGACGACCCCGACGCAGCAAACGCCTGACGTCTACTGCCTGGAGTCGATGTTCAACAAGCTTCGTCCGAAGTACGAAGAAGCCAAGAAGCGCTGCAAGGCCCTTTCGACAGACAGGGTGAAACGTGGCGTAGGTTTGGCGCTTGGCCTCTATGGATGCGGTCTGGACGGTCCGGACAGCTCGGCATCGGCGGTCGAGCTGACGCCGACTGGCGTGACTGTTCTGAACTCCTGGCAGGATCACGGGCAGGGTTCGGATCTGTCTTCGCTAACCATCGCGCATGAAGTACTGCGCGTGGCGGGCATCAAGCCGGAGCAGATCGCTCTCAAGATGAATGACACACTGCTGCCGAACAGCGGTCCTTCGGGCGGAAGCCGTTCGAACGTCTTCACCGGCAACGCCACCAAGATTGCGGCTGAGATGCTGTTGAAGGCCATGCGCAAACCTGATGGCGCTTATCGCACCTACGATGAAATGGTGTCAGAGAACATTCCTCTGCACTATGACGGAAAGTGGGTGGCCAGCGACTGCACCGCTTGCGACCCGAATACCTGCAAAGGCAATCCGTTTCCGGTCTACATGTACGAGCTCTTCATGCCGGAAGTGGAAGTCGACATGGAAACCGGCGAAGTGAAGGTCGTGAAGTTCACGACTGTGGCTGACGTGGGCACCATCATCAACCGTGCAACCGTCGAAGGACAGATCTATGGCGGCTTGGCGCAGGGTATCGGACTGGCGCTCACCGAAGACTTCGAGGACCTGAAGTTCCATACGTCTTTGAAGAACTGCGGTCTGCCCTACATTAAGGATGTTCCGGATGATATAGAGATCATCTTCCAGGAGACCCCGCGTCCTCTGGGACCGTTCGGTGCAGCGGGCGTGGGCGAAGCTCCGTTGACAGCTCCGCACCCGGCTATTCTGAACGCCATCCACAATGCATGCGGCGTCCGCATCACGCGCGTGCCGGCACTGCCGAAGGTTGTGAAAGCGGCAATCGAAGCACAACACGGAGTGCTCGCTTAACAAGTAGTCGTCCTGAAGTATCTGTTGGTGCAAAAGCGGCGGGGCAGGTGAATCAGGAATTCTTGTTTCATCTGCTCCGTTGTTGCAGTGCCAGTTGTTGTACCGATCAGCGCAGTATTGATGGGGGCATATGGACGGCCAGCGGGTCAGACAGTGGGAAGCGCAATGCATTCAGGAACAACTACCCGCTTGCAGCGCGGCCTGCCCCGTGCACGTAGACGCGCGAAAAATGGTCCGGAGCATTGCGAAGGGCGACTTTGGAACAGCACTCAAGACCTTCCAACACAGCATCACTCTTCCGCGAATCATCTCCCATATCTGTGATCATCCTTGCCAGCAAGCATGCAGGCGAAATGAAGCCGGCGATCCGGTGAACATCAGCGCGCTGGAACGCGCAGCCGTCGCGTTCGGCGGAAATGTTGCTTCCCTCAGGAGATTCGGCACGCGTCCACACAGTGTTGCGATCGTCGGCGGAGGTATCAGCGGAGTTGCCGCGACGCTTGACCTGGCGGTAAAGGGCTATACGGTCGAGCTGTTCGAATCCGCGCCCAACCTTCTGCCTCGGCTGCGGAACGCATCAGAAGGCGTATTGCCAAGCTCAGCAATCGACGCTGACTTGGCCTCGCTAGCTCATCTCGGGGCCGTGCTCCATTCGAGAGCGAGCGTGACGCATAACGATGGCGAGACCAGCCTATGCGCACTGCTTCAGCGGTTTAGCGCTGTGTATTTGGCTATCGGCGCTGAAGGCAAATTGACCCGATTCCTTGAAGCGCCACTCACGATCGACCCGGTGACATACACGACCAATGTTCCAAGGTTGTTTGCAGGCGGATCCATGCGCTACGGATCTGTGCGGTATTCGCCGATCACCTCCTTCCAGGACGGACGCTACGCGGCACTGTCGATCGATCGCTTCCTGCAAGGCGCTTCGCTAACTGCCAGCCGGGAACTGCAGGGGTCGCAAGAATCGCACCTTTACACCGAGATCACACCGTTCGTACCGCTGCCGCAGGTCGCTGCGGCCGATGCAGGCATTGGGTACACGCGCGAAGAAGCTCAGAAAGAAGCGGATCGTTGCTTCCCATGCTCATGTATGGAGTGCGTCAAGGTCTGCGAGTACCTGAAGGAATATCGCTCCTACCCCAAGCGCTACGTGCGCGAGATCTACAACAACCTGTGCATTGTCATGGGCGTGCGGAACGGGAACCGGATGATCAATTCATGCTCGCTGTGCGGGCTGTGTCAACAGGTGTGTCCGGAAAAGATGAGTATGGCGGAAGTCTGCCTGGACGCGCGGCAGACTATGGTGGCGACGAAAAAGATGCCGGTTTCAGCTCATGAGTTTGCATTGCGGGACATGGCATTCAGCACCGGCGACGCATTTGCCATGGCGAGGCATCAACCCGGGTTCCAAGAGAGCGCCTGGCTTTTCTTTCCGGGGTGCCAGTTGTCGGCGTCTTCCCCGGAACACGTTCAATCTTGCTATCAACTTCTTTGCGAGATCTGTAAGGGCGGTGTCGGCCTGATGCTCAATTGTTGCGGTGCGCCCGCACTTTGGGCCGGCCGGAAAGAACTGTTTGAAGGAAATTGCTCGGCGCTGAAGAACATCTGGCAGCAGATGGGCCAGCCGAAAGTAATTGCCGCGTGCTCGTCCTGCTTCCGAACTCTGAAAGAAAACTTATCCGAGGTTCCGATTGACTCGTTATGGCCGCACCTCAACAGCAAAGAGGCTATCAAGCTCAGGCCGCAGTTCGCAGGGCGAGCATACGCGATTCATGATCCCTGCTCCACGCGCGGCGTCAGCGAGGTGGAGGACTCGGTGCGCGGACTCTTGCAGCGAATGGGAGTGCAAGGAAAAGAGTTGAACCCACGCGGGCAAACCACCTGCTGCGGCTATGGTGGTCTGACCCGGTTTGCCAATCCCGAACTGACGGACAAAAGCGTCCAGCGGCGCGCAAAGCAGAGCGAAGCCGACTATATCACCTACTGTGCAATGTGTCGTGACAGCTTTGCCCTGCAGGGTAAGCGCGCCGTACACGTACTCGACTTGGTGTTTGAAGGCCGGAGAAAAGACCCGGCGGCTCGCCCTGACCCCGGTTTTTCCCGTCGACAAGAGAACCGCGCGCGATTGAAATCGCACCTGCTGGAAGAGTTGTGGGGTGAGAAGAGCGAGGTGTCTATGCCGGAGTTGATCCTTCAGATCTGCGAAGCCGTTCGCCAGGTGATGGAACGTCGCATGATTCTGGAAAGCGACGTTCGCAAGACCATCGAGGCTGCCGAGAGCAGCGGACAAAAGTTCAAGCTCCCCGACGGACACTTTCTCGCCACTCATTGTCCGGCGTCTGTCACGTATTGGGTGGAATACACGCCAGGTGCGAACGGAGCATGCGAGATCTACAACGCTTACTCACACAGAATGCAGGTGCGATGACGACGCAAGAAGAAAACACGAATGAAGCACCGCTCGTATGCTGCAAGTGCGACAAGACTCTTGTAAAGGAGCAAGTCACGGCGACGTATTTGGGAAACGAATTCCCGATTGAATTGTGGAAGTGTCCTGGGTGTGGCGTGGTGTATGTGCCGGAATCGTTGGCGACCGGCAAGATGCTGCGAGTGGAGCAGGCGCTGGAGGATAAGTGAGCTCCAAGGAAGTTCAACACGCCGGCGCATATGCGACAGGTGTTCTGTGCTCCAGTGGAGTTTCGATTCCGCACCCGGGCGGAATCGACCTTACACTGCAGGCTGTTGGACTGGCTGGTCTTCACCGCGGGTCGCTCGTGCTCGACATAGGTTGCGGCTCCGGCGCTACGGTGATGTTACTGCGATCGCATGAGCTAAACGCAAGAGGAATCGACCTTTCATTCACACCGACTTCCGACTACGTCGATCTCTACTGCGAACGCGCGTCTGCCGATAACCTGCCGTTTGCATCGGGGTCGTTCGATGCCGTGCTCGCCGAATGCAGCCTCTCCGTGATGGAGGACCCGGTTCGCGTGTTGCAGGAGTGTGCGCGCGTTCTGCTGCGCGGCGGGAAACTCATTCTTTGCGATGTTTATGCGCGGAACCCGGAAGAGATCGGTGCTGTAAGAACCCTGGGTTCGAAATGTATTTCGGGTGTGCTGGTCCGGGAAGAGTTGGAACGTTGGTTGCAACACTGCGGTTTCGAGGTGACTTGTTTCGAGGATCGCTCGAAGGCACTGCGCGAGGCGATGGCGCAGTTCATTTTCGATCATGACTCGCCTGCCGAGCTCTGGGGGATGTGCAAGTCGCCCAACGAGGTAGAGCGTATCGCTCAGGCATTGAACCAGGTACGCGCTGGATATTTCATTTTGACGGCGGCTCGGGTCTAAGGACTGTACTGGGAGAAGGGAACAAATGTCGGACGACACATTTCGAATCGCGGAATTGGAGATGCGAGGCTTCGGATGCAGCCAGATCCTTGCGTTGATGGCCCTGGAGGCTCAGGGTCGGGAGAACCCGGAGTTGGTGCGGGCCATGTCTGGACTGCTTCTCGGTATGGGCTGCGGCAAGATTTGCGGTGCGCTTACCGGAGGCTGCTGCGTTCTCGGCATGTATGCCGGAAAGGGCAGCGAAGATACCAACGCAGATCCGCGCCTCCAGTCGATGCTCGAACGATTTGTAGAGTGGTTTGAGGTCGAATTCAAGGGGCGTTTTGGCAGTATCGAATGCTGCGACATCGTGCAGGATGATCAGCGCCTGCGCATGAAGCGCTGTCCGCTGATCGTCAGTGAGACCCTGGCGAAGCTCCGCGAAATTCTCGCGGCGAACGATTTTCACTTTGATGAGGTTGCGCCCGCCACTTAGGGGCGTGCCGATAAATCGTAAACATGCGAACTGGCCAAGATCGCGACGTGACAACGCAGCGCCCGCGCCTTGCAGAAAGGTTTGAACCGCAGAGCGGTGAGGTGTTGAGTTCCACCGAAAGTGTGTGCCCGGTTTGCCTGGTGCGCGTGTGCGCGGTGCGAATCCGCGAAGGCGATAACATCTATCTTCACAAGATCTGCCCCGAGCATGGCGAATACAAAACCATCCTTTGGCGCGGCTACGGCCTCTACCGCGAATGGTCTCAAAAGAGATTGCTTCCTTCGCAGCCTCCGGCCTGCTCCGGAGGAGTTGATCGCGGGTGTCCGTTCGATTGCGGACTTTGCACCGACCATCGGCAGCATACGTGCTGCGTGGTAATCGAAGTCACCGAGCGCTGCAATCTGAAGTGTCCGATCTGTTTTGCGAGTGCCAATGAAGTCTCGCAAGCTGATCCCACGCTGAATGAAGTCGAACTGTGGTGCCGCACGCTGCTCGGTCGCGGAGGTCCTTACAACGTTCAGCTTTCCGGCGGAGAGCCTACCTTGCGCGACGATCTTCCGCAGATCATTGCCTTGATCCGCACACTGGGCTTCCCCTTCCAACAGTTGAACACCAACGGCCTGCGCATTGCGCATGAGAAAGGATACGCGGAGCGGTTGAAAAACGCAGGACTCGGCTGTGTCTTTCTGCAATTCGACGGCGTGACCGGCGAAGTATATCGCCAAACCCGCGGACGCGATCTGCTCGCCACCAAGTTGCAGGCAATCCGCAACTGCGGTGATGCTGAACTCGGCGTTGTGCTGGTACCAACACTCGTTCCGGGTGTGAACCTACACCAAATTGGAGACATCCTCTGCCTCGCCGTGTCGCACGCACCTGCGGTTCGCGCCGTTCACTTCCAGCCCATCAGCTATTTCGGCCGATACCCGCAACCGCCGCAAGATTGCGATCGCGTCACGCTGCCCGAAGTGATGCAGGCGATAGAGGCACAGACGGGCGGATGCTTCCGCGTGCGTGACTTCTACCCCGCCTCGGGTGAGAACGCTTTCTGCGAATTTCACGGCAAGTTCTGGCTGCGTCCCACAGGCGCGATTGAGCCCGCGCCTCGGCCCACGACGGCGTGTTGCGAGCCCCCTGCGGATGCTGGGTTGGTGCAACTTGGCTCACCGAAACGCGCGGGAGATGGCGAAGGCGCGCGTGCTGCACGCACGTTTGTCGCCCAGCATTGGTCGTTTCCGCAGGCACAGCCCGTGCCCGTCACCGACCCTTCCCTCGATCTCAGCAGCCTGGACCAGTTCCTTGCGCAAAAAGGCGAATCGTTCTGCATCTCCGGTATGGCGTTTCAGGACGCGTGGAATCTCGACCTGGAACGCCTGCGAGAATGCTTCCTGCACGTGTTGTCGCCGGCGCAGAATCTGATTCCGCTCTGCGCATACAACCTCTCTGCCGCGAACGGGCGCGCGCTGTATCGAAATGTCAATCAGCAACCCGCAGTTGGAGGGCGCACATGACGGCCGCTACACAGACTGTGCCGCGCACGCCGCTCCATCCCTGGATCGCGGAGAAGATTGGCATTTCGAGCGACCGGCTGACTCGCCACGTAATTACCTGCTATCAGTTGGAGAAGCTTCGCCAATCCATTTGCCGCGTTCGGGAACACAGCCCCTTTTATTCGAATCACCTGCGCCTGGTTGATCCGGCCTCGATCGAGTCGCTGGAAGATCTGAGAAGGATACCGTTCACCACGCCGCAGCAGCTGGCGAGCCATGTGGCGCGCATGCTGTGTGTTTCACAGGACGAAGTCAGTCGCGTCGTCACCCAGGTCACCAGCGGCACAAGCGGCGATCCCAAGCGGTTTTTCTTCAGTGCCGCCGATCAGGAAAGCACGCTCGATTTCTTCGCCCATGGCGTTTCGACGCTCACATCACCCGGCGACCGAATGTTGATCGCGCTTCCGGGCGAGCGCTCCGGCAGCGTGGGCCAGTTGCTTGCGCAGGGAACTGAGCGCTTCGGACTGCAGCCCATTGCCTACGGACTCATCAGGCATCCGCAACATGCGCTGGAAACCATGGATCGCGAGGGCGCCACCAGCATTATTGGCTTCCCGCTGCAATTGATTTTGCTTGCCAGCCAGTGTGGGTCGCTGGCTGACAGAGTTTTCTCACGCCTGAACAGCATTGTTCTTTGCAGCGACTACGTTTCACCATCCATTGTTTGCCGATTACGCGAGCGCGCCGGGTGCGAGGTGTTTCAGCACTATGGCATGACCGAAACCGGCCTGGGCGGCGGCGTCGATTGCCGGGCGCATGAGGGATATCATCTCCGCGAAACCGACTTGCTGTTCGAGATTGTTGATCCGCGCACCGGCGAATCAGTTCCCGACGGATCGAGCGGCGAGGTCGTCTTCTCCACGCTGACGTGCGGGGCAATGCCCCTCATCCGCTACCGCACAGGCGACACTTCCTCTTTCCCTGTGAATCCGTGCGCCTGCGGAAGTTGCGTGCGGGTGCTCCGCTATCTGCGCACACGAATTGACAGTCATGTTCAGATCGGCAACTGCGGCGAGATCAGTCTGGCTGATCTGGAAGACGCACTGTTTGCTCTGCCCGATGTCATTGACCTTGCCTGCACGCTCACGCGAGGCGAACGCTCAGATCTGGCCATTGCGCTGCGAACCGCAGACAATCCGCACGGCGGCCTCGTGGATCGCGCTGTGAGGGAGCTGGAGAAGATTCCTGCGATCGGAAGCGGATGCATGACCGGCAAGCTAAGGGTTCAGATTTCCGTCACGTCCGAAGCGGTTCTTTTTAGCGGCGCCAAACGTCGGCTTGAGGTGCGCACGCCATGAAGACCGTGCATCTGTATCTCGTGCGCCACAGCGCGACTATTGAGATAAAGGGCAAGCACTTCATCGGCCAGACTGAATCTCCGTTGAGCGAGCACGGTGTGGAGCAGGCGTGGGCATTGCGCGATTGGCTCCAGCCGCACGAGTTCACACGTGTGTTGTGCAGTGACCTGACGCGTTCGCTGCGCACCGTCGAGATCATTCTCGGCGCGCGCCGACCCCCAATTGAAGTGCATCCGGAACTGCGCGAGATCAGGTTGGGCGAGTGGGACGGCGTCAGCTTCCGCGAAATCAAGGCAAGATATCCCGAGGAGTTCAAGGCGCGCGGCGCTGACATCGAGCACTGGAGACCTCCCGGCGGCGAGAGTTTTGCCGACTGCCGCCACCGGGTGATCGAATTCCTTCATCATGAACTGCCCAAGTGCGAGGGCAACGTCTTGCTCGTCGGTCACGCGGGCGTGAACCGGCTGATTCTCTGCGAGGTACTGGGCCTTCCAATTGCAAACCTGATGCATATTGGGCAGGACTACGGTTGCGTGAACATCGTGGAGTTCGGCCCTGAGCGTGCACGTGTGCTTTTGGTGAACTTCGTTCCGCCGAGTTCTCC